>Ga0315912_10002136_pt1 | contig 21831 bp, 17 predicted proteins | sample VfabasoilMG_FD_204469 | JGI IMG/M metagenome (GOLD analysis project Ga0315912, IMG submission 204469) | Garden soil microbial communities collected in Santa Monica, California, United States - V. faba soil | ecosystem: Environmental > Terrestrial > Soil > Garden | place: USA: California...
GCCCAGCCCAACAACAGGTGCCCCCCCCCCACTTTTCCAGAAGGGACTCTGACCCCCGACACACTCGCACCACGTGGCGTCGAAATTCCCGATCGCAAGGGGTCGCCGACGCGATCAGTCCGCCTTCGGCGCGCGCAGCAGCCTCACGACCAGCGTCAGGATCGTGACCACGCCCAGGGTCAGCACGCCCCACAACAGCCACGATTTCACCGGCTTGGGTGGCGGTGGCGGCACCAGCGCCTCGGCGCCGCGGCCGGTTTCGAGCGCGCCCAGCGACGCCTTCGGTGGCGACCAGCCGGCGCCCTGGCCGGAACGGATGCTCGCGAGCACCGAATCGATCGGATATTCCGCGCGGCGCGCGGTGGCACTGCCGCCCGACAGCGCGTACTGCGCCGGACCCTGCGCGAACAGCACGAACTCGTCCGGGCGATAGTCGAAGCGCAACCGCGGCGGGGAGGCGAGCGGCGGTTCCGCGGTCAGGCGCCATTGCCGGTGGCGCGTGGCGGGGATGGCCAGGGGTTCGTTGTCGATGCTTTCCACGCCGGCCTGCAGGTGGAAGGCGTTGACCGTGCCGTGCCACTGCCAGGGCTGGTCGTCGGCATCGCGGCTGTGCACGCCGATGCGCGAGACGCTGTTGATCTCCACCAGCGCCACCGATACGCGCTCGATCGGCAACGGTCCGGGCGAGGCATAGTCGAAGTGCTGCGGTCGATCCGGACCCGTACCGCGGTAGTCGGCCGCGGCCTGCGCGCGCGCCGGACGCACCTCGCTGCGCGCGCGCATGCGCGCGTCCACCGCGGCGAGCGCGAGCGTCGCGCCCTCGTCCAGCAGCTCCAGGCGCAGGTAGGGTTCGCGCACGGGATCCCTGAGTTCGAGCGTGCGCCGCTGCAGGCGCAGGCCACCCTGGCCGAGGTCGACCAGGCGCGCCTCGGCGAGCACGATGCGCCAGCGCTCGAGGTCCGCGCTCGCCTGCAGCTGCACGCGCACGCTGAAGCCCGCGCCCGCGGGCTCGGGCCAGTCGAAGGTCAGCGCCTCGACCGGCGTTTCCAGCGACGTGGCATCGAACACCCAGCCATGGCTGGCGTGCGCGGGACCGTCGGGACGGGTTTCGGCGTGCAGGCTGCGCAATCGCCCGTCGGCATCGCGCGTCAGGTGCAGCGACAGGTGCTCCTCGCCCGCCTGCGGCGCCGCGGGCAGCACGAACATCGGCAGGCGCGCGACCTGTTCCTCGATCTCGATGCGCGCGGACGGCTCCACCCGCGGCATCGGGCCGAACGGCAGGGCGCGTCCGCCGGCATCGAAGGCCTCGAGGTCGCGCAGGGCGGGATCGTGCAGGTGCCGGTACACGTCCTCGCCGAGCACCACGCGATGCGCGGGCGCGGCCTCGGCCAGCACCAGCGGCCAGCGGTAGCCGTAGTCGTCCGGCGTGCCGGCCCCGACCGGCGCGCAGGCAAACAGGGTGGCGAATGCAGTCGCGAATCGACGGATGTTCATTTGGGCTCTCCCGCGTCGGTCTGCTTCGGCGGCGAGGGCGCGATGTAGCCCACGATCAGGCACAGCACGCCGAAGGCGAGGAACGAGACGATGCCCGGCAGGTCGCCGGTGTAGCGGCGATCGATGAGCGCGAGCTTCGCCAGCACGATCGCCATCAGCACCGCGCCGGCGAGCCAGGTGCCGCGCGAGCGGCGCTTCGAACCGATGATCCAGGCGCCCATGCCCACGAGGCTCCACACCACCGTGAGGCTGGCCTGCGCGACCATGGAATCGAGCAGCGACGGGCTCCACGGCAGCGCCGCCAGGTGGTGCACGCCGCGCAGGGTGCCGAACGAGAGGGCGACGAAGGCGGCGGCGAGCAGCGGCGGCCACGCGCCCTGGCGCTGTGCGGGCGTGCAGCGCTCGCGCAGCCACGCGCCGATCAGCAGCAGCACGGCGAGCTGGGTGAGTTCCAGCGGATTGAGCAGCGGCACGTAGGCGATCGGCGCCGTGCTGCCGTCGTTGCCGAGCGAGAGCGCGCCCCAGAGCAGGCCCGCGCAGAGCGAAAGGCCGTACCAGCGACCCGCATGCGCGGCGAAGCGCTCCTCGCCCACCGGCCAGGTGCCGAGCGCCGGCGCGCGCCAGGTCAGCAGCACGAGCACGATCAGCGGCGCGATCACGAGCGCGGCGCTCCAGCCCTCGCCCAGGCTCCAGTGCGCGCTCGCGAGATGCTCGAGTTCCATGGCCGGCAGCAGCACCAGGCCGGCGAGCCAGAGCAGGTGCGCGAAGGCGAGCCCGCCGGACTCGCGTGCGACGAGCGTGCGCAGGGCGAACGCGCCGGCGGCGAACCAGGCGAGCCAGGCCAGGCCGCTTCGATCCTCCAGTACGCCGTGGTTCTGTGCCGCGCTCGCGATCGCGAGCGGCGGCATCAGCGCGTACCCGAGCATCACCGGCCAGCCCAGTCGCGACCAGTCGCTGAGGCGGAGCGCGATCGCCGCCAGCACCATGGTCAGGGCGGTGAAGGCGACCAGCCAGCTCGCGGTGTCCGCGCGCGGCGCGAAGGCGTCGATCTCGTTCACGCCCGCGAAGATCCACCAGCCCCAGCCCCAGAGGAAGGCGAGCGCGCCGAAGCCGCTCGCCACGCCGGCCTTGTCCAGGCGGCGCGAGGAATCGAGCGCGGAGAACGCGAGGATCAACGCGCCGAAGCACCAGCCGTTCAGCACGATCAGGTCGCCCGGCTGGGGATTGCTGGTGCCGACCGGCAGCATCGCCGCGAGGTAGGAGATCGCGGCGGCGAACTGCAGCAACGCGCCGGCCACGATCGGCAGGCGACGCTCCTGGCGCAGGCCGAGCCAGATCAGCGCCGCGCCTTCCAGCGCCCACGCGCCCGAGGTCCAGCGCGCGGATAGTGCGAGCGGCACGGCGAGCGTGAGGAAGCCCACCGACAGCGCGGCGAAGCTCTCGCCCAGGAGGCGCAGGCCCGGGCGCCGGATCAGCAGCGCGGTCAAGCCCGCATAGAGTGCGCCCACCGCCATGGCGCTGTAGGCGAGGAACATGCGCTCGCCCGGCTCCACCAGCGCCACCTGCAGCGGGAACGCGACGAGCGGCGTGCCGAACACGAGCGTGCCATCGACGAATCCGCGTTTGCCTTGGGGATCGCGCAGCGCATACGCCACGGCGATGCCCACGTAGAGCAGGAAGAACAGCACGAGGAAGGGTTCGACCGAGGCGAACAGTTCCGGCCGGTAGTACTGCTTGCCCCAGAAGAACCACACCGCGAAGGTGAACGCGAAGCCGACCAGGTTGAGCGCGCGCCACGGCCGGATCCAGGCCACGGCGAACACCGCCACGTTCAGCACCGCGTAGTAGCTGAACAGTGCCACGTGGTCGGCCGACCCGGTGCGGATCAGCACCGGTGCGAGGTAACCGCCGACGAAGCCGAGCACGGCGAGCGCCATCGCGTCCTGCAGCACGGCGAGCAGCGCCGCGCCCGCCACGATCAGCACGATCAGCGTGAACGCCGCGCCCGAGGGCAGCAGGTGGTACAGCCGATACGACGCGAACACGGTCAACAGCAGCACGCCCAGGCTGCCGCCTTCGAGCGCGAGGCCGAACACGCGACGCTCGCCGAGCTGGCGCGCGCCGAACACGAGGCCGGCGACGGCGAGCGCGGCGATGCCGGCCAGGCGCCATTCGATCGGGAAGGAGAGGAAACCCTGGTCGACCGCGTACTTCATCAACGCGGCGAGTCCGAAGAACAGCACCGTGACGCCCACCTTCACCGGCACGTTGCCCTCGGTGAACCAGCCGCGCAGGAACGCGCCCAGGCGTTCACCGCCGCTCGGCGGCTCGGGTTCGCGCGTGGGCCACACCGGCGAGCCGGAAGGCGGCAGTACCGGCGGCGGCGGCGTGGACGGTTCGCGCGCGGTGTAGACGGCCGGCGAGCCGGAGACTGCCGGCGCGGGCCGGGGCTTGGGCGCTTGGGGCGCCGGCGCGGCCTCCGTCGCTGCCGCGGACACGCCCACCGGGGAGGGGAACTCGTCGGTGCGCGCGACATCGGGCGGCCCTGCGGATGGCTCGGACGGGGGCGCAGGAACCGCGGGCGCCGGTGCGGCCGTGCGTTCCACGGCCTCTGGCGTCGCAGGCGCCGCCGCGCGCGGCGCGATCGGTGCCGGCGCCTCGGCCTGCGCCTCCCGAGCACGCTCGATCACGGCGAGCTTTTTTTCCAGCGCGGCCAGGCGCTCGTGCAGGCGCACGTGGCGGCCGAAGTGCCAGCCCAGCATCGCGCCGATGATCATGCCGAGGAAGGCCGTGCCCGCCGCCCCGCAACCGGCACCGACGATGCCGCCGATGATCGCGAACAACCAATGCATGGCCACTCCCCGCCGGTCGATTGGAACCAGTGTAGAGCAGCCGATACATGCGCCGGTCGCGCACGGTCAGGGTCGGCGCGGATGCCACTGTGGGTAGCTCAATCCGCGACTGTTGCGGGTGGTATTGGCCTGGCGCGCCGGCAGGGCAGGCCGGTAGAGCCGAGCTTGCCCGGCTCGGCCCAGACATCCCAGGCAGCGGAGCGAGCTCCGCTCTACAAGAGCAGCGTCCGGGCGCGGTGTGCGGCGGGTGACGCCTACTTGCCCTTGACCAGGGGCAGGTCCGCGCCGCGCCAGGCCACCAGGCCGCCATCGAGCCAGTAGACCTTCTGGAAGCCGGCCTTGGCCAGGCGCTTGCAGGCATCGGCCGAGCCCTGGCCGGTCTTGCACACGACGGCCACGGGCAGGTCGCGCACCTTCGCCAGTTCCTTGTGCTCGGGATCGAACTGGCTGAGCGCCACGTGCCGGGCGCCCGCGATATGGCCGGCCTCGAACTCGTTCAGCGCGCTCACGTCGACCAGCAGCGCGTTCTCCCGGTTGATCAGCTGGGTGAGGCCCGCGGGGCTGAGCGAGCGGTAGCGGCGGGTCAGCACCGAGAGTTCGTTCGCGATCAGCGCCACCAGCAGGGCGAAGAACAGCGCCACCAGCACCGGATGGTTGGAGAAGAACGTCAGCAGCTGCTGGGACATCCGATGGATCCAGGTTCGACGCGGGGGCGCGGATTATCCGCGAGCAAGGCCCCCGCCGCCAGCACCGGGGCGACGATCACCCCGGGGGACGTATCGGCCTAGGTCCTGGCGCGGCCGCGCGTGGAAGCCGCGCGCGGCTTCCAGGCCTCGCCCGTGCGGCGCTCGATGTACTCGCGGATCAGCCGCCGCACGATCTGCGAAGGGGTCTGGTCCTCCTCCGCGCACAGGCGTTCGAACACGGCCTTCTTGTCCGGGTCGATCAGCACGGTGAGGCGTGCGGTACGGCTCTCGAGGCTCATGGCGGTTTCCGCATCGATTTACAGTTGCCTCACACAGGATGATAATGGAACGCACATAAGTCAAGACCGCGGCGGCGCCCCGTCGCCGCCGCGGAACGACGGCCATCGACCCCCTGACGGCGGAGGCAGTTCGCGCGATCCCATGGCCATGACCCCGCTCACGGGCGTGCTCGCGATCGCGCTGGCGTGGTTGGCCGTCGGCCTCGCGGGGCTGCTGCAGGTGGACAGCCTGCGCCTGGTCGCGCGCGTGCTGTTTCCGCTCGGCGCCGTGCTCGCGTTGGTCCTGCTCGGCGTCGCGCTCGGCGCGCTCGCGCGCGCCCCGGAAGCCGCGGTGCTGCCGCTGGGGTTGCCCGACCTGCCCTTCCACGTGCGCCTCGACGGACTCTCCGCGCTGTTCCTCGCCATCCTCGCGCTCGCCACCGTGGGCATCTCGATCTTCGCGGCGGGCTACTTCCGCGCGGGCCAGGGCACGGCGCCGGGCCTGCTCTGCCTGCAGTACCACGTGTTCCTCGCGAGCATGGTGATCGTGCTGCTCGCCGACGATGCGTACCTGTTCATGGTCGCGTGGGAAACGATGGCGCTGAGTTCGTATTTCCTGGTCACGACCCAGCACCGCATCCCCGAGATCCGGCAGGCCGGGTTCCTCTACCTGCTGATCGCGCACCTGGGTGCGATCGCGATCCTGCTCGCCTTCGGCGTGCTCAGCGGCGGCAGCTGGGAGTTCACCTTCGAGGCGATGCGCGGCAATGCGCCGACGCTTTCGCCGGGCTGGATCGTGGCCGCGTTCGCGCTCGCCGTGCTCGGCTTCGGCGCCAAGGCCGGCCTGCTGCCACTGCACGTGTGGCTGCCCGAGGCGCATCCGGCGGCGCCCTCGCCCGTGTCGGCGCTGATGAGCGGCGTGATGCTGAAGATGGCCGTGTACGGCTTCCTGCGCGTCGCGTTCGACCTGCTGCCGGCCGGGCGCTGGTGGCTGGGCGGCGCGCTGCTCGCGCTCGGGCTCGCCACCGCGCTGTTCGGCGTGGTCTACGCCGCGGTGCAGACCGACATGAAGCGATTGCTCGCCTATTCCTCGATCGAGAACCTGGGCGTGGTGTTCGCCGCGATCGGCCTCGCGCTCGTGTTCCGCGCCAGCGCCTTCCCCGAACTCGCCGCGCTCGCGCTCGCGGCGGGGCTGTACCACGCGCTGAACCACGCCTGCTTCAAGAGCCTGCTGTTCCTCGTCACCGGGTCGGTGCTGCACGCCACGCACGAACGGAGCCTGGGCAGGCTCGGCGGGCTGATGCGCCGCATGCCCTGGGTCGCGTGGCTCGGGCTGGTCGGCACGCTCGCGATCGCGGGACTGCCGCCGTTGAACGGCTTCGTGTCGGAGTGGCTGCTGCTGCAGTCGTTCCTGTTCACCCCCGGCATCCCGCAGCCGTTCGCGAACATGCTGATCCCGCTCGGTGCCGCACTGCTCGCGCTCACCGCCGCGCTGGCGGGCTACGTGATGGTGAAGTTCTACGGCGTGATCTTCCTCGGACAACCGCGCGAGGCGGCGCTGGCCGGGGCGCAGGACTGCGGCTGGCTCGAGCGCGCGGGGCTGGTCTGGCTTGCGGGCGCGTGCGTGCTGCTCGGGTTGATGCCCGGCGCCGTGCTCGGGCTGCTGGCGCCGGCGACGGAACTGCTGACCGGCGCGACGGTGGGCAGTGCCGGCGGCAGTGCGCTGTGGCTCGTCCCGGTTGCGGCCGAGCGGGCGTCCTATGCGCCGATCGTCTTCCTGCTCGGCACGCTCGCCGTGGTCGCGGCCACGTTCCTCGCCGTGCGCCTGCGCTACCGCGTGCCGGTGCGACGCGCGCCGCCCTGGGACTGCGGCTATCCCGCGCAGACCCCGCGCATGCAGGACACGGCCGAGGGCTTCGGCCAGCCGATCCGGCACCTGTTCCAGTCGTTCTTCCGGATGACGCGCGAGCTGCCCGCGCCGACCGACACCGCACCGCGCTACCGGGTGACGGTGGAGGACCTGAGCTGGGGCGCCCTGTACGCGCCGATCACGGCGCTGGTGGATCGCACCGCCTCGCGCATCGGCGTGCTGCAGCAGGGCCGCATCGGCGTGTACCTGCTGTACAGCTTCGCTACGCTCGTCGCCCTGCTGGTGATCGTGCTGTGAGCGCCGCCCTCGTCCAGGTGCTCGCGGTGATGCTCGCGATCGCGCTCGCGCCGCTGTTCCTGGGCTGGGTGAACTGCTGCCGCGCCTGGCTCTCCAACCGCAGCGCACCGCCGCTGGCGCAGCCCTACCGCGCCCTGCGCAAGCTGTTCGGCAAGGAACTGGTGCTGGCCGAGCACGCCTCGACCCTGTTCCGGCGCACGCCCTACCTGCTGTTCGGGGCCATGGCCACGGCCGCGGCGATCGTGCCGACCGTGGGCACGGACCTGCCGTTCGCGCGCGCCGCCGACGCGATCGCGCTCGTGGGCCTGTTCGCCGCCGCGCGCGTGTCGATCTCGCTCGCGGCCATGGACGTGGGCACGGCGTTCGGCTCGCTCGGCGCGCGCCGCGAGATGATGGTCGGCTTCCTGGCCGAGCCCGCGCTGCTGATGGTGATCTTCACCGCCTCGATGATCGCGGGCAGCACCGCGTTGCCCACGATCGCCGAGACGATCGCCGGGCGCGAGCTCGCGATCACGCCGAGCCTCGCCTTCGCCGGCGTCGCCTTCGTCATGGTGCTGCTGGCGGAGAACGCCCGCATCCCGATCGACAACCCGTCCACGCACCTCGAGTTGACCATGATCCACGAGGCCATGGTGCTGGAGTATTCGGGACGGCACCTCGCGCTGGTCGAGTGGGCCGCGGCGCTGAAACTGTTCAACTACGCCTGCATCGGCTTCGCGCTGTTCCTGCCCTGGGGCCTGGCGCCCGCGGGCGCCGGTGCGGGCGCGCTGCTGCTCGCGGCGGCGTGGCTGGTCGCGAAGCTGGCCCTGGTCGGCGCCGGGCTCGCGCTGATCGAGACGCTGAGCGCGAAGCTGCGCATCTTCCGCGCGCCGGAGTTCCTGGTCACCGCGTTCCTGCTCGCCGTGCTCGGCCTGCTCGTGCACCTGCTGCTGGGGAGCTGAGATGACGCCGCTGTCGACCCAGCTCATCCACCTGTGCGCCGCGCTGCTGCTGCTGCTCTCCTTCGCCATGCTCTCGCAGCGCCGCGTCGCGGCGCTGGTGCTGCTGTTCGCGTGGCAGGGCGTCGCGCTGTTCGGCGCCACGCTCGTGGTGGCCGTGGGCACCGGCCAGGGGCATCTGTACGGCTCGGCCGCGATGACGCTGCTCCTGAAGGTGATCGTGCTGCCCACCGTGCTGCACCGGCTGATCGTGCGCCTGGGCGTGCGCTGGGACACCGAGCCCTTGATCAACACGCCCGCGACCATGCTGGTCGGGCTCGCGCTCGTGGTGTTCTCGTTCGGGCTCGCGCAGCCGATCTCCGCGCTCGCCAGCACGCTCACGCGCAGCACGCTCGGCATCGCGATCGCCGTGGTGATGCTCTCGTTCCTGATGATGATCACGCGGCGCAAGGCGCTCAGCCAGGTGATCGGGTTCCTCGCCATGGAGAACGGCCTGTTCTTCGCCGCCACCAGCGCGACCTACGGCATGCCGATGGTGGTGGAACTGGGCATTGCGCTCGACGTGCTCGTGGGCGTGCTCATCCTCGGCGTGTTCTTCTTCCAGATCCGCGACCAGTTCGACAGCCTGGACCTGCACCACCTCGAACGGCTGAAGGAGGAGCGATGACGCTCGCCCTCCTGCTCGCCCTGCCCCTGGCCGGCGCGCTGCTGCTCGCGGTCTTCGGCGCGCGCCGCCGCGCGCCGGAGCTGAACATCGCGGCGAGCCTCGCGACGCTGGTCGCGGCGATCGCGCTCGCCGCTCAGGTGATCGGGCACGGGCCGATGCTGCTCTGGCGCGAGCAGTTCCTGGTCGACGCGTTCAACGTGTTCCTGGTGGTGCTCACCGCCTTCGTGGGGTTGACCACGGCGCTGTTCTCGCGCCCCTACATGCGCATCGAGCGCGAGCACGGCCGGCTCACGCCCGGCCGCGTGCGCCTGTACCACAGCATGTACCAGCTGTTCATGTTCACCATGCTGCTGGCCCTGCTCACCAACAACCTCGGCCTGCTCTGGGTCGCGCTCGAGGCCGCCACGCTCTCCACCGTGCTGCTGGTCTCGCTGTACCGCACGCCGGCGAGCCTGGAGGCGGCGTGGAAGTACTTCATCCTGTGCGGCGTGGGCATCGCGCAGGCGCTGTTCGGTACCGTGCTGCTGTACCTCGCCGCGGCGAAGGTGCTCGGCGCGGACGGTTCCACGGCGCTGCTCTGGACGCACCTGTACGCGGTGCGCGAGCAGTTGGAGCCGAGCGTGCTCACGCTCGCCTTCGTGTTCCTGTTCGTCGGCTACGGCACCAAGGTGGGTCTCGCGCCGCTGCACAACTGGCTGCCCGACGCGCATGCGGAGGGCCCCACGCCGGTGTCCGCCGTGCTCTCGGGCCTGCTGCTGAACGTGGCGCTGTACGCGGTGGTGCGCTGCAAGGTCCTGGTGGAGGGCAGCACCTCCGCCTCGCTGCCCGGCCGGATGATGATGGCGTTCGGGCTGTTCTCCGTGGTGGTCGCCGCCTTCCTGCTCTGGCGCCAGCGCGACATCAAGCGATTGTTCGCGTACTCCTCGATCGAGCACATGGGCATCATGACGTTCGCGTTCGGCATGGGCGGCCCGGTCGCCACCTTCGCCGCGCTGCTTCACATGACCGTGCACTCGCTGACCAAGAGCGCGATCTTCTTCGCCGTGGGCCATGCGGCGCAGAAGTCCGGCACGCAGGTCATGGACGAGATCCGGGGCCTGCTGGTGCAGAGCCCGGCGATCGGCTGGGGGCTGATGCTGGGCTCGCTCGCCATCCTGGGCATGCCGCCGTTCGGCGTGTTCGCGAGCGAGTTCCTGATCCTCACCACCGCCATGCGCCAGCAGCCCTGGGCCACGCCCATCCTGCTGCTCGCGCTCGGCGTGGCGTTCGCCGCGGTGTTCCGGCGCGTGCAGCCCATGGTGTTCGGCGAAACCACGCTCAAGCGCCTGCCGCATCCGCCGGCGCTCGTGCCCGTGTTCGCGCACCTGCTGCTGGTACTGATGCTCGGCCTCTACATCCCGCCGTTCCTGTCCGAGTGGTATCGCGCGGCCGCGGAGCTGCTGCGATGAGCGGCGCGGACGTGACGTTCCACGCAGGCGCGCTCCCGGCCACGCTGGTCGAGGTGGACCTGGACGGATGGCGAGCCGAGGCGACGCGACGGCAGGCGCGCGGCGAGAACCTGCTCGCGCTCGTGGGCTCGGACGAGCGCGATCGCCAGGCGGGCTACGCCGTGGTCGCCGCCTACCTGTCGCCCGACGGGCTGGCGCTGGTGCGCGTCCAGCGCGCCGCGGAGGGGCCGTGGCTGCCGAGCCTCGCGGGTACGTACGCCTGCGCCGGCCGCCTGGAGCGCGCGCTGCGCGATCTGGTCGGCATCCGCATCGTCGGCGAAGCGGTCGACACCCGCCCCTGGCTGCGCCATGCGGCCTGGGCCGACGACGCGCATCCCCTGCGGCGCGAACCGATGCCCGCGCCCTCGGAGGACAGCGAGCGCTATCCCTTCGTGCGCGTCGAGGGCGACGGCGTGCACGAGATCGCGGTCGGTCCCGTGCACGCGGGCATCATCGAACCCGGGCACTTCCGCTTCTCGGTCGTGGGCGAGAAGGTGCTGCGGCTGGAACAGCGGCTGGGCTACGTGCACAAGGGCATCGAGCGCCGCTTTACCGAACTGCCGCTGGCACAGGGGCATCGCCTCGCGGCCCGCGTGTCGGGCGATTCCGCCGTGGCGTACTCCTGGGCGTACTGCATGGCGCTGGAGTCGATCGCCGGCTGCCGACCCTCGCCGCGCGCGCTCGCCCTGCGCGCGTTCGCGCTCGAGCGCGAGCGCATCGCGAACCACCTCGGCGACCTCGGCGCGCTCGGCAACGACGCCGGCTTCGCGTTCGGCCTCGCGCAGTTCTCGCGCCTGAAGGAGACGCTGCTGCGCGTGAACGGGGTGCTCGCCGGCCAGCGCTACTGGCTCGACCAGGTCGTGCCCGGCGGCGTCGCGTTCGACCTCGACGACAACGCCTGCGCCACCGTGATCGAGCAGTCGCGCGAACTGGCCGACGAGGTGCAGGGGCTGCGCGCGATCTACGGCGACCATGCCGGCGTGCAGGACCGCTTCGTCGCCTGCGGCGTCATCGGCACCGAGCTCGCGCGCCGCTTGGGCGTGCTCGGGTTGCCCGCGCGCGCGAGCGGCATCGCCTTCGACCTGCGCGCGGACCTGCCCGCGCCGCCGTACGACACGCTCGCCGTGCAGCGTGCCGGGCACGCGGACGGCGACGTGGCGGCGCGCGTGTCGGTGCGCTTCGACGAGGTGCTGGAGTCGCTGAGGGTGTGCGCGGTGATCGCCGAGTCGCTGCCCGGCGGCGCCTTGCGCGAACCGGTGGCGAGGCCCGAGGCGCATGCGCTCGGCGTCGGCCTGGTCGAAGGCTGGCGCGGCCCGGTGTACGTGCACCTGGAGGCCGGTGCGGACGGCGGCATCCGCCGCTGCCATCCGCACGATCCGTCGTGGCAGAACTGGCCGGCGCTGGAACACGCCGTGATCGGCAACATCGTTCCGGATTTCCCGCTGATCAACAAGTCGCTGAATCTCTCGTATTCGGGGCAGGACCTGTGAGCGCGCGTCGTCCGCGTCGGGGTTGCCCACTCCTCGTAGGAGCGCGCTTCAGCGCGCGATCTTTGCGCCGCGCGCCGTATGCGTCGAAAAGATCGCGCGCTGAAGCGCGCTCCTACAGGGGTGTGGCACGCCGGGAGTCCGCGCCATGTTGAAGACCCTCGACCGCATCCGCCGCATCGGCATCGTCACCGAGCCGCCGCCACTCGCGGACGAGGACCTGCGCGTGCGCGAGGCGCTGCAGCGGGAGATCCGCGACCGGCTGGGTCGCGCGCTCGCGATCCGGCAGGTGGACGCCGGCTCGTGCAACGGCTGCGAGTTGGAGATCCACACGCTGAACAACCCGTACTACAACCTCGAGGGACTCGGCATCCGCTTCGTCGCCAGTCCGCGCCATGCCGACCTGCTGCTGGTGACCGGGCCGGTGTCGCGCCACATGGCCGAAGCGCTGCGGCGCACCTACGACGCCACGCCGGCACCCAAGCTCGTGGTCGCGATCGGGGACTGCGGCTGCGACGGCGGCATCTTCGGCTGCGGCTACGCGACGCTCGGGCCGGTATCCGCCGTGCTGCCCGTGGACGTCGCCGTGCCGGGGTGCCCGCCGACGCCGACGCGCATCCTGCAGGGCATCCTTACGGCCGTGGGCGCGCCTGCCAATTCCGTCCACCCGCGAACGCAAGCCCCGCCGACGGAAAGCAGGTCGCCGTAGGCGGAGCCCGCAGGGCTTACGCCGCAAGCCGCCGCGAACTTGCGGCGTAAGCCCTGCGGGTTCCGTCCTAGGGACCTCTGCCCGGTCTTGCACATCACCGCGACGGGCAGGTCGCTCACGTTCGTCAGAGCCTTGTGCTCGGGATCGAACCGGCTCAGCGCCACCTGCCGGGTCCCGGCGATGTGGCCGACCTCGAAACCGGCCTGCGCGCTTGCGTCGACCAGCGGGGCATTCTCGCGGCTGATCAACTGGGTCGGGCCGGTAGGGCTGAGCGCGCGATAGCGACGGGTCAGCACTGGCAGCGCGTTCTCAACCAACGCGATCAACAGGGCGAGGAACAGCGCCACCTCCACCGGAGAGTTGGTGAAGAACGTCAACAGCGTGGGAGACATCCGGGGGGATTCTTTGGGACGCGGGGACCGTGGACCATCCGCGACACCGATCCGCACCGCCGGCTTTCCCCCAAGTTCCGAGCGGGTTGCAGCCTGTTGGCGACTCATTTCCTTCGCGTGCGCGGCCGAATCGCCGGCACACTCATTCGTACCCGTCGTCGAACAGAGTCTCGGGGCGAAGCTCGTACGCGTAGGCGCGCAACGAATTCTTCACGACCACGACAACGTTGCCGAACGCCGCGACCGAGAACCCCATCTGATCGGAGCCGGTGCGCACGTCTGGCGGATTTCGCTTCAAGGTCGCGAGGGTCGACCAGGTCGAACCCGACCGATTGAGCACCCGCGCACTGCCTTCCGCCCCCGCGCCATTCGTCGGTAGGAAGGGAATGCCGAACACGGCGAGCGACGGCGTGATTGCCAGCGAGTAGCCCGCGAGCGAATCCGGATCGGTGTCCGCATAGTTGAATTCCGTGGCCCACGTCGCCCCGACGCGACGCAGGATCGAAACCTGGTTCTGTGTGGACGAACCCGCAACGAGTCGTCCGTCCAGCAAATCGATCGAGGACAAGGGTCGCAAGCCCGTACCCAGCGAGAACTCGGCCCCGCGGACCCAGGTGTTGGCGACGCGATCGAATGGATAGGTCAAGGAACCGAGCGTACCCACCACGATCGTGTCGCCGTCGACGGCGACCGTACGACCGAAATTCTCGGATGCCGTCGCGACTGGCGGGCTCAGGGTCTGACCGTCATCGCAGCCTAAGGGTCCGCAGGCAAACGCGAACGCGGTGCCGCTGTCGAAAACGCCACCGACGTCGTAGCGCTGCGCTCCCGTCACGACCCAACCCTTCGACACATCCACTTCCGCTCCGAAACTGTTGAATCCGCCCAGGTCCGCGCGAGTCAGCGTGTCCACGAGCACGTAGCTACCCACGCCCGAGTCGAACTTGAAGACGTAGACGGCACCTGCGGGCGCGACGCCCGGTGCACCGACGGCAAGCAGGCCGTCGGCGACCGAGACCGAATATCCGAATCTTCCCTCCAGCGTCGGTGTCGGCGCTTCGATGCTGCTGCGCGCCACCCAGGTTCCGGGCGACGTACGTTCGAACACGAGCACCCGACCTTGGTTCTGGCTGGTTCCGTCTCCCAACCATGCACCCAGGAACAGGAATCGCCCATCGAACGCCGCATCATTGATGTTGTTCTCGGAGAATGCGATTTCCGTCGGCGAACCGCTCAGCGCAGGAATGTCGAAGGCAGCCAGGCTCTGTCGCCCCCGGCCGCCGATTTCGCTGAAGAAGCCCCCGACCCGCGCCGTTCCGGCAAACGCCGAGATGTCGTAGACCGTGCCGTTCGAACCCTCGCGAAAGCCGACATCCACCCAACCGCGATCCGTCGAAACCTTTGCGAATCGAGGAATCGACTCGCCGTCGATCGAAGTGAAGCTGCCGCCTACGAGCAGGGAGTTCCCCTGGACTGCGAGGGCATGGATCGAACCGTTGGGGTTCGGACCCCAGTTCGCGGCTACTGCCCCCGTCGCCTTCGAATGCTTCGACAGCAGCGGGGTGTCGCTGCCGGCATCGACCTTGATTCCGCCGACGTACGCATCATCCGCTGCACCCAGCGCCAGCGCGTAGACCAGGCAGAACTGGTCGCAGGACAGTCCCGGATTCCATCCGTCTGCCGCGCCCGCCCCTGCTGTCGACACGCGCGCAGCCGACGCGCGAGTCTGCCCACCGATCTCGGTAAAAATCCCGCCGACGTACAGCACGCCGTTCGTTGGATCGACCACGAGGCTCTCCACCGATAGCGGAACCGTTTCCTGATTCGCATTAGGCGCCGGATTCCAGGTCGCATCGACGGCGCCGCTGGCCAGCGCGATCTTCGCCAGTCTGCTTCTGGCAAGCCCCCCGATGTCGGAGAAGGATCCGCCCGCGTAGACCCCCGAAGCATCCACGGCGAGCGCTCGCACGCCGCGATCGGGCGCCGGATTCCATGTCGCATCCACGACGCCACTGCCACCGGGCGAGACTTTGGCGAGATAGCGCCGATTGACGCCCTTGATGGACGAGAATCCGCCGCCCACGTAGACCGAGCCATCGGCACCAAGCGCGATCGCCGCGACGCCACCATCGATGCCCTCGCTGTCGTCCGCGGGTGCGTTCGCGCTCCAGTCCGGATCGAGTTGACCTGTCGGAGTCAGCTTCAGCAGGTTCAAGCGTTCCACGCCATTCACGCGCGCGAACCTGCCGCCCACGAACGCGCTGCCGTCCGCGGCGACGGCGAGCGTGCGCACGAAGCCTGGCGATTGCACGAACTGCGTCGAGGATACGGATCCGGATGCGCCGTTCAGCACGGCCAGGCCGAGCGCGGTCGTCGACCCGATCGAGTCGAACACGCCGCCGACTCGTGGTGCGCCCACGAGCGACAGCCCGAGCGCGTTGACCGGCCCGTTCAGCGTCACATTCCAGCCCGGCTCGGCCTGGCCCGTGCCGGTCCCCGACAGCTTGGCGACGTGGTTGCGCAGCGCCCCACCGATGGTGCCCTTGAAGTCGCCCGCGACATACACGTCACCAGCGCCATCGGCGACAATCGCCTGGATGCTTGGAGACGTGGGCGATGTAAACATGGCACCGGGATTCCAGGTCGCGTCCGCCTGCCCGGTGCCCGAGAGGGGGAGGCGTGCCAGGCGATTGCGGGAAGCACCGCCGATCGAGGTGAAGTACCCGCCGACGTACAGACTGTCGCCGACCACGCGCAGGACCTCGACGCTCCCGTTCGAGTTCGCGTTCCAGGCTGAATCCGCCGCCCCGGCACCCGTGCGGGCGAGTTTCGCGATCGAGTCTCGGGTCTGGCCACCGATCGACGAAAAGAATCCGCCCACGTACACCGCATCGGCGGTCACCGCGATGGAATTCACCTCGGGCCCGAACTGCTCGAGGGAAACGGTCGGCTTCCACGTCGTATCCGGCGTGCCCGCGGCACCGACCAGCCTCGCAAGGCCGGATCGCACGGCGCCATTGATGGCATCGAACGTGCCGCCGACGTAGATTCCGTCGTTCTGCGCGACGATGGCCGAGACGCAGGGGTCGGGTGGCACGCAAGACGCCGACGGTGTCCACGTCGCATCCACGGTTCCGTCGCCGCTGCTCGCCAACTTGACCAAGCCGGCGCGCGCGATGCCATTGACCTTGGAGAACTCGCCGCCCGCGTAGAGGGCGCCGCTTGCATCCAGCGCAAGTGCGTGCACCGCAAAGTCTGTCGAGGCAGACCATTGCAGATCGAGCGCACCGGCCGCCGTGAACCTGGCGAGGTTGTTTCGATCGATGCTGAGGTCGAAATTGGGCTCGTAAACCGTACTGAAGTTGCCGCCGACGATGAAACTGCCGTCCGGCAGATCGACGATCGCATGGACGGTTCCCGCACGAAGCAGTTGCTGCAGGTTGGGAACGTCCAGCGGAGGTTGTGCGCTCCCGTGGAAACATCCACACAATCCGACCAGCAGCGCAGCCATCCGCGCGCAAGCCGACTGCCGCGCGCGCAACGAATGACCGGGGCAGTCGAAATCCTGATCCACTCGTTTCAACCACATGGTCGACCCCCCCAACTCATTCGTCACGTCCAGTCTGTCACGCTGAGTCCACGGGAACCTGGGCGTGCGCGCCACCGAGTTGTGAACAAGCGTGCGGCGAGATTTCGTCGGTGTTCTATCGCTGCTAGAAAGCTTGAATGAAGTCCGTTCGCGATGTCAGAGCGCGGCGTTTTCATTGAGACTCCGATCGCGAGGAGGTCGAGCGCATCCAGCGCGCGCGTGCCCGCCCCGAGTCGGGAGTCGACGTGACGAGACCGCGGCAGCGCTCATTCGTGGAGTGCAATCTTCCCGACCAGCAGCGCGTGCCGTGCGGCGGCACGGCCGGCGATCCGCCCGCTCGCGAAGCAGGCGTTGAGCAGATAGCCGCCCGTCGGTGCCTCCCAGTCCAGCATCTCGCCCGCGCAGTACGTGCCCGGCAGCGCATGCAGCATGAGGCTCTCGTCCATCGCTTCGAGCCGCACGCCGCCGGCGGTGCTGATCGCCTCGTCCACCGGGCGGGCGGAGAGCAACCGCAGCGGCAGCGACTTGAGCGTCGCGGCCACGCGCTGCGGGTCGGACAAGGCCTCCGCGGACAGCGCTTCGCGCAGCAGGCCGGCCTTGACGCCCACGATGCCGGTCGTGCGACGCAGGTGCTCGCTGAACGAGCGTTTCCCGGCCGGGCGCGAGAGCGCCTGGGCGAGCGCACCGGCTTCCCAGGCCGTGGCGAGGTCGAGCCGGATCTCGGTGCTGCCGTGCGCCTCGATCGCGTCGCGCAGTTGTGCGGAGTACGCATAGATCAGGCTGCCTTCGACGCCGCTCGCAGTCACCACGAGCTCACCCTGGCGGTGGTGCTCGCTGCCGTCGGGCGCGCGCCAGTGCAGGCGCACGGGCTTGACCGGATCGCCGGCATGCCGGCGCGTGAAGTGCGCGCTCCAGGCCACGTCGAAGCCGCAGTTCGCCGGCCGCATCGGCGCGACTTCGACACCCCGTTCGGCCAGCACGGGCGACCACGACCCGTCCGACCCCAGCACCGGCCAGCTGGCGCCGCCGAAGGCGAGCACGGTCGCGTCCGCGCGCACCTCGATCGTGCCGTCCTCGCGCTCGAAGCGCAGCGCGCCGTCGTCGCTCCAGCCCAGCCAGCGGTGGCGCACGTGGAACTGCACGCCGCGCTCGCGCAGCCGGTGCACGAGGCGGCGCAGCAGCGGCGCGGCCTTGAGGTCGGCGGGGAACACGCGACCGGAACTGCCCACGAAGGTCTGCACGCCCAGGCCGCGCGCCCATTCGCGCAGCGCGTCGGCATCCAGTTCATCCAGCCAGCGGCCGACCTCCGCCCGACGCGCGCCGTAGCGCGCGTCGAACGCCGGGCGCGCCTCCGCGTGCGTGAGGTTCAGGCCGCCCTTGCCGGCGAGCAGGAACTTGCGCCCGACCGAACCCAGCCGCTCGTAGAGATCCACCCGCACGCCATGCGCGACGGCGGCGTCCGCGGCCATCAGGCCGGCGGGTCCACCACCGATCACCGCCACGCGCGGAGCCTGCGACTGGTCCATGGACGCATGTTCGCATGGGCGAATCCCGGGCGCGCAAGAGGCCGCGCGCGCCCGGAGACCATCGGGGGTTCAGCGCGTGGGCGAGGTCGCCGACGCGACCCGCTCGGCCTGCTCGAGGCGCTGCCGCTCGACGGCGACGAAGTGCTCCAGCGCCTGCTCGAACAGCTCGCGCGCGCGACTGGAGACGTCGCCCAGGTACCGGTGCATGAGCGCATCCTCGGGCGAGTTGGACGAGCACAGGTCGCTGTAGTTCACGAACTCCTCGAGCCGGGCGGCGATCTCGGCCAGGTGGCGCGGACATTCGCAGGCGAGCAGCACGCTCATGCGCGCGATCCCGGCCAGCTGGTCGGCGTCGTAGCGCCGCTGCGCGCGGCCCCAGACCCGCCCGTCCGGCCCGGGCCGGCGCCGCATCCAGCGGCCGACGCGCCCCACCACCTCGTCGCTGGCCAGCGCGCCGCCGCGCTCGCGCAGGAGCTGCACGCCGGCCATGCGCAGCACGTCTAGCGCGAGGCGTTCGCCGAACGCGTAGAGCACGGCGACGCAGGTGACGCGACCGCGGTCGGCCAGTTCCAACAGGTCGCGCGCGATGGCCGAGTCCAGGTGCGGCTCGCGCAGCAGCAGCAGGTCCACCGGCACGAACGTCGCCTCCGCGCGCGCCGAGGCCAGGGTCGGGTAGGTCGTCCAGCGCACGGCCTGCGCCTGCGCGGCCGGGACCTTCCAGGCCGGTCCCACGGCGGCGATCGAGAGCGGCATGGGGCGCTCGGAGGTGCCGCGCGGTCCGCCTGCCGCGAGCGTGCGCAGCGCGTCGTCGTCCAGGCCGGCGATCGATCCGATCGCATGGCCCGCGGACACGAGCTGGCGCAGCAGCACCACGCGCTCCAGCTCGCGCTGGGAATAGAGCCGATGGCCCGTGACCGCCCGCAAGGACCGGCTGACCGCGTAGCGTCGCTCCCAGATGCGCAACGTCGTCGCCGGCATGCGCGCCATGCGCGCGACGGTGCCACTGCGGAACCTTGGGCGGTCGGGATCGTCGGTCATGGGCGGGCTGGGCCTCGAGGGCGGGGTGGCCGAGCATGCCTGATGGGCCGAGCAGCCGTCACGGCGCGCCGTCCGGGCCCGCGCCGACTCGCGGGGATCGCGGCGTGCATCCCCGGAGCGCTGCCGATGCCTACCGCCCTGCCTGGGTGGTGAGCAAGGCGCGAACCAGGCGCAACACCTGCGACCGATCCCGCGCATCGAAGATGAACACCGGCAGCACGACGCCCAAACGGGCGAGGTGATGCCGGATGCCCGCGAGGTTGAATCCCGGCGCGAGGTCGGTGCGGGTGATGCCGATCGCGATCGGGAGGCCGGCATCGATCGTGCGGATCGCGTCGAGCCAATGCCGGCAGCGGGCGGACACCTCGGGATCGCTGCCGTCCAGGAGGAGGACCGCGCCGTACGCGCCATCGAGCAGGATGGGCCGCATGAAGGCGAACCGCTCCTGGCCGGGCATGCCGAACACGAGCAGCGGCGTGCCGTCCTCCAGTTCGGCCGACGTGAAGTCGAGTGCCACCGTGGTGGCCGACTTGCCCCGCGCGACGTCGTCGGTCAGCCACCGCTCGGTCGAGACCGGTTCGCGGTCGGTGATCGCGCGGATCGCCGTGGTCTTGCCCGCGCCCACGGGTCCCGCGAGCACGAACTTGATGGGCTCCCGGACCCTGGGGTCCCGCCGCGTGCCGTCGGCGCGCGCGTCGCTGGCGGATCGAGGATGCGGCATGGCGGTCACCTCGTGCGCAAGCGCGCGAACCGGGACCCGTCGGTCTCGCGCGCGGCGCGTGCCGCTTCCGGGTGAGGCTCGCTGGGGCGCGGGTGGGGCACGGCGGGGAGGGCCGGTTTCAACGCTCGCCGGCGAGCACGCGGCCGCCGCCATCGAGCCGTGCCGGGGCGTCGCAGGCGTCGGGGAAGCGGAGCAATTCGAGGTGGATCGGGGCCATGCGCGTCTTCCCGCTCGGGTCGTTCCTGATAGAAGCCGCGACCGCCGGTCGCGGTGCGCCGGGCGTTGGCTAGGCGCAGGATGCGTGGATGCCCTGCTGGATGTCCGCCAACTCCTCGGAGGCATCGAGCGCGCGGCGCAGCACGGTGCCCATGACGTCGGTGGCATCTGCCGCTACGGAAAGCGCCAGCCGCCCCTGGCTGCGCGGGATGCGTACCGTGACGATGGTTCCCTCGCTGGTCACCGTGGCGGAGTAGTGGCATTCCGTTCCGAGCATCTCGCGCGAGTACGCCTCGCTCAGGGCGAGCAGGGAGCTGCTCATCGCGGCGATGCCCTGGGCGTTCCCGGCGTTTCCGGTATCGCCGGCGCGCGCGACGAGGCGCCCATCCGAGGTCGCCAGGCAGGCGAAGCGGATGGACGGCGTCCTGTCCAGGATCGTCGCCAGGCATTGGGCACCCTGCCGCCTGAGTTCGATCGCGGCGATCGTGCGGGAGGGCGCGGTCGCGCCGGGCTGGAACGTCAACGGCCGTGGTGAAGCATTCATGCGCGTCGCCCTCGCTCGAACGGTTGCCGGTCCATCCGTGCCGGCCGCGGCCCCGATCCGGGGTCGTCGTCGACACGCCCTGCGCCGGACGACGGGACGATCGCGTGCCAGGGGTCGCCCCGGTCAGCGGGGCGAATCGTTCCGGTCAGCGGTGCTTTCGTCCAGTCGCGCGGCAGTTCGACGAGGATGGCGTGGCGCTCATGGGCCTGTCCGGCGTCGAGCCGGGGCGAAACGCCGATGAAACAAAAACAATGTTTCGCCCCGGTCGAGGGCGCGTGAAGGCAGCGGACGGGTGCCGACGCGGCGTCTGCGAGATGGTGGTGCGAGGGACGGCCTTCCGGTCGGTCCGCGCTCGCCGGGCGCGGCGCGCGGGCCTGCCGGGCCGTACGCGCCGCGGCCCGCGTTCGCGGCGATCGCGAACGCGGACGCGGACCGTCGCGACGATGCAGGGGCGGTCCCCTGCAGGGAGCGATCGGGATCCGTTCAGCGGCAGGGCACGACGTTGCCGTTCACGTCGGTGCAGGTGCCGCTGCGCGTGGCGCCGCCTTCCTTCGTGTAGCTCGCCTCGCCGGTATAGGTCCCGTTCGCATTCGAGGCCGTCGTCTGCTTGTTGACGCCCTGGCCCGTCGCGTAGCTGGTGTTGCCGCTGTAGTTGCCGCCGTTCGCGCCCTGGGCCTGGGTCGTGCGGCCGCCCGAGCCTGTTCCATCCGCATTGCGGGTGAACCCGCCTTCCGAAGCGACCGCGCCGTTGGAACCCTGCGCGGCGAAGCCGCCCTTGCGCGTGGTCGTGCCATCCGCACTCTGCGTGAAGCCCCCGGCGCGTGCGCCGCTGGCGCCGCTCGCGGTCTGGTACGCACCGCCGCTGGCGCCGGCGACGTTGCCTTGGGCATCGCTGGCGACGACCGCGCCGCGCGCGGCACGCCCGCCGTTCGGTCCGGAAACCGCGGCGCCGGAAACGGCGGTGGTGCCGCCGGCGGCATTGGGGGCGGCGCCCTTGGCCTTGACGCGGCCGGCCGCGTCGGCGGTGCCGGAAAGCGCAA
>Ga0315912_10002137_pt1 | contig 21817 bp, 18 predicted proteins | sample VfabasoilMG_FD_204469 | JGI IMG/M metagenome (GOLD analysis project Ga0315912, IMG submission 204469) | Garden soil microbial communities collected in Santa Monica, California, United States - V. faba soil | ecosystem: Environmental > Terrestrial > Soil > Garden | place: USA: California...
TGCGACAGTTGCCAGCGTGTCCTCTACTGGGTGCCGCCGCCCCCGCCGGTCGAACCTCCCGTCGTCCACGCTCCGTGACCCAGAAGACGGTCACGATCTACACCGACGGAGCTTGTCAGGGAAACCCAGGCCCCGGAGGCTACTGCGCCATCCTCGAGTACGGCGAGCATCGTCGAGAGCTCTCCGGCGGCTTTCGACGAACCACCAACAACCGTATGGAGCTCACGGGGGTCATCAAGGCCCTTGAAGCTCTCAAAGAACCGTGCCAGGTGACGGTTGTCAGCGACTCCGAGTACGTCGTCAACGGGATCACCAAGGGATGGGCGAAAGGCTGGCGCGCGAAAGGGTGGCGTCGTCAGAGCAAGACCGTCCCAAACTGGGACCTCTGGCGCGTGCTGCTCGAGCTCTGTGATTACCACCGTGTTCGCTTCGAGTGGGTCCGCGGTCACGCGGGTCATGCCGAGAACGAGCGCTGCGACGAGCTCGCAGTGGCTGCGGCGGCAGGAGCGGACTTGCCCACCGATCTCGGTTACGAAGAACCGCCCGCTCCACCTACAGCATCGACATCAAGCGTGTTCAACTGACGCGTTGGGCGCCCTGATCACGCCCGCAATTCGCCCCGCCTTGTCCTTTTCCTTGCGATACGACGTCAGCACGTCGAGATGCATCGCCGTGCACAGCCCCGACGAGTAAATCTGATCATCCGGAACACCGGCGAGAATCAGCTGATCGATGTTCGCGCGAGCGACATCGAGTGACAGGGCCGCTCGAACATTCGAGCCGCGAGCCGGCGGTGGAGAGAGAAACCAGCGCTCGATCAGATAGCGCTCGTGTCCGGCTGCCGCAAACGCATCGACGAGCTCGCTGCCCACTTCATAGCAGCACGCCCCGATGTTTGGACCGATCGCGACAATGAGATCGTGCGGGCGCGTTCCAAACTCGCGGCTCAGTGCGTCCACAGCTGCGCCGGCGACACGCGCGACGGTGCCGCGCCATCCAGCGTGTACGGCCGCGACCACACCTCGTGAGCGATCCGCCATCAGCAACGGGACGCAGTCGGCGGCGCGAACCGCAATCGCAATGTCCGGCGCGTCGGAGATCAACGCGTCCGCCTCTGGTTGCGCTGCTGGAATCGGCTGGCCGCTCCGCATCACCACAACCGCGCGGCCATGCACCTGCCTCACCATCGCGACGTCACGAGCACCGACCGCTTCCGCCAGAGCGCGCGTATCTGCCTGCGACGACAACTCCAGTTGTCGCGTCGTAAACAGATGCGGCGCCACCGCGCGGAGCGGACGACAGCGGAGCGCCGCGCCCCAAGGCTCGGTGCTCCACTCGAAACTGTCCGGAACCTCAGGCAGGCTCGTGTAGGAGTAGGATGGGACGGACACCATGACCATTATAGGAACTGGGCTCGATGCGACGGAGATTGACCGCATCGAGGGGGCCATCAAGCGCTACGGTGATCGCTTCATTCGGCGGGTGTTCACCGAGGGCGAGATTGCCTACTGCCGGCGCAAGAAGGACTTCGCTTCCTCATTCGCTGCTCGCTTTGCTGCGAAGGAGGCCACGATGAAAGCTCTCGGTACTGGCCAATCGCAGGGCGTCTTCTGGACCGGCATCGAGGTCGTCCGTTTTGGCGGGCCGCCGACGCTGAAGTTTCATGGCGGCGCCGCGCGACGGTTTGCAAAGATCGGCGGAACGAAGTCTCTGCTCACGCTCACCCATTCCAAGGAGCTGGCGATTGCCCATGTGATGTTGCTGCAGGACTGACTCTTCGACTGACCCATCCCTCGAGAGTGACCACTCCACTAACCGTCGGTTTGTGAAGCTGAGAGCGAGGTGAAATCCAATGAAACCCACGACTCTATTTCGTTGGCTGGGCCTCTGGTCGGCGCTGTTGCTCCTTACTGTTGTTGCCGTCGATGCACAACACGTCTCGGCCGCTCTGCCCTTGACGCCTGTCACTGAACGATTGATCGAAGACATTACCTATGGTCCATCGGTCAGTGCGGCTCGCATGGCTTCCGCAGCCGCTAGCCCTCTCGAGAAACAATCCGAGGGTCAATCGTTTGCGAGCGCTCGATCCCGAAAGGGCCGCAATTACTTCGTCACCGACATCGGCACTCTCGGTGGCTCACAGAGTTTTGCTTTCGGTATCAACGACGGCGGCCAGGTGTACGGATATTCGTGGCTCACTGGAGATGCCACAGCGCATCCTTTTCTGTACGACGGTCGCACTATGAGCGACCTGGGCGAACTGGTGGTGACTTTCGCGGGAGGCGCGATTAACAACGCCGGTCAAATCGCTACGGCCGTCGCTCTCAATGGCATTACCACTCCGGCTGTCTATGACAGTCAGTCTGGCATGCTCACCATCATTCCGTTACTGGGTGGGGTCAGCTCCTTCGGGTTCGGCGGTGTAGCGACCGCCATCAACAATTTCAGCGAAGTCGTCGGGTACTCGTACATCGACGCGATCACACCGCATGCCTTCTCCTATGACAGCGGCATGACGACTGACCTCGGTTCATTCGGTGGCTCGAGCTACGGCCTGAGCATTAACGACCCAGGGATCATCGTTGGTTCATCCACCGGCGCAGCCAACGGCAACCAACATGCGTTCGTGCGGCAGCTGTCTGGTCAAATGAAGGATATCGACCCGTTTGGCGATCCAGGCTTCACGACATCGTGGAGTGTCGCAGCGGACGTAAACATTTCTGGCAAAGTGGTCGGTTACTTTCTGACCCCGAGTGGTGGTTATCACGCGTTTCTCCATGACGGGGTGCGCTTCAAGGACATCAGCCTGCATGGCAACCCCGACACCGAGGCCTCTTCCATCAACAATCAGGGAAGTGTGGTCGGTGTTCACATAGCCGCCCTCGATCGGATGCACGCCTTTCTCTACAGAGCCGGACGATTCAACGATCTGAACGAGCTCATTCCCTCAGACTCCGGTTGGGAGTTGACGTGGGCTTTTGATATCAACAACAGCGAACAGATTGTTGGCTACGGATTGCTGAACAACAACTTCCGAGCTTTTCTGCTGACTCCCGCAATTAGCGATAAGCAGTGCAAGAACGGAGCTTGGAAGAAACTCGGGTTCAAGAATCAAGGAAGCTGTATCCGGTTTGTAAATAACTAACGACGCGCGATTCGAGTGGCTCACCTCTCGACTTGCTCGAGGGGTGACCACTCCAGCAGACACCTTTCTCACGCCGCACCTGGCGCGCGCATTTCACCTCGCTCTAACCCCTCGCCACTCAGCAGATTGCTTCGACACATCGGCCACCCGCGCGACGGGCGCGGCGTTTGCCATCGTCGTCCGTGCCAGCGCACGGCTTCCGCGCTATCGCGAAAGCCGCCGGAGACGGAGGACGCCGTGGTCGTACGAATCACACCGAATGACAAGAACAACCCGCCCGGCAAGCTCGCCGACGCGGAGGTCCATTTCACCGAAGGCGAGTTCGAAGGGCTGAAACTGATTGGCTTCGCGGTCTGGGAGCGGCGAACCGGCGGCGGCCGCAACGTGACGTTTCCCGCACGTCAGTACTCCGTCAACGGCGAGCGCAGGACGTTCGCCTTGCTGCGACCAGCCAACGGCGACGCGACGAAGCAGGACCGGATCCGGGAGATGGTGCTGCAGGCGTACGCCGCCTTCGCCGAAGGCAGTGCCAGCGAGTCGTGATGACTGAGGACTGTGGACAGTGGACTAAGGACTGACTGAGGACTGAGGAACCGTGGACCAAGAACGAAGGACTAAGAACTAAGGACCGTTAAGAGCCGCGCGTTCTCCTTCTGCCGCTTCGGCGGAAGAGTCCACTCGGCTCTCATCGCCTTGTCGGCTTCCGCACGGAAGAAGGCGTCCTTCATGCCGCCGTCGATGATGTCCCACGGCAGCACGTCGTCCGCAGACCTGTCGCGGAACACGTAGAAGTCGGCGTCGATCCCGGCTTCCTTCACGGCGGCGCGCCAGTTGCCGCCATTGCGTTCGGCCGCCTCGATGGCAGGAGCCACGCGCCGGTCTCCGAGGGAGAGCAGCGCCTGGTAGAAGGAATGTCGCTCGGACTTGATGTTGAAGTACACGTTGTCGATGTCAGCCATCAGGCTGTGCATCCGCTTGATCTTCCGTTCGACCGTCGCGTCGTCTTCCATCGGCAGCCACTGATACGCCGTGCCCGGCTTGGGCACCAGTGGATTGACGCTGCCGACGATGCGGCCGACCTGCCCGCGCGGACGGGCGTGCGTGAGCATGACCTCGCGAAGCTGCAGTGTCAGATCGCGAATGGCGACGAGATCGTCTTCGGTCTCCGTCGGTATGCCAAGCATGAAATACAGCTTCAGGTTGTCGAAGCCGGTCGAGAAGATCAGATCCGCCGCCGCCAGGATCTCGTCGTTGGTCATCGTCTTGTTGATGACACGACGAAGCCGATCAGACCCAGTCTCGGGAGCGATCGTGATGGTCCGCTCGCCGCTCTCGCGCAGCAGGCGAAGGATCGTCGGCGTCAGATCGTCCAGGCGCAACGAGGCCGGGCTGATGCTGTAGCCCATCTCGACGAGGCTCGTCAGGATCTCTTCGATCTGCGGGTGGTCGCACAACGCGATCGACACGAGGCCGGCTCGATCCGAATGGGACTTCGCTTGTCTCGCCAGGTCGAGGATTCGATCCTTGGGGAACGCGCGAACAGGCAGGTAGTTGTAACCCGCCCAGCAGAAACGACAGAGATTCGCACACCCGCGCACGACTTCGATCAGGAACCGCGAGCCGAACTCTGTGTCGGGGGTGAAGATCTTGGTCGCGGGCGGCTCGGCGGCCTCGGTCGTGCGCAGTGCAGCCTTCTTGACGATCGCTGGAGCGCTCGTCCCTTCCTTCACCGCAAAGCGCTCGATCGTGCCGTTGTCCGCGTACTCTACATCGTAAAAAGAGGGCACGTAGAAGCCGCGCTCTGCGACAAGCCGCCGCAAGAGATCCTCTCGATCGCTCGCCTCGCGAAATGCGTGCACGAGTGGCGGAATGAGAGCCTCGCCTTCGCCGGCCGCGATGATGTCGGCAAACGGCGCGAGCGGCTCGGGGTTCACGAACGTCACGGCCCCGCCGATCATCACGATTGGATCGTGTGGTGTGCGGTCGGCCGCTCGCAACGGGATGCCGGCCAGTCGCAACAGCGTCAGCACGTTCGTGTAGTCCCACTCGAACGACACGGAAAGGGCAAAGATGTCGAACTCGCGAACGAGTGTCTGGGACTCGAGCGTCACCAGCTCCGTGCGCGACTTCCGCAACGCCTCGAGCTCGCTTTTCGGTGGAAGAAACGTGCGCTCGCAGACGATGGCTTCTTCGGCATTGAAGAGCGAGTACACCGTCTGGAACCCGAGGTTGGACATCCCGACGAAGTAGGTATTCGGGAACGCAAGCGCCACGCGCAGCCGGCCGCCGTGCGGCTTGCGCACGTAGCCAACTTCCTTCGCCAGAAGGTCGCGGGCGCGTTCGCGCTGCGACCATTCACGCGAGTCTTTTGCGCGGCGGGGCGGGGAGGATTGCGGCATGGAACGTCGGGGTACTGAACCCGAGCTCGAGCGATCACTGACGCGAGAGCTGCGGCTCAGTCGCCGACGCTCCCGCCTTCCGTGGGTCTACTCAGTGTACCACCGGCCGCCGCGCGCCCCTGAAGTCGCGCCCCGCTATGTCTGCCGACGCAGGAAGGCAGGCACGTCGAGCGGCGAGCTTGCCTCGAACAGGTTTTCACCAGCCGACGCGCCCTGCGCGCCGGAGCCGAGGCTCGAGAGCGAGAGCTCGACCACCGGACGCCTGCTCACTCCGACGGTCGGAGGCGCACCCGGCTGAAGGCTCATCGCCGGTGATTCGCTCATCGGCGCGGTTCGCGGTCTCCCGCCGCCGGACGCCGCCATCGGCTGTGGCACCTCCGCCTGATTCAAGTGCGCCTGGTAGATATTCAGGTCCACTGGCGTGACCACGGCGGCCTGTGGTGCCTGGCGTTGTGCGACTTTGCGATCGAAGCCGGTGGCGATGACCGTGATCTTCACCTTGCCGACGAGCGTCGGATCGACGACGGCGCCGAAGATGATGTTCGCATCCTCGTGTGCGGCTTCCTGAATCACACAGGACGCTTCGTTCACTTCGACGAGCGACAAGTCCGGTCCGCCGGTCACGTTGATGATCACGCCGCGTGCACCGTGAACCGTGCTGTCCTCGAGCAGCGGGCTCGCGATCGCGCGCTGCGCCGCCTGCATCGCGCGGCCGTCACCTTCTGACGTTCCCGTGCCCATCATCGCGACACCCATGCCGGACATGATCGTCTTCACGTCGGCGAAGTCAAGATTGATCAGCCCGGGCACCAGAATCAGATCCGAGATGCCCTGAATCGCCTGTCGCAGGACGTCATCGGCCAGCGTGAACGCATCGGTCAGCGGCGTCTTGCGATCGATGATCGAGAGCAGCCGCTCGTTGGGAATCGTGATGACGGTATCGACGCACTCGCGCAGTGCCTCGAGCCCGGCCTCGGCCTGCATCAGGCGCTTCTTTCCCTCGAAGCGGAACGGCTTGGTGACGACGGCAATCGTGAGCGCGCCCAGCTCGCTCGCCAGGCTCGCGATCACCGGTGCCGCGCCCGTCCCGGTCCCGCCGCCGAGCCCCGTCGTCACGAAGATCATGTCCGCGCCCGAGAGCTGCTGGATGATCGTGTCCGTGTCTTCGAGGGCCGCATTGCGGCCGATGTTCGGATCGGCTCCAGCGCCCAGTCCCTTGGTGAGCTTGCGGCCGATCTGAATCTTGATGCCTGCCTTGTTGTGATCAAGCGCTTGCACGTCGGTGTTGGCGACGAGGAACTCGACACCACCGAGGCCGACCTCCACCATGCGATCGACGGCGTTGCTCCCGCCACCGCCGACGCCGACGACTTTGATCTTGGCCCCGGTCCGGTGTTCCGGCGCCAGCGTCAGTCGGAGCGTATCTGCCTCGCGACTCTCGGGGCCCTTGCGCCCGTTGTGATCTTTCATGTCAGACCTCCCGAAGTTCGAACGTCCCGTCTAAAAGAATTCTCGAAATATCGACCTGAGCTGCGACACGACGCGGCTGAAGGCGCCGCCGGGCCCTCGTTGTTCTGGCACTCGATTCCGATGCGCGTATAGAGCGACGCCAACCGGTGTGGCAAACACCGGGCTGCTGATGTGATCGGCCAGCCCGCCGACGCCGATCGGGATCCCTCGCCGAATCGGCAAGTCGAAGATCTGCTCGGCTATTTCCGGCATCCCCTCGAGGATGGCGCCACCGCCGGTCAGCACGATTCCGGAGTTGAGCGACTTCTCGTAGCCGGCACGCCTGATCTCGTCCCAGACCAGATGAAAAATTTCTTCTGCGCGCGGCTGAAGGATCTCCGAGAGAATCCGACGCGCCATGAGACGCGGCTTGCGGCCGCCAACGCTGGCCACTTCAATCGTGGCGTCTTCATCCACCATCGACGAAAGCGCGCATCCCGATTTGCGCTTCACCTTTTCGGCGTCGGGTATCGGCGTGCGAAGACCCACGGCGATGTCGCTCGTGAAGTGATCGCCACCGACGGCCACCACCGCCGTGTGCCAGAGGTGCCCGCGCTCGTAAATAGCGAGGTCCACGGTGCCGCCGCCGATGTCCACCAGCGCAACACCGAGCTCCTTTTCATCCGGCGTCAGCACAGCCTCCGCCGCTGCCAGTTGCTCGATCACGGTGTCAACAACCTGCACGCCGGCTCGATTGACGCACGCCACGATGTTCTGCGACGAAGACTGAGCGCCCGTGACCACGTGAACGTTGACCTCGAGCCTGGCGCCCGTCATTCCCTCGGGTGCGCCGATGCCATCCTGCTCGTCAACGACGAAGTCCTGCGGAAGCACGTGCAAGATCTCGCGGCCAGTCGGCAGCGCCACGGCCTTTGCGGCGTCAATCGCCCGCCGCACGTCTTCACGAGTCACTTCGCGATTCTTGCCGGCCACCGCCACCACACCGCGGCTGTTGAAACCTTTGATGTGCGGACCGGAGAGCGCGAGGTGCACCAGGTCGATCTCGATGCCGGCCATCAACTCCGCTTCTTCGATCGCCTTCTTGATCGAGTCCACGGCCGCCTCGAGATTGACGACGACACCGCGCTTGATCCCGCGCGACTCAGAGACGCCAATGCCGACGACATTGAGGCTGCCGTCCTCGAGGCTTTCGCCGACGACGCAGGCCACGGTCGACGTGCCAACGTCGAGTCCGACTACGTATTGCTCTTTACGAGCCACCTGAACTCCCTTCCACTCCTAGCCACCGCGCCGTGCCGGCGCCGGCCGCTTGCTGCTGCGCGCTGCCTGTCCCTGCGGTCTGACGTACACCCGTTCGTCGAAACGCAAATCAACGTAGTCAATGTCCGGCATTCGCTCGCGAAGTGCCGGCATGAGATCGAGGTATGCCTGCAACCGCTCCGCGAAACGCTCGTCGCCAACACGCAGCAACGCGGTGTCGCCCTTGAGCAGAACGATGGCGTTGCGCGAGTCGGTGACGTCGATCTGTGAGATCTGCCCGGCGAGCTTGGGACGGCCAGCCAACTCGCTCATGAGACGGCCCGCCAGCGCTGCCCGCGCTTCGTCCATCGACTGGTCGTTCTCACCCTTCGGCGACAACCCGTCCACGATGGGCAGATCGAGGTCGGCGTAGTTGGGACCGAACTCGTCGATGACAATGCCGCTCTTGTCGATTAGATAGAGCGTCTCCTTGATGCGGCCGATGCCGATCGGCTGACGTTCTTCGATCACGACTGCCAGCGTCCCGGGAAACATCCGGCGAATCGACGCATCAGCCACCCATGGCGACATGAGGAGCTTCTGTCGCCAGCTCTCGAGATCGGTCATCACGATGCTGGTGCCTGAGAGCCCATCGAGCAAACCGAGCACTTCACCGCGCGACATACGCTGATTGCCCTGCACGGTGATGCGCGTCACCGTGAGCGCGTCAGACGCCAGCACAAAGCCGATGGTGTGATACAGCGCGAACCCGGCAACGAGGCACGCGGTGCCAACACGCGCGATCGTCCACCACGATGGCTGCCACCATCGGCGCTTGCGCGCCGGACTCACACGCGAACGCCGGAATCGCTTGTCCGCTGGAGCGGCAACCGGCGTCATGACGCGGCTCCTCGCGTGTCGAGCGCTTTCATCAATCGCTTTGGCAGCGTGCCAATCGAACCGGCCCCGAGCGTGACGACGGCGTCACCGGGATGCACGATCCGCTGCAGCGTTGCCAGCACGTCGTCCAACGTCTTCGCGATGTGAACAGGACGTCCGGACCCTTTTCGAATCGACTCTGCCAACCGTTCCACGGTGACGCCCGCGATCGGGTCCTCGCCGGCGGCGTAGATGTCGGCCAGCACGATCTCGTCGGCATCTCGAAGGGCGGGACCAAATGCGTCGAGCAGGCTCGCCGTTCGCGAGTGGCGGTGCGGTTGAAATGCGATCACGAGACGGCGATTGAGCGTCGCGCGGGCCGCAGCCATCACCGCCGCGATTTCCGTGGGGTGATGGCCGTAGTCGTCAACGATGAGCACGCCGTTGACTTCACCGTGACGCTCGAAGCGACGCTCGGCGCCATGAAAGCTCGCCAGCGCAGAAGCGATCCGCTCGAAGTCGAGACCCACCTGTTCGCCCACGGCCACCGCCGCCAGCGCGTTCTGCAGGTTGTGCCTGCCCGGCACCGACAGCTCGATTCGGCCGAGCGTCTCGATCCCCGCTGCGCCATGGCGATGCACGATGCAACGGCCGCCAAAGGTCCCGAGCTCTACATCAGTCGCAACCACATATGCGTCCGGGTGCTCGAGCCCGTAGGTCAGCAAACGTCGAGTCACACGCGGGAAAACGGCGCGCAGGTTGGCATCGTCGGCGCAGGCAACGACGGCGCCGTAGAACGGCACCTTGTTGACGAACTCGACGAACGCATCCTGCAGCGATGCCAGGCTCCCGTAGCTTTCCATGTGCTCGTCGTCGATGTTGGTCACGACGGCAATCGCGGGCCACAGCGTGAGGAACGACCGATCGCTTTCGTCGGCCTCGGCAACCAGATAGTCGCCGCGGCCGAGGCGGGCGTTGCTGCCAAACGCACTGAGCCGGCCGCCGATGACAGCCGTCGGATCCAGTCCCGCGCGTTCGAGCACCAGCGCGATCATCGAGGTCGTCGTCGTCTTTCCGTGAGAGCCGGCGACAGCGATCGAGAAGCGCACGCGCATCAACTCGGCCAGCATCTCGGCTCTCGAGATCACCGGGATGCCGCGAGCGCGAGCCTCGACGACCTCCGGGTTGGTTGCCCGGATCGCAGACGAGAAGACCACGACGTCTGCGTCGCCGATCTGCTCCGCTCTGTGTCCCTCGAACACCATCACGCCAAATGACTGCTCCAACCGCGCCGTCACGTCGGAGCGCCGCGCGTCCGACCCGCTCACCGTGTATCCGAGACCCGCTAGTAGTTCTGCGATCCCGCTCATCCCGATGCCGCCGATCCCGACGAAATGAATCCGACGGGTTCGGCCGAGCATTACTTCGCCAGCTCCAGCACCTTCTCGACAATGACGCTGGCTGCGTTCGGCTTCGCCAGACGCGCAGCCGCATCACCCATTCGTTTCCGCTCGGTCACGTTGTCAGCGAGCAAGAGAATCTCGCGAGCCAATCGATCCCCCGAGAGCTCTCGCTGATCGACCATCGTCGCCGCGCCACCACGCGCAAGCGCCTCGGCGTTCTTGCGCTGGTGATCGTCGGTCGCACCCGGAAATGGAATGAGGATCGAGGGACGTGCTGCTGCAGTCAGCTCCGCGAGCGTCGTCGCCCCCGACCGACACACCACCAGGTCGGCTGCTTTCATCTCCCGATCCATCGCGAACAGGAACGGCTCGACCCGGGCTTCGATCCCGGCGCGCCGGTACCCATCGCGGACCATTTCCAAATCGCGTTCTCCCGACTGATGCGTGATGACCACTGCAGGTGCGGCGGCAGCCAGCCGCGGCGCTGCCTCCACCATGGCCACGTTGATCGCGTGCGCGCCCTGAGAGCCGCCAAAGACTAGGACCCGAGCCGCTCCAGGCGGCGACCTGTGATCCCCATACGCCTCCTCACGAAAGAACTCCGGCCGAACCGGATTGCCAGCGACGAACGCCTTCTTCCCGAACACCGCGAGGCTTTCCTCGTACGTAACCGCTGCTGCACTCACTAGCGACGCGAGCAGGCGGTTGGTGAGCCCAGGCACCGCGTTCTGCTCCATCAGCAACGTCGGGATCCCTCGCAACGTCGCGAGCCCGACGACTGGCCCCGAGCTGTACCCACCCACGCCAATCACCACCGATGGACGACGACGAGAGAGCACGCTCCAGGCATCGATGGCACTCGCCGGCAACAGCGACAGCCCGCGGAGCAGTGATGTCAGCGACTTGCCCTTGAGGCCGGCGCTGCGAATCACCTCCAGCGTGAAGCCTTCGCGCGGCACAACGCGCGACTCGATTCCGGCGGCGGTGCCAACGAAAGTCACCTGTGTGTCCGGAGCCCGCGCGAGAAGCGCCCTGGCCACCGCAATACCCGGGTAGAGGTGCCCTCCTGTTCCACCGCCGGCGATCAAGACGGACAGCGCCACTCATTCCTCGTGCTGCGACACGTTCAGCAAGACGCCCATCGCCAGAAGGCTGATCATCAATGACGACCCGCCAGAGCTGACGAGTGGGAGGGGGATGCCCTTCGTCGGGAGCAGCCCCAGCACGACACTGATATTCACGAGTGCCTGCACTGCGATCATCGCGGTCAGCCCGAGCGCGAGAAATGATCCGAAGGCGTCCTGCGCACGCATGGCGATGCGCACGCCACGCCAGGCGATCACGCAGAAGCAGATGAGGACCGTCGTCGCGCCGAGCAGTCCGAGCTCTTCGCCAATGACTGCGTAGATGAAATCGGTGTGCGGCTCGGGAAGGAAGAACAGTTTCTGCACGCCGCCCATGAGGCCACGGCCGAACACGCCGCCTGTGCCGACTGCGATGAGCGACTGCATCACCTGGAACCCATCTCCGAGTGGATCGGCCTCCGGATTCATGAAAGCAAGGAGCCTTCGCAGTCGATAAGGAGAGCTCGCGATCAGGAAGTACAGGACCGGTGCCGCGGCGAGTACGGTGCCGAGCATGTACCGGTAGCTCAATCCCGCGGCGAAGATCATCGCGGCGACGGCCATGAGCAGCGAGATCGCCGTGCCGAGATCGGGCTCGAGAAGAATGAGCCCAGCCATCGCGCCAACGACGATCGCGATGGGCAACAGCGAGTACGACACCTCGTCGATGCGGTGCATGCGCCGCTCGAGCGTCAGCGCCGTGAAAAGGATGGCGGCGATCTTGGCGATCTCGGACGGCTGGATACCGAGGCCACCGATGTTGAACCAGCGACGGGCTCCGTTGATGGGTGCGCTGAAAAGCACGAGAACCAGCAGCACGCACACCACCCCGGTCAACGACCAGATGAAGGCTTCGTTCTTATAGGTGCGGTAGTCGATTCGCATCGACACCGCCAGCGCGACCAGGCCGAGGAGGGTCCACATCGCCTGGCGCGTGAGGAACATGTACGCCTGGCCATAACGGTCGAGTGCCAGCGCGGCCGAGGCGCTATAGACCATCACCACGCTGACGCACACGAGCAGCACGGCCGCAGTGAAGAGAATCCGGTCTGATTTGAGCTTTCTAGCCATTTCTACTGCCGCCCATACAGCTGCGCCGCCTAACGACCGAAACACCTGCGGGTCCGACAAGGACCCGCTCTACGGGATTCCCCGGGCCCGCCCTACGGCACATGAACGTAGGCCGGGTCTTGTTTTCGGGCCCCGGCCGGGTCCAAAAGACCCGCCTCGACAAGACCCAGATCGGCTAAAATCCCGATCCCTGTTCGAACGCGTAAGCGGTCAGCAGTCATCAGTCGGCGCGTGGGATGAGACACCCACCTCGCAGACCGGGGTAGCCTGCGTTCCCAGCGGTAAGCTCCCACCCGCGCCGGCCGACTGACGACTGCTCACTGCTCACGCGATTTCAACCGTTCGACCTCCTCCTTGAAGGCCAGTCCTCGTTCCGCGTAATCGCGAAACCAATCGAAGCTCGCGCACGCCGGTGCGAGCAGCACGACGCCGTCGGGACGAGCTGCCTCGTACCCGCGCTCAACGGCTTCTCTCATCGACGTCGCATCAATCACCGGCAGCAGATCCGCGAGCGCCTCGCGGACGAGCGGCGCCGCCTCTCCCATCGCCACGACCGCACGGCCTCGCGACGCGAGCGCTTCGCGCAGATCGCGGAAGTCGCCTCCCTTGAAGTGACCGCCCACCAGTGCGACAACTCGGCCGGGAAAACTCTCGATCGATCGGCGCGCCGCATCCACGTTCGTCGCCTTCGAGTCGTTGACGAACGTGACATCGCCGATGCGGCCCGACGGCTCCATCACATGTGCGAGCCCGTGGAAGCCTTTCAGCGAAGCCACCATCGCACTCGTGCTCACGCCGGCCACGTATGCGGTCGCCACCGCCGCGACGACGTTGCCTAACATGTGCCTGCCCGCGAGCTCCACGGCTGACACCGGAACCATGCGCTCGGTCGATGTCGCAGTGCGACGGACGATCCATTCACCATCGACCGAGAAGCCGTCGCTCGTGGAGCCCATCGCCGCAAAGCCGACCCGTGTGCTCGCGATGCGCTCGCTGTGCGCCATCACGATCGGATCGTCGAGATTGACGACCGCCCAATCCTCCGTGCGCTGATTCGCGAAGATGCGAGCCTTCGCGCGCGCGTACTCCTCGACGTCCGCATGTCGGTCGAGATGGTCGTCCGCAAGATTGAGCCACAGCGCAATCCACGGCTTGAACGTCGTCGTGGTCTCGAGCTGAAAGCTGCTGACCTCGACCGCATGGATCGTCTCCGGCGTCGAATCGTCCACCTGCGACGAGAGCGGGACGCCAATGTTGCCGCCCACCAGCACTCGCTTACCGTCTGCCGCGATCATTCGTCCAAGCAGCGTCGTCGTCGTGGATTTCCCCTTCGTTCCAGTAACCGCGATCACACGACCACGAAGCCACCTGGATGCGAGCTCCACCTCTCCGATGACTTCCACACCGCGCGCGCGAGCCAGGGCCAGACCCGGTTCTTCCGGCGGCACTCCGGGGCTCGTGACGACGAGATCGGCAGACTCGAACGTCGCGCGGCTATGGCCACCGAGCTCGAGCTCGATGCCCGCATGCCTCAGCGCCGTCGCCTGCTCGAAGCCCTCGCGTCGCTCGGTCATCAACACGTGCGCACCTCGCCGCAGCAGCAGTTCGGCAGCGGCAATGCCGCTTCGCGCTGCTCCGACAACCACCACCCGCCGCCCTCGAACCGAGAAGTCGCCACCCGCCACACCATCACCGCAGCTTCAATGTCGTGAGGCTGAAGAGCGCAAAGATCACCGCGACGATCAGGAACCTGGTGATGACCTTCGGCTCGCTCCAGCCAAGGAGCTCGAAATGATGGTGAAGCGGCGCCATCTTGAAGACACGCTTCCCGGTGAGCTTGAACGAGGCAACCTGGATGATGACGGAGAGGCCTTCGAGCACGAAGACTCCGCCAACGATCGGGAGCAGCAACTCTTGCTTGATCAGAATCGCGACCGTACCGATCGCGCCTCCGAGTGCCAGCGACCCGACGTCGCCCATGAAGATCTCGGCAGGGTACGAGTTGTACCAAAGGAACCCGAGGCTCGCGCCCACGAGCGCGCCGCAGAAAATCGTCAGCTCGCCTGCCGGCGGAAACCGCACGAGCAGGAGGTAGTCGGCGAGCACAGCATGTCCCGTGACGTACGCGAGCGCCGTGTATGAGGCAGCGGCAACGCCGAAGGTGCTGATCGCGAGCCCGTCGAGGCCATCGGTGAGATTCACACCGTTGCTCGCGCACACGAGCACCAGGACGGCAAAGAGTACGTAGAGGACGCCGAGGTCTGGAATGAGATTCTTGAAAAAGGGGAAGATCAACCGCGTGCTGTAGAGCGGCGGGTTCTCCCGCGAGAGATACAGCACGGCCAAACCAACCGCGAGGCCGACAATGATCTGTCCCGCCATCTTGTAGCGGGGAATCAGCCCGTGATGCGAGCGTCGCGTGATCTTCAGGTAGTCGTCTGTGAACCCGACGGCGCCAAAGCCGACGGTCGCCATCGTGGCGATCCACACGTACGGGTTCGCCAGATCGGCCCAGAGCAGCGTCGGCACGACGGCTGCCGTCACGATGAGCAGCCCGCCCATCGTCGGCGTGCCCGCCTTGGCGCGATGTGACTGCGGTCCTTCCTGACGGATGATCTGGCCGATCTGGAAATCGCGCAGCGTGCGAATCAGCCAAGGGCCGAACAGGATGCTGATCGCGAGCGCTGTCAGGCTCGCCGCCGCCGTGCGGAACGTGATGTAACGCGTGACGTTCAGCGCGCCCAGAACGGGAGCGAAGTTGGCGAGCGGCGGCAACAAGTAGTAGAGCATCAGCCGAGCTCCGCCACGAGTTTGTCGGCGACGACATCCGTCCTGGTGCCGCGCGAGCCTTTCACGAGAACAAGGTCGCCCGCTTCGAGCGCGTCAAGGACTGCCGGCGCCGCCAGCACGCTCGTCTCGAAGTACGAGACCGCGGACGATGTCATCCCTGCTGCGATCGCGGCATCGGCCAACGCACGCGCCGCCGGACCACCGACGGCAAACAGACGGCTCACGCCCGCCTCGGCTGCGGCGCGACCGCACAGCTCGTGCATCGCGATCGAGTGGTCACCGAGCTCGAGCATCTCTCCGAGCACCGCAATGGCTCTCGTATCGCGCGCTTCATGCGCGACCACTTCGAGAGCGCGGCGGAGGGCAGACGGGCTCGAGTTGTACGAGTCGTCGATCAGCGTGATGTTCCGCCGCAACAGCCGCACGGCTCCTCGCCGATCGGCCGGCTGCAGGCGCGCGATCTCATTGGCGATGTCGTCGAGATTGATGCCGCACTCGAGTGCGACCGCCGTCGCGGCCAGCACGTTCATCAGGTTGCCGCGCCCGAGGAGCGCGGTCTCGATCGTGCGGTCTCCCGCGGGTGTCTCGATGTCAGCGCTCATGCCACGGATGCCGCGATCGCGGACGTCGCGCGCGCGAACCGTTGCCCCGTCCGCCTCACCGAACGTCAAGACCTTCCCGGGAAAACGCGCCACGCGCGACATCACACGCGGATCGTCTGCGTTGCAGACCAGCACGGTGCCAGCATCCGCGCCCTCGAGGATCTCTGCTTTCGCATCCGCGATTGCATCCGCCGACGCAAAGAAGCCGAGATGGGCGTCCCCCACGTTGGTCCACACACGCACATCGGGAGCTGCAATCTCGACGAGCCTGCTGATTTCGCCGGCGTGATTCATCCCCAGTTCCATCACGGCGACGTCAGGCGCAGTTCGCAACTGCATCAACGAGAGCGGCAGACCAATGTGGTTGTTCAAGTTCCCCTTGTTCTTCACCACCACGAATCGCGTGGCCAGGAGCGCCGCGATGGCCTCCTTCGTCGTTGTCTTTCCCGCACTCCCCGTGATCGCGACGACCTTCGTCGCCACCGCGGTGCGCACCGCATGCGCCAGACGCTGCAGCGCCTCGAGCGTGTCGGGCACTTCGATCGGCCGGCGGGTCCACACGTCAGGACCCGCCCTACGTCCGTCGTAGGCCGGGTCTTGTTCTAGCGACCTGGCGAACCCGAGCTCGACGATCGCCCCGGCGGCGCCGCGCGCGATCACATCGGCGACGAATGCGTGCCCGTCGAACCGCGGCCCGCGCAGAGCGACGAAGAGATCCCCGGCCTGCAAGGACCGGCTGTCGGTGACGACATCACCGACGTCGCGATCGGCGCCGTCCTGCTGCCACGTCGCGCCCACTGCGGCCGCGACCCACCCGAGCGTCAACCTGATCGCCGTCACACTGCCCGCGATTTCAGTCGTCGTGATGCCAATGCCTCCCGCGCCACCTCGACGTCATCGAACGGAAACGTCTGACCACCAATCTCCTGGTACTTCTCGTGACCCTTGCCGGCGATGAGCACGACGTCGCCCGACGTCGCCATCCCGACCGCCTGCAGAATCGCGTCGCGGCGATCGGGTCGAATCAGAATCTCGGCGCCACTCTGTCGACCCTCGGAGTCCGCGCCACGCTTGACCTCGTCGATGATGCGATTCGGGTCCTCGCTGCGCGGGTTGTCCGACGTGATCACCACGATGTCGCTGAGACGCGCGGCCACCATGCCCATCAGCGGTCGCTTCGTTCTGTCGCGATCGCCACCGGCACCGAAGACGGTGATGAGCCGGCGCACTGCCACAGGCCTCGCCGTCTCGAGCAGATTCCGTAGCGCGTCGTCGGTATGCGCGTAGTCGACGACGACCGTGACGTCGTCGCCCGGGCCCGACGCGATCTCGAATCTCCCTGGGACGCCGGCGAGACGCTCGAGCCCTTGCTCGATGGCAGCCGCCGGCACGTCGAGCGCGCTCGTCGCAGCGACGGCGGCGAGGATGTTGTAAACGTTGGGTCTCCCCACCAGCTTCGAGCGCACGCGAATCGCGCCCTTCGGCGACCGGATGTCGAACTGCAGGCCGTCGAACGAGTACGAGAGCGGACCGGGCGTGACCATCGCCGACTTCGTCAGCCCGTACGTGATCGGACGCTTGACGCTATCAACCAGTGACGCACCACGCGGATCGTCGATGTTGACGACGGCCGGCGCACCCTCTGGCAACATCTCGAAGAGCCGGCGCTTGGCCGCGAAGTAGTCGTCCATCCCGGTGTGAAAGTCGAGATGGTCGCGCGTCAGGTTGGTGAAGATGGCAGCGGCGAAGCGAATCCCATCGACTCGCCGGAGTGCCAGTGCGTGCGACGAGGCCTCCATGACGCATGCGCCGCAACCTGATGTCAGCATCTCGCGCATGTAGGCCTGAACGTCGGGAGCTTCTGGTGTCGTGCGCGTGGCTTCGAAGTCGCGGCTGCCAGTGCGATAGAGGACTGTCCCCATCAACCCGCACTTGATTCCAGCAGCCTCCAGGATCGCGCTCGCGATGTAGCCGGTCGTCGTCTTGCCATTCGTGCCTGTGATGCCGATCACTTGCATCTGGTGGCTCGGATGACCGTTGAATTCCGCCGCCAGATACGCAACCGCAAGGCGAGCGTCAGTGACGGCGATCCACGGCACGTTCGCCGCCGTTGGCGCGCTCTCTGAAACGATGGCTGCGGCCCCGGCGGCAACGGCCTGCTGCGCGAACTCCACACCGTCCTTCTTCAAACCGCGAAGCGCGACGAACACCGAGCCCGGAGTGACGCGGCGCGAGTCGAGCGTGACGCCAGTACACGTCTGTTGAAGCACGTCCTGGCCAGCCGACAGCGCGCGCTCATCGAACGCCACAGTCCGTCTCAGCGCGCGGAGCAACTGATCGACCGTCATGGCGCTTCGGTACTCGCAATGCGATCGATTGAGCGACGAGCGAGCGTCAACACCACGGTGGCACTGGAATCGATCGACGAGCCGGCAGCCGGCCACTGATCCACGACAAGACCCGCACCGCGCACCTGGGCTGCGCCTCCGAGCCGCGTCACGATTGCCACGGCTTCGCGCGCGCTCATGCCGGTCAGGTCGGGGATCTGCGAAGTCGAGGCATTCACCGCAAGCGTCACGACCGGCGCCGGCGTCGATCCAGACGTGGCCAGCTGGCCATCTTCATCGGGACGGCTTGCAAACACCGGCTCGGGAGCGTTGATCGAAGGCGGAATGCCGTATTGCCTGAGTGCGGCGGTCGCGATCTTCTGGAAGATCGGAGCGGCGACGACTCCACCGTACGGTGAGACCTTGTGCGGCGAGTCAACGACGACAACGATGGTGAAGACCGGCTTTCGCGACGGCACGAAGCCGACAAACGACACGTTGTAATCCGAGTGGCCCCGGTAGCTGCCATTGAGCAGCTTCTTCGCTGTACCTGTCTTGCCGGCGACGGTGTAGCCATCAACCTTGGCGAGCTTCCCGGTGCCGTCGGTGACAACCCGCTCCATGATCTCTGTGAGCGTCGCCATGGTGCTGGCGCTGACGACGCGCTCGAGGACTTTGTGAGGAACCGGCAAGCGACGGCCGTCGCGAATCACGGCGCGGACGGCGCGCGGCTGAACCAGGTCGCCGCCATTTGCGACGGCGCTCACCGCCACGGCCATCTGCAGCGGCGTCACGCCGACCTGATAGCCCATCGCCACCGAGGCGAGCGCGCTGTCGTTCAGCGATGCGGGATCCCACACCATCCCTGGGCTTTCCCCGCGGAAGTCTGGTGAGCTCGGGCGTCCGAAGCCGAACCGCTTCACGTACTCCCCGATCTTCTCGGGCCCAAGCTTCAGCGCCACCTTGATTGCGCCGACGTTGCTCGACTTCACGATGACGTCGGCAAACGAGAGCACGCCGTAGTTGTGATCGTCGTTGATGACGCGCGAGCCGAACCTGATGTTGCCCGCGCTCGCATCGATGATCGTGCTCGGGCTCACGGCCTTCTCTTCGAAGGCGGCGCTCGCGGTGACGATCTTGAAGGTCGATCCCGGCTCGTAATAGTTCTGAATCGCGCGATTGCGTCGCGTCTCCGGGCTTGCGTCGCGGTAGATGTTCGGGTTGAACGAGGGGAAGTTCGCCAGCGCCAGGATCTCACCGGTGTTGGGATCCATCACGACGGCCGATCCGGCAGACGCGCCGCTCGACTCCACACCAGCACGCAGCTCGCGCTCGGCGACGTGTTGCAGGTACTGATCGATCGTCAGCTCGAGCGATGCACCGGTCGTTGGCGGCCGCTCGATTCGGCTGAACGCATGCCGGCGCGCGTCGGTCTGAACGAGAATCGTGCCCGCCTTGCCGCGGATGAGTGAGTCGTAGGTCCCTTCGATCCCGCCGAGCCCCACGTTGTCCACACCGACATAGCCCACCAGGTGCGAGGCCAGGTCGCGGTTCGGGTAGCGCCGCTGGTTCTCGCGAATGAACCCGATGCCTTCCATCTGCAGATCAGCCACGCGCTGCGATTGATCGGGCGACACCTGACGACGGATATAGGCAAAGTGCTTGCCTTTGCGAATGCGGTCGGCCATCGCTCGACGATCGTCGCCTTCGCAGTCGCGGAGCGCTCGGCAGAGGGTTGCAGCCGCCTGGTCGGGGTCACCAAGCTCGGTCGGGACGGCGTAGATCGTGTCCGCGTCGACACTACGCGCGAGGATGCGACCGTTGCGGTCGAGAATCTCGCCCCGCTTCGCCGGTGAGGGAATGGTGCGTGACTGCTGACGATCGGCACGCGCGCTGAGATCGGCGTATCGGAAGACCTGCAGATATACCAGCCGGGCTTCAATCGCGACCGACCACGCAAGCAGGGCGCAAAAGGCGACCGTCAGCCTTTTCTTGAGTGTTGCGCGCCAGTCGTTGGCGGACTTGTCGGCCACCGCGAGCTCCGTTTCGACCTACCGACGTGCCACAACTGAGCGTGGCGGAACCGGCGCAGGAGCCACTCGCTCGATCACCGTCGAATCGCTCGACGTCGGCGCCACCATGTGGAGCTTGCTGGTCGCGACGCGCTCGATGCGCGCGGGCGCCTTCAGCGTCTCGACCTCGAGACGCAGATGCCGGTTGACCAGTTCCTGTTCCGCGCGTTCCTGCAGCATCTGTTCGTACTTGTAGCCGTGCTGCTGCAACTCGAAGTGCTGCCACGCCGAGAAGAGCAGGACCGCCACGAGGAACACGCCGATGCCCATCGAGCGCCACATCTCGCGATGCCGCTCCATGTCCACTTCGCGGACGATCGGGTTGTTGCGGATGTCTTTCTTGATCGAGTACTCGAATGTTTCGCCCGTCATATCCCGTCCTCGATCAGGCCGGCCGCTCGGCCGCCCTCAACTTTGCGCTGCGTGCGCGCGGGTTCCGATCGATCTCGGCCTCCGACGGCACGATCGGCCGTTTGGTCCGGATCGCGATGGTGCCCGCCGCCTGCAGCGCGCGAAACGTGTGCTTCACCACGCGATCCTCGAGCGAGTGGAACGTCACAATCACGAGGCGGCCGCCTGGCGCGAGTCGTGCGGCGGCGTGCGAGAGAAAGCCGTCCAATCCTTCGAGCTCGCGATTGACCCAGATGCGAATCGCCTGAAACGTGCGAGTCGCCGGATCGATGCGCGTGTACCCCTTGCGTGGAATGGCTCGCCTCACGATGTCAGCCAACTGTCCCGTCGTCTCGATCAGTCGCGTCTTCTCGGCCTCGACGATCGCGCGCGCCACGCGACGCGCGTGACGCTCTTCACCGAGCTCGTAGATCACGTCTGCGAGCGTCTTCTCGTTGACGGATGCCAGCATCTCGGCCGCAGTCGCTCCGCTCGACGTGTCCATGCGCATGTCGAGCGGCTCGTCTCGCCTGAAGCTGAAGCCGCGGCCTGGCGCGTCGAGTTGCAGCGACGACACACCCAGATCCGCCAGCATCCCGTCGATTTGTCCGATCCCCCTTGCGTTCAGCACGTCTTCGAACCCGCGATAGTCCGCGTGGACCAGTTCAATTGCGCGGCCGGTGTCGCGCAATGTCTCGCGTGCGTGTGCGAGCGCCTGTTGATCCCGATCGAGCCCTATGACCTGCGACGCACCCGCCGCGACGAGCGCGCGCGCATGTCCACCCAACCCCACGGTGCAATCAACGAAGACCCCGCCCCGTGATGGCGCAAGATGCTCGAGCACCTCGGCGACCATGACGGGCTCGTGCACGATCCGTTTCCCCCGCGCGGGCTACACCGCGCTAC
>Ga0315912_10002138_pt1 | contig 21809 bp, 21 predicted proteins | sample VfabasoilMG_FD_204469 | JGI IMG/M metagenome (GOLD analysis project Ga0315912, IMG submission 204469) | Garden soil microbial communities collected in Santa Monica, California, United States - V. faba soil | ecosystem: Environmental > Terrestrial > Soil > Garden | place: USA: California...
TAATCGGGCTGGGGGCAGGGCTGACACCGGCAGGAGATGATTTTCTGGTGGGGTACCTGGCCGGACTGTGGAGCACAGCTAGCATGGATGCTGCACGGCTGCGGTTCCTGGCATCGGTTGGAGTTTGGCTGTCCAGGGCTGCTTCTGAGACCAATGTGATCAGTCGCGCCCACATCCAATCCGCTGTCCGGGGACATACTTCGGAGCCGATCGCGCGGCTGGCGCAAAAGTTGAATCGAGCAGATACCATCGACGGCGTCCGCGCGGAAACACAGGCCGCCCTACAGGTCGGTCACAGCTCAGGGACCGACGGCGTGGCAGGATTCTTGTTCGGCTGTGCTGCCTGGACAAAGCCCTCATTGCCGACCTCTCATTGCTTGGAGGTTCCGGGCGCTTGACTTGGTATACAATTATGTGTTCAATTTGGCCACCGAACACACCCGACACGATGTCACAAGGTCGGAAATGTCTTGATGATGCGCGCCGCCATCTCGAACAAGGCCTTATGTTGCGAGAGGTGACGTTCGCCGCATAGTCCACCGGCGGGACACCCCGCCCGCCCGATGTTGAGCGCCAGAATCCATCCACGGCGCGGAACGTCGATGGGAGGCCGCACACATGGCCAGGGCGACCAAAGTCATCCGCAACTTCTATCGTGATTCGGTCTCGCTCATGCAGCTCTCCTCCACGTTCGCCAAGTTGCCCGGCGTGGAGCAGGCCTCGGCCATCATGGCCTCCGCAAACAACATCAGCCTGCTCAAGGAAGCGGGCCTGTTGGCCGGAACTGTCGAGGCCGGCGCCAATGATTTGCTGATCGCGCTGCATGGAAACGCCGAAGCGCTCGATGCCGCACTGGCCGCAGCCGAGTCTGCGCTGAAGCAACCGGCTCCCACAGCCGGACATGGAACGTCCCACACCCTCGCTCCTCGCAGTCTTGAAATGGGTCTTGGGGATATGATCGAGGCGAACCTTGCTTTGATTTCCACGCCCGGCGAATACGCCGCAGCCGAGGCATTCAAGGCTTTGCGCCTCGGCCTCAATGTGATGCTCTTCAGCGACAACGTCGCATTACAAGATGAAATCGCGTTGAAACGGTTCGCGCGGGACCGCGATCTGATCGTCATGGGCCCCGACTGTGGAACTGCGATCATCAATGGAATTCCACTCGCGTTCGCCAACGTCGTCACGCGCGGAACAATCGGTGTTGTGGCTGCGTCGGGCACCGGCCTCCAACAGGTCACCTGCCTGATCGATCGATGGGGCCGCGGCATCTCACAAGCGATCGGCACGGGAAGCCATGATCTCCATAAAGACGTAGGCGGGATTACCATGCTGCAGAGCCTCAACGCCCTGGCTGCCGATCGATCCACCTCAGTCATCGTACTGATCTCCAAACCTCCGGCGCCGGAGGTGGCGGAGCATGTCCTGGAGGCGGCGGACAAAACCGGAAAGCCGGTGGTGGTGAACTTTCTGGGCGCGGACCCTGCGCGCATCAGACGAGCGAATGTGTTCCCGGCCGACACCCTGGAAGATGCGGCGGCGGCGGCGGTCGCGCTCGCCCGAGGCAGGCCGCCTGGTACAGGAAGGGCCCCGGGCCTCTCGCGCCCGATACCGTCCACGTTTGCCGCCGGACAGCGCTATATCCGCGGCCTCTACAGCGGAGGAACGTTCTGTTATGAAGCGTCTCTCCTCTTGAAGAAAGACTTGGGACGGATCTATTCCAACACTCCAGTGGAACCGGCAGACCGACTGCACGACGTATGGACCAGCCGTGAACATACGGTCATCGATCTGGGCGACGATCTCTTTACCAGAGGGCGCCCGCATCCCATGATCGATCACCGGCTGCGCAATGAACGCATCTTGAAAGAAGCGGCGGATCCCCAAGTGGCGGTGATCCTCTTGGACATTGTGCTCGGCTATGGGTCGCATCCCGATCCGGCGGGCGAACTGGCGCCGGTACTTCATCAGGCCACGGGCTCGGCCAAGAAGGCCGGCAGGCAGCTGGCCGTGATCGGGTTCGTGTGCGGGACCGCATCGGACCCGCAAGATCTGGCCAAACAGGAAGACACGTTGCGGAGTGCAGGTATGATCCTGGCCGAGAGCAATGCTCAAGCGGTACGTATGGCAGCCGCCGCCGTAATGGCCGGCCAGGCTGGAGCGTCTTCATGATGCAGGCGTTGTTTCAGGAAAAACTCCACGTGTTAAACGTCGGCCTGGCGTCTTTCGCTGAATCAATCGCCAGGGCAGGCGGGGCCGCGCTACAGATAGAATGGGCTCCGCCTGCTCAGGGACAGCAGAACGTCGCTCGCGCGTTGGCCCAGCTGGTGAACCTTCCTTCCGTCGAAGCGGCCAACCGAACGGCCTTCGACTTGTATCAATCGGCTCAGCCGATTCTTCGGGACATCGGCATCGCACGCGAAGTTCTCCCCGACATGGGCACACGCATGATTCTGCACGGCGGCCCTCCCATCGCCTGGCAAAACATGTGCGGCCCCATGAAGGGCGCCATCATCGGCGCCATTCTCTATGAAGGGTGGGCGAAGGATACGTCCGGCGCAGCTGCCTTGGCTTCCAGCGGCGACATTGCCTTTGAACCTTGCCACCACCACGCTGCCGTGGGTCCGATGGCAGGCGCCATCAGCCCATCCATGCCGGTGTGGATGGTCGTCGATACGACACATAACCGTCCCTCGTTCAGCAACTTCAACGAGGGACTTGGAAAGGCGCTCAGATTCGGCGCCAATGGTCCGGATGTGATCAACCGTCTCAGATGGATGGGACAGACGCTCGCGCCGACATTGCGGGCCGGGCTTGAGATCCTCGGCGGCATCGATCTCAAACCCTTGATGGCGCAAGCCCTGCACATGGGCGACGAGGTGCACAATCGCAATGTCGCGGCATCCTCTCTGCTCCTCAAGCGCCTGATCGTAGCGCTCTTGAAGACACGCGCGCCGTCGGCCGACATCGCTGCAGCCGTTGACTTCGTCGCCGGCAACGATCACTTCTTTTTGAATCTCTCCATGGCCGCCTGTAAAGCCATGCTCGATGCAGCCCACGGCGTTCCCGACAGCAGCATGGTCACGGCGATGGCGCGCAACGGCGTCGAATTCGGCATCCGCGTCAGCGGCACAGGAGAGCGCTGGTTCACCGCGCCGGCGCCGATCGTGGACGGACTCTTTTTCCCCGGCTACACCACGGCGGACGCGGCGCCGGATCTGGGAGACAGCGCGATCACCGAGACGGCCGGTGTCGGCGGCTTTGCAATGGCGGCGGCCCCGGCCATCGTCAAGTTCGTCGGCGGCGCGCCGCAGGATGCGATCGACAACACCATGGCAATGACGCATATCACGATCGGCCGCAATGAGGCGTTTACGCTGCCGCCGATGAATTTTGCCGGCTCGCCGGCCGGCATCGACATCCGCAAAGTCGTCGATACCGGCATTCTGCCGATCATCAATACGGGAATCGCGCATCGTGAGGCGGGAGTCGGGCAGATCGGAGCCGGTATCACGCGAGCTCCCCTGGCCTGTTTCACACAGGCAGTGTCCGCACTGGCGGAGGGTGTCTGCGGCAAACGGTAAACGCGAAGGAGGTGACCATGGAACACGCCGGCAAACTTGCCGTGGTCGCGGTCGGGGGCAATGCGTTGATCCGGGACAAACACCACGAATCGATTCCCGACCAAAGCCGTGAAGCGGCCCTCACCGTCCATCACATCGCGGACATGATTGCGTCCGGATGGAACGTGGTGATCACCCATGGAACCGGTCCTCAAGTCGGCTTCATTCTGCGCCGTTCAGAATTGGCCTTGGAGGAGGTCCCTCCCGTGCCAATGGATTATGCCGATGCGGACCTGCAGGGGGGCATCGGATACATGTTTCTGAAAGCCCTCTATAACGAATTTCGCACACAGAAACTCGATCGGAAAGCCGTGGCTATCATCACGCAAACCCTGGTCGACCCCCATGACCCGGCATTTGCCGACCCGTCCAAGCCGATCGGATCTCATATGGACGAACAGACCGCGCACCGGCTCGCCTCCCGTCAAGGGTGGGTGGTCAAGGAGGACGCAGGACGCGGCTGGCGCCGGGTGGTGCCGTCGCCTTTGCCGAAGACCATCGTCGAACTGGCGGCGATCAAGACACTGGCTCGCGCCGGATTCGTCGTCATCGCCTGCGGCGGCGGTGGAATCCCTGTAATCGAGAGCGAAGAAGGCGGATTGACCGGGGTCGAAGCGGTCATCGACAAGGACCTGGCATCAAGTCTCCTCGCCCGTGGCATCGGCGCCGATTTGTTGATGGTGTCCACCGGAGTCGAGAAGGTGGCCATCAATTTCAACAGGCCGAACCAGCAATGGTTGGATCGCATGACCCTCGCTGACGCGAAGCGCCATCTCGCAGACAACCAATTCGACAAGGGCAGTATGGGGCCGAAGATTCAGGCGGTGATCGAGTTCTTGGAAGGCGGCGGGCGGATGGGACTGATCACCGATCCGCCCAATATCGGCCGTGCCCTGGCCGGCAAGACCGGAACGTTCATTGTCAGAGACGGCACTTCACCATCCACCGTACAGCATTGAGGAGGATCTATGGCTGCATCGCGAAAACTCACGAGACGACAAGTGCTTCAAGGCACCGCGGCTGCCGGTGCGCTGGGAATGTTGGGCCGGTTCGACTGGATCGGACAGGCCTGGGGAGCGACAGACAAGGTCAAGATGGGGTTTATCTTTGTCGGACCTCGGGACGACTATGGCTATAACCAGGCGCACTTCGAAGGCAAGTCCGCGGTGGCCAAACTCGACTGGGCGAAGGCCTTCGATGAAGAAAAGGTGCCGGAAACCATCGAGGTCCAGAAAACCATGGAGAGCATGATCAAGTTGGACGGAGCGCAAGTGATCTTCCCCACCTCCTTCGGTTATTTCGACCCCCACATTCTCAAAGTCGCGCCGCAATATCCCAACATCCAGTTTCTGCATTGCGGCGGACTCTACCAGGAAGGGAAACACCCCAAGAACGTCGGCAGTTACTTCGGCTACATCGATGAATCGCAGTATGTAGCCGGCATCGTCGCGGGCGGCATGAGTAAAAGCGGAAAGCTGGGCTTTGTGGCGGCCAAACCGATTCCACAAGTCCTGCGCAACATCAACAACTATATGTTGGGGGCGCGCAGCATCAGACCGAACTGTACAACCAATGTGATTTTCACCGGCGACTGGTCGTTGCCGGTTCGCGAGGCGGAAGCCACCAATAGCCTGGTCGACCAGGGGATCGACGTCATCACCTGCCATGTCGATAGCCCCAAAGTCGTCATCACCACAGCCGAAAAGCGGGGCATCTATTGCACGGGCTACCATTGCAATCAGGCCAAGCTGGCGCCGCGTGGGTACCTCACCGGAGCAGAATGGAATTGGGCCAAGGTTTACATGGACTACGCCGAGCTGATCCGCAAAGGCGAGCCGATTCCTCACCTCATACGAGGCGGCTTGAAGGAAGGACTCGTAAAGGTCTCGGAGTATCACCAAACCGTGACCGAAGCCGTTCGTACTCAAGCCGAGGCGGCGAAGGCAAAATTCATGAGCGGCTCGATGGTCGTGTACAAGGGTCCGATCAAGGACAATACGGGCCGCGTCGTCATCGCAGCCGGGAAAGAACATGTCCAGACGGATATCTGGCTGGAAAGTATGGATTGGCTGGTAGAAGGAGTCATCGGCTCAACCAAGTCATGAGCGACGGCATGCCGCACACCCTGAACAAGGCGCTGGAGCCGTTTCTCATCATCGTCGGGTCCCTGTCGGTCTCGATGGTGCTGTTCGGCGCCTTTGTGGCCGCGGCTGGGGCGAATCCGTTCGAGGTCTATCAGACGATGTACCGGGCCGCGTTCGGGACGTCGTTCTCCTGGCAAAACACGCTGATCCGGGCGGCCCCGTTGATGCTGACGGCCCTCTGTACGGCGCTTCCCGGTTATCTTGGGCTGATTATCATCGGCGGCGAGGGGGCCGTGGTCATGGGCGGGCTCTTCGCGGCCATTGCGGCTCTGACCATCCCCGACGCTCCTCCCATGGTCGTCCTGACGACCATGGCGCTCGCCGGAATGGCGGCCGGCGCGATCTGGCTCGCCATCGGCGGGGCGTTGCGGCACTATCGCGCCGTGAATGAGACGATCAGCAGCCTGTTGCTGAATTATATCGCGATCGCACTGCTGAACCATCTCGTCACCAGCACATTTCGAGATCCGGAGAGCCTCAATCATCCCTCGACCCATCATATCGGAGAGGCCAATATGATCGGCCTCATCCCCGGAACGGACCTCCATTGGGGATTGGCATTCGGCATCGTGGCCTGCGTCCTCTCATGGTTTCTCATGCACCACACCGTCTTCGGCTTTTCATCCCAAATCGCGGGAGGCAACGTGCGCGCCGCCCAAATCGCCGGGTTGCCGGTCGGGCGGCTGATTCTCATCGTGTGCTGTGTGGCGGGAGCGGCCGGCGGATTGGCGGGTATGGTCGAAGTTGCGGCCATACACGGCAGGGCCAACGATACGCTCAACGCGAACTATGGCTATGCGGGCATTCTCGTCGCCTTCGTGGCGCGCAACAATCCCCTGGCCATCATACCGGTCGCCGTCCTGTTGGGGGGAATCCGGGCGAGCAGCGGATTGTTACAGCGGGTACATGAGCTACCGGATGCGACCGTGCTCGTGATGCAGGGCATCATCTTCCTCGTCATTCTGTTCAGCGAAACGCTGTACGGACGCTTTTCACGAATGCCAAAGGAAGGAGCTGCCTAATGGAAGTCGGTTGGTGGGGCGTCCTCATCGCGGTGCTCGGAGGAGCGATTCGCATCGGTACGCCCTTTCTCTTCGTCTCGCTGGGTGAATGCCTGACGGAGAAAAGCGGCCGCATCAATCTGGGCCTTGAAGGCACGCTGGTCATGGGCGCGATGACGGGCTATGCCGTCGCGCTGCACAGCGGATCACCGTGGCTGGGAGTTCTATGCGCCGGGCTGGCCGGCATGGTGCTCGGCGCGCTGCACAGCTGGCTGTGCAGTTTCCGGCGCGTCAACGACATCGCGGTGGGCATAGCGATGATGCTGTTCGGCACCGGGCTGGCCTTTTTTCTGGGGAAACCCTACATTCAACCGTCCGCTCCTCGACTCCCCTCCATCGATCTCGGAGGCTGGAGCGATGTGCCGCAACTGACCGCAGCCCTGCAGATCAACGCGCTGTTCCTGTTAGGAATCGTCGTGGCGGTCGCACTGGGGTGGATGTTGAAGCACACAGCGTGGGGGCTCAAAGTACGGGTCGTCGGCGAGAGTGCGGATGCGGCGCGCGCCCTCGGATTACCGGTCGATCGCATCAGGATCATGAGCACCGCCCTGGGAGGATTTCTCGCTGGAATAGGTGGATCGTACCTCTCGCTCTACTACCCGTTCAATTGGAGCGAAGGCCTTTCGAGCGGCCAGGGATTGATGGCGGTGGCGCTGGTCATCTTTGCCCGCTGGAAGCCGGTCGGTTGCCTCTGGGTCTCCCTCCTGTGGGGAGGAGCGGCGGCCTTGGGACCTTCCCTGCAGTCCGTGGGTATCACAGGCGGATATTATATCTTCAACGCAATCCCGTACATCATGACGTTGGCGGTGATGATCATCACCTGTTCTCCACGGCGCAATCTCGCGGGGGTGCCGCATGAACTCACAGTGACCCGGTAGCGCATGGCACATGACCGATGACAACCATAAATTCACAGACTCTTGAGAGGTGACTTATGAGCACATATGTCAAAGCCGATCCCTATCCCTACCCGTTCAACGGCGATCTCAGACCGGAGAATACCGCATTTCTCATCATCGACATGCAGACCGATTTCTGCGGCAAGGGCGGCTATGTCGACAAGATGGGCTATGACATTTCCCTCACCCGCGCCCCGATCGCGCATATCCTGAAAGTCTTGTCGAAAGCCAGAACCATCGGCATGCACATCATCCACACCAGAGAAGGACACCGGCCCGACTTGTCGGACCTGCCGGAGAACAAACAGTGGCGCAGCCGCCGCATCGGCGCCGGCATCGGCGATCCCGGCCCCTGCGGAAAAATCCTCGTGCGGGGCGAGCCGGGGTGGGAGATCATCCCAGAACTTGCTCCGAAAACCGGCGAACCCATCATCGACAAGCCCGGCAAAGGGTCCTTCTGGGCAACCGATCTGGACATGCTGTTGCGGCTGCGCGGCATCGCCAATATCCTCTTGGCGGGCATTACGACCGATGTGTGCGTCCACACGACCATGCGCGAGGCCAATGACCGGGGCTTTGAATGTCTGCTGCTGGAAGACTGTTGCGGAGCGACCGATTACGGAAACCACCAGGCAGCCCTGAAGATGATCAAGATGCAGGGCGGGGTGTTCGGTGCCGTGGCGAAATCGGACGCCCTCATCGAGGCACTGTCATGACGACTCCTGTTCCTCCGGATCTGGAGGCGCGTGGCATCACCAAACGGTTCGGGCCCCTCACCGCCCTGAAGGATGTCCATCTTCATCTCCGGTCCGGCCGGTTTCATGCCCTGCTCGGCGAGAACGGCGCCGGCAAGAGTACCCTGGTGAAATGCATCATGGGCTATTACCGCCCGGACGGGGGAGAGATTCTCCTGGACCGGCAACAGGTCACGATTCGCAGCCCGCGCGACGCGCAGACGTTCGGGATCGGAATGGTCTATCAGCAGTTCACGCTTATTCCCAACATGACAGTGCTCGAAAATCTGGTGATCTCGAAAGCCCGCCTCAATCCCGTTATCAACTGGAAAAAGGAACAGGATCAGCTGACGCAGTTCATGGCGCAGATGCCGTTCCAGGTGCCGCTCACCGCTCTCGTCAGTTCCCTTGCCGCAGGGGAAAAGCAGAAAGTCGAAATCCTCAAGCAGTTGGCGTTGCGCAACCGCATCCTCATTTTGGACGAACCGACGTCCGTCCTGACGCCGCACGAAGCAGACGAAGTCCTGGGACATCTCCGCGCCATGACCCTGGCACAGCAATTGAGCGTGTTGATCATCACCCACAAACTTCGCGAGGTGGCGGCGTTCGCGGACGAAGTGACCGTGCTGCGGAAGGGACAATTCGCCGGCTCCGGCAAGGTGTCAGAGATGAAGATTTCCCAGATGGCAGAAATGATGGTGGGGTCCGAGATCACGGCCAAGCCAAAGCAGCGGATCGAGAATTCGACCAATACGCCAAAGCTGCTCTTGCGGGACATTCGTGTCAATGACGACATCGGCGTCGAAGTTGTCCGGGGCGTCCATTTGACGATTCATGAGGGTGAGATCGTCGGGGTGGCCGGCGTCTCAGGGAACGGGCAGCGCGAGTTGGTGGAAGTGCTGGCCGGCCAACGGCCGGCCACGGCCGGCACCATCCACGTGCATGATGAACTCTACCGGCCGACCCGCGACAACATCATGCGGCATAAGATGTTCTGCCTCCCGGAGGAGCCTCTGCAGAATACCTGTGTCGGGCGCATGAGCGTGGCGGAGAACCTGGCATTCCGCAACTTCGATATGGAACCGCACGCCGTGGGCGGCTGGCTCATGAACCGCCCTGCGCTACGCCGGAGCGCGCACGGGCTGATCGAACGCTACAACATCAAACCGCCCTATCCCGACACACCGATCCAGTCTCTCTCGGGAGGCAATGTCCAGCGAGCAGTCCTGGCCCGTGAGCTATCGGCGGAAGTGAACATCCTGATCGTGGCCAATCCCTGTTTTGGATTGGACTTTCTGGCGACGGAAGAAATCCGGCTGCAGATCGTCGCCGCGCGCAACCGGGGCACAGCAGTCCTCTTAGTCAGCGAAGACCTCGACGAGATCCTGGAACTGGCTGACCGTGTGGTCGTCATGTTCAACGGTCAGCTGGTCTATGAAACCACGTCGTCCGGCGCCGATCTCGCGCTGATCGGGCGGCACATGACAGGACACAGCACATGAACACAGTTCCAGCTTCTCCCTCTCCCTATCCCCTGCCCCCGCGCGGCTCAGGCGCGCGAGTGGCGCTGGTGATCATCGACATGCAACGCGACTTCATCGAGCCGGGCGGGTTCGGCGCAGCGCTGGGGAACCGGGTCGAACACCTGCAACAGATTGTGCCGACCGTGGCCACCATCCTCAAGACCTTCCGCGAATTGAACCTGCCGGTGATTCATACCAGGGAGGGGCACCGCCCCGACTTGTCAGATTGCCCGCCGGCCAAGAAACGGCGCGGAAACTCAACATTGCGCATCGGCGATCCCGGCCCGATGGGACGGATCCTGGTATTGGGGGAACCGGGAAACGACATCATTCCACAATTGCGCCCCGAAGCCGGCGAACTGGTCATTGACAAGCCGGGCAAAGGGGCCTTTTACGCCACCGATCTTCAAGAACGCCTGAAAGCCCTCGGGGTCACCCATCTCGTCTTCACCGGCGTCACCACCGAGGTCTGTGTGCAGACCAGCATGAGAGAAGCCAACGACCGCGGGTACGAATGCCTCTTGGTTGAAGACGGAACCGAAAGCTATTTTCCTGATTTCAAACAGGCGACGGTCCGCATGATCCAATCGCAGGGAGGAATTGTCGGCTGGGTGACCACTGCAGATCGTCTCATTGCGTCTCTCCGGCAAGCCTACGCGGAAGGTGTCAGATGAGCCAAAGCGATGTGCTGCTGGCTGTCAATGGCACGCTGATGCGGGGGCTCAAGCTCAACCCTAACATGGTGGCAGCCAAGGCCACATTTGTCCGAGAGACGAAGACTGAAGCGGCGTATCGGCTCTGGACGATTAACGACGAACACCCTGCGATGCTGCGCGTGACGGATGGGACCGGCGTCAAGGTCGCAGTCGAAGTCTGGTCCGTTCCCCCTGCCGGACTGGCGGGTATCTTACTGAACGAACCACCCGGTCTGTGCATCGGCAAGGTTCGGCTGGAAGACGGAAGTCTTGTCTTGGGTGTGTTGGGTGAGCAGGCGCTCGTCGAAGGGCATCGGGAGATCACCAAGTACGGCGGCTGGCGGGCGTATCTGGCTCAATATCCGAAATAAAAAAGCGGCCTCTCTCCCTCTTCCCCTACTGCCGACCCGGCATCTTCCTGATCCGATAACTCAGGCCGAACGGAATTTCCTGCGAAGAGGAAAATACAATCACATGATTCTCGTGTTTCACACCGAACTCCGGGAAATACCACGCCTTTTCCAATCTCGTATCGGCCGGCCCTAATACATCGACCATCGCAAGAGTATGGCCGCTCGGGGCCTTGATCGCGATACAGGCCCCCATTCGGACGATATGAAAGTCGGGATGGATATGAAGGTAACTGTCCATACGATGCACCCCGCTGCCCTCCAGCGTATCTTTGATGACCCAGCTCCCTTGAGCATCATAAGCGATGTGTCTCTTATGGATCGGCTTGCCTCTTAATTTCGCATATCCATTGTGGGCTCCCTCGAATAGTACTGTTCCATCCGGCTGCTTCCTCAAGAACGCCGAGAGCGGCTTCGCCCGGCGCGCCACGCGGAACACCTCCCACATTTCCGACTGTTCTTTCCCATCGACCACAACCGTGTTATGCGCGCGCGTGCTCCGAGCATAGGCTCGCTCCTCGCTCAGTTGATAGTCAAAGACACCGCTGTCGACAATGACCCGTCGCCCGCCGATGACCAATTCAAAGCTGAGGGTATCGCAATGAGCATGACCGGGCTGATAGTCGGGACCGATGGCTCCGCAGTCGATGACGATCATGTCCTCCCCGTTGCGGCAGACGTAATACCCGCTCCCCGACCGCTCAGACAGGGTAAGTCCCGTCGGCTCGGCAGGAGTCTGATAGCCCACCACCCGGTGTGCATAATTAAAGAGTTGCAACGGAGACGGCGCCATCCCGAAAGCGGCATCGTTAAACAGAGGGATATCCTGGTCCGGGAACACCATGGCATGAAGAAAATCGAGGCTGGAGGCCACCGCTCGCCGAAGATGCGCAATCTCCTCACGTTCGAGTGCCGGCCGTGAACTCTGGGCGAGATTCAAGACGTCAAGATAATCGCACACACAGATCGAATGGTACATGGGACTTCGTTCATAATGGCCGCCGTCCGCAAGAAACTGCTCTTTCAGTTCTTGCAGGAGCATCGTCCAGCCCCGCTTGAGCCACCTGTCAGCAGCCTCCCCCTCGAAATACATTCCGGCGAAAAAGAGAGCCACGGCGTTCTTGAGATAGTGGTTTGCCAGGATATGCCGCTCGACATTCTGCTCAAGCCATGCCGCCTGCGTATAGAGGCTGTGACTCCATGACTCCTGTATGGCTTTGTCATGCCTCAGGAAGAACTTGATCCAGTTGACGATACGCACTGACAGGGCAGAAGGCTCCCACCCGTCACCCGTGCCGGGAGGATTCCTCGCGATCCACTCGGAGATCAGCTGGACCTTCACCTCGTGTGACCGGTCCGGATCGAACAAATAGCCGAAGCCGTGCAAGTTGCGCCGCCACTGCTGCGGCATATCCTGACTGGCCCAATCGACGCCGGCATCGGTGAAGGTCCTTTCCTGATTGAGAAAACAGAAGGAACGATCCCGTCCCGCAGGGCGGGAAGGGGGAAGGCACGGATTGAGTCCAATGCCCGGTCTCAGACTTACCCCACGAATCGGTTCAAGCTTCGTTGAAGCTGGAAACAATCGAGTCCGAATCAGGGCAAGCAACTGTAGCGGGCGGAGATGTAGAACGGTTCGTGGATATAGGAGTACACGATTCATCGCTGGATCTTGCTACATTGGCGGGTGTTAGTGATGGCTGGGTGCGTCATGGGTCGGCCTCAGACCGGGTCTCTCTATGCCAAAAGCCGAAGTCGCCGATCATTTCCGGCAAAAGCGGGAATCCCTCAGCCGGTAGGAGTTTAGCAGAATGGAAGGTGGATTTTCAGGCTCTGAAACAAGGGTGTCAATCCGCAGGGTCTGCATTGTGCCTGTTGCTACTTTTTCATTTTGAGACCCTTGCCCTTCACCCGCGTTGCAGCGATCCCTCCTTTTTTCTTGGCATGCCTGTCAGACGATTTATCTTCGCCGATGAGCCCACTCACTGATGGCCGAAAGACTCGCAGACTGCCCTGTCCGATCTCTGTCTACTGACGGATACTCATGGATGCTACAAGATATACGCCGACGAAGACTTCGCTGCTGATTGTTCCGATCATGCCCGAACGACTTCCAGACTCACTTAGCGGAAGCCGAGTCCGCGGACACGATCGACGATCCCAACGAATCGCTCCAGCTTCGTAACCTTATCGGCGCGGACCAGGACCAACGACTCCAGGGGCTGGGTGCTCAGCGCAGCACCGAACTGCTCGTCGGTTACCGGGCGATCCTGAACAAACACCCCACTCTCCGCGGTCACCGTGATGATGAGCGGGGTATCCTGCCGGTCGCCGGAGGTCGCGGCTTTGGCAAGGCTAACCGGAATCTGACCGGTTGTAATGAAAGTGGCGGTAGTCAACACGATCACCAACCGCACCAATATGACATCGACCAACGGGATGACGTTGATCTGATTCCGCTCACGATCCATGCTGCGCCTTGTACTGGGTGAGGAGTTCACTGACTCGGCGGCGTAGTACATTATTCATGACCACGCAGGGAATGGCCACCAGCAGCCCAACCGCTGTCGCCTTGAGCGCAAGACTCAGACCAATCATGATCGCCGCCACCGCCATGGCGCCGGATGTGCCCATCGTGTGGAACGTCAGCATGATGCCGAGCACCGTGCCGAGCAACCCTATATAGGGGGCATTGGCCGCCACCGTGCCGATGACTACCAGCCGCTTGGTCAGCGTCATCTCGCACAGCTCCAGGGTGGGAAACTGTTTCACATCCACCCGCCGGTAGAAGAGCCAGCGCTCCACCCCCACGCCAACCGCCTATAAACTCAATCCCAACAAAATGCCGATGACACCATACTCGATCAAGTTCTGTAGCCCGTCCATAACAATAGCGCTCACCTTTCTGTTACCGCTCTACCGTACCTCTGAATCCTGTTGGACGCCGCCTTTTGCTTTCCATCATTTGCACCGGTCGGCTACCGTTGCGTTGTCCGTCCGATTCTCCATGATCAATTAATCGACCGAGTGCGCGATCACCTCTAGACTCTGTGTGCCGATTTTCCTTGCGCTCAACTTTCCGCCCTCTACCCACCGATAGACGGTCCAACGACTCACATTCAATAACTCCGCCATCTCATTGACTCGAAGCAATGGCTTGTTCATACACACCTCATTCCACGGCATCATATGCTCGTCGCCTTCGTGAGAAGGCCTCCCGAAGTTGAGCGCGCCTCAGCATTGCCCTTAGCTTCGGCCACAAGCATTCCGCATGTCTCGACGAGCTAAAACATGCCCAATGTCAGTCCGCCATAGATCGCCCGGCCATACCCGGCGAAGAACACCGACTGGCCCGCAGCCGCAGCATGGGTTTCGCCGCCGATCACTGTACCCGAGGCCACGTACTTTCGATCCGCAATGTTGTCCACCTCTACATAGAGCTTGGCAAACCGAATCCAGGAAGTATCCTTGAATTCGAAAGTTTTGTGCACGTTGATATTCGCAATCATGTAGGAGGGAGTCCCGAACGTATTGCTGTTGTTCAGGAAATAACTGTTGTAATAACTGCCTTCGAACCACGCGCCCCATCCGCTCGGCTCATGGTCGTAGGCGACCTTGCCGTTAAACACATCGGATGGAACATTCGCCACCTTCTTCCCGTCTCGAACCAGGAACCCAGCCGCAGTCCGATCGGAGAAATTGATATATTCGGCGTCGATGTGGGTATAGGCGCCGGCCAGCCGCAGGCCCAAAATGGGCCGCCAATCGAAGGATGTCTCGATCCCTCGATATCGGGAAGAATCGGCATTGACTGATGCTGTATTGTTCGGCGCAGATATCAGCTGCGTGATGATTTCATCTTTGTAGAACGTGTAGAACCCGACGAGGTGAACGGTCAGGGTCTCGTGCAACTTGGAATCGGTGCCGATTTCCAAGTTTAGATTCTTCTGCGGTTTCAGATCGAAATTCGTCCCCGGCAAGCCCGTGATGGGATCTCGCAAGAGATTGCTGAATGTTGGAATACCGTAACCGGTCGAGCCCCTTATCCAATGGCGATACCCTTCACCCGGCTTCCAGGTGAGAGACATCTCCGGCGCCCAATTTGAGTAGATCCGACTCGCGCTGACGTTTGTGGCCACGGCGCCAGTTGTCTGGCTGTAGTTGGTTGCGTGCGCGCTGAGGTGGGAGTGCTCGTAGCCAAGCCCCGCCGCTAAGATCCAATTCGGGAAGAATTCCAACTCCTCGCGGAAACGGCCGCCGACATTGAAAATCGATCCGCGGGAGTTTTGGATCAGTCTCCCTTTTGTCCCGACAAAGTTTCCAAGATTCTGGAAACTGTTGGCTTTCTGGTCCATCTGATTGAGAAAAAAACCAACATAGCTCCTCAGCGGCATCGCGCCGAGCCGGCCATCATGCCGCAAGTCCGTATAGGTCTTGTAATTGGGATTGGTATTTTCCCCGATCTGCGCGAATGTTTGCTGGATGTCCTTGACGTCGTAGTCGGCCTCGACCGTTAAGACGGTATTCGCGTCGATCTGCCGCTCATAGATCCCTCCCAGGATCGTGCGCCGATCGACCCGGCTTTGATTAAATCTGACAGCGTTGTTGCCTGCTTGCCGTTCATCGGCGAGAAACTGCGCCTGGGTCAGCCTGGTAGGCACTTTTGTATCCAGCCAGTTCGAGATCGCTTTGACATAAAAGCTCTGCTTATCGTCGAGCTTGAAACGAAGATTGAAATTAAGCGTTTGTGTCTTATACTCGCTGTTCTGGATGTATCCGTCTTCCCCGACGTTACTGACGAACATGGATACGTCCAGATGCTCCGTGTCCTTCCCAAACGCAAACGCTTGTTTGTGATAGCCGAAGGAACCCCCCGAGAAAAAGCTTTCGAGGCCGTTGATGTCGCTGCCGCGCCGCGTCCTGAAGTGCACCATGCCGCCGAGGGCGTAGTTATCGTAGAGAGACGACGCTGCGCCTCGGGTCACTTCGACGCTGCGCATGAACCACGGATCGTGAAGATCGAGCCGCGAGAGGCCGTCGGATTGCGTCTGAATGAAGCCATCCTCGTAGATCTTAATATCGCGCACCGCGAAAGTGGTCTTGGCGCCTTGCCCGCGAATCATGATGCTGAAATCGCGAGGCCCGTTCGCCTGGCGTAAGACCACGCCGGGAAGTGACTCCATAGACTCCTTCATCGTCCTGGTCGGCTGGGAATCTGTCTCTGAAGGAATTGTTGACGAAACCGATACGCCCTCCGGCCGCTTTTGAAACCGCTTGCTCACAATACTGGTGTCGGCCAGCTCATATTCCGGCATGGCACCCGTGGCTTCCGCCTCTTCAGTGGTCACCTTCTCAGTCACCGTTTTGGGTTTATCAGCCGGCGGCGACGTCTGCTCGCGGCCACGCTGGAGCTCTTCCAGTTCTTGCAGAATACTCTTGAGCTGCTCGCGCAATTGCCCCTCGCGCGGAGACTGCTCTGCTCCCGATGACGATGCCGGCTCCTGCGCCGACACGGCTTGTCCCATTACGGCAATACCTCCGAACAGCGCTGCTGCGGCAAGCACATGCTTCACGCTCTGTAAAAACTCCATGACCGATACTCCTCACGCTATGGTGATAAAATGACCTGCTGCTCCCCTAGCCGGTCTTAGGCCGCACGACGGCGGCTGCGCCCGACATGGAACTGCAGAGGAACGTTGAGTGGATGAACCCTTACGAATGTGGCGGTGCGCGGGACTGAGCCGGATATTGCAGTTCACTCGACGACAGACTGACGCCATCCGGCACGACTATTGATATGGGGAGCAAGGACTCTGTCCCTGCCGACGTCGAGACCAGACCGACAGGTTGATTGGCTTGGCAAGCCCAGGCACAGAGGGGAGAGTGGGTCGACTCGCCGGTGTGGTGATGAGCAGACTGTGAAGAGGCCCCATGGGAAAAGAGACAGGTCGCTGCGCCGATTCCAATTGCCAAATAGACACAAGCGGTCGCCAGGGCAATCTGTGCAATCCACCGCTTCATCTACCGCGCTCCATAAACACCTTCAGCCCTGCCACCACTTCTGAACTGTCCCACTCGCGAGGTCCGACTGCCCGTCCGACTAACGCCCCATCGCGCGCAATCACAACAGTCGTCGGCAAAGCCCGCACCATGTAGGACCGTGACACCTCTTGATCTTCATCGAAAAGAACGGGCAGATCGACCCCCTGCTGAGCCAAGAAATGGATAATTCCTTCTCGTTGCAGATCCGTGGTCACGGTCAAGAGGACGAATCGGGACGGATCCAACCGCTGCTGTAACCGAGCCAATGCCGGCATTTCTTCCTTGCAGGGTCCGCACCAGGTCGCCCAAAAATTCACCAGCAGGACCTTTCCGCCCAGATCGCTCAACTTTACGATCTTTCCGTCCAGCCCCTTAAGCTCGAACGGCATCGCCTGGCTACCGGCCGGTAGCCGGCTCATCTTGAGTCCGGCAAAGGGATCGCCGGCGAAGCTCGGCGCTGCCACAACGGCAACGAACAGCGCCAGTACCAGCGCAAACCCGACCCTTGTCGACCAGTCATTCACTTTACGGTTCCTGTCTTACCAGTACCCTGGCCGGCGGAAGCTGAAGCGTCTGAACAACTATCCGATGGTTCGGCATGGCATGCTCCATCCAGGCCAAGACAGCCAGCCCATGGGCATTGATCGACAGCGAGGGGGTTTGCCCCTTCTTGTCGTTCAGCTTCTGGGGCGCACTGAAGGTCGCGCCGCGATCAAGCGATAGACTCATCACGACTTCGCGCCGCACTGGAGACTGTTCCTCCCAGGCGATAACGAGCCGTCCATCCGGATCAACCGCCAACTGCGGATGGTCGGGAAAGGTGCCCTTGGAAACGTTTACCTTTTGTTTGGGCGAAAAGGTCTGACCCCGATCATCGGAATAGGCCAGGTAGATCGCCGGAGTTTCGTCCTCCCCTTCCGTATACCAGACGACACAGAGCCGCCCCTGTCGATCTGTTCCGATCGAAGCAGGACGATGGGGGCACCCGGGAAACACCCACTTGTCATGCCCCACAATCACTGGAGACGTAAAGGTCTGTCCACCATCAGAGGATCGTGCCACGACCGTCTCGCGGAGATCCCCCGGCAGAATCTTTCGCCAAGCGACATAGAGCGTACCATCCAGCGCCGTGGCCATCGCGGTACGGCAACAGACGCAGGTATCTTCATCCACCTTACGATTTTCCCCTACAGTGCGTCCGTGATCGGCTGAGCTGGTCGCATAGGTGCCTGATTCCTTCTTGCCTTCCCTTGCATCGATCCAGGCCACATGAATGACTCCATCGGGAGCCACATGGAGCGAATCGAAACTGTGCCCGATGACCTGTTCATCGTCATTCACCAAAATAGAAGGGAGAAACGTCTTCCCGCCGTCGGTCGAGCGGCTCAGGCGCAAGTCATTGGCAAACGGCTTATCAGGCCTGGCCTTCGGATGCGTGACCGCCCAGGTCACGAACACATCGTCTCCTGACACGACTAGAGCCGGCGCTTCCTGTCTCGAATAAGGAATTTCAGATGCCCCGTTCACCTTGACGGGAGCGATTGGGTCTCCGCCCTTATCGAGTCGCGCATATAGCACGGACCGGATTTCTTTCTCTTCCTCCACCCACGCCAACGCAATACGCCCCGCGTCGTCGATACGAACAGAAGGCCCGACGATGCTTCTGACCTTTCGGTCGACCGAAGCTGTTGGACTGAGTGCCCAAGGACTATTCGATTCCGCAATGGCGGTCGATGCCCACGCAAGGGCAGCAACAGCGGCCAACCACACGGTCGTCTTGTTCATCTGTCCCAGCGCCCCGGCATGCATATTGAGCTACCCCGCAAGACTGTAGACAATCGGTACATAGATGGCGACTTCGGTGCTGTCCAGCGTATGTTTCATATGGAGCGGGCAGGCCAGCTTGATCGTTTCGAGCGCCGCGCGATCGAGCGCATCATGGCCGGAACTCTTATGCACCTTGACGTCCAATAAATGCCCGTCGGCTCGGATAATGGCCCGCAAGACGACTCTGCCTTCCCATCCGTTGAGACGCGCGGAGTTTGGATAGCGAGTCAGCGCGGCCAGCCTTCTTCCCAGTGAGTCCACAAGCCATGAATAGTCCGCTTTGGCAGCGCGCGGAGCCGCCGCGACAAGCGGAGCCCGGTCGCGGACTTCAGGAGTAGCGGGGACAATTGTCGATTCTTCCTGAACGGCCGAAATCGCCGGCGCGGACTCTACGGCCGCCGGCGATAGGGCGCTTGCCGTAACGACCGACTCCGGATGTTGCTCTGGAACGGTCTGTGTCGGGAGCGGCGCCGGAGCGACATCGGCCCGAGCCGTTGTCACCGGCTCGATCATCGCAGGCTTCTCCCTTGGGATCTCTCTGACCTCCGGCTCCTTGATGACTTCATCTCTCTTCGTTTCTTGCCGCTCAACCGGACGAGGCGCCGCCTGCGCCACCGGCTTCGCGCGGTCGACAACCGGCTCGGCTCGCTCCGGACGGGAATCAGTCTTGACTCTCTCCACCAACGCCACGTCCCATTGAAAAATCTCCTGTTGCAAAACCGGCTTCACCTGAGCAGCAAACGCGATTGCCGCGGCAACCGCCACTCCATGCACCACGAGTGAAATACCCCATGCAGAAACACTATGCTGATTGTCATTCGTCGGCATCATAGGTCTGCGCACATCCTTTCCGCACATATCTCGAACCGCTGCAACATCGCTCTCATCTTGTTCGTCTATCGCAGCGACACCGCTTTCATCGGCTCATGCTTCTGAATCTTGGCGACTACATCGAGAATCAGTTGCTCGGTCAGTAGTCCGCCCTTGATGTATTCCTGGACGACGCCCTTCTCATCGATGAACACGCTCACCGGTAATCCAAACACGCCGAACTGATTCGCCACCCTGTTATCCCGATCCATCAAGACGGGAAACGTATGGCCGTGCTGTTTGATGTGTTCACGGACCTTCGCATCGTCTTCCAGTTCGTTGATCGCCAGCACGACGAAGCCTTTCTCCCGAAGCTTGTCGTAGGTGGCTTGCATCGCCGGCATCTCCGTCGTGCAGGGTTTGCACCAGGTAGCCCAGAAATTCACCAGGACGACCTTCCCCCGATACTGGCTGAGGCTCTGCGGCTTGCCTTCCAGATCGACCAAGCGAAAATCCTCGGCGGGGGCCCCGACCACCGGAACCCGCGATCCCATGCTCCATGCGAGACCGCCGCTGACGGCCACCGCAAAAATGGCCACGAGCAACACCCCCGCCAGTTGGCTGTAGTTTTTCTTCCTGCTCATCGCTGCCTCCACAGTTCTGGCTCAATGCTCCTATGAACCGCTCTGGGTCAACTGGAACGACCGGGTAAACCCGAAGATATAGCTCGTCCCCTGCGCCAGGTTGTTGTTGGAATCCCGCATGATCGGCAGTTGCGCATAAAAATAGACGGACGACATCTTTGTCAATGGCGAATCGATGAGGCCGTCGAGACTCGCCTGAAACCCGGGCGAAAAGGCGAAATAGGTCGCGCCGGTATTGGGGACGCTGCGGTTCAAGATCGTTGGATCAAGCACGATTGGATCGCCCGGGAAACCAGGGTCACCCGGCCTGGCAGATCGTTCCAGCGACGCGCTCATGTTGTCATGCACCAAGTACCGCCAGGTGAATTGGCCGGTCAGCGCCAGCCAGGGCGCACTTTCGAGCGGAACTCCATTGGCCCCGAGATTCAAATTGTATTCGTCGCCGAACTGGTACCCGTCGTTATTCCGAAACGTATGGCGATAGCTGCCGTAGAAGAACTGATTGAGCCGATGAGGGATCAGCTCGTAGGTTTGATAGAGCGATCCGATCAGCCCCACCTGTCCCCGGCCTAGCTGCCCTGGCGCCTCCATGGTGTGGCCTGCCGCATCGAGGGCCTCCGTATTGCCCGTCGGCACCTGCACGCCGAATCCCGCAACGATCATGCTCCGCAGAGTCGGCAGAATGTTGTATTTCCCCGTGAAGGTGACATCACCGATCCCGTTATCCTTAAATGGGACAAGTTCCCCCCTGCCGCCATTTTCCTCCCCCAACCCATCGATATGCTTGTGTGTCCGCCATAAATAGGGAATCGTCACCTGAATGCCCAATCGGTCGGTAACGCCGTAATTCAAATCAAAGGTGGCCGTCTGCGTAATGGTTCTGATCTCCCGGTGGTGGTCCAGGATCATTCGCTGATCGTGTTGATCGATCGCGGGGATCACGCCGGTAGTCCCATCGAGCAGCCGCATGGGCGTGTAATTATAAATCGTGTTGAACGTCAACAGGCCTGCTTGAGGCACCTGTTGCTGCGATCCGATGACGACGAAGCACGTGACCGCCCCGCAGGATGCCTGGGCCGTCTGGCCCGTAAACCACGAAGACGCGATGCTTGCAACACCGAGGATGAATCCGAGAATGAACCGTTTCCCTGCCATGATGATACGAGGCCTTTCTCTCTAAGCTATGAGTCCCACCCCGCTATCCTCACGACCCTCTGTGCGAGTCGCCTAGGAAACGGAAGTTGGGTCCTAATTGGATCAATGAGCGAAGAAACTAGAGAGAGAAAGACGGAGGGGCGCGGCTGGGGGCGATCCGGCAGGGCTCAACTGAAGGATTTGCAGGACGAAAAAGCGAAACGAGTGCCACCGAACTGCGTTCGGTCGGAATCAGAACCGTC
>Ga0315912_10002139_pt1 | contig 21798 bp, 21 predicted proteins | sample VfabasoilMG_FD_204469 | JGI IMG/M metagenome (GOLD analysis project Ga0315912, IMG submission 204469) | Garden soil microbial communities collected in Santa Monica, California, United States - V. faba soil | ecosystem: Environmental > Terrestrial > Soil > Garden | place: USA: California...
ACCGCCGGCTGCCCGAGCGCCGCGGCCAGCTTCTCGGCAAGCAGCCGCGCGACGATGTCCGGCACGCTGCCCGCGACGTGCGGCACGACGATGCGCACGGCGCGCTGCGGATACTGTGCCGTTGCCTCGCCCGCGCAAACCGCCAGCGCGAGCGCCAGCGCACACCACGGCAAGCGGCGCAGCGGCGTCACAGCGTGAACAGTTCGATCGGTTCGCCGACGCCGCGCAGGGCGTGTCTTCCGAGCGAGCGCGGCGCCTCGGCGAGATGGCGCGCGACCGGTTCCGAAATCAGCAGGTCGACCTTCAGCGTCTTGCACAGCGACTCGATGCGCGCCGCCTCGTTGGCGGCGGCGCCGATCACCGTGAATTCGATGCGCGACGAGGTGCCGATGTTGCCGTAGAGCACGATGCCCAGGTGCAGGCCGATGCCGAAACGCAGCGGCGTGGCGCGCGTGGCGTTGAGTTTCTCCATCCGGGACATCGACTCCTGGGCCGCGGCAAGCGCGTTGGCGCAGGCGACGGCGGCCGGTTCATTGCCGATCGGGAAGATCGCGAGCGCCGCGTCGCCGATGAACCGCAGGATCTCGCCGCCGCGCTCCTGCACCGGGCCGAGCACGCATTCGAAGTACTCGTTGAGCAGGCGCAGGAAGTCCTCGCGGCTCATGGCGTCGGCGAGCGGCGTCGAATCGCGCAGGTCGCAGAACCAGATCACGGCGCGGATCTCGTTGCCGTCGCCGCGCCGGATCTGCCCGGCCAGCACCTTCTCCCCGGCCTGCCGGCCGAGGAAGGCGTCCAGGATGTTCTGCGACATGCGCCGCAGCGAGTAGATCTCGGCCAGGCGCGAGAACGGCGGCAACAGCCGGCGCAGCGCCGCGACGTGGGTCTCGGTGAACCCGCCCGGGTGGCCCGTGGTGAAGCTGGCGCCGTGCACCTCGCCGTTGACGAAGCGGATCGGCAGCGCGAGGAAATCGGTGGCGCCCTCGCCGCGCAGGTCCGCGAGGATCGGGAAGTCCATCGGGCAGTCCGGATCGCAGATGCGGCGTCGGACTTCGACGTGCTCTTCGTAGACCACCCGCACCGGGCTCTGCTGGAACTGCTCGGTGTCCTGGATGCCGTGCTCCGCGCTCGTGACTTCGACCACGTCGCTCTTGGCGTTCCAGATGAAGGCGCGGCCCGCCACGTTGGGATGCAGCGTGCGCACGAACACCGCGACGCGGTGCACGGGGATGCCGATGCCGACCATGCGGTGGACGAGGTGCAGCAGCACGTCCTGCGGCGTGCGCGCGGGCGGCGCGCCGCGGTCGAGCCAGTCGGCGACCGAGCGGGTTCTCAGTTCTTCGTCAGCCACAGGCTCGATTCCAGCGCGCCTTCCACCAGCGGAAGGCGTGCAATGACGCCGGGCAGGTTCTTCGCGGCCCGATGGCTGGAGAATTCCACCGCGAACTGGTGAAGAATTTCCTTCAGATGGTCCTGTTCGTTGTAGCGGCGCCAGGCCCAGTGCGCCGGGTAGTCGTCGGGCAGGAAAATGTCGTGGAAATGCACGCGCACGCCCGAGCCGAGAGCGGGAATGGCTTTCCCGAACAGGAACTCCAGGTCGCTGCCGGGCTTGAGCTGGTGGCTGGAGTCGATGAACAGGATGTCGTTGGATTGCAGTTCAAGAAACATGCGCGGGTCCGACTGCTGGACCGGGATGGCAAGGTACTCGATATCCAATCCGTCGATCCTTGCCCTGGGCTCGGGGTCGATGCAGGTGATGCGGGTTGCAAGGCCGCCGTCGGCGACGGCGCGCGCCAGGAAGCGCGTCGAATGACCCGAGCCGACCTCGATGATGCGGCGCGGACGGCAGGTCCGGACCATGGTGTACGCGGCCGCGGCATCGAGGCGGGGAAACCAGTCCTGGTTCCAGCGCGGCGCCGGCGGGGGCTGGTCCCCGATGGCCTCGAGTTCGCTGGCGAAGTCTGCTATTTTTTCCAGGAAATCACAGCTCAATCACAAGGCCTTCCCGCGCGACGACGGATCCGGGCAGCGCCACCTCGACCTCGCGCGCGATGCCCTCGAGCAGGGTGTCGTCGTGCTCCGGATCGTGGTGGAACACGACCAGGCGCTTCGCCCCGGCGGCGCGGCACAGGCGCACGCCTTCCTGCCAGGTGGAATGCCCCCAGCCGACGTAGTTCTCGTATTCCTGGTCGGTGTACATGCTGTCGTAGATCACGAGATCGGCGCCCGCGATGAGCCCGAGCACGTTGTTGTCGGGCGCGCCGGGCACGTGCTCGGTGTCGGTGACGTAGCACAACGACTTGCCGCCATACTCGACGCGGTAGCCCACCGCGCCGTCGGGGTGGTTGAGGGTCGCGGTGCGCAGCACCACGTCGGGACCGGCGGCGAGCGTGTCGCCCGGGAGGAAATCGCGGTACTCCATGGTGGCGCGGAACACTTCGGGCGGCACCGGGAAGAGGGGCGGGATCATGAATTCCGACAGCACGCGGCGCAGCGTCAGCCCCTCGCCCAGGTGCCCGGCCCAGAGGCGGAAGCGGTTCTGCGCCCGGAACATCGGCCCGAAAAACGGCAGGCCGCAGACGTGGTCGAAATGCGTGTGCGTGAAGAACAGGTCCGCGTCGAGCGGCCCGCTGCCGTCGAGCGTCCTGCCCAGGTAGCGGATGCCGGTGCCGGCGTCGAACATCAGCAGGCGCGAGCCGCAACGCACTTCGAGCGAGGAAGTGTTGCCGCCGTAGCGCGCGGTGCGCGGGCCGCAGCAAGCGATCGAGCCGCGAACCCCCCAGAAACGGACGCTCAAAGTCATTACCATGTAATCTTACTAGGGGATTCCGATGGAACGCAGCCTGTTCGGATTCATCATCCGCTACAGCAAGCGCGATCAGCTATTGATCGTGCCGCTCGTGCTCGGGACCATGCTGGTGTACTACCTCACGCTGGATCTGCCCAAGACAATCATTAACAAGGCGATTCAGGGAGGCAGCTTCCCCACGGCGGAGGCGAAGGCCGACTTTCTTGGCCTGCCGCTGGACCGCCTCGAATACCTGCTGGCGCTGTCGGTCGTGTTCCTCGCCTTGATCGTGCTCAACGGCTGGCTCAAGTTCCAGATCAACACCATGAAGGGCTGGATGGGCGAGCGCATGCTGCGCCGCCTGCGCTACGCGCTGTTCGATTTCATCCTGCGCTTCCCGCTGTCGCGCTTCCGGCGCGTCAAGGCGGCGGAGATGGCGACCATGATCAAGGACGAGGTCGAGCCGCTCGGCGGCTTCATCGGCGAGTCGCTGATCACGCCGCTGTTCCTCGGTGGCCAGGCGGCTACCGCCATCTTCTTTATCCTGTACCAGCATTGGGCGCTCGGCCTGATCGCGGTCGCGGTGGTGGCGATCCAGGCGGGAGTGATCCCGAAGCTGCGCAAGCGCCTGCTGGTGCTTGGCCGCGAGCGCCAGCTCACGGCGCGCGCGCTCGCCGGGCGCATCGCCGAGACCGTGGACGGCGCCGCCGAGATCCACGCCAACGGCACCTCGAACTACGAGCGCGCCGAGATCTCGGCGCGCCTCGGCCGCATCTTCAGAATCCGCTTCGAGTTCTACCAGCGCAAGTTCTTCATCAAGTTCCTGAACAGTTTCCTGTCGCAGGTGACGCCGTTCCTGTTCTTTACGGTCGGCGGCTACCTGGTGATCATGGGGCGGCTGGACATCGGCGCGCTGGTGGCGGTCATTGCGGCGTACAAGGACCTGCCCGACCCGGTGAAGGAGCTGATCGACTGGGACCAGCAGCGCCTCGACGTGGAGATCAAGTACCAGCAGGTGATCGAGCAATTCACCGCGGAGGACGTCGCCGCGCCGGAGCTGCAGGCGCTGGTCGTGTCGCCGCAACTGCCGCGCGAAGGCAGGCTGCGCGTGTCGAACCTGTCGCTGGTCGACGAGGTCGGTACCCGCCTGATCGACGACGTGTCCTTCGAGGCTGGCCTGGACGATCACATCGCCATTGCGGGCCGGCAGGCCGGCGGCGGCAGCGACCTGGCGCAGCTCCTCGCCCGCCTGCACCCGCCCACCGGCGGCAGCGTCGAGATGGGCGGCATCGACATGACGCGCGCTCCCGAGGCGGTCACGGGCCGCGCGCTCGGCTATGTCGGCTCGCAGGCCTACCTGTTTCCCTCGGCGGTGCGCGACAACGTGATCTACGGCCTGAAGCACCGGCCGGTGCGCGACTGCGCGTACGACGATGCGGCGGCCGAAGAGCGCGGTTTCCAACTGCGCGAAGCGCGACGCACCGGCAACAGCGAGCTCGACATCAACGCCGACTGGATCGACTACCAGAGCGCGGGGGTATCCGGACCCGAGGAGATGGATGCGCGCATCGTCGAGTTGCTGCGCGTGGTCGACCTGGAGGAGACGATCTTCGAACTCGGCTTGCGCAGCCCGGCCGATACCACGCGCAACGCGGGACTCCCCGCGAGAGTGCTGGAGGCGCGCAGCCGCATGCGCGAGCGCCTGGCGACCCTCGGCATCAAGGACTGGGTGGAGCCCTTCGACCCGGCGCGCTACAACCGCAACTCGACCCTTGGCGAGAACCTGCTGTTCGGCACGCCGGTCGGCCGGACTTTCGACGTCGACAACCTCGCCGCCAACGCCTATGTGCGCCGTGTGCTGAACGAGACCGGCCTGCACGAGCTGCTGCTGCGCACCGGCCACAAGGTCGCCGAGACCATGGTGGAACTGTTCAGCGGCCTGCCGCCCGGGCACGAGTTCTTCGCCCAGTACAGCTTCATCCGCCAGGAGGACCTGCCGCAGATGGAGGAAATCCTCAAGCGCGTGGAGGAAGTGGGCCTGAAGGGCGTGAACGACACCGAACTGGAGGCGCTGCTCGCCCTGCCGTTCAAGCTGATCGCCGCCCGCCACCGCCTGGGGTTGATCGACGAGAGCTTCGAAGCCCGCGTGGTCGAGGCGCGGCAGCATTTCCGCGCCAAACTGCCGGCGGGCCTGGGTGGCGCGATCGAATTCTTCGATCCAGTGCGCTACAACGTCGCCGCCTCGCTGCAGGACAACATTCTCTTCGGCAAGGTCGTCACCGGGCAGGCGGGCGCGGCCGCGCGCATCACGGCGCTGGTGCGCGAGGTACTCGATGAACTCGGCCTGCGTCCTCTGGTGGTGAACATCGGCCTGGACTACCAGGTGGGCGTGGGCGGCGCGCGCCTTGCCCATCCGGACCGGCAGAAGGTGGCCCTGGTGCGCGCGCTGCTCAAGCGCCCGACGCTGCTGGTGCTCGACCAGGCGATTGCCTCGCTCGAACCGAGCTCCCAGCTGCGCGTGCTCGACGGCATCCTCGCGGAGCGCAAGGGCAAGGGCGTCGCCTGGGTGCTGCATCGCCCGGACCTGTGCGAGCGTTTCACGCTGGTGCTGGTGATGGAGCGCGGCCGGCTGGCGGAAAAAGGGCGTTTCGACGAACTGAAGAACAACCGCGGTCAGTTACATCAATTGCTGGGAGCCGTGCAATGAGCCTGGAACAGGAAATCGAGCTGATCCGACAGTTTCCGATCTTCGGCAAGATCCAGCCGGCGATGCAGAAGCTGCTGTGCTTCACGGCCGAGCGCCTGAACTACGACGCCGGACAGGTGATGTTCAACGCCGGCGACGCGGCGGATGCCGCCTACATCGTGATCGAAGGCAGCGTGGAGATCTCGGTGCCGACCCCGGGCGGTCCGATCATCGTCAATACGCTGGGCCGCAACGAGATCCTCGGCGAGATCGCGATCTTCGGCGACGTGCCGCGCACCGCCACGGCGAAAGCCCTGTCCAAGCTCGAAACCCTGAAGATCTCCAAGGAGTTGTTCATCAAGGTGATCCGCGAGAATCCGGACGCGGCCATCGAGCTGATCAAGATCCTCGCCTCGCGCCTCGCGAACACGACCAACCAGCTCACCCGCACGCGCAGCGGGGGCCGCTAGCGGTCCAGCTTCAGGCGGATGCGGTTGCGGCCGAACAGGTAGGCGTAGTCGCGTGTCGCGGCGAGCTCCCGGGTCAGCAGGACGCCCAGCCCGCCGATCTTGTGCATCTCGAGCGTGGTGTCCGGCGCGTTTGCCGGCAGCCGGGCGTAGGGATTGAACGGCGGCGCGGTGTCCTCGTAGGTGACGCGCAGGGCAGCGGCGTCGTCGGCGAGGCCCACCCAGACCGGCGCCTCGCTGTCGCCGCGGTGACCATGCTGGATGGTGTTGACGAAGAGCTCCTCCAGCACCAGGTTGAGGCGCAGGCAGTGCTCGCGCCCGATGCCGCGCTCGCTGCAGAAGGTTTCCAGGAAGCCGCCCAGCTGCCGCAGCTCGCTCTGCCGGGCGTGAAACATGGCGGAACGGGCTTTTGTCACGCGGTCATTCATGGGTCCGGGCGCATTATAGAATCCATCTCAATTCCCTCGGGGAGGGCACCATGCGTTGGACGATTGCGGCATTCCTGTTCGGCTTCGCGCTGACCTGCTGGGCCGAGGACGCGGGCGAAATCAAGTCCGCCAGCGGCGCGGCGTTCCTGGAGCGCGACGGCAAGCGCCTGCCGGTGAAGGCCGGCACGCCGGTGCGCCAATCCGACACGCTGGTCACCGGCGCCGACGGCGCAGTCGGCGTGACCTTCACCGACAACAGCCTGCTGTCGATCGGCCCGAACAGCACGCTGGCGATCGACAGCTATGCCTTCGATTCGACCACGCATCGCGGCAAGTTCGACGCGTCGCTGCGCAAGGGCACGCTCGCCGTCATCTCGGGCAAGATCGTGAAGCAGTCGCCCGACGCGATGCGCGTGCGCACGCCGGCCTCGATCATGGGCGTGCGCGGCACCGAGTTCGCGGTCCGGGTCGAGTAGCCGCGCCGCCGGCCGATGCCCGCATTCGCGATTGCCGCGCTCGTCGCCATGCTGGCCGGCTGTGCATCGAAAGTGCCGGCGGACACGGTGGTGGTGCTGCCGGGCCCGGATGGAAAGACGGGTACGGTGGTGGTGCAGCGGGGCAGCGAGCGCCACCAGCTCGACCAGCCCTATGCCAGCAGCCGTGCGGGGGCGCCGGTGACGCGTCTCTCTGAACCCGAGGTTCGCCAGACGTTCGGCACGACGCTCGACGCGCTTCCGGCGCGGCCGACCAGCTTCGTGTTGTACTTCGTCACCGCGACCGACGAATTGACCAGCGGGTCGAAAGGCGAGTTGCAGAAGGTTCTCGCCGCCCTGAAGCAGCGCGGTGTGCCCGATGTCGTGGTCATCGGACACACCGACACCGTGGGCGAGGCGGCAACCAACGACAAGCTTTCGGCGCAGCGTGCAGAGCGGGTAAAGGGATTCCTGGTGGAAATCGGCATCCCTGCCGATCGCATCCAGACGGCGGGCCGCGGCGAACGCGAGCTGCTGGTGCAGACGGCCGACAACGTCGAGGAACCGCGCAACCGGCGTGTCGAAATCAACGTCCGCTAGGCCGGCTTTCCCAGCCAGCGCACGCAAAGCAGCGCCACGTCATCGGATTGTTCCGCGCCGCCGGCAAAACGGCGCACGTCGTCGCGCACGGCCGCGATGAGCGCCGCGGGCGCGGCGGCTTCCTGGCCGTTCAGCGCCGAGAGCAGGCGCGCTGTGCCGTAGAGCGCGGCGCTGGGATTCATCGCCTCGGTAACCCCATCGGTGACGACGCAGAGCCATCCGTCCTGCGGCAGGAGCAGCTTTCCGCTCGCGTAGGAATATCCCTCCATCACACATAGCGGCGGACCGCCGGACGGCATCACGCGCGCCGGCGCATGGCCGGGGCTCGCTGTCACGGGCGGTTCATGGCCCGCATTGCAATAGGAAAGGCTGCCGGTGCGGGCGTCGAGCACGCCGGCAAAGGCGGTGACGAACAGCGACTCCGGATTGTCGCGGCTGATCTCGGCATTGGCGCGCTCGAGGATCGCCGCGGGATCGCCGTCGGCGCGCAACGCGATGCTCTTGATGAGCGATTTCGACAGCGCCATGAACAGGCTCGCGCCGAGCCCTTTGCCCGAGACGTCGCCGACCACGAAGAACACGCGGTGCTCATCCAGCATGAAGCAATCGTAGAAGTCGCCGCCGACCTGGCGCGCCGGCTCGAGCAGGGCGTCGAGCGCAAAGCGTGGCTCGTCCGCGAACAGCACGCGCGGCGAGGGCAGGAGTCCCATCTGGATGCGGCGCGCGGCTTCGAACTCGCCCGCCACGCGGGCCTGCGCCTCGCGAAGCAGGCGGCGCTGGCGATCGGCCTCGGCGAGCGTCGAGGCGAGCAGCGCGCCCAGCACCAGCGTGGCCCCGAGCGCCGGTGCGGCGACGTTCAGCAGCCATCCGGCCTGGAAGCCGAGCAGGCCGATCGCGGCGAACGCCGCGAGGACGCCCGCCAGCAGCAGCGCCGAAATGCCGGGCCGCGCAGCGGGGACAAAGGCGACGAACAGCAGTCCTGCAACGCCGAGCAGTGCCGCCTCGATCCAGGACGCCGCGGTAGGACGGCGCAGGTAGGTGCCATCGAACATCTGCTCGAGAATCTGTGCGTGCACTTCGACCCCGGGAATGCGCTCGCCGAGCGGCGTCGCCTGGAAGTCGAGCAGCCCCAGGCCGGTAACCCCCGCCAGGACCAGCTTGTCGCGCAGCAGTTCTGCGCCCGCCTTCCCGGACAGGACATCCTCGGCGGAAACAAAGCGCTCTGGATCGTGGGGTCCGAAGTACACGTGCACGGAGCCGTCAGCATGCAGCGGCACCGAAAGTTCGCCGATGCCAAGTGCCACGCGCTCGCCGCCGTGGTCCTCGAGGCGAAATCCCGGCGCGCCAGTTGCGACGCGCATCATCTCCACCGACAGCGCCGGCACCAGGACCTTGCCCACGCGAACGACGAGCGGCACGCGCCGGATCACGCGGTCGCTGGATTCGGCGCTGAGCATCCCCCGGCCCGCGGCGGCACGGTCGACCTCCGGGCGGCTCTGCAGGTGCCCTTCGTAACGCCGCAACGGCAGCTCGCGCGCGCCGGTTTGCCGCAGCGGCGCCACCTGCGGCGGAAAAGGATAGCGGCGGTCGCGGTATTCCAGGCCCGCGATGCCCATCACCACCTTGTTGCCGGCGATGGCCTGCGCGAGGGCCGCGTCGGCGCCTGCGGCCGTGCGCTCGGGCTCGACGAACAACAGGTCGATGCCAATCGCGGCAGGGCCGGCAGCGGCAATCGCACGCACCAAGTCGCCCACCACGGCGCGCGGCCAGGGCCATTGGCCGCGCGCATCCAGCGCGCGCTCGTCGATGGCGACAATCACCGCCGGCGCAGTGGTGCGGTGGCGCGGCATGATCTTCTGGTAACCGTCGAACAGCGCGTCGCGCAGCGTGGCGAGCGGTGGCGCCTCGAATCCGACCAGCAGGCAGCCCAGCGCGAGCAGGCCCGCGCCAAGCGCGCGCGGACCCGAGGCGAGGCTCAGAGTTCGATCTCCATGCCGTCGTAGGCCGCGGACACCCGCAACGGCTGGGCGCCGCGCGTGAGTTCCTCGAGCCGGCGCGCGTCCCGGAGGAGACCCTCGATGGCCGCGTCGCTGTTGGCCGGCTCGTGGTGAAACAGCACCAGGTGCCGGGTGCCGGCCATCTGGCACAACTCCACGCCGACGACGTTGCTGGAGTGGCCCCAGTCGGCGCGCACTGAAATCGCGTCGGCGAGCGAATACATGGCATCGAAGATCACCAGGTCCGCGTCGCGGAACAGCGAAACAAAGCGCGCGGTTTCCGCGCGGTCATCGAGTTTGTGCTCGGAATCGGTGCTGTAGACCACGCTCTTGCCCCCGGCGAGGAAGCGGAAGCCATAGGAATCCCCCGAGTGGCGCTGCAACTGCGGCGTCACGCTGAGGCCGCTGATTTCGCGCGCCTGGCCGGGTTGCAGCCTGACGAATTCGATCTTCGCGCCGAGCTGGTCGAAGGACACCGGGAAGCAGGGCGGTGCCTGCTGCAGCCGGAACGCCTGCTCGAGGATGTCGTGGCAGCCGTGGATACGGATCCGGTATCCCGGCACGTAGGCGGGACCGAAGAACGGAAAGCCCATGATGTGGTCCCAGTGGACATGCGACATGAAGATGTTGACGGTCGCCGGCCGCCCGCCCTGGCGCGCGAGCACATGGGCGCCGAAGGCGCGCGCGCCGCTGCCCATGTCGCACACGAAGTACTCGTCATGCCCGGTTTCCAGCTCGACGCACGACGAGTGGCCGCCATAGGTATGGCTGAGGGAGAAAGGCAGCTCGCGCTCGGCGAAGGCATAGGCTTCGCCGAAGGAGGCGAACTTCCGGCCCGAGGCGGCGAGCAGCGCCTGCGCCAGCTTGTCCCGGATGTCGGCGGCGGTCAGGCCGACCGGAATCGAACCGCGCGTGCCCCAGAAGCGGACGCGCATGCCGCTCTCAGGCCTGGTCGAATGCTGCAGCCGCCTGCGGCGAGACCGACGCCAGCGCCTCGCGCATCGTCGCGAACACTTCCAGCACCAGGTTGAAGCGGCTGATCTGGAAAATCTCCGACACCACCGGCTGCATCGCAGCGACGACGATGCGGCTCTTGTGCCCGTTGGCCTGCTTGGCCGCGATCATCAGGCAGCGCAATCCGGCGCTGGAGACGTAGTCGAGCGCCGAGAGATCGAGCACCAGCGCGAGGCCGTCGCGCTGGCAGGCCTCCAGGTGCGGCGCCAGGTCGGCCTGGAATCCCTCGCAGTTGTCGTGATCGAGGCGGCCGCGCGGGGCGATGACGCGGGCGGTGCCGTAGTTTCGATGGGACAGGGGCATGGGGATCGAGTTTACGCTTTCACCACCCTGGGGTCGGGCGCGAGATACCTGCCCCTCGTATCCACCACGAGGGCGGAGTGCTCGAGGATCAGGTCGTAGTCAAAGGCGTCGTGGTCGGTGGCGAGGAGCACCAGGTCCTGCTCGCGCAGCAGGCCAGCGCCCAGGGATTCGCCGCGCGTTGGCACCGATTCGTGGACCGCATGGCGCAGCTGCGGGACGTGCGGATCGCAAAAGGCGATGCGCGCGCCCTCGGCGGCGAGCAGCCGCATCAGTTCGAGCGCCGGCGATTCGCGCAGGTCATCCACGTTCTTCTTGTAGGCCACGCCGAGCACCAGCACGCGGCTGCCGCGCAGCTTCTTGCCCCGATCCTGGAGCGCCGCCTGCACCTTGCCGAGCACCCAGTGCGGCATGTTGCTGTTGATCTCGCCGGCGAGCTCGATGAAGCGCGTGGGCACGCCGTAGGCGCGCGCCTTCCAGGCGAGATAGAAGGGGTCGATCGGGATGCAGTGGCCGCCCAGGCCCGGGCCCGGCCAGTACGCCACGAAGCCGAAGGGCTTGGTGGCGGCGGCGCGGATCACCTCGTGGACGTCGATCCCCATCTTGTCGCAGATGATCTTCATCTCGTTGGCGAGGCCGATGTTGACCGCGCGGTGCACGTTCTCCAGCAGTTTCACCATTTCGGCGGTACGCGTCGAGCTGACCGCCACCACGCGATCGATCGCGGCGCCGTAGAGCGCGTGGCCGGCCTCGAGGCAGGCAGCGGTCGTGCCGCCGAGCACCTTCGGGATGGCGTGCGTCGGGAATTTCTCGTTGCCGGGGTCTTCGCGCTCGGGGGAAAAGCAAACGAACACGTCTTTTCCGACTTGAAGATGGCGTTTCCCGATCCGGGTAACGATTTCTTCCTCCGTGGTCCCGGGGTAGGTGGTGCTTTCAAGCGACACCAGCTGCCCCGCGCGCAGGTGGGGCAGGATCGCGTCGGCCGCCGCGCGCACGTGGCTCAGGTCGGGCTCGCGCTGGCCGGTGAGCGGCGTGGGCACGCAGATTACGATGGCGTCGGCGCCGGCGATTTCGGAAAACGCCGTGGTTGGAAAAAATTTCTTTTTCAGGACTGCCTGGATGCGCCCCGGTCCATAGCGCTCGATATAAGTCTCGCCACGGGCGAGTTGCGCGATGCGCTCGGCGTCGGTGTCGATGCCGATGACCTTGAAGCCGCACTCGGAGAAACGCAGCGCGAGCGGCAGGCCGACGTAGCCCAAACCGATGACGGCGACCTTCGCAGTTCGGTTGGTTATTTTTTCTAAAAAGCTGTTTTTCATCCCTTGAGCTGCAGGGACTTGTACTCGAGGAATTCCTCCAGCCCGTAGACGCCAGCCTCGCGCCCATGCCCCGACTGCTTGAAGCCGCCGAAGGGCGCGTTCATGTTAAAGGCGCCGCCGTTGATGTCGACCTGTCCGGCGCGGATGCGCCGCGCCACGCGCTGCGCGCGCGCGTCGTCACCCGACCACACCGCTCCGGCAAGGCCGTAGGGAGAATCGTTGGCGATGCGCACCGCTTCTTCCTCGTCCTGGTAGGGGAGGATGGAGAGCACCGGCCCGAAAATCTCCTCCTGCGCGATGGTCATGCTGTTCTTCACCATGCCGAACACGGTCGGCCGGACGAAGTAGCCGCCGGCCGCAACGCCCTCGGGCAGCTCCGCACCGCCCGCCACCAGCTCCGCGCCTTCCGCGATGCCCTTGGCGATGTAGGAGCGCACGCGGTCGAGCTGCGCCTTCGAGCTCAAAGGGCCAAGGCGGGTCGATTCCAGCGTCGGGTCGCCGGGAACGAAGGTCCGGGCGGCTTCGGCGGCCAGCTTCTTGGCCTCTTCATAGCGGGAGGCCGGGACCAGCATCCGCGTCAGGGCGGTGCAGGTCTGGCCGGAATTGAGGTAGCAGCCGTTCACCGTGCCCTTGACCGCCGCAGCGAGGTCGGCGTCGTCCAGGATGACGGAAGCGCTCTTGCCGCCCAACTCCAGCGCCACTCGTTTTACCCCCTGTGAGGCGAGCTCCGAGATTCGCTTGCCGGCGCGTGTCGAGCCGGTGAACGAGATCATGTCCACGCCCGAATGCAGGACCAGCGCTTCGCCGACCTTGGGGCCGTAGCCGGTCACGAGGTTGAATACGCCCGCCGGCAATCCGGCGGCCTCGATGACCTCGGCAAGCAGGAAGGCGTTGAAGGGAGCGATCTCCGAGGGTTTGAGCACCACCGTGCAGCCTGCGGCGAGCGCCGGGGCGACCTTGAGCGCAATCTGGTGCAGCGGATAGTTCCACGGCGTGATCGCCAGCACCACGCCGACCGGCTCCTGGATCACCAGGGAATTGCCCACCCGCTTTTCGAATTCGTATCCCGTCAATATTTTCGAATAATTCAGGAAATTCGCGATCGGCAGTCCCGCCTGGATGCGGCTCGCCATCTTGATCGGCATGCCGACTTCCTGGGCGATGGTCTTCGCGAGCTCGTCGCCGCGCGCCTTCAGCCCGGCCGAGATTTTTTCCAGGAAAGCCGCGCGTTGCGCGACCGGGGTGTCTTTCCATCCTTCGAACGCCGCGCGGGCGGCAGAAACGGCGGCCTTGGCGTCTTCCTCGGCGCCGGCGGGGATGTTTCCCATCACTTCGCCGGTGCCGGCGTTGTGCACGTCGATCGTCTCGCGGCCGGCGGGCGCGACCCATTTTCCGCCGATGAAAAGCTTCTGTTTCACCAACATCCTGCGCTCTCCTCAAGTAGAGGGTTATTTTATCCGGCTATACTGCCGCGATGATTCGAACGGCCAAGGCGGCGCTGTGCCGCGAGCTTAACAAGCCTGTCGTCGTAGAAACCATCAGCATCGACGGTCCGAAGCGCAACGAGGTCACGGTGAAAATCGCCGCCTGCGGCGTGTGCCACTCGGATCTTTCCGCGACCAACGGCACGATTGCGCTGCCGCCGCCGCTGATCCTCGGCCACGAGGGCGCCGGCGAGGTGGTGGAGGTGGGCGAGGGCGTCACCGACCTGGCGGTGGGCGACCACGTGGTGTCGTCCTTCATCTACATGTGCGGCAAGTGCCGTTTCTGTTCCGCAGGCCGGCCGGTGCTGTGCGTCGAGCAGGGCAAGGCGCTCACTACGCCGCCCGAAGGCACGCCGCGCGCACGCGATGCGGCCGGCAAGCCCCTGGGCATTTTCTCCGGCTGCGGCGTAATGGCGGAGTACGCCACGCTGTCGGTCGACAACCTCGTCAAGATCGACGCCAAGATTCCCCTGGACCGCGCCGCGCTGGTCGGCTGTGCCGTCACCACCGGCGTGGGTGCGGTATTCAACACGGCGCACGTCGAGCCGGGCTCGAGCGTCGCGGTGTTCGGCTGCGGCGGCGTCGGCCTGAATGCCATCCAGGGCGCCGCCATCGCCGGCGCCGAGCGCATCATCGCCATCGACACGCTGCAGGCCAAGCTCGACCTGGCGAAGAAATTCGGCGCTACGGACGGACTGCTTTTCAATGACGATCTGGTCAAAACCCTGAAAAAACTGACCGGCGGCGGCCCCGACTACGCGTTCGAGTGCGTCGGTTCCGGCGCGCTCACCGAGGCCGCCTATCGCGCGATCCGGCGCGGCGGCAAGGCGGTCGTGGTGGGCGTCGCCAAGCCGGGCGACGCGGCTTCGTTCAAGCCGATGACCATGGTGTTCGAGGAAAAGGCGCTGCAGGGAAGCTACTTCGGCTCCTGCGTGCCGCGCGTCGATTTCCCGCGCATGCTGCAGCTCTACATGGCGGGCAAGCTGAAGCTCGACGAGCTGATCACCCGCCGCTATTCGATCGGCGAGGCGCCGCAGGCCTTCGCCGACCTGGCCTCCGGCAAGAACGCCCGCGGCGTGATCGTCTTTCAATAATGGCCGCGCGCATCCTGGTCGTGGACGACCAACGCTCCAACGTCGAACTGATGGCCGGCGTGCTGAAGGCGCGCGGCTACGACGTGCTCACCGCCTCGGACGGCGCCTCGGCGCTCGAGCAGGTGCGCGAGGCGAGCCCGGACATCGTGGTGTCCGACATCCTGATGCCGGGGATGGACGGCTACGACATGTGCCGGCGCCTGCGTGCGGATTCCGCGACGGTGCTGCTGCCGGTGGTGCTGGTGACCTCGCTCGACCCCCAGGGCGAGCGCATGAAGGGCATCGAGGCCGGCGCCGACGATTTCCTCACCAAGCCGATCAACTGGGACGAGTTGTTCGCCAAGGTGAGGTCGCTCCTGCGCGTCAAGACGCTGCAGGACGAGTTGAAGGGCTGGAATACGAAGCTCGAAGCGCGCGTGAAGAAGCAGGTGAAGCAGCTCGAGCGCCTGTCGCGGCTCAAGCGCTTCTTCTCCCCCTCGGTGGCCGACGCCATCGTGGCCGGCGGCGAGGAAATGCTGGAGCCCCACCGGCGCGAGATTACCGCGGTGTTCCTGGATCTGCGCGGCTTCACGTCCTTCACCGACCGTGCCGACCCGGACGAGGTGCTGGACCTGCTGCGCGCCTACCACGCGGCGCTCGGCCGCTCGGTCGACGAGTTCGGCGCCACGCTCGAGCATTTCGCGGGCGACGGCATCATGATCTTCTTCAACGACCCGCTGCCGGTCGAGCACGCGGCGGAAAAGTCGGTGCGCATGGCGCTCGCGCTGCAGGAGGCTTTCACGCCGATTTCCGCGGCCTGGTCGAAGCTCGGCCACGACGTGGGACTGGGCATCGGCATCGCCCAGGGCGAAGCGACGCTCGGCGTGATCGGCTTCGAGAACCGCTGGGAATACGCCGCGATCGGCAACGTGCCGAACCTGGCCGCGCGGCTATGTGGCGCGGCGAGCGCGGGCGAAATCATCCTCGACGCGCAGACCGAGCGTGACGTGGCCCACATGGCGGAAACCGAGTCGATGGGCACCCTCACGCTGCGCGGCTTCTCCCAGCCGGTGGCGGCGTTCCGCCTCAAGTCCCTCAAGAAAAAAATCGGGCTCTGACCCCGATTTCTACCAGCGCGCCGGCGGCTTCCTCAGGATGACGAGCTTGCCGGCTTCCTTGCGCACGTAGCCACCCGCCGTCAGGTCCGTGAAGATGCGGCTGATCATCTCGCGCGAGCAGCCGACGCGCGAGGCGATGTCCTTCTGCGTCAGCGTTTCCTCGATCACCTGCCGGCCGTCGCGCTCCTCGGCGAGCTCGAGCAGCAGCCGCGCCACCCGTCCGTAGACGTCCATCAGCGCGAGGCTGCGCACGTTTTCGGTCAGTGCGCGCACGCGGCTCGCGAGCTTCTGCACCAGGTGCAACGCAAAGGCCGGGTTCTTCGCGACGAAGGCATTCAGCTCCGCGCGCTTGATCACCGCGCAGCGGCATTCCTCCATCGCCATGACCGAGGCCGAGCGCGGGCCGCCGTCCAGGGTCACCTCGCCGAAGTATTCGCCCGCGCCGATCTGGTTGAGCTGCGCCTCGCGGCCGTCGGCATCGGCGACGAAGACCCGCGCCCTTCCCGATAGCAGCACGTAGAGGGAGTCGGTTTCGTCCCCTTCGTTCACCACGATGGCCCCCTTGGGGAAGCTGCGCACGGTGGCCCCGGCAGCAATCTGCTGGAGCAGGGGGGCGGGCAGGACCTCGACCGGATGGGCCTTCATGGTGGTGCGGATTCTGCCCGTCTTCGGGCCGAAAAGTGAATATGTCACTTCCGGCAGGCGACCTGGTTCGCCGACCCCGCGCCCCGGGAGGCCTATTCTGGATTCGCAGTCCAGAAGGGAGGCGCACATGAAATTCTCCGAGCACCTGCTGTTCCTGGCCCTGATGATCCCCACGATCGCGCTGCTGGTTGTCGCGGCAATCCTGCTGGCCCAGCCGGCCCACCCGGCGGGCGCGCTACGCGCAGCCGAGCCGGCGCTCCTTGTCGCGCACCAACGCGGCGAGCGTCCCGTTCACCGTAGCGGCTACGCCCAGGTCCTTGCGGAACCGCAGGATCGAGCCGTCGATGACGTCGATCTCTGACCGGTGCCGACGATGGCGACCTGTCCCTTCAGTGAACGACTTCGAACAGTCCCGCCGCCCCCATGCCGCCGCCGATGCACATCGTCACGACCACCAGCTTCGCGCCGCGGCGCCGGCCCTCGATGAGCGCGTGGCCGACCAGGCGCGCGCCGCTCATGCCGTAGGGGTGGCCGAGGGCGATGGCGCCGCCGTTGACGTTGAGCCGGTCCCCGGGGATGCCGATGTGGTCGCGGCAATACAGCACCTGCACCGCGAACGCCTCGTTCAGTTCCCACAGGTCGATGCTGGTGACGCTCTTGCCGGCCTTCTGCAGCAGCTTCGGCACCGCGAACACCGGGCCGATGCCCATTTCGCGCGGGTCGCAGCCGGCGGCGGCGAAGCCGCGGAAGATGCCCAGGGGTTTCAGGTTTCTACGAGAAGCCTCTTTATCAGACATGACGACGCTGGCTGACGCTCCATCGGAGAATTGGCTCGCGTTGCCGGCGGCAATGCAGCCGCCCTCGATGGCCGGCTTGATCTGCGACACGCCCTGGTAGGTGGTGTCGGCGCGGATGCCTTCGTCTTCCGCCGCGGTGACTTCCTTCATGGCTTCGGTGCCGGTCGCCTTGTCCACGACTTTCATCTTCGTCGTGATCGGCGCGATCTCGTCCTTGAATTTCCCATCCTTTCTCGCCTGGGCGGCGCGCAGCTGGCTCTGCACGCCGAACTCGTCCTGTTTTTCGCGCGAGATGCCGTATTTCTTCGCCACGTATTCCGCGGTCTGCAGCATCGGCCAGTAGCTCTCCGGGTGGTGGCGGTGCAGCCACTCGTCCTGGAAGTGGTGCTTGTTCATTTCGTTCTGCACCAGCGAGATCGACTCCACGCCGCCGGCGACGAACACCTCGCCTTCGCCCGCGAGGACGCGCTGCGAGGCGAGCGCGATCGTCTGCAGGCCCGACGAACAGAACCGGTTGACCGTCATCCCGGGGACCGACGGCGGGCAGCCGGCGCGCACGGCGATCTGGCGCGCGATGTTCCAGCCGGTGGCGCCTTCGGGGTTGGCGCAGCCGATGATCACGTCCTCGACTTCGTTGGCGTCGACGTTCGCGCGCTCGAGCGCGGCGTGCACCACGTGGCCGCCCATCTTCGCGCCGTGCGTCATGTTGAGCGCGCCGCGCCAGCTCTTGCACAGCGGCGTGCGGGCCGTGGAAACGATGACCGCGTCAGTCATTGAATTTCCCTCCTTGTTTGGCGAGTTTCACCAGCAGGGGCGCCGGTTTCCATTGGGCCCCTTGATAGCCTTTTTGGAAAGATTGAATTGAGGAAAGCACCTTCGAAAGGCCAACGGTGTCCGCATAGAACATCGGTCCGCCGCGGTAGGCCGGGAAGCCGTAGCCGGTGAGGTAGACCATGTCGACGTCGGAGGCGCGCAGCGCGATGCCTTCCTCGAGGATGTAAGCGGCTTCATTGATGAGAGCATAGATGAGTCGCTCCACGATCTCGTCGTCGGAAATTTTCCGGGGGGAAACCTTTATGTCGCTCCGGTATTTGGAAAGTATTTCCTCGACGTCCGGATCCGGGATCGGCTTTCTGCTCCCCGCTTCGTATTTGTAGAAGCCCTTGCCGGTCTTCTGCCCGAAGCGTCCCTGCTCGCAGATGCGGTCGGCGACCTTCGAGTAGACGAATTCGGGCCGTTCCTTGTAGCGGCGCTTGCGCACGTCCCAGCCGATGTCGTTGCCCGCCATGTCGTACATGGTGAAGGGGCCCATCGCCATGCCGAACTTCGCGAGCGCCGCGTCCACCTGCTGCGGGCTCGCGCCCTCGTCGATCAGGAACAGGCTCTGCTGGCCGTACTTCTCCAGCATGCGGTTGCCGATGAAGCCGTCGCACACGCCCGAGACCACCGGCACCTTCTTCAGCGTCTTGCCGAGCTTCATGGTGGTGGCGAGGACATCCTTGGCGGTCTTCTTGCCGCGCACCACTTCCAGCAGGCGCATCACGTTGGCCGGCGAGAAGAAATGCGTGCCGATCACGTCCTGCGGGCGTTTCGTCACCGCGGCGATCTGGTCCACGTCGAGGGTCGAGGTGTTGGTGGCGAGGATGGCGCCGGGTTTGGCCACCGCGTCGAGCCGGCGGAAGGTGTCCTGCTTGATGTCCATGCGCTCGAAGATCGCCTCGATCACGATGTCGGCGTTCGCCACCGAGCCGATGTCGGTGGAGGGTTTGATCAGCGACATGCGCTTGGCCATGTCTTCGTGCTTGAGGCGGCCCTTGGACACCGTGGCCGCGTAGTTCTTGTGGATGGTGTTGATGCCTTTCTCCACCGCCGCCAGCGTCACGTCGATCAGCGTAACGGGGATGCCGGCATTGGCGAAATTCATCGCGATGCCGCCGCCCATGGTGCCGGCGCCGATCACGGCGGCGCTCTTGATCTGGCGCAGCGCGGTGTCCTCCGGCACGTCGGGAATCTTGGAGGTCTGGCGCTCGGCGAAGAATGCGTGGCGCAGCGACTTCGACTCGCTGCCGACCACCAGCACGGCAAAGCGCTCGCGCTCCACCTTGCGGCCCTCGTCGAAAGGCAGGTTCACCGCCGCCTCGATGCAGGTGACGATCTCGAGCGGTGCCGGATAGCCGCGCGAGGCCTTGGCCACGTCTTCGCGCACCTTGGCGAAAAACGCCTTGGGGTCTCCGTCGACTTTCGCCGCCCGGTCACGAATGCGTGGAAGTGGTTTGCCAATTTTCTGCTTTACGAAATCGATTGCGCCTTGAAGGAGATCCCCGCCAACCACTTCATCTACCAATCCATAGTCCTTCGCCTTCTCGGCGGAAATGAAGCTGCCCGTGGTGATGAGCTTTATCGCGTCCGCCACCGGCAGGATGCGCGGCAGGCGCTGGGTGCCGCCGGAGCCCGGCAGGATGCCGAGCTTCACCTCCGGAAGTCCGAGCTGCGACTTCGGCGCCGCGACCCGGTAGTGGCAGGCGAGGGCGAGCTCGAGGCCGCCGCCCAGCGCGAATCCGCCGATCGCCGCGACGAGCGGCTTCTTCATCTGGTCCTGCGCGTCGTTGACGTCGGGCAGGTCCGGCTTTTCGCGTTTCGCGTTGAATTCGCGGATGTCGGCGCCGCCGGAGAAGAACTTGGCGGAGCCGATGATCACCGCGGCCTTGACGGCGGGGTCGGCTTCGGCCTTGTGGAGCAAGTCGAGGATGCCGGCGCGCAGCGCGTTGCCCAAGCCGTTGATCGGCGGGTTGTTCATGGTGATGACGGCGATGCCGTCGCGAACGGCGTATTGAGCGACGTCGCTCATTCGAAAACCCTCCAGGAGGAAACCGATTCTAGCGGTTCTGCAGGTAGATCCTGTCGATCGGCTGGTCGAGGTCGTTGCCCGCGCGCTCGAATCCCTTGCGCCAGTCTTCGAGGTGGCGGCGTGCCCACAGGCGGCCGGCCTCCTTGTCGCGCCGTCGCACGGCGTCCAGGTACATGCGATGCGCCTGCAGCAGCCGCGCCGCGCCGGCCGCAACCTTGCGCAGGATGATTTCCGTGGTGGGAATGACCAGCGATTCCGACGGTTCGCGGGCGAGTTGCAGCACGCGATTGCCCGAGGCCTTGCCGATCAGGGCGTGGAACTCGGTGTCGAATGCCGCAACTTCCCTGGGGTCGGCCAGCACCCGCTCGGTGCGGTCGATGTTCTCCTGCAGCTCATCGACGATTTCCGGCGTGGCGTGCTCGATGGCCGCCTCGAGCGTCGCGATCTGCAGCGGCAGCGCCGCCTCGTAGAGTTCGCGAAAGGTCACTTCGTGCAGCACCAGTGCGCGGCTCGTGCGTGAGGCGAGGCGGTCGTAGTGCGGCAGGCCGACCCACAGCCGCCGGCGCGAGTCGCGGCGAACCAGGCCACCGTGCTCGAGCAGCCGTATCCCTTCGCGCACGGTGGAGCGATTGACGCCAAACTGCTTCACCAGTTCGGCTTCCGTTCCCAGGGGCTCGCCGGGTCGCAGGCGGCCGCCGATGATCTGGCGCTCGATTTCCTCGGCGACCAGCTTGTAGGCCGGGGTCGAGCTGATGCGCGGGAACTTCGCGGACGATGATTTGAGCGCGGGCTGCGTAGTTCTTGACTCCTCCGGATCCATTGTCCGACAATCGGACGGAAGAAACAATCCAGCCAGCCCCTGAGGAGGAGATGGTCGATTCCGGATTCACGCCGCTGCTGCGCGTGCAGGACGTTTGCGTGCGCTTTGGCGGCATCGTCGCGCTCGACGGCGTCTCCTTCGATGTCCCGGAGGGGAAGATCGTCGGGCTGATCGGCCCGAACGGCGCCGGCAAGACCACGCTGTTCAATTGCATGTCGCGACTCTACGAGTGCGACAGCGGCGAGATCCTGTTTGCGGGGAACTCGCTGGCGAAGGTCGCGAGGCACGGCATTGCCGCGCTCGGCATCGGTCGCACCTTCCAGAACCTGGCCCTGTTCCGCACGCTGACGGTGCTGGAGAACGTGATGGTCGGCCACCACTGCCGCACCGGCGGCGGCTTCCTCGCCAATGCGCTGCGCCTGCCGCGCGCGCGGCGAGAAGACCTGGCGATCGCCGGGAAGGCGCGCGCACTTGTCAGCGCGCTTGGCCTCGACGACTGTGCCAATACCCGCGTGGCGGACCTGCCGTTCGGCACGCAGAAGCGCGTCGAGCTCGCGCGGGCGCTCGCCGCCGAGCCGAAACTCCTGCTCCTCGACGAGCCGGCGAGCGGCCTCAACCACGAGGAGGTGTCCCAGCTCGGCACGCTGATCCGCGATCTGCGCGACCGCTTCCGCCTCACCGTGCTGCTGGTCGAGCATCACATGAACCTGGTGATGAGCATTTCCGAGCAGGTGGTGGCGCTCAATTTCGGGCGGTTGATCGCCGCCGGGACGCCGGACGAGGTGAAGCAGCATCCGGAACTGGTCAAGGCCTACCTTGGCACTGCTTGATATCCATCAGCTTCAGGCGAGCTACGGGCACACCCGAGTGCTGCATGGCATCGACTTCGCGATGGAGAAGGGCTCGATCACCGCGCTCCTCGGCGCCAATGGCGCGGGCAAGAC
>Ga0315912_10002140_pt1 | contig 21796 bp, 17 predicted proteins | sample VfabasoilMG_FD_204469 | JGI IMG/M metagenome (GOLD analysis project Ga0315912, IMG submission 204469) | Garden soil microbial communities collected in Santa Monica, California, United States - V. faba soil | ecosystem: Environmental > Terrestrial > Soil > Garden | place: USA: California...
ATGGATGGGCCAAGGACCCAAGGCGCCGGAAATAAAAAAACCGCAGGGCCAAGGCCCTGCGGTATCCCCCTCTTGAAGCCCGGCTCGAACTACTTCGGGTCCCCTTTTTCCCCTCGCTCTTGGCCGATCCCCGACCCGGCCCTTCGCTTTTTATCCTTCAATATCCGATAGCGCCAGGTCACACGGTCGCCTTCCTTCAGGACGTATCGATGGGCCGCGACCTGACCCATCTTCCCGTTCACTTCGTAAAGCCACCAGCCGTTCTTCTTGGGATCGCACTTGAGGCCGTTGAGGATGCGCACATCCTTCGCATCGCAACAAACGAACCCCTGTTCCATCTCGGCCGTGGCCCTCGTGGCATCCACCACCGTGCTTCCCTTCGGAAGGAGGACCTTCTTGCGCTGCGTGGCCTTCCCTTGGGGGCCATCGTCCACCTCGACCTTCACTTGGATGGAGGCCCCTGGCGCCGCCGCGAGGAGAGTCGCGGTCGGGACCAGGGCCAGGAAAATAAGGACCGTCCGGAGAGAGACCTTGTTCCCGCTCAAAAGGAAACTTGGGTCCCAGCGTAATAGGAGCGCCCCGCGGTCCCATAGCCATAGACCTCCTCATAGACCTCGTCCAAAAGGTTCACCACCCGGCCATAGAGCCTCAAGCGCTCGTCCAATTGATAGGAGGCGGTGAGTCCCATCACCAAGTATTCGCCCATAAGGAGCACCGAGGGATAGTTGAAATCTTTCCTCACGCCGACATACTTGGCGTTGACCCCACATTGGAAGGGGCCGATCCCATAGGAAAGGTCCAACCCGACCTTATGCCAGGGGCGCCTCAGCAAAGGTGTTCCTTGGGTCTTGTTCCAGGCTTCGGTATAGGTATAGCTCGCCCGCGCTTGGAACCCCTCCAAGGGAAGTGCCGCCAAAGAGACCTCGCAGCCCTTGGTCCAAGCCTCCCCTACGTTGTAGTACTTGGAAGTCCCGGAATTGAACTCGATGAGTTCTCGGAAATCGTTCTGGAAATAGGTGGCTCCGGCCTTCACTCGTCCGTTCTCAAGGTCCCAGTCGAATCCTGCATCCCATCCGGCGTTCTCCTCCGGCAGGAGGTTGGGCTCCCCATAGAAAGAATAGAGTTGGTAAAGGGAGGGGGTCTTGAAGGCTGTCCCGTAATTGGCCTTGAGCCTCAAGCCCGAACCGGGGAGGCGATAGGCCAGGCCCGCCCGATAGGTACCGTGCGCACCGAAGGAAGAATGGGCATCCACCCGCCCACCCAGGCTGGCCACGAGCCCTTCCGGGAGTTCCGTGAGACTTTCCAGGTAGAACCCACCGGAGTCGCCCGTGGCGGCCAAGGAAGAGGGCCCATAACCATAATCGGCGGTATTGAACCCCCACTCCCGGTGGGCCTGCAGACCCATGACCAATGTCTCTTCAGGGAAAAGGCGCAGGGTGTTCTGCCAATCCCCCTGCAGGATGGAACCCCGGTACCGGTCCCGAACGAACCCGTAGATGTCGAAGATATCATTGGGGTCGTCCTGATAGTTCCGGAACTCATCCGTGAAGGAGAAGGTCAGGGATTGGCGCCAATCCCCCTGGAGGAGGGATAGGTCCGAGGTCGTCTTGAAAATGAAGATATCGGAATCGGCGTGATAGTCCGGGTCATCGCCATAGGCGCCGCCAAAATCATCCAGTTCGGTATGGGCCTTGTTGTACCTGCCTGAAAATCCCAAGCTCCATTCCGGACCGGCCGCTCCACCCAGGGCGAAGGAAAAGGTGGTTTCCCGATCCGCGTTGGAGAGAACGTTGCCCAAGGCCTTATCCGCGGCGGAAAAACCATCGGTATCGAACCGGGTCAAGGCCAGAGAAACATGGCCTCCCGCATCGCCCCCGGAAAAACTGGCCGATTCTCGGAAGGTCCCATAGGACCCGCCTTCGAACCCCAAGGCACCTTGGTAGCCCTCGGCATCCTTTCGGGTGAGGATATTCACCACCCCGCCCATGGCGCTCGATCCATAAAGGGGGCTCAAAGGTCCGCGAACCACCTCGATGCGGTCGATCTGCTCCACGGAAATATGGTCCAACCCCCCGAAGAGGCGGCCGATGGAGATGGGGTCGTTCAAGGGGATGCCATCCAGGAGCACCAGGGTGTGCTCCGTATTGGCTCCCCGCAACATCAGGGAGACGTTCTGGCCGCGGGGACCGGAAAGGAGCGTGTCCAAGCCAGGGACCATCCTCAAGGCGTCCAGCACCGTACCGGCCTGAAGACGTTTGAGGTCTTCCCGGGTGATCACTTCCACGGAACTGGAGGTCTGACTGACAGGCAATTGGAGACGATGGGCCGTGACGATCACTTCCGGAAAGCGACCGGGTGTGGCGGTGGCTGGAGCGGTATCGGCTTGGGAAAGCTGGGGAAAACTCGCGGAAAAACCGATCAAAAACAGGAAATAACGGCGGAAAGACATTTTCATGGCCCACTCCCGGGGCGACGACTTTTCGGGGTGGGGAGGAAAAAAGGCCGGAAGGGGCTTTTCTCCGCTTCTTACACCCGAAGAAGCTGTCGAAGATTTCCCAAGGCCGGTCTCCTGGCTTGGGGCCCTCCCCGGGCCTTCCCATCTTTCGATAGTGGCTGGCGGGGGATTGCTTGCCCCTTACAGTGGCGGGTCCGCGCCGGACTTGAACCGGCTTCCCGAACACCTTGGATTGTGGGGTCGTTGATACGCCTCTTGAGAGGACTTGTCAACGGGTTATTTTTTCGGCCTTCCTTTCCCTTGCCTCGAGGCTTCTTCGAAGATGTCGGAAAGATATTCCGCTAGGTTCGCCATGGTGGGACCTGGAATGAGGTAGTCCTCGTTGGTGAAGCAATGGACGCGATGCTCCCTCACGGCCCTCAGGGATGGGAACTTCTGCCAGACCTGGATCTCCGCAGGGATCCTCCCGGCCCCGACCTGGGCTTCCGCCAGGGAGTTCACGATCACCTCAGGGTCCCGCTTGAGCAGCACTTCCTTGGAGACCAAAGGATAGGAGGTCTTCGCGTCGGACAGGATGTTCCTCCCTCCGCACCAAGTGATGAGGTCGTCCACGAAATTCTTCGGACCCACCGCGTACATTTGGTCCAAGGTCCCGGGCGTTCGGTCGACCACGAAGAGCACCGGGACCGGATCGAAGGTCTTGGCCCTTTTACGGACCTTTTCAAGACGCGCCTCCAGGCGACGCTTGGCCTTGGCCGCGGCCTCCTTGCGCCCGAGCTTCTCCCCTAGGATGTCGTAGGCCTCCAACACATCGGGGACGGTCATGCAGTCCTGAACCAGGACCGGGACCTTGAGCCGGCGCAGGGTCCTGGCCGTCTTCCCACCGAACTCCAACGTCAGGACGAGGTCCGGCTGCAAGGAAAGGATCCTCTCGTAATTGGGGTCGAGCCAGCCACCGACCTTGGGTTTCGAGCGGGCCTGCTTGGGAAATTTACAGAAATCCGTGACCCCCACCAGGAGGTCCTGGGCCCCGATGTCGTAGACGATCTGGGTGAGATTGGGCGCCATGGAGACGATCCGGCGGGGCGGGGCTTTTGTCCCGGCTGGTTCTACGACCTCGGACCCCATCCCCGGCCATGCCAAAAAGGGGACCAGCAAAAGGGCGAAGGTCCATGCGGATCGATTTTTCAAGGGTCCTCCGGGTCACGGCTGGGGTCGGCCCACCGCGCCCGCAGTGTACAATCCTCCCCATGGCATTTCAAAACAAACCCCCTCTGCGTATCGCTTCCTTCCTTCCCGCCGCCACCGAGATGGTCTATGCCTTGGGAGCCGAGCGAACCCTGATCGCGGTCACCCAAGGATGCGATCACCCACCCGAGGCGCGCACCAAACCCATCGTGGTCCGTCCGAACCTGGGCCCGAGCCTCGACCCCGCCTCCATCGACCAAAGCGTTCGGGAGAAGCTCCAAGGGGGGGAAAGCCTCTATACATTGGACGAGGACCTCCTTCGGGAGCTCCACCCCGACCTCATCCTGGCCCAGGACCTTTGCCAGGTCTGCGCCCCTTCCGGGAAGGATGCCGCCGCTTGGGTCGCCTCCCTCGATCCGGTCCCGGATGTCTTCCCTTTTTCCCCCCGGAGCTTCGAGGACGTGCTCTTAGGGGTCGTGGCCTTGGGGGAGCGATTGGGAAGGAAGGACCTGGCCTCGGGATTGGTGGCCCAGGCGCGCACAAGGATCGAACGGGTGCGTATGGTCGTCGCTCCCCACCCTCCCCAAGAGGTCTTCTTCATGGAGTGGGTGGACCCGGTCTTTTGCGCGGGCCATTGGATCGGGGAAATGGTCGCTTGGGCCGGCGGGAGGGATCCCTTCGCACGGCCAGCGGAAGATTCCAGGCGGGTCCCTTGGGAGGAGGTCCTGCATCGGGCCCCGGAGGTATTGGTCATCGCCCCTTGTGGGTTCGGGGTCGAACAGGCCAGGGTCCAAGCCCGGGCCCTGAGCACAAGGCCTGGCTGGGGAAACCTCCCCGCCGTGAAGCAAAAGAAAGTCTTCCTCGCGGACGGGAACGCTTATTTCACCCGACCCTCGTTGAGGCTGGTGGAAGGCCTTGAGCTCTTGGCGCATCTTTTCCAGCCCCAAGCTTTCCCTTGGGAAGGATCCCCCGGAGCTTTCTCGAGGCTTTAAGCCGGACGGACCTGGGGGCGCAGTAGGAGCCATAAGAGCGTGGGCACCCCCAGAAGCGCCGTGAGGACCCCTACCGGCAGTTCGGAGGGTCCGAAACAGGTCCTGGCGACCGTGTCACAGGCCATGAGAAAGGCCCCGCCCCCCAGGGCCCCGGCCGGGATCAAGAACCGATGATCGTTCCCCATCAGGAGCCGGAAGATATGGGGGACGATGAGCCCCACGAAGGCGATGGGGCCCGTCAAGGCCACCACCGCGCTGGTCATCAGGGATGCCGTCCCGATGCAAAGGGTCGCCACTCGTCCCGTGGCCACGCCCTTGGTCTTGGCCAGTTCCTCCCCTGCGCAAAGGACGTTCAGGTCGCGGGCCTGGACCCACAAGAGCAGGAACCCCACGAAGGATCCCAACCCCAAGGCCCGCACCGACCCCATTTCCACCACGTCCAAGCTCCCGATCATCCAATGGATCATGGAGTAGGCCTGGGTGAAATCGGCCAAGTAATAGGCCAGGAGCACCAAGGCGTTGAAGAAGTAGCTGATGGCGATCCCTCCCAAGAGGAGCGTGATGGCGGAGAAGGACCGGAAGGCCAAGGAAAGGGAATAGACCATCAGGAGGGAGAGAAGGGCCCCCAAGAAAGAAAAGAAGGTGAGCCAGGAAAAACCCCAGGTCGCGGACGAGAGCCCCAAAAGGATGGCCACCACCGCCCCGAAGGAGCTCCCTCCTGCCACTCCCAAGGTGAAGGGACAGGCCAAGGGATTGCGGAGCACGGCTTGGAAGACCATCCCGGCGCAGGCCATGGCGGACCCCGCCAGGCCCGCCAGAAGATGGCGGGGCAGACGCACACTGAAAAAGATCCTCGCATCCTGGTCCGACCCGCCCCCTTCGGTCGGGAAAAACACTCGATCGAAGGAAAGCTGCGTGGGGCCCAAGAGGGGACAAAGGAAAAGGACCCCCAAGAAGAGCGCGATCGTTGCGCCGAGAACGGTGGATCTCCGGGCTTCGGTCATGGGCGCGCACCTTCCCGTACGGAACGTAGGAAGAAGATCCGCCTACCCGCTCTTCCACGGACCCCTTCCACGGTCGCTCCATAGAGGGACCGGACCCGTCCCGGCGTGAGGACCTTCGTGGGCGTCCCTTGGGCCAGGACCTTCCCCCCTTTCAACAGGACCACCCGGTCGAGCAGGACACCGGCCAAGTTCAGGTCGTGCGTGGCGCAAACGAGGGTCAGCTTCTCGCTCCTTTGAAGCCGACGCAGGAGGATGAGCAAGCTCCCTTGATGGGCCAGGTCCAAGGCCTGGGTCGGTTCATCCAACAAGAGCACCCGAGGGGTCTGGGCCAAGGCCGAGGCCAACAAGACCCTCTGTTGTTCCCCTCCCGAGAGCTCTTGGAAGGGCCGGTCGCGCAGGGGAAGCGCGTCGCAAAGCTCCAAGGACCTCTCACAGACCTTATGGTCCTGTTGGGAGAGGGGACGGAACCGGTCTTGATGCGGATGGCGGCCCATCTCCACGATGTCCCAAACACGCAGGGGGAAAGCGAACTGGACCGATTGCGGAAGGAAGGCGATCTTGCGGGCCCTCGCGCGCGCGGAGAGAAGGGCCAGATCCTTTCCCTCGAACCGGAGGCTCCCTTGCGCAGGAGGCAAGAACCCGGCGAGCGCCCGCAAGAGGGTGGACTTCCCCGCTCCGTTGGGACCCAAAAGCCCAACGCTCTCACCTTCACCGATCTCCAGGTCGATCCCCGACAAGCTGAAGCCGGCCGCACCGGGATAGACGGCATGAAGATGCTGGAGTTGGAAGATCCCCAAAGCGAAGTCTCCGACCAGGAGATGGACCGACGGAAAAAAGCAGGGCTAGTTGACCGTTCGAGGGGAGAGAATGTCAAGGTCTCTTTTTCCGGAAAAAAGATCGAGTGTCCGACTTTCCTCTCCCGGTCCCGCCCCTTGAGCGGATCGATCGGATGGACCCGTTCTCGGATTTTTATTTTTCCGCAGAAAAATTTCTCGGACATCGGAACGATGATCCGATCGTGAAGGGAGAATCTTCTTGACTTGCTTGGAAAAAGATTTAAAAGAGTAAAACAACCGCGTCATCCCGGAATTTTCACCGAAAGAATCCTTGTCGACCTCCCCTCAACGCCCCTCGCGTGAAAGATCTTTCCAACGGGTCCTGCGAAGTTCGGGTCTCGCCTGTGGATACGGTGGATAGTTTGTGAACGATCCGGTGGGGAACTGAAAGTTCCCTTGAACGGAAAAGTTTTTCCAAGGTCGTTGCTGGGAAGACAGCGAAGGCAGACCGCTTCTGCGAAGGACAAGGACTCTAGAACCCCTATATATAGGACGGTTCATGAGGATGGACCTATCCACAGGGTATGCACAGACTGTGGATAAAGAAAAAGACAGGACCTGGCTCTTTTAAGTTCTTTTGATCGACCCGAAATGGGGATAATCCGGGGATAGTTTCATCCCCTTTTCAAAATACCCTGATTTTTAAGGGTTTTTCCCCTGTTTTGAACTCTTGGAGGTTTGTGGATGACCGCCTCGGCCAATGTCTGGGACCGTTGTCTTGAAACCCTTAAAAACGACCTGAACCGGCAAAGCTTCGATACCTGGTTCAAGCCGACCCAAGGGACCCTCGTCGGATCCCATACCCTCAAGGTCCGGGTCCCTAACGAGTTCTTCCGGGACTGGATCCGGGACCATTACCAATCCCAGATCCAAAAGGCCCTTCAGTCCGTCCATCCTGAACAGCTGGAGATCCAATTCGAGGTGGAGACCCAAGGTCCACCCCACCCCGTAGAGGCTTCGGCCCCTGAAAAGACAGTCCCGGTCCTCCAGGACAAGCCCCGTCTTTCCATGCCCACTCCCGCCAAGGCGCCGGGGGATTCCGAGTTCATCCTCAATTCCAAGTTCAACTTCGAGAGCTTCGTGGTCGGCAATAGCAACCGGTTCGCCCATGCCGCCTGTCTAGCCGTAGCGGAGTCACCGGCCAGGTCCTACAATCCCTTGTTCATCTATGGGGGTGTGGGATTGGGCAAGACCCACTTGCTCCAGGCCATCGGGAACTTCGTCGTGGAGCAGAACCCGGATATCCGCGTCCTCTATATCTCTTCCGAGAAGTTCATGAACGATTTCATCCAATCCATCCAATCGGGCCGGCAACAGGATTTCCGCAATAAGTACCGAACGGTGGATGTGCTCTTGATCGACGACATCCAGTTCTGGGAGGGCAAAGAGGCCACCCAGGAGGAGTTCTTCCATACCTTCAACGTCCTTTATGAGGCCCAAAAACAGATCGTGGCCACCTCCGACAGTCATCCTAAGGAGATCAAGCTGGAAGAGCGGCTCAAGAACCGCTTCGAGATGGGCCTCATCACCGACATCCAAGAACCCGATATCGAGACCCGCATCGCCATCCTCCGCAAGAAGGCCGAAAGCGAGGGGATCCTGGTCCCCAACGAGGTCACGGTCTTCATCGCCAACCACGCCAAGGCCAACATCCGCGAATTGGAAGGTTCCATGCTCCGGGTCATCGCCTTCGCTTCCCTCACGCGCCAGGAGATCACCTTGGAACTGGTCAAGGAGGTCCTCAAGGATTCCTTGCCCAACGAGGAGAGGCGCATCTCGGTGGAGGCCATCCAACGCGTCGTAGCGGAAAGGTACAACTGCAAGTTCTCCGACATGAAATCGAAGAAACGCACCAAACAGATCGCTTTCCCGCGCCAGATCGCCATGTTCTTGGCCCGGGAGCTCACCTCCCATTCCCTGACGGAGATCGGGGCCACCTTCGGGGGTAAGGACCACACCACCATCATCCATGCCTACGAGAAGATCGAGGACCTACTGACCTCCGATCTGACGCTCCTCTCCGAGATCAACAGCCTCAAGAAGCAGCTCACCGAAGGTGATTACTCCCGCTGACACCCCCCCGGGACCTGATCGGTCCCTTTTCTCTTGGGACTTCTCCACAAACATCCTTTCCACATACCCACAGCCGTTTCCGGATAGTTCCGATGAGGGGGCTTTCTCCACAGGACTTTTCGGACAACTCCGGTACATCTTGGGAACAACCTTGAGGAAGGACCAAAAACATTGCGGGGTTGTGGAAAACACCTATAATACCCCCAAGTTTTTCCCAAGCTTTAAATCGATCCAAACCAGGGTTACTTTCGATTAAAGCCCCTTTTCCCACATTTCCCCAACGCCCACTACGACTTCTCTTTTATATTTAAAATATCCTTATCAACACAGATAGGCGTCCACGAACGGAGGGCTCCCGATGAAAGTCGTATTGAACAGGGCGGACCTGATGAAAGGGATCTCGACCGTCCAAAGCGCTGTCGCGGCCAAGAACACGATGCCTATCCTGGCCAACGTTCTTCTGGAAGCTAAGGAAAAGAGGTTGGAATTCGTCGCTACGGACCTGGATATGGGGATCCGTTGCAGCGTCCCGGCGGAAGTCGTGGATAAAGGAAGCATCACCATCAACGCGAAGAAATTGTCCGATATCGTAAGGGAACTTCCTGAAGCGTCGGTGGACCTTGAGATCGATGAAAGTCACAAGATGATCCTGGTCTGCCAAAAATCCAATTTCAAGGTCCACGGTCTCCCAAAGGATGATTTCCCGATCCTTCCGGAGGTGAAGAAGGATAAGGTCTTCAAAGTGAAGGGATCCACCCTCCAAGAGATGGTCCGCAAGACCATCTTCGCCGTCTCCACGGACGAGACCCGTTATGTCCTCAACGGGGTCTTTTTCCAGGTGGAAGGTGGGAAAATGAAGATGGTGGCCACCGATGGGCATCGGTTGGCTTTCATCCAAAAGAAGATCGAAGGGAAGTCGGATGAGAAATGCAGTGTCATCATCCCGACCAAGACCCTGAACGAGCTCTCCAAGATCATCACGGACGTGGGCAAGGGAAAGGAAGATGAGGTCCTCGTCGACATCATGGCCACCGAGACCCAGGTCAAGTTCTCCGTGGGAGGGGTGGAGATCGTCTCGCGTTTGATCGAGGGTCAATTCCCCAACTATGAACAGGTCGTTCCCAAGGATTCGGACAAGAAGGTCGAGGCCTCCACGGCGGACCTCTCGGCCGCCACGCGGCGGGTGGCCATCTTGACCTCCGAGAAATCGAATTCCATCAAGTTCCAAGCCCGGCCAGGGAAGCTTTCGATCTCCTCCAAGACCCCGGATATGGGGGAGGCCAAGGAAGAGATCGATGTTTCTTATAAGGGGGATGAGATCGGGATCGCTTATAACGCGAAGTATGTCCTGGATGTGTTGAAGAACGTGGGGACGGACACGGTTTCCTTGGAATTGACCCAACCCTTGAGCCCGGGGATCCTCCGGCCCAAAGGGGATGCCGATTATCTTTGTGTCATCATGCCCATGAGGGTCTAGGAAGGGCCGGAAAAAGGAAAGGCCCGGATCTTTCCGGGCCTTTTTTGTTTTGGGGGGAGCGTCCTGCCTTCAGCGGAACATTCTTTCCCGTTCGGCGTCCAGGCTCCGGGCCGTGACCAAAGCGAGTTGGAAGATGCATTCCGGACAATAGAAAAGGTGCCGTTCGACCCGGCCCTTCTCGGGGTGTTTCAACTTGTGTTCCCGATAATCCGCCAATTTCCTTCGGACCTCGGAGCAATGGATCTCTTCCATGGACTACCTCCGGTCCTTATCCCTGCAGGGTCCATGCCACCCTTTCTAAATGGGTAAAAGGGGCCGGTTCGCTCGATCCAAGGGACGGTTCCTTGGTTGAAAACCCCTGAAAGCCATTTTAGGCGAACGAAGTCGTTCCTTTCGGGACCCCCTCCCTGGGGAAGATCCAACAGCCCATCAAAAACTGTCATCTTGAACTTTTAACCGGTCGGGATCGTCCAAGGACCAGGACGAGACCGTTCCTAGGGCGTTCAAGAGAGGCCTATAATCCCGCCATGGCTACCAGGACCCCCTCCAATGCCCCGCCTTCGTTGATCTCCCGACTGAGGGCTCGCGAGGATCTGAGGGAACGCATCCGGCATGTGGAGGTCCTCGCTTCCCGCCCCCCGCTCTTCCATGGGTTCCCCAAGACCCTCTCCCAAGACCTGGTGCGGATATTGGAACGGGCGGGCTATGAGGCCCTTTGGTCCCACCAAGCCCATGCCTTCGAGGGCTTGGAAGCCGGGAGACATGTGGCCATCACCACCCCCACGGCCTCCGGCAAGACCCTCTGCTTCAATCTCCCGGTCCTCCAGTCCTTCTTGAAGGACCCCGGGACCCGAGCCCTCTACCTTTATCCCACGAAGGCCTTGGCCCAGGACCAACTGAAGACCCTCCAAGAGTGGATGGGGCGCTTGAAATCGGCCCACCTCCCGGTCCTTTCGGCCGAGATCTACGATGGGGACACCCCGACAGGGGTGAGGGCCAAGATCAAGAAGTCCCCGCCCAACATCCTGTTGACCAATCCGGACATGTTGCACATGGGGATCCTTGCCTATCACGAGGGATGGGCGGACCTCTTCAAAGGGCTCCGGTATGTCGTCGTGGATGAGGCCCATAGTTATCGGGGCATCTTTGGGGCGCATGTGGCCCATGTCCTACGCCGCTTAAGGCGCATCTGCCGCGCCCATGGGTCGGATCCTCGGTTCGTGACCTGCTCGGCCACCTTGGGGAACCCCGAGGAGTTCCTGGGACAATTGACGGGATTGGATTTCGAGGTGGTCTCCGATTCGGGCGCTCCTCAGACCGCCAAGACCTTCGTGCTTTGGAACCCCGACACGGCCTCTCCCTACAGCGATGCCGTCACCCTCCTCTTGGAGTGCCTCCAGGCCGGTCTGAAGACCATCGTTTTCACCAAGGCCCGGAAGATCACGGAGCTCATCAGCCTTTGGGTCACCCAAGCCCGGCCCGAATGGGCCGATCGCATCAAGAGCTACCGGGCCGGATATCTCCCGGAAGAGCGGCGTGAGATCGAGGCCAAGCTTTTCAAGGATGAGCTCTCGGCCGTCATCTCCACTTCGGCGCTCGAGGTGGGCATCGATGTGGGAGGGCTGGACGCCTGCATCCTCGTGGGCTACCCGGGCACTATGATCTCCACTTATCAGAGGGCCGGAAGGGTGGGACGGGGCGGGGAGCCCTCCTTGGTCTTCTTGGTGGGGATGGCGGACGCTTTGGACCAATTCTGGATGAAGCATCCGAGGAAGTTCTTCACGATGAGGCCCGAATCCCTCATGGTGGGTTTCGGGAACGAGACCATCGCCCGGGCGCACCTACGTTGTGCGGCCGCCGAACTCCCCCTGACCCGGGAAGGTGATGGGCCCTTCTACGGGAAGGTCCTGGAGGACCTCTTGCCGGGAATGGTCCGGGAGGGGGCCCTGCTCGAGGCGGCTTCCGGCGGGAAATGGCTCGTCACGGATAGGAACCCCCAGAGGGAGCTTTCCATCCGGGACATGGGGGAAGGCTATCAGATCGTGACCCAAGAGACGGGGGAACTCATCGGGACCATCGATGGCATGAGGGCTTTCCGGGATTGCCATCCGGGCGCCGTCTATCTCCACCAGGGGACCCAATATGTGGTGAAGGACCTCCAATGGGAAAGGCGGAAGATCCTTGTCTCCGATGAGCCGGTGGACTATTACACCCAGGTCAATTACGAGGAAGAGACCGAGATCCTGGAGGAGATGAAAGGACGGTCCCTGGGGCCGCCTGCGGCCCGATGCTCCCTGCATTGGGGGAAGGTGCGCATCACGCAGCGGTTCATCAATTACGAGGTGCATCGCATCGTCGATCAGGGCCTGGTCTCCACGACCCCCTTGACCCTCCCGCCCCGGACCTTCGAGACCCGGGCCCTTTGGATGAAGTTGCCCGATGCTCTCCAAAAGGAACTGGCGGGGAAAAAGGTCCATTTCATGGGAGGGTTGCATGCGGCCGAACACGCGGCCATCGCCATGATGCCCTTGCACGTGGTCTGCGACCGTTGGGACCTGGGTGGCATCTCCACGCCCGCCCATCCCCAGGTGCCCCAGCCGGTCATCTTCATCTATGACGGGTATCCCGGAGGGGTGGGCCTGACCGAGAAGGCCTATGGGACGTTGGAGGACCTGTTGACCACCACCTTCGAGATGGTCCGGGATTGTGAGTGCGAGGAAGGATGCCCCTCCTGCGTTCAATCCCCCAAATGCGGCAGTGGGAACCATCCCTTGGACAAGTTGGGAGCCCTCCTGCTCCTAGGACATCTGCTGGGCCGGAACGATCTTGAGCCGACCCGGGGGAAGGCGGAGGGGTCTTTGGTGATGACGGGCCGTGTCCCTCAGGGGCCGACCTCGGAGGGAGGGCCTGGGGAACTTCCCTTCTTGGCGCCGAGGGGTCCCGAACGACCATCGACGCCCCCTTCCACGGGACCCCTCCTGAGCGTCGACCAGCCGCCCCCGCCTTCCCGGACGGGCCCCGTGGTCTTCGACATCGAGACCCAGTTCCTTTCCAATGAGGTCCCTGGCGGATGGAGCAACCTCCCTGGCATGAAGCTCTCTTGCGCGGTGCTTTACGACGTCGACCAGGACCGCTATTACACCTACTTGGAACCCACCGTGAAGGAACTGATCTCATACTTGAAGGCGGCTTCTCGGGTCATCGGGTTCAACAGTCTAAGGTTCGACTATGGGGTCCTTCAGGGATACACAGGGGTCCGTCTGGCCGACCTACCGACGCTCGACCTCATGGCCGACCTTCAGAAGAAGCTCAACCATCGCCTCTCCCTGGCCCACCTGGCCGAGCACACCCTGGGCGGGGCCCAGAAGAGCGCGGACGGGCTCCTGGCGGTCCAATGGTGGCGGGAAGGGAAACACCAACAGGTCATCGATTACTGCCGGATGGATGTCGAGCTCACGCGGGACCTTTGGCGGTTCGGGAAGGACAAGGGGCATGTTCTCTTCAAGCACAAACAGTCGGGGGAGATCGTGAAGTGCCCGGTGGCCTGGGGATAGGAGAGGGCCCCCGGCCCGTTTGGGGCGGACCGGAAGGCCCTGCAGAGAGAAGGAAGAAAGGTTTTCCTTCGTCCTGAGGTAAAGCAAAGGGTGTGCCTGTCCGCGGAGGCCTGGTTCATCGTTCTCCAAGGGCGGGAAAGCTTCCCAAATTCGTCCATTCCACCGAAATGTCGTGTGGATGCCCCTGTATACTCCTGTCATGCGCTTGCCCTTGCGACGGAACTCCGTGACCATCGAGATGCCCATCATGTCCTTCGAGACGGACTATGTGGGCATCGTCAACAACACGGAGTTCATCCGGTTCCTGGAGCGGGTCCGTTACGCCCTCTCGAAAAAATGCGGTTTTTCCTTCCGTCAGGTCCGCAGCGCCAAGCTTTGGACGGTGATGGCCCGTGTGGAGGTCAATTACCGGTCCCCGGCCCGGTTCGAGGACGTCCTTTTGGGGATGGGCCGGGTGGAGAGCGTGGGAAGGACCTCCGTGACGCTGGACTACGAATTCCGGCTCAAGGGGACGAAACGTCTCATCGCGGATGCCAGACAAGTATTGGTCTTCGTGAACGACCGGCTCAAGCCGACCCCTATCCCCCCGGCCCTGCGCAAAAGGCTTTAGAGGACCCCGGGACCTTGCCTTGGCCCTCGGGAGAGGGTATTTTATCGACGGGTCGTACCAATCTTCCCGAGAGGGATCCTGTGCCAAAACAGCTCACCGCCAAGGGTCTTCAAGACCAGCTGATGTCCTTGAACCGCATCGGCATCGCGCTCTCCAAGGAGCAGGACCTCAACCAGCTCCTGACCTTGATCCTGGCCGAAAGCCGCCAATTCACCAGCGCTGAAGCCGGCAGTCTCTACGTGAGGGAAGGCGAGCAGCTACGCTTCTCCGTCTCCCAGAACGAGGTCCTGGAGGCGCGCAAGAAAGCGGAACTCAAGGCCCTCAAGCGTCCCTTGGAGACGGCCCCTTCCACCTTCACCGGTTTCTATGTCTCCCTCGACAAGTCGTCCCTGGCGGGCTACGTGGGCGTGACCGCCAAGGTCTTGAACCTTCCGGATGTCTACAAGATCCCGTCGGGGCGTGAATATAAGTTCAACCGTTCCTTCGACGAGAAGAACAATTACCGCACCAAGAGCATGCTGATCGTGCCCATGAAGGACCCCTCGGGGAACGTGGTGGGCGTGCTCCAGCTCATCAACGCCAGGGACCCGAGGAAGAAGAAGGAGATCGTCCCCTTCGACAAGCATTACGAGAACCTGGTGCTGTCACTGGCCAGCCAAGCGGCCATCGCCATCAAGAACATGCTCCTGACCCAGGAATTGAAGGAAGCTTACCTGGACACCATCTTCCGTCTTTCGGTGGCGGCCGAGTACAAGGACGACGACACGGCCGTGCACATCCATCGGATGAGCCGCTACTCCGCCATCTTGGCCGAGGGCCTGGGGCTCTCCGCCCACGAGGTGGAGGGGATCCGTTACGCTTCCCCCATGCATGATATCGGGAAGCTCGGGGTGCCCGATTCCATCCTCATGAAGCCCGCTAAGCTCACTCCGGCCGAGTTCAAGGAGATGCAGAACCATACGGTCTTCGGAGCGAAGATCCTGGAGAACGCCAAGGCGGAGTTGCTCAGGATCTCCGAGCAGATCGCCTTCACGCATCATGAGAAATGGGACGGCTCCGGCTATCCCAGGGGATTGAAGGGGGAGAGCATCCCCTTGTCGGGCCGCATCGTGGCCCTCGCCGATGTTTTCGACGCTTTGACCACCAAGCGCTGTTACAAGCCGGCTTTCTCGTTGGAAGAGTCCATGAAGATCATCAAGGAAGGGACGGGCCGCCACTTCGACCCCAAGGTCGTGCAGGCCTTCAACGACAACCTCGAGAAGATCCTCGCCGTCAAGGCCCAGTTCAGCAGCTGAGGTCCGGGTAGGGAAAAGTCAGGACGGCCCATGGGCCGGGACCCCGAAAGGTCCCGGCCTTTCTCATTCTTGGAGCATCCCGTACCGTTTATTGGCCGCGGTCATCTTGAGGAAATGACGCAGGCGTGTCCGGAAGACCTCCGGCCGGTACCGGACCGCGTTGATCCATTCGACCCTGATACGTCGATAGGTCAGGGGGAAGCGTTGGAAGTTCTTCCAGGTCCCCGGCTCTTTCCGGAGGGCCCGCTCGATGTCGGTCGGCAACTTCCAAGGCCTCGTATGGCGGATGGTCCCTCGGTGGACCTTCGCTCCCGGCCCCAGGGTCCCTTCCAAGGCCAAGAGGCCAAAGGGGGTCATGCGTTTTTCCCGGACCAAGCGGATGGCCCGGTGCTTGTTGAGCTCGGAGCAAGGGGAGCCCTTCCGGCGAGGGGAGAAACGCTGGCAGTAACGATGACGGTCGAGGGTCTTCGCCGTCGAGTCGATCCATCCGAAACAGATCGCCTCGTCCACCGCGTCGTTATAGGAGATCCGGGGCTTCCCGCTATCCTTCTTGTAATAGACGAGCCAGATCTCCCCCGTCTTCCGGTGGTTCTTGCGTAGCCAAGCCCGCCAATCCTTCACGCGATGGACATAGAGGGTCTTCGTGATCTTCATGGGGGCATGATGGCTTGACCCGTGGGAAAAAGAAAGGCCGGGACCCCGAAGGGCCCCGGCCCATGACCCATCCTTCCCCGCTCGGGGGAAGGCTTCAGGAGATCTTTCGGGAGGGAAGGGCTCCCTCGACGTGGAGGGCTTTCCCGACCGCCACTTCGGAGGGATGGAAGGTATCCACGATCAAGGCGACGGGGTACTGCGCATTGGCGGTCGGGTCAGAAGGCGCGAGGGTCTCCACGCTCTTGACGGTAAGGGTCCTCCGTGTCCCATCGACCATGGGACATTCGATGCGGTCGCCTTTCTTGAACAAGCCTTCCACGACCATGGCCACAATGACCGCGGACGTTGTGGAAACACTGAAGGAACCTTTGATCGTGGCGAGCATGAGGGCCTTTCGGGAAAAAAGCGCCGCTTCATTTATCGATAAAGCACCTGATTTTATCGATAAATAGGCCCCCCTGCCATGCATAACCTGGAAGAAAAAATAAGGTGAAAAGCTTTGGAGGGATTGGGTTTCTCGGATGGGGTAAAGCTGGGGCCCAAGGACCCCTCTTGGCCGTAAGGGAACAGCCTATGTTCTAATCGGTGCTTCAAGGAGCGTCATGGGAAAGAACCGCATCATCATCGTTGGCGGGGGGGTCATCGGCCTTTCCATCGCCGAACAACTCGTCCGTCGGGGTCAGACCTGCCTGCTGTTGGACCAGGGTCCCTTCGCGCAAGAAGCCTCATGGGCCGGGGCCGGCTATTTGGACCTCCGGGATGCCGCTGGGACCGGAGGGGCCTTCTTCGAGCTTTGCCGCAGGTCCTATGACCTCTTCCCGTCCTGGACCCAGCGGCTCTTCCAGGACACGGGGCTCGATCCAGAATGGGTGGACTCGGGTAGTCTTGACCTGGCCTTCGATGAACAGGAAGAAGCGGGGATCCGGACGCTGGAGATGGGACTTCGCTCCCAAGGCCTTCGAGGTCGGTGGCTCTCGCCGAGGGAAGCCCGGGAGCTGGAACCGGGACTCTCCCCGGGATTGCGCGCGGCCTTCCACTTCAAGGACACCGCCCAAGTGAGGCCGCCCCGTTTGAACCGGGCGCTCTTGACCTATCTCCAAAAAGCCGGGGCCGAACTTCGGGAGTTGGAGCCGGTACAGGATTTCGTGCTGGATGGCCGCAAGGTCGTCGGTGTGAAGACCTCCAAGGGGTTCCACCAGGGTGACCACGTCGTTCTCGCTTCCGGGGCTTGGACCGCCCCCTTGGCGCTCAAGTTGGGCCTCTCGATCCCGGTCAAACCGATCCGAGGACAAGTGGTCATGGTGCGGGCCAGGCCCGGCATCCTCGGGCGTATCCTGTTCAAGGGACGGGGCAAGGCCTACACCTACCTGGTCCCCAGGAGGGATGGTCACATCTACGTGGGAAGTACCTTGGAGGACGTTGGATTCGACAAGGGAACGACCCCTGAGGGTCTGGGGAAACTCAAGGCGGGTTTGGCCACGATGCTCCCCTCGCTCTCCCAACAATGGATCGAGGGCAGTTGGGCCGGCCTCAGGCCTTCCTCCCCCGACGGGCTTCCTTATCTGGGGGAAGTCCCAGGCGCGGAAGGGGCTTGGGTGGCCACGGGTCATTTCACCCACGGATTGTTGCTCTCGGCGGTGACGGGGGAGCTCATGGCCCAATGCCTCATGGGAGAGAGACCTTCCCTCGACCCGACCCCTTTCCGATCAGGAAGGGAAGTCAGGCCTGTGAGGGGTTAAGGCCTTCTCGGGTCCTTTGGGTCCGATCCGCGCCCTCCCAGGGTCTTGAGGATCTCGACGGCCGTCGTGTCCTGTCCGGGGGTCGTCGCGGCTTCCCTGAGCCGATCCCTCGCCTTTCCCTCTTTCCCCAGGCCCTTGTCCAAGATCCCCAGGACCGTCAGAAGATGGGGAGCCCTTGTGCCTTCCTCGACGGCCCTTTCTAGGGCGCCATAGAGTTCCGCGAGTGGACGATCTTCCCTGGAGTGGAAGGCGCACTTTTCCCATCGCAGGGACAAGAGGAAGGGGTCCTTTCCCGCGCCCTCGCTCGCTCGGGAAAGGGCCTCCAAGAAAGCCGCTGGGTCCTGCGGATGGAACAGCATCCTCCTTTCCAGGTCCTGCCATTCCCGGTCCAAGGCGATCCAGGCCGGGATGGGACAGGCCCCCCCTGGCTCCCACGTCAAGACGGCCATGAGCCGTCGTCCTTGATGCCAAAAAACATCCGGTCCCAGGTCCTTCCATTGGATCCCTTCCCATCTTCGGTCCAGGAACGGCCGATAGTTCGAGTTGACCAAGAAACAGGCCCAGGGAACATCCTTCCCCTCCCAACGAGGGTTGCGGGCCGCGTTGAAGGGATAGGTCGCGCAAGCCAGGCGAGGGTCGGGCCCTTCCGGGGAAAGGCCCCAGAGAAGGTATCCGGGACCCTTCTCCCGTTGGAGGTCCTGTAAGGCCTGGAACGCGACCTGGGAGGAAGAAGGGGGCGATGGGGAAGGATGGAAGGAGGAGAGGAAGTGGACCCCATTCAAGACGGCGCTCAAGGTCAATACCCCAGCGAGACCCTTCGCGCCCAAGGGGGACCGCCACTCTTTCAGGACCGCGACGGCACCTAGACCGCTGAACAAGGCCGTGAAGGGGATGAAAAGGATGTTGTGAAAGCTCACGTAACCGCTGGTCAAGAGACCCGGCAGGAGGAAGAGGAAGGAAGCGAAAGCAAGCCAGAGACTGGCAGGGTCCCTCCTGGACCGGAAAAGCCCCAGGAGCCCCAAGAGGAAGAAGGACCCCTCCAGGGGGTTCAGGAGCCCGCCCCAGGAAGGACTGAAGGGGGCGTTGGGGACGCCTTCCCAAAGCAGACAGGTCCCATTGGAAAGGACGCTTCGAAGGCGTCCGAACCCGTTCGCGGTGGCCTCGTGGGAGATCAGCCAGAGGACATGTCGGAACCCGTCATCCACGAACACGAAGAAAGAGAACCCTAAGGTCAATAAGAAGAAGGGGACCAGGACCCAGGCCGAGGATCCCCTGTGGGAAGGAAGGCCCTGGAACCAGATAGGGAGCAGGACCCATGGGACCAGGAGCCAAGGGATGGCCCCCCAAACCCCCAACCCCAGGACCCCTCCCCAAGCCGCTCCCCAAAGGGGGGAAGAGGAGGCGGGATCCCTGACCTTGGCCCAAAGCCAGAAAGCCGATAATTGGAGGGGAAGGGTGATGCAAAGGAAGAGGACCTGCTTGAAGGTCAACAGGGGCCAGAACCCGAGACAGAAGAAGGAGAAGACCAGGAAGGCCAGCAGGGGTCGGAAGAAGGCCCGGCAAGCCAGATAGGCTAGCCCGACGGAAAGCAGCGAGAGAAGCAAGACCAGTATCCGTAGCGAGAAGATGTCGGGCGGGAAGACCTTGATCCAAAGGGCCGCGATCCAATTGAAAAGGGGAGGGTCCAAAGCCTGGGTGAGCAGGACCTCCCAGGTCCACTTCCTGGAGAGCTCCATGGAGATCAAAGAGTAGGTCCCCTCGTCCGGTATCGGCCAAGCCGGGAAGAAGAGGGTGTAAAAGCGGGGAAGCAGGCAAGCCATGAGGACCGCTCCCCAGGCCCATCCTGCCACTGGGGGACCCTTCGGGTCGGCCAAGAGCGGCCGCTCGCCTTTCTCCCGGAGGGCCAAGCCGAAGGCCCAGCAAAGGGGCAATAGGAACAGGAACAGGCCGATCGATAACTTGGTCGTCAGGGGGAAAGGGCCATGGGCCAAGAGGGCGTTGCCGACAGCCAGCGTCATGAAAAGAAGGGTGTCCCGATACTTCCCTGGAAGCCCGACCCAGGGGGGAACTTGAGCCTTGGTCAAGGATGTCCTCTCTTCCTGTTCAGGCTAGGGCGTGGACGGATTATATCCTTCCAGGGGAGCAACTAAGCGCTCCTTTGGCCGAGGGCTTTTCTTTATAATGCCCCTCCATCCCCCAAAGGAAGGTCCATGAGCATCCTCGTCACAGGCGCCTATGGCTTCATCGGCAGTCGTTTGGCCCTTTCCCTCCTGGGCTCGGGGCACAAGGACCTCCTGCTCTCGGACAAGCCGACCTACGCGGGGGAACGCGCCTGCGCCAAGGGCCTGACCGGCCTTCCTTGTGTCGACCGGGAGGACCTGATCGCTGCGCTGCCCTCCCGCAAGGACATCTCCTTCGTCTTCCACCTGGGGGCCTGCACGGACACGGGCAACCACGACCAAGCCTATATGTGGAGGATGAACACCGATTACACCAAGGCTCTCTGGAGCTGGTGCGCCGAGAACCGGGTGCCTTTGCTTTACGCCTCCAGCGGGGCCACTTATGGAAAGGGCGAGGAAGGCTATTCGGACGCCCACGAGGACGTTCCCCGTTACAAACCCCTCAACGTCTATGGCCGCAGCAAACAGGAATTCGACGTCTGGGCCCTCGCCCAGAAGGCGGCGCCCCCCTCTTGGTGGGGCTTGAAGTTCTTCAACGTGTACGGTCCCGGAGAGGGCCATAAGGGGCGCATGGCATCCCCGGTCTGGCACGGTTACCATGAGATCAAGCGCACGGGCAAGATGACGCTCTTCCGTTCCCATAAGGAAGGTATCGCCGACGGGGAACAGAAGCGCGATTTCATCCACGTGGACGACATCGTCAGGCTATGCCTGTTCTACTTTGAAAAAGCCCCGGCTTCGGGGATCTACAATGCCGGGACCGGCCGGGCCCGCTCTTTCCTCGACCTCTCCAAGGCCCTCTTTTCCGCCGTCGGGGTGGAGCGTCGCGTTGAGTGGGTCGATACGCCCGAGAAGTTCCGGGCCGGGTATCAATACTTCACCGAGGCCAAGATGCAGAAGGCCCGGTCCGTAGGGTTCCAGGACCCCTTCCGGCCCGTCGAAGAGGGCGTGGCGGGGTACGTGGAGTGGCTCAAAAAAAACCAGGAGTGAGAAAATGACCGTGGCCCGCAACCCCGTCGTGATGAAGACCGAGATCCCGGGCGCTCCCGCGCCGAAGCGCGGCAAGGTGCGTGACATCTATGACCTGGGTGACAAGCTCCTCATCGTGGTCACCGACCGCATCAGCGCCTTCGACGTGGTGATGCCCAACGGAATCCCCGACAAGGGAGTGGTGCTCAACCAGATCTCCATGTATTGGTTCAAGCAGGTGGCCGGGGTCATCCCTAACCACGTGATCTCCACCGATATCGACACCCTGCCAGAACCTTTCCGCAAAGCGAAGGCCCAGCTCGAACACCGCTCCATGATCGTCCAAAAGGCGAAGCCCCTTCCCGCGGAATGCATCGTGCGCGGGTACCTCACAGGGTCGGGCCTGAAGGAGTACCAAAAGTCCGGCAAGGTCTGCGGGATCGAACTGCCCAAGGGGCTCGTGGAGTCCTCCCGCATCCCGGAGCCCATCTTCACCCCCTCCACCAAGGCGGAACAGGGGCATGACGTGAACATCTCTTTCGAGGAGATGAAGGGGTTGCTCAAGGACGACGCCCTCTCCCAAAAGGTGAAGGACGTGAGCTTGGCCATCTATCAGAAGGGAAGGGACCTGGCGGACGGCAAAGGCATCCTGATCGCCGACACCAAGTTCGAGTTCGGCCTGCTCGACGGGAAGCTCATCCTCATCGACGAGGTCATGACGCCGGATTCCTCCCGGTTCTGGCCCAAGGCCGACTATAAGGAAGGGGCCA
>Ga0315912_10002141_pt1 | contig 21794 bp, 18 predicted proteins | sample VfabasoilMG_FD_204469 | JGI IMG/M metagenome (GOLD analysis project Ga0315912, IMG submission 204469) | Garden soil microbial communities collected in Santa Monica, California, United States - V. faba soil | ecosystem: Environmental > Terrestrial > Soil > Garden | place: USA: California...
TGCCTCCGCTCACCCCATACGTTCGCCTCTCGGCTCATCTGTCTTCTCGGCGCCCTACCCCAACGCCCCTCGCTGCGGCAGCCAAGCTGCCTCCGCACACCCCAAACGCTCGCCTCACGGCTCATCTGTCTTCTCGGCGCCCTACCCCAACGCCCCTCGCTGCGGCAGCCAAGCTGCCTCCGCACACCCCAAACGCTCGCCTCACGGCGTGAACTGCAGGGGCGCGCGTCGACGACGGCGCTCTAGTGCCTCAAGTCGGAGGTTCGTTCCGTGCCATGCACGGTTCTGCAGCCCGATGGCGTTGTTACTCGCCGCTCGCAGTATTCCCGATACAGCTTCGGCCTCGCGCCTCGCCCTCGGGCCGCAGCCCCGCGCCTATCACGGAACGAACCTCCGACTTGAGGCACTAGCCCGTCGCCCAGGTCGACTCGGGGCCCAGGCGGAGTTGGTCGAGCCGCGGAAGATCGTCGATGAACGACGGCTCGGAGACTCGCTTCGACATCAACATCACGCGCGTGGGTGCGTACAGGACGGTCACTGGTCGAAGGGCGGCGAGGCGTGTCGCAATGCGACGTTTGGCTTCGTCGCGTTCCTCGCGAGACCGGGCGCCTTGGTAGGCCTCGAGGGCGTCGTCGAGTTCTCGATCGGCGACCCCAGTGAGGTTGGCATCACCCCGACTGTGAAAGACGGGGTAGAGGTCCTCGTCGGAGTGCAGCCCGACCGTACACAGCCCGAGGTCGTACTCCCCTTTTCGCATCAAGCCGAAGATGTATGCCCAGCTCGCAGTGGCATAGAGAGTGTCGATCCCGATGGTTCGCCACGCTTGGCGAAGCGTGCCCGCGACATCCCCTCCCCGACCGCGCTCGCCATTCCAGGTCAAGACGAGCCGCGGTCGACCTGGCACCCGACGAGTCCCACGTGGGGCGTGCTCGGCAAACAACTCGAGTAGATCGAGCTCGCTCGTCGCGGCATCGCTCGGTCCATCCTCGGCAAACGCAGGAAGACCCGCGTCCCCCCACCTCGCGGACGGACCCGCCTTGCCCAATGCCGCCAAATCGATGGTGACGGGCTCATGCTGGTCGATCGGGGCGATCACGTCGGCCGAAGGCATGCCCGAGAGCATCTCGAGGGCGTGCCTCGGGATCGCGCGATGGAGGGATTCTCGGATCCGCGAATCGTCGAGGAGTCCTCGCCGAAGGTTGTAGAGGAGCAGATCGAACCTGGGCGGGGTGAGCAAATACGCGTTGAATCGTGGCGACATCCCAGGCCGCGTGAGCTCATCCGGAAGGTGGATGGGCGCCACGTCGTCGACGACGTGGACGTCGCCCCGACGCAGCCGGGTCATCGCCTCAGCGCCGTCGTTCAGCGCCAAGAACAGGATCCGAAGCGGTGGCGTCTCGTCTGCGGGTGTTGGGGTTCGCTCGAGGACGAGGTGCTCGGTGTCGAACTCGACGACGCGCATCGGGCCGGTTCCGATCGGACTGCGCCCAAACTGTCGCCCGCGGCCTCGGTGCGCCGAGGCCGGAACGATCTTCATCGCGGCGATCCGCTCGAGGGCCAAGGGCTGGGGCTGAGCAAACGCGAGGTGCACCCACGCGCCGTCGTTGAGCGCTCCGATCGTCGTCGGGAGATGAGCCGCGGCTGTCACTTCCTCGAGCTGGACGAGCCCGTGGCGGATCCGAAGTGGGCTTCGGCGGGGGTCCGTCCAATAGCTCAGGCTATAAAGGACGTCGTCCAACGTGACCGGTCGCCCATCGTGGAAGCGAGCGTCGGGACGCAGATGACAATAGACGTCCCTCGGCACCGCTTGTGGGATGGCGATGCAGCGATCGGCGAGAGCCGGTTCGGCAAAAGGGGCGCGATCCGGTTGCCGCCGCGTGAGCCCCTCGAACAGCACGTCGTCGACGATGCGCTGCCCCCACGGCGGCAGCGCACCCATGGGATCGAGGTTGTCTGGGAACTCTCGGGTCCCGATCACGAGGGGTTGAGGATGCAGGTCCTTGGCGCCCGACTCGCCTGATTCGGGGGCCTCGCGGCGGTCTTCCGCGATCTCAGGGGGAGCGGACACAGGCGCAGGGGCAATGGCGATCGGACCTTCCGCAGGCGTACAGGCGATCGAGGCCAGGCCGAGCGCGATCGGGGCCGTCCACGTCACGCGCGAGCCTCGGTGAGTCCAACCGAACAAAACGCGTTGCTTGTACCAGCTCGGGCAGGCCTCGCCCACCGGCACCGCGCTCCAGTTGAATGCGACGACCACACCATGTTACGACATCGACGGGTTTACCCGCCGTCCATGCCCATCCCGTCGATTTGCTCCTTTCCTGCGCGGCTCAACGCCTCGCTCGCTTTGATCGGCATTCTGTTTGCCTCCGCTTGCAAAGAGGAAGTGGCCGAGCAACCAGCAGCGGCCACCTCCGCGCCGAAGCCGATCGTGCATCTTCCCCCTCCCCCAGATTTCGATGAGGGCAAGTCGCCCGAGACTTGGGAAGACGGTTCGTTCTCGATCTACGGGCTTCGCAAGCACATCGACGAGAACGTCAAAGAAGGAGAAGCCGGCAAGGAGATCACGGTGAAGGGCTACGTGCAGGAGATCTACGCTCCACCGGAGTGCCCCAAAGGCGAGCTTTGCCCACCCGGCAAACAGCCCCACGTCTGGATCACGGACAAACCCGACGAGAAGGGCAAAAAGCGAGCGATGATGGTCGTCAACTATCAGTTCGTAATTCCCGAATGGGACGCCAAGCGATGGCGTGAAGAGCCCGAGGTCCAACTCGACGAAGGCAAGCGTTACACCTTCAAAGGCAAGTTCAAGCACTTCTCGGATACGGGCTTTGCGTTCGCGCGGGGCCTTCTCGAGTTCGTCGCCTACAAGCCGCTCGATGAAAATGGCGTCGAACAGGCCGAGTGGGTGTCTCCTCCTGGCGCGCCGTGGCACCCCGCCGAGATTGCTCGGACCGAGGAAGCGAACGCCAAATTGGCTGAAAAAGCCAAGGCTTCGCTCGTCAAGAAGGGCCGCTGATCCCACGGGGTGGCGAGGCCACGGTTCGCTCTCGCCCCCTATAAACCGCGCTGTCTGACCAGCTACGGTTCGCAACTGGGGTTCGCAACTAGGGTTCGGTGTTTTGATCGACGGTGGGCGACCACCGATAACGCCAGTCTGCGCCTTCGAGCTGAGCCCAGCCCTCGCCCCATCGAACCATGAACGCCGGACTTCCGGCTCGGAGCACACGGAGCACGCCGGTCGCCGGTGCTTCGGTTTTGGCGACCTCGAGCGATGCGTGACGGACGTTGGCCAGCCGTTCGAGCGTTTGGTCGGCGGCCTCGTCACCGAACTCGCGGGTCATCCCACGGGCGCTCCGAGTCCACCGAGCGATGGCCGGTCGACCGAGTTCGAGCGTTCGTGCCGTGTCGATCCAATGGTGCAGGGCATCGCCCTGAAGGAGATCGTGGCCCAGTCTCGAGCACACCGACTCCGAAATCTTGGCGGCCCGCGTGTCGATGACCACGATGCACCCGGTATGAAGTTCGACTTCGAGGGTGGTCTCGCGGCCACTTCGCGGGGTGCGTTCGACTCGGATCACGCGCGTCGCTGGTTCGCTCGGGCGTTCGACCCAACCTTCCGCGCGCAAACCCGAGAGCGTCGCTAGGAGATCTTCGAGTGCAAGGTCATCGATCGCTTCATCCCCATCGGGATGTTCGGGGCGATCCAGTCGCCACACGCCCATATCGAAGTGCAAGCTCTGGCGAACCGTGGTGGGTTGCCCTCCATCGGTCACCTCGATCGCTCGAGCATCGTGCGCGGCAAAATCGAGTAGCTTGCGATCGGTAAAGGTTTCGGCATCGAAGCGAAGCGGAGGGATCTCGTCGAGAATGCGAAACCATGGACCCTCGTCGTGGCGGCACCGCAATCCGTCGTCCGTTTCGCTGCAGCGGAGAACGAGCGAGACCGTCGAATCGGTCGCGAGTTCGAGCTCGACATCCACCGGGTGGGCGGTGAAGTCGAGCTCCGACACGACTTCGGCCTCATGCAAGGCCCGGTACCACTCGAAGACCGGAGCCGCATCGATCTCGACCGTGTCCTCCGGATCGGTGGACGCGATGCGCCAGTTTCCTCCATATCGCCGCAATTCACGGGTCTGCGGGAGTCGCAGGGCGATCCGGAGAACGCGGCCGTATTCATGCGGTAACAATCGGCTTTCGAGCCAAGCCGCCGCGCCGTCCGGAGGGCTTGCATCACCGGGGACGGGCCACGGTTCGGTCAGGGACTGCGCAATGCAACCAGCCCAGCCCATCCCACGGGACACGAGCACGCGATGGTCACCCGACGGACAGGCCCCATGCTGACGTAGACCGTATCGGCGGCCGTCGAGCCCGAGGAGCTCGACCCAAGCGGAACCTTCGCGTTGAGGGTCGAGCGGAATCAGTGGATCGAGACGAGCCCCGACCAACCGATCCAATCGGGCCTCGACGGCATCTTTCGCCAAGAGGCACGACCGTCCCCCATGCTGACTCCGCCACAGCCCGTCGGCTCCGCGCTCGAGGAACGCACCGTCGGCCCATCGCACGGATTGGATCTGCGACGGTTCCACCACCAGTGCCCGTTGGGCGACCCACGCCTCGGGTGCTTGTTCGACGAGCTCGCCGAGTTCGGCTTCTACCACCCACGCGGACTCGGTGCCGCCTTCCCGAATCGTGCCATAGAGCCCGCTCTCCTCGGGCGCCCGTTCGCCGAGAAGGAGCGTAGTGCTGCCATCCGCCCCTTCCATCCAGCGGACATCGATCGCGCTTCGTCCGACGCCGACGAGATCCGCAGGATCGCCCACGGCTCGCAATGTCGTCCCCATGCGAAGCATCGCCAGCAATCCGTCGAACGCATCCGGATCGGCGGGCCCGAGCACTTCCTCACCTCGCCGCACGACGTGCCCATCGTCGGTCGGAACGAGGCTCACGGGCGGATCACCGACCCGGTGAAGCTTCACGGCAACACTTTCGACCGCGACGGCCTCGAGGCTTGGAAACACCCGCCTTGCCGCCGACCGGGTCGAAACGAACACTGGGCCGCCGCCGCCCGTGCGCCACGGGTCTGCGTGAACCAGAGCGGTCGCCAACACGGCTGCCCCCGCGAGACCCCAGGTCGCCTTCGTGAGGCTCATCGTCGTCGGCTCCACGCGATCCAAAGCCCAAGTAACGCCCAAAACGCGGGCAAACCGATGAGGCAAAGCGCGACCATGCGATGGAGCTGCCCCGGAAGCAAGACGAGCTTGACGTGTTCGCGGGCGCGCGGACGGATCCCCAGCAACACGTCGCGGCCGCTCAACCACCCGAGCGAGTTGAGCACCAAATCCCGACCGTGGTCGTACACCACGTCTTCACGCAAGTACGCATTGAGGACGAACTGGTCGGATGCGATGACGACGACTTTGGACGAGCCGCGTTGTGCGGCCACACCGATCGGAATCGGACCCGGTCGATCCTCGTCGTCGACCTCGACGGGGTGACCTCGTCGTACGGCCAAGACGTCGGACTCGGCCCATGCATCTTCAGAGGAGTGGACCAGGGGAGCGGGTGCCTGCGCCCCATCGACTGGTTCGACGAAGAGTTCACGCACCATGACGAAGGACGCCGCACGACCGATGAGGCTGCGCGACACCGGGTGATCGCCCCACCCTTCGAGGAGCGTGAACGAAAGTAGCGGAGTTCCGCCGGGCATCTCATGAGGATCGAGAACCACGCGGTCGCCATACCGAACGCCGTAGCGGGCCAGCAACGATTCGAGCCCGTGGGGCGCGAGTCCGAGAGCACCCGGAACGATCACGGCCCCGGACAGTACGAGCAGGTGTCCACCAGCCTCGGCGAACCGCTCGACGGCCGCGACATGGGCCGTCGGCAAAACCCCAGCGGGCCCCGCGACGAGCAAGATGTCGCAGTCTCGCAAACCATTCGGATCGTCGAGGTCCGCGACGTGCAGCGTCATGCCCGTGGATTCGATGAGATCGTGAAGGTGTGCGTAACCACCAAAGGGTTCGAAGCTGCGGAGATCGGGTTCGCCGTGACCTTGCGTATGGCACACCGCGGCATCGACGGGATGGGTCACCCGAACGAACGCGGCCAACAAACTCTCCTCTCCGCGAAACTCTTTGATCCGGGGACCGGTCGCCTGCACATCGGCTCCGGTCGCATAGGTCACGAGATCGCCGGGCCAAAGATGCTCCCGTCGCAACTCCGCCCCCTGCCCCGCTTGGATCAAGACGACGCCATCGGCGAGATCGCGGCCGCCCAGACCAAACTCCGTGACCCACTGTTCGGCCTGTTGGCGTTCACGGTCGGGGTCGAGCAGGCGAACCCGCAGTGAAGGTGCCATGCGGCCCATCCGGAGCAGGACCTCGCGGAGTTCTTGAGCGAGCGGGTTCGGCCGTCCACCGCCGATCGTTTCGGGGACGATCACGCGGATCTCGATGGGCTTCGTCAACTCGGCGAGCACGGCCTCTGCACGTTCGCTGAGGCTGTAGACGTGGGACCCCGTCCAGTCGCCTCGTTCGGTGTGGCTCAACCCGAACCAGACGAGGTGCGTGATCGCAACGCCGAGGAGGGCAAGTTGGAGGACGTGTTCGAGTCGCCGCCGCGGGTCGATGATCGCCGTCGCGAGGGCCAGCGATCCGGTGACGATCCCGACGTGGAGCCAGATCCATCGCGTGTCGACGATGCCCTGGGCCATCTCCTGCATCATCGCGAGCAAACTCGTCTGGGCCAGCAACTCGCGCAAGGTGTCGGACTCGACCTGATCGACCAACAAGCCCGCGAGCAGCAAGATCGTGCACGCCACGAAAGTTCCGATCGCAGCCCCGAGCTGTGAGTTCGAAGCCGCACTCGCGACCAAGCCCATCGCCAGGAAACTCGCTCCCACGAGCAAGGTTCCGAGGTAGCCGGCAATGATCGGGCCTGGGTCGGGCATGATCTCGGCCCCCCGCAATAGAACGTAGAAGACGAGGGTCGGCGTCCAAAGCACGGTGTAGAACGTCAAGGCCCCGCCGAATTTCCCGAGTACCACCTGCGCGGGGGTCAGCGGAGCCGTGAGCAGGGCCTCGAGCGTCCCTTGCTTGCGTTCTTCGGCGACGAGTCGCATCGAGATCGCCGCACAGAGGAAGATGACCGGCAGCCAGAAGATGAAAAAGCTGCCGCCGAAGTAGAACTGCATCACCGGACCGGGAGCCGCGAGCGGGTCGTTGAGCACCTGCAGGAGCAGGGCGAAGTTCCATCCCTGCTGCAGCAAGAACAGCGTGCCCACGACGTACGCGAGCGGCGTGACGAACAGCGAGAGCAGCTCCCGTCCGGCGACCGCCCACGCGCCCCTCATTCGTCCCACGATCGTGAAGATCACGTGACCTCCGACCGCGATGCCCCGGTCACTTCGGCAAACCGCTGCTCGAGCCGCGTTTGTCCTGGCTGCAGGCGCAACACGGCCAGGCCGCGGTCGCGGCTCGCACATCCGAGCGCCCGCAACAAATCGTCCACGTGTTCGCGTTCACCCGTCGCGATCGGGATCGTGCCTTCGGTCTCCTCGTTCGCAGGGTCGTTCCCGTCGACCCTCGGGCCGTGCGGACGAGTGACGACCCGTGGGGCCTCCGATGTGAGCGCAAGCTTCATCCACGCCTCGTTCACCACCTGTTGCACGGCTGCCGTAGAGGCCTGCCAGACCCCGATGATCGCCGAGGAACGCAGCGCGTCGTCCAACGACTCGTCTGCGACGACGCGACCATGGGACAAGATCGCGACTCGGTCGCAGATGAGCTCGACTTCCGCGAGGATGTGCGAACTGAACACGAGCGTTTGGTGCCCCACGAGGCTGCGGAGCATCGTTCGCATCTCCACCACTTGATTGGGGTCGAGGCCCACGGTGGGTTCGTCCAGCACGACGAGTACCGGTTCGCCGAGCAGCGCGTCCGCGATCCCCACGCGCTGACGGTACCCCCGACTCAACTGCTGGATCGGGATCTGCAGCTTGTCGAACACCCCCGTTCGCTCACACACGCGCTCGATCTCGCGCTGGACCCGTCGACGGGGCACCCCTTTGATCGCGGCTCGGAAAGCGAGGTGCTCGTGGACCTTGAGCTCCGTATAGAGCGGGACCTGCTCGGGCAAATAGCCGACCCGTCGACGGACGGAGAGGGAATCGGTGCGGACGTCGTGCCCAGCAACGCGAACACGGGTCTCCAAGCCCCCTCGTACCGGCAGATAGCCGCAAAGGATCCGCATGAGGGTGGTCTTGCCAGCTCCGTTGGGACCGAGCAGCCCTAGGCATGCACCGAATTCGAGATCGAGCGAGACATCGGACAACGCTGGCCGATCGGCCCCAGGGTATCGATGGGTCAACGCGCGAACCAAAAGCGCCTGGGAGACCGCGTGCGGCAACTTGGGCAAGGGGTATCACCCCGCCGGTGCGATCGCAGGATCTTCTGGCTTGGGCGGATCGGACGCCGCCATCGGGGGCGGTTCTCGAACGTCGACGGGGTCACGGAGGACTTCGGCCAACGCGGCTCCAATCGCCTCCTTGGTCGCCGGATCTTTCTCGGCTGCGAGCGCCCCCTCGAGTACCGGTCGGTACCAACCGAGGCGCTGAATCTCCATCACTTCCGCGACCGTGATTCGGACGACGGCAGATGGATCGCTTCGTAGCGCATACGCCAGGGCGACCGCGGTTCCTTGATCGGTGGCCGAGGCGAGCGCTTGCGCACAACCGACACGTTCGGTCTCGGAGACGACGTAGCCACCCGCACGGCTCGGAAGGGTGAGTCCATCGATGAGTCCCTTCCGGCGTTGCTCGTAGCTCACGTACGCGGCCAGGCTTCCCGGTTGATCGCCCGCGCGATAGCGGATCTCCGCCAATGAAAGCCAATTCTCGAGGTTGTCGGGATCGAGCTCGGTCACCCGCAGCTGCACCGCCGCAGCTTCGGGGTACTTGGCTTGGCGATGGAGTGCCAGCGCCAACGCCATCTGCGGTCCGGGGTCATCGGGCACGAGTTCGGCCGCGTGACGAAAGAACGCTTCGGCGCGTGCGTGTTCGTTCCGCGACGCATGCACCGAACCGAGCAGCAGCGAGGCGTTGGCTCGCAGTGGAACATCGACGGCTTCGTTGGCGATCCGGCGCAGTTCGGCCTGCATCCGTTCCGATTCCGCTGGACTCAAGACGACATCGATGCGGTCCTTCCAGCCAAGGTAGATCTCCGCCCATTCGTCATCGCTGCGGGCCGTGGGCACGTCGTTCACAGCAGCCGACGGCGTGACGGCAGGATCTGGCTGTGTCACCGGCTGAGCGGACTCACCCTCGCAGGCCCCCATGGCAAGCGGGACGAGCAGGACCCAGAGGACGCTCGACCATGCGACGCTTCGAGACACCCGGCTCAGAACCGAACCGCCAATCCCGTGGCCGTCGGCCGCACCCGCAAATGCGCCGACGCACCGCCGTCTTTGCGTTTGCGCGAAGGGTGTCGCTTCGCGTCCCAGACGACGAGACCGACCCCCGCGCCGAACGCAACCCCACCCAACACCACGCCGATGATCCCTCCCGCCTGCGTGTCGTACTTTTTCGGGCAATGGCCTCCCAGGTCTTGCGGTTCGTCTGCCGTGCAGCTCGGATTGTAGGGATCCCCGTGAAGAGACCACACGGCAGCTCCTGCGGCTACGCCTGCGATCCCCAAACCGAGCAGGGTCCATCCGATCGGCCGAGCGATCCGACGATCCTCACCAAACGGATCGACGGGTTCGAGCCGGAGTTGCAGCTCTTCCTCGACCCCCGACTCCCCTTCGATCGTTCTCTGGAGATCGCCATGGCCCTCGGACCGGACCGTGAGTTTGTGTACGCCGGGAGCCACTTCGAGGCGCAGCGGACTCGTCCCGACGAGTTGGTCATCGATGAAGATCGAGGCCCCCTCCGGTTGCGTCTTGAAGGTCACGAACCCCGGGCCTCGCGGCATGCGGGCAAAGATGTTCGCCATCGAAGCCGCGAGGTTGTTGGTGCTTTCCACGAGCTCCGACACACCGCACAGATCGCACGTCGTCGGTCGCGACACCACGACGGCTCCCTCGGCGTCGACGAGCTTCATCGTGATGACGTGATCGCGTTCATGGCTCACGATCGTGGTTTGGAGGAAGTGGCGATTGCCATATTTCGTGGCGAGCGGGGTATAGCAGGCCGCGTTCTCGCAAGTCGCCGCCTCATCGACTCGGACCACGTTCACGCCGCTGCGTGAGATGCCGCCCTGCAGTCCGGCATCGATCTCCGCACGTGCATAGTCGGGCAGGTCGGTCTCGAACCGAATCGGAGCCACGAGCAACTCGCGCGGCTCGCTGGGCTCAGCGGGCGCCGTTGCGAGCAATGTTCCCATCACGATCGCGCGCACCAAGGAATCATAACACCGGGTCGCCGTCGCGGCCGAGCCACCGTCAAGCCGCATCCGAACGGCACACAACCTGTGCGGGGCGGGCCTCGATCACCTGACATTGCACGAGGGGGCACCCCGCGGCCAGGCATGCGGTCTCGGGCGACGGGTAACAGCAGCCTTTGTGCTCATAGAAGCACCCTTCATGAGGCCCTTCCCAGAGCCGGCCATCCGACCCACAAGGCAGGGGATCGTTGGGAGTAAGGCGAAGCGGCGCAGCAGCGCTGTCCGGCTCGGGACGGTCTTCGCTTGCGCTCGGAGTGGTTTCGACCCGCGGTTCGGGATCTTTCGACGGGGGGATTGCCGTTCGGCAGGCACACCACCCCGCAAGCGCGATGACGCACGCCATACGTCGTCTTGCACCACGCGAGGGGAACGCGTCCATGGTGTCAGCCTCTTCGGAATCCCGGCCACCCCGATGGATCCCCGTCCAACGCCGCCACTTGGAGAGCTTCTCCGATTCCGTCCGCGACGTCGAGCGCCAACGGGCCCGGGTGCCTCGCTGCCGCGTAGTCCCCGGCGAGCCCGTGCACATGGACGGCAACACACGCCGAGTGCAAAGCCTCCAGACCGCGCGCCAACAGGGCTCCACCGAGTCCGGCCAAGCAATCGCCGGAACCCGCGGTCGCGAGTGGAGCGCCACCGGTCACCGCGATGAAGATCCGGGCGTCCGGCGTCGCCACGACCGTCCCCTCCCCCTTGAGCACCACGATCGCACCGGTTCGCTCCGCCAAACGGAGCGCCGAACCCATACGATCGCTTTGAACGCGGGCTGGCGTCCAGGTTTCGGATGCGTCGGCTCGCCCGAGCAACCTCGCGGCTTCGCCTGGATGAGGGGTCAAGATTCGGGGCGCCGCCGGAAAGCCCCCAAAGGGGATGTGGTCGAGCCCGCTTGCATCCCAGAGTGACGGCCGCGGGTCCATGTCGAACAGCGTCGCCAGCCGATCGTCCAGGTCCGGATCGGTCAGCCCAGGGCCGACGACCAAGGCTTTGGCCGACGGCAACAAGCTCACGCCAAGGTCCCAAACCGCGAGCATCAGTTCCGGTCGATAGGCGATGAGCTGCTCACGGACCTCGGCGGAACTCGTGATCACGGTACACATCCCCGCGCCCCCACGCATCGCGGCCGTCCCAGCCAATACCGCCGCTCCGGGGGTGCCTCGTCCTCCGCCAACGATCGCGACGTGCCCTCGTTGCCCTTTGTGGGTCCCTTCGGGGAGCGAGCGCACGTGCTTCGCGACTGCGAGCGGATCGACCAACCAGCGCGAAGGGACAAACGTGGGCGGCGCAGACAGCCCGATGTCCGCCACGACGATTCGGCCGGCGTACGAACGTCCGGGCGTGACGTGCAAACCTGGTTTGCTGCAGCCAAAGGTGACAGTGAGGTCTGCCCGAAACGCGACATCCCCCACCCCACCCGAGTCGATGTCGATCCCTGTCGGAACATCGATCGCCACGCGCGGACCCGAGATGTCCCGTTGCCACTGCAGCGCCCGTCGGATCTCCTCCCGCAACGCCCCCTGAGCACCCGTTCCAAGTAGACCGTCGACGACGATAGCGCGTCGTGGCAGGTTCGCTGGACGACCTTCATACACCGGTACGGCCCCGGCCTCGACAGCGACGAGTTGCGCGACGGCGGCGGGGTTACGCGAGCTCGTCGCGAGCGACACGACCGCTCGGACGCCCCATCCCGAGAGAATGCGAGCGACCGCGAGCGCGTCGGCACCGTTGTTTCCCGGCCCGACCAAACACACGACGTCGAGCGGCTCTATCCCGCGTAGCGCCACGATCTCGTGCGCAACGGCCAAAGCAGCCCGCTCCATGAGCGTGGACGAGGGGATACCGAGCTCGTTGAACGTGAACCGATCCGCCGCGGCCGCATCGGCAGCGGTCCATAGGGTTGCGCTCGCGCGATCCTTCACGACGTGGTCGTCCATTGTTCGAGTTCGTCGAGCGCGGTCGCCTGGAGTCGGTCGACGCGTTCGGCGAGGCGGGTCTCATCGAGGCTTTCGATCATGACCCGCATTTTCCGCTCGGTTCCCGAGTAGCGAACCAGCACCCTGCCCTCGTCGCCGAGCTCGAGCTCGAGCGCGCGGATCGCCTTGCGCAGCAAGGGCATCTTCTCGAGCGGTTCCCGACGCGGAACATTGAAACTACGCAGCATCTGCGGCACGTGGGTCATCACACGTACGAGCTTCGAGAGCGGGCTCCCCGTTCGGCGCATGATCGTGATCACCTGAAGCGCAGCGACGATCCCATCGCCGGTCGTCGCGTGGTCCAGGAAGATGAGGTGCCCCGATTGTTCCCCGCCAAGGTTGCAGCCCGCCGCTCGCATGGACTCGACGACATAGCGGTCACCGACCGCCGTTCGGACCAAGCCCAGGCCGACCTCCGCGAGCGAGCGTTCGAGCCCGAGGTTCGACATGACCGTGGCGACCACGGCCCCTCCCCGAAGCTCGCCACGTTGATGCAGATCGCGAGCACAGATCGCCATGATCGCGTCCCCATCGACGATGCTTCCGGTCTCGTCGACGAACACCACCCGATCCGCATCGCCGTCGAGTGCGATCCCGAGATCCGCTCCGGTCTTGCGTACCGTCTCCACGAGTGCGTTCGGCTGGGTTGCTCCGCAGCCATCGTTGATATTGGTTCCGTCGGGCGAGACCCCGAGCGGAATCACCGTCGCTCCGAGTTCCGCAAACACGGCGGGGGCGACCCGGTAGGCAGCTCCGTGTGCGCAGTCGATCACGATCTCGAGCCCCATGAGATCTTCTCCGGGCGGAAAGGCCTGCTTGAGCCGCGTCAGATAGCGACCGGTCGCATCATCGATGCGCCTCGCCTTCCCGATCTCCTTTCCTCTCGCGCAGCCATCCGCGAGCGAGGGGTCCTCGATCAGTTCCTCGAGGTGAAGTTCGAGCTCATCGGGCAACTTGTAGCCGTCGGCCCCGAAGATCTTGATCCCGTTGTCCTGGAACGGGTTGTGACTCGCCGAGATCACGACACCCGCCGAAGCTCGCATCGAGCGCGTCAGATAGGCGATGCCCGGGGTCGGAAGCGGCCCCACGAACATGACGTCGGCGCCCATCGCTGCGATGCCGGACGCCAACGCGCTTTCGAACAGATAGCCCGATAACCGAGTGTCCTTCCCGAGCAAGATCCGACCATCTCGACCAAAGTGCGCTGCCACGGCCATGCCGACCCGGAGCGCGACATCCGGTGTCATCGGGTCCACGTTCGCTTCGCCGCGGATGCCGTCGGTCCCAAACAATCGACGAGCCTGCGCCATGTCGAACGGTATGTACAATGCAGCCGCGCGGTGGGAAAGAGCTCGCGGGCAGACGCGCGGGCAGCTGCGAGGCTCCTTCCGGTTTCTGGATGGGGCCCGAACGATCCGGTAGGCAAGCGTCTCGGGTGTGAGGAGGCAGCTTTGCTGCCGTAGCGAGGGGCCGTTGCGAAATGCCCCTCGAAGCTTAGGGCTTGGGCGCTGAGGTCGTGGGAACGACGGGCGGGACAGGTGGCAGCACGACTCGAGTCACCTGATGATCCATGGTGATCGACGAGCGAATTTCGGGAGGAACCGCTTCGGACCATTTGAATTCGATGTGGATGGCGCGTTCACCCCCATCCGATCCGACCGGCTCGAGCTCGACATCCGCTTCGATCGGAAACGCTAGGCCGAGTTGCTCGAGACGGCGAAACTGCGGAGCGGGCCCCGAACCCCGCACCCCGTACGATCGCGGGACCAATCCAGTCGGATCGATCGCGGGTGAGATCGCCACCAGCACGGCAAAATCTCGCTGCATGATGCGTGGCTCCACGATCACCCGAACCCGCGTGCGCGGCTGGTCACCCACGAGCTCGAGGCTCTCGCTCGGGGGCTCGAGCCGAACGGTGCGTTCGATGGTTTCGGTCGCGCCTTCGATGTTCAACGCGGCGGTGGTCACTTCCGAAACTCGGTTCAACTGCGATCGGCCGCCCGACACCGTCCAGCGTTCGGGCACGACCTCGACACGAACCACGTGATAGTCCGCGTGAACGCGTCCCACCGTGGGTGGAACGATCGGAATCTCGACCCGCTCGACCGGATCGAAGCGAAGATCGACCTGGTCGTATTGGATCCCCACGAGAAGCACCCCGGGAGGCATCACGATACTACCCTGCTCGAGCTCCATCGGACCCGGCTCGACGTCTCGTAGATCGAGTTCGGCGCTCCCGAGTTCGTACCCTTGGAGCTGGCTCACGCGCGTCCAAGGCCCGCGGATCCGCACCTGTACGGTATTGGGCAGCTGGGTCATCAGCATTCGTGTGGGATCGTCCACCACCCGAAGCGGCACTTCGAACGCCCGCGTGACTTCGTTCCGTGTCACCACGAACAACACCGCGCTGAATAACAGAGCAACGGCTTTCAGCGCCGTGTCTCGAAAGATCAAATCCAACGCGAAGCGCAATGCGAGGGAGCGCTCCATTGGTTCTATGCCCCCTTCGGCCCAGGAATCGGCTCGACGGCCACGTCGTTCAGATCGGTACGGTTGGTCCCACTTTGTGGGGCTTCCCCACGACGCCCAAAGAGCGTCCGTTTAGGCTTGCTGAGCCATCGTGCTATCCGCGACTCCACCTCCGAGACTTTGACCGGCTCCGAGATCACGCCATTTTCGACGATCCGGAGTTCACCCCGTTCCTCGCTGAGCACGAGCGCAAGCGCATCGGTCTCCTCGGTACATCCGACGGCTCCTCGATGCCGGGTTCCAAAGCGTGGATCGAAGGTCTGTTCGGATAGCGGGCAGATCACCCCGGCGCGCGAGATCCGAAACTCGTCGATCAAGATCGCTCCATCGTGAACCGTGTTGGCGGCATGAGGAATCGCCAAGGCCACCAGGGTTCCCACGTGGAGAGGAGCATCGACGGCGACCCCCTTGCCCGTCGCGATCTCCATGACCGGAAGCTCACCTTGCAAAATGACGAGGGCTCCAATTCGCGCCCGCTGCATGCGATCGAGTCCGGATGCGAGTGCTTCGACGGCGGACTGAGCCGCTTCTCTGCGGCTGCGAGGTACGACTTGTTGTCCGATGTTGAGCAACAGGCGACGTAACTCTTGTTGGAACACGACGATGAGCAGGATGATGACGGAGGCAAAGAACGACTCGAGAATCCGGGCGGACGCGATGAGGTCGAGAGCCTCGACCGCCCACCCCACGAGCCACAACACCGCCACCGCCGCCAACAACGGAACCGCTCGCGTTCCGCGAACGAGCCTGAGCAACCCGTACACCAACAAGAAGATCAGCGCGAAATCGAGACCGTCGCGCCACGTCAGCGCTGAAGCCCACTCTCCAGGGTTCACGGTTGGTCCTCCCGCACGCGTGCATGAGATCGATGTGCCACCCGGATGCGCGCGGCAACCCCCAGCACTTCGGCGGTCGGCCCCACGTCGTGCACCCGGACGATCGATGCGCCCGCCTCGACGGCGAGCAGGGCGGCTGCCAACGAGCCATACAACCGATCGTCCACCCGCGAGACGAGACCCGCGTCACGGGGCGGGTTCGTTGGAATCGGCGTGACGCTTTCCCCCGGAACGGGCGTAGGCATGGCTGCTCGATTCAACGCGGCGCTCGAACGCACCTCGTCGAGCAATTTGCCGACAAAGCTTTTCCGGCTCGCGCCAATCAAGACCGGACATCCCGTCGCATCGCGCAGGACCCCGGCCGAACTCACGAGCGCTGCACTCTGCTCTCCCGTCTTCCCGAATCCAAGCCCAGGATCCACGACGATCTTCGACCGAAGCACGCCTCCCCGCAGGGCACGCTCGACCGAGGCCAAGAGTTCCGTGGCGACTTCGCCCAGAAGGTCCTCGAACCGAACCTCGCGTTGCATGGTCTTGGGTACGCCCCGAAGGTGGCCCACGACGAGGCCCGCACCGCTTTGGGCCACCACCTCGGCCATCGCGGGATCCGATAGACCGCTCACATCATTGATGATCGATGCTCCGCCTTCGATCGCCGCGACAGCCACCGCAGCGTGACGAGTGTCGACACTGACGAGATAGCCGCAGGCCGCTGCAGCGCGAATGAGCGGCAGGACCCGGTCGATCTCTACGTCTTCGGAGACTGGCTCGCTTCCCGGGCGCGTCGACTCTCCGCCGATGTCGAGAATGTCGGCGCCCTCCGTAGCGAGGGTGTGGCAGCGCTCCGTGGCTCGCTCGATGTCCACTCGGCCATCCGAAGTGAGCCATGCTCCTCCGTCGAAAAAGCTGTCGGGAGTCGTATTGAGGACTCCCATCAATCGAACCCCGTCCAACAGCAGCGAGCCCCGCGCGTGATCCCAAGCGTTCAGCGGATCCGTGCCACGCATCCAGAGTCGATGGTACCCACCGACCCTACCGCCGAGCAAACTGCTTGGCGTCGATCGCATATCTTCGCAGCAGCTTGTGGAGATATTTGCGGTCCATGTCGGCTTCACGAGCTGCACGCGACACATTGCCCGAAGAGCGCAGCATGAGCCAACGAACGTAGGCCTCTTCGAAGAGCTCGGTCGCGCGCTCCTTCTGCTCACGAAACGTCAGGGTCGGGTCGAATTCGATCCCCGCCATCGGTTTTGCGTGCGACCGGGTCGACACGAGATCGATCACTCCGTCGGGGGATAGAAACGCACTCCGTTCCACCACGTTGCGGAGCTCGCGAACGTTTCCGGGCCAGTCGTACCCGACCAGCCGCGCCATCGCTTCGGGCCCGGGAGGCGTCCACAGCCCCGCCGGCAGCCGCCGCGAAAAATGCTCGATGAGCCACGGAATGTCCTCTCGCCGTTCCCGAAGTGCCGGGATGCGAACCGACACCACCGCGAGGCGAAAATAGAGATCCTCTCGGAACTCCCCCGAGCTGGCACGCGCCTCCAAGTTCACGTGTGAGGCGGCGAGAACCCTCACCTCCCGACCTGTCGTTTCCTCGTTGGTCGATGGTGTCCGATAAGCTTCGAGAGCCCGCAAGAGCTTTGGTTGAAGCTCGACGGGAAGTTCCGCGATCCCATCGAGAAGGAGCGTACCTCCTTGAGCCTGCTCCAAAGCGCCCTTGAGACCCTCCGACGTGGGGAGCCCGAACAACTCGGCTTCGAGCTGCCCCGCCACGGCGCCGCAATCCACGACAACGAACGGACCCTCCGCTCGAGCGGAATAAGCATGAATAGCTCGAGCGACGAGATCTTTACCACTGCCGGTTTCGCCCTCGATGAGTACGGGAAGCAAACTCGGCGCAACCCGCTCGAGCACGCTGAAGAGTTTGCGCATGGCGAGGCTGTGGCCGATGACCTCACCAAATCGATCGCGCTGGCTCGGGAGAAGCTCGGCGGGAGCTTCGCGAGGCGTGAAGCGTAGCTTCACTTTGCCGATTCCCAGTACATCGCCCGGTTGGAGGAACGCTTCACTCACCCGAGCCTCGCCCACGAAGGTTCCATTGGTGGAGTTCAAGTCCCGCAGCCGATAGCCATGGCCTTCTCGCACGACCTCGGCGTGCTGCCGACTCACCGAGTCATCGCTGAGGACGACATCGCAGGTGCGCGATTTGCCGAGGGTGATCGCTTCCGCGAGCACATCGAACTCTTGCCCTCGCAGTTCTCCGTGAAGGACCAGGAGTCGGAAGCCCTGGTGGCGAAACACGGGGTCGTCGCGCAGCAGCGATGTCGCGTCCCCACGAGCACGTTCGTGCGCCACATCACGATGCGTACGGTCGAGACAGCGAACCGTGAGCCCCAACGTGGGCGGTCATCGCTTCGTTGAGGTCCGGGGTGGGGCCACTCCAAAGGATCGCGTCCCGCAGAACGAGTCACCAAGCGCAAACGGCGCGAGCTTAGAATCGCTTCGGAACGCAAAAAAGGGACGCCCTCCATCCGAAGGGGTCCCTTTTCAGCACGGGAGGGCCGTAAGAGGCCCTGCTAAATGTAGAAGTCGACAACACTTGTGCCGCGCTCGGACTCCGACTCGGAACTTCTCGGGGGCAACGGCGGGGACGGCTCAACGCGCGGAAATTCAAGGGTTAGCTCAAGTCGCGGGGGGCTTGCTGGTTGGCGTTTTCGCCGACTCCGCACGAGTGGAGACAAAGGGATCTGACTCATCGAACGCACCTTTCCGCGACCGCCGCCACGCGTCCAATCGCGAGACCCGAAGCGAGACTCCGCGATTGATGACCCGACTCGTGAACCGTCACCGAACTGAGCGTAACGCGTGCGAGAAGGCGCGCAACCCCGTATGCCAGCGATTGCACTCGACAGCTGCCCGCCTATCGGTCTGTCCCGCTTCGCAAACTCGCGCCAGCCGCTCACTCATCGGGCAGAAAGTCGACCACAACCCAGCGAAGCCCTTCGCGTTCGAGACGCACGGTGTGCCCAGCTCCGAGTTCCAACGCGGCCTCATGAGCGTCCGCCACAATCGGATCGGTCAAATGCTCAGCGACTCGATCTCGGGCTCTGGTCAAGACCTCGGCGTATTCACCGGACGTCCACGCTCGCTGTAGATCGTTGGGGTCCAACCCGATGCGGAAGCGCTTCGGCGCCAAGGCGACGAGCACATCCCACCGCCCCGCCCGCGAGGCCACCACGAGCGCCCGCAGTGCATTTCTTGGGGTGTCCTGTCGAAATACGTCGGTCGGATCCTCGGCGAACTTCCACCCGTCCGGAGTCATCACGGTACGCACCGGGTAGTCGGGACTGAGCAGCAGAGTCGCCTCGGGCTGAACTTCGAGTGGACGGCTCAACGTTTTTGCCCATTTTCGACGAGCTTGTGATCCCAACAAGCTCTCGACGTCGACCCGATCGCGAGCGCCGGGGACCACCGCCTTCAGGACGTGGTCTGCTTCCCCCCGGGCAACAGCTTGACCGAGGCCGCGACTTGCGCGCATCAGAGCCTGATCGGGTTGATTCGCGCACGCAGCCACACCCAGTGCGAGGAGCCACACCCGCTTCAACGGGGTGATTCCCTGGGTGGCTGTTGTGTCCGACTCCGTCCGTCGCGAAGGGGCGTAAGGCCCCCAGAGGGCCCAACGCCTACTTGTGCTTGCGATCGTATTGCTCCACGACGGCATTCGTGATGTCGAAGCTTTCCTTCGCATAGATCACCGTCATTGGGTCGCGGACCAGTACGAGGTCCAGCCCATCGGTCGAAGCGATGTCCGAGACGATCGCCTGCGATTTTTCGTACATTTTCTGCAGCAAGTTGTTGTGCTCGGTTGCGAGGTCCTGTTCGAGCGTCGCGGCCATGCTCTGAACCTCCATGTATTCGCGTTGCAGGCGTTCTTCCGCCGCAGCGCGATCTTGTCCGCTCAGCGCTGAGAGTTTCGAGACTTCGCCCTGCAGCGCCGTCTGACGCTTCTCGAGGCTCGTCTGCTTAGCCTTGCTACTTTCCTCGAGCTCCTTGCGAGCACGCTGCCCCTCTTTGGTTTCGTTGAGCACGCGCTGCATATCCACCATGGCCAACCGACGCAGCGCCGGAACTTCGGCATGAGCGAGATTGGGCCGAGCAATGGACGCTGCACTCGCCCCGAACAGAGCCAACAAAGCAAAACTACGGAGAAATTTGATAGCGAACATGGGCAAACGACGTTGGTTCACGAATGCTTCTTGTCGTACCGGACAATGATGCGGTTGGTGAGATCGAGCTTCGGATTGGCATAGAGCACCGTCATCTCCGACTTGACCAGTACGACTTGCAAGTCTTCCTCGAGGGCGAGTTGCTTCACGAGTGCGGCGACTTTCGTATAAATCGCCTGCGTCGCGATCGACTCCTGCTCCATCATGTCTTGCTGCGATTCCGCGGCGAGCTGCTGCAACTCCTGCTGCTGCCGAACGATGCTCTCTTCGCGCTTGCGAAGCTCAGCCTCGTTGAGCATCGCGGACTTCGATTGCAGATCCTTGATCGCAGCTTCCAGCCCCTCGGCCTTTTGATTGAGGCGGGCGTCTGCCTTCGAGAAGGCTTGCTTGATCTTTTCGAGCTCACGCTTGCCCTCGACCGTTTCGGTCAAGACGCGTTGCACGTCTACGACTGCGACGCGCTCGACCATGCCTGAAACTTTCGGCTCGACGGCGGCCTTGGTGTCGGCGACCGGGGGGCTTCCTGCAGCCTTGGGCTCCACGGTGACTTTGGGGGCAACAGCAGGAGCCGCTGCTACGGCCCAAGGTACTGTGCTCACACAAAGGCACGCTGCCGCCAACGAGAGGAGTCGTGCGCAAGACATGGCGGGCACCTTAGCGATCACGCGAAAGGTCAGCAAGGTGGTCGGTGAGACGGCAAACCTGGCGACGGCATTCAGCGACGTGTCGGTCGGGCGATGGGAGCAGCGTTACGCGTTTGTTTTTGCCTTCCATTGCATCCCACGACGATCGGTAACCGAGCGCCCGGCGCGCAGTCCCTGCGTTCTCGCGATTCGAGCCGCCTTTCCCGCCGGTCCTGGCAAGCCGTCCACTAAAAGCTGTTGCCGATCGAAAACTCGAACACCACCGCGTCGTCCCCGACGGGATCGAACGGAGTCCCACGCTGCCGGTCGAGCGGGAACCCCCATTCGAATCGAAGCGGACCAATCGGCGATTGCCAGCGAAACCCAACACCCACGGAAAACCGAAGGTCGCGGAACCGCCATTTCCCGCAAGGGTCGGCTTTGGGGAGGAGCACAGGGTTCGGAGCTTCGCAGTATTGCGATTCGGTGTTGAACGCATTCCCCATGTCGAAGAACAACACCCCCTTGATGTTCGCGGGTGGGACGATCATGAACTCGAGCTCGGCATTGAGCGCGGTGAGCAGATTGCCGCCGATCTGGAACGGTTGCAGCGGTCCCGTGGGATCGGTGCTGCCCAGCACCTGGATCACGGGGCCCAAGCTCCGCAGTCGAAAGCCACGGATCTCTCCAGCACCATAGATACCGCCCGGGAAATAGCGTTCGAACACCGGGACGCCTTTTGGCTCATTGCTGTGAATGAACCCGATCGTCAACCGAGTCTTGAACACCAACCATGCCCGGAAGGCTTGCTCCGACCGAATCACAGGAAAATAGAATCGACTAATCAAATTGTAGCGATAGAAGCGGTTCTGCGAACCCAGGTACTTGCTCGCGAATTCGCCATTGACCTCGTGGAACATCCCTTGTGTCGGGAAGAGAAAGTTGTCGCGTGTGTCGTAGACGATCCGCGCCGTGATCGCGGAGGTGATGCCATCGGGAAAGAACTCGCGGATGAGCTGCGTGTTCCCGGAAGACACGACCGCACCGGGCGAGAACACCCCACCGACGGCACCGTAGTTGCCGAATCCGATGCGAACGTCCTCGAGGTCGTAGCCCACGAACATGGTGAGGTTCGGAACGACCGGATAGCCCCAACTCACCCGCC
>Ga0315912_10002142_pt1 | contig 21792 bp, 16 predicted proteins | sample VfabasoilMG_FD_204469 | JGI IMG/M metagenome (GOLD analysis project Ga0315912, IMG submission 204469) | Garden soil microbial communities collected in Santa Monica, California, United States - V. faba soil | ecosystem: Environmental > Terrestrial > Soil > Garden | place: USA: California...
CGAGTTCCCCCCTGAGCGACGCGTCTGCGCGGCGCGATTTGGGGGGAACCGGCGCCCCGCAGCGCCGCAGGCGCGAGGAGCGACGATAGGGGGCAGCCCCAATCATGTCACTCCGTTTTCGTTGCAGCGGTCAGTCGAGTTCGAGTGGCAGCGCCCAGCGCGAGCCGGCGCCGGCGCGTTCGTTGACGCGGAAGCGGAGATCGTCGGTGGGGTCGGGCGTGTAGTCGTAGGGCGGTTCGAACACCGGATCGGAAGGCTCGGGGGCGATCATGCCGTCGCTGTCGTGGTCTCCGACGCCTGCGCCGTAGGCGTTCGGGGCTCCGACGGCAATAGAGCCTAGGCCGGGGGTCATGTCGGTGCAGGTTCGCTTCGAGGTGGGGATGCGGACGTTTTCGAACACGCTTGCCTCGAGGAGGACTTGTGCGTCGCAACCGGCGCCGACGGCGTAGTCGACATCGTCGCTGAACAGATTGTTGTAGAGGTGCACCGTCGAGCCGGCGTGCGTGGCGAGCGGGGCGCGGCCGTTCACGTGCAGCCAGGCGGTGTGGTGGAACGTGGCGACGGTGTCGACCATTTCGTTCGAGCGGGGGTGGCGGGCTTGGCAGGCGTATTCGTTCGTGCCGTCGTAGCGGAGCCAGGAGCTGGTGAAGGCGGAGGCGCTCATGCTCACGTCGATGAAACCGTCGCTGATCGCCTTGAACGTGACGTGATCGACCCACAGGCGGTCACCGACGGCGATGCTGATCGCGTCGCCGGCTTCGATCAGGTTCCGGTTCACGTCGTAAAGGGCGACGTTGCGCAGGATCACGTTTTGGCTCATGCCGAAGTCGAGCCAAGCGCCTCGAAGTAGCGCGCCGCGGCCGAGGCCGACCAGCGTCTTGTCGGAGGCGACGCGCAGGCGGCGCTCGTTGCGCGACATCTGCACCGTCGCGCGGTCGCAGGTCGTATCGGGGATCAGCACGTTGTAGGTGATCTGGCCGGAGCCGTCGGGGCAATCCGTGGGGCAGGCGGTCGATTCGCCGACGTCCGCGCCGGTGCGACGGACGTCGAAGACTCCTTCGCGCACCAGCACGACTGCGGGCTCCGGTTGCTCGAGCAGGGCGGTGAGCTCGGCGAGATCGTCGGCGACGACGGGTTCGGTGCCGGCGCCGCCCGTGGTGTCGGCGCCGTAGCCCGTTGGCTCGATCCGAACGGTAAGTCGGAAGGCGACGCTCGTGGCCGGCTCCGGGCCCGTGATCCAGTGCGCGGTCGAGCCGGCGGGGAAGCCGGCGCTCGGCGTGCAGTCGGGGTTTTCGGTGATGCTCCCGTGACCGGTCGCTGCGACCCAGCTCGTGTCGTCGAAGCCGGGGAGCATCCAGTCGCCGCTCGGCGCGGCGCTCGCAGTCCATGATTCGTTGCTCGGGTACGCGCGCTCGAGCTCCTCGAGTTCAACGAGGAGCCCCGGGGGCCCGCTTTCCGCCGTCACGACCACGGCGATGACGGTCTCGCCCGGGAGCAGAGTGAGCGGCACGAAAACCGATTCGAGCGATGCGGTGCTTTCCGCGAGCAGGTGCCCGTTCGCAAACAGGCGAAAGCCGTCGCGCGCGGCGATGGCAATCCCCGGCCCTTGGTCGACGCCGTAGTCGCCGGTCGCGAGTTCCCACTCATCGATCATGGCCCCGCCGCCGAATTCGGGCTCGGTCGGCAACTCGACCGGTTGCTCGGGTTCGGTGCAGCTGAGCCCGCCCCCGCCGTCCGGCGCGACGCCCGCCGTCTGAGCGATGTCGGTGCCGCAACCGAGCGCGGCGAGCGCGAGCGAGCAAACGAGGGTTCGTGAGGGCGTCATGCGATCCTCAGAACGCCACCGTGAGCCCGGCGCTCGCGCGGAGCAACGGCAGTCGGTAGAGCACGCGATCGTCCAGGACGGCGACGCCGGGCTTGGGAGCGAGCGCGATCGCGGCGCCGTCCACGCTGACGCCGAGGTGGTCGGTGAGTGCCAGGCGGATCTCGGCGCCGAGGCTGCCGAGCGCGCTCGTCACGTCGTCGCTCTGCGCGACGAGGGGCGGATCGACCTCCGAGCGCGCCTTCAGGTGGAAAACGCCGAGTCCGACGACGGCGGCGAGGGTAAGCGGGCGGTGCTCGACGACGACGACCTTGCCTTCGATCGCGCCGAGTTCCTGGCGGATGGTGGCGCGGCCGTAGCGGGCGTCGAACGAAGCGCCGAGGAGCGGGCCCGCAAGCAAGAGGCCGACGCGGAAGCGATCCGAGAGCCGATACTCGAAGGCGGCTCCGGGTCCGTACGCAGCGTCGACCTCACCCGCCTGCACGAGCATCACCCCTACGAGCGCGAGGGCGAAGTCGGGTGGCGGTGGCGCCGAAAACGTCTGAACGTCTTCCGGAATTGGACGCCGGTCGACGCCGTGCACGTCGGGCGGCGGGGGCTTTCCCGGCGCGTACTCGCGCAGGCTCGAGCGGAGCAGATCCACCGTGCGCATGGCGAGCACGGTCGGTGCGTCGCTCTCCCGGTCGAGCGCGAGGGTCCGGAGCGTCGTCTTGCCGGTGACGCGGTCGACGAGCCAGACGTCGGCGGAGCGCGTGTTTGCCCGGCGGGCGAGCGAGATGGCGGCGAACGCGTCGGCTTGCTGGGCGGCGGCGGCGAGCGCTTCGGGCGTGCTCGGGCCGGTCGCGTTCACGATCAGGACCTCGAAATCCTGCAGGCGAAGTTCGGCGTGGAGCCGGGTGAACGCTTCGGCGAGCAAGGCGTCCGGGTCCGGCGGCCGTACCAGCACGACGCGCTGGGCGAACAGATCGTGCGCGCCGAGCAGCGTCGCGAGCCCGATCAGCAGCGCGACGACGAGACGGCGGTGGCTCCGCTCGGCTTCAAGGCTGGAGGATCGCGCGGGCGGCCTCGGCATGCACACCATCGGCGTACCGCGAAAGGTACTCGCGCGCGAGCGGCTGTGCTGCGCGCCGGCCGCTGGTTGCCGAAACAGTGCGCATCCGCCCGGCCAGGGCTTCCGCCGCGAGCTCGCCGTTCGGACGTTCGGTGAGGTACCGCTCGTACCAGCCTCCGGCTCGGGCCGCGTTGCCCCGGGCTTCTTCCACGCGACCGAGCAGGAAGGCCGCGGAGCGTTCTTCCTTGGTGCCGCTGAAACGGGTGCGAAGCGCCATCAGCGCATCCACCGAGAGGTCGCTGCGCCCGGTGTAGCGTGCGGCGTCGGCGAGCGCGCGGAGGTCCGCCGCCGAGCCGCCTCCGATGACGGCCGCAGTGCCGCGTTCCATCGCCTGCTGGATCACGCTTTCGAATTTTCCGCCCGCCACGAGCTTCGCCCAGGAGTCGCGCGTGCCGGCGGCGCTCGACGCCGACGAGGGAACGGCCGGCGGGGCTTGAGTCGCCGGCGCGGCGTCGACTGCCGGAGCGAGCTCGGCCTCTGGTTCGAGCGACCGACCACTCGACGTCGCCGGTGCCACCGGGTTCGCCGCCGTCGCTCCGCGCTCGCCGTCGACCACCGTCATCGTGCGCGACGCGAGGTCGGCGTGGAAACGCTGGCCGGCGCGAACGGCGATCGGCACGTCGGTGAACGGCCCGCGCACCTCGACCGACCCCTCGGCGAGCACGAGCTCGACCTTTTCGCGCTGCGGATCCCACGCGATGTCGAAGCGCGTGCCGGTCACCTTCACGTCGAACGGGCCGGCGCCGAAGCTCCAGCTCGAGTTATCGCGATGCACGATGGCGACGCTGGTTCGCCCTCGCTCGAGCAGCACCCGCGCACCGTTGCTCTTCGGCTCCTCGACGCGGAACCGCGCTCCCGGGGCGGCCTCGAGCCGGCTACCGTCGGTGAACACGACGACCGCCGGACGCTCGGCGTCTGCGCTGACATAGGGGCCGCTCGTCGAGGCTCCGCTCACCTGGTACTCGAGCGGTTGCGGCCACGAACGCGCGACGAGCGCCCCGATGCCGAGCACGAGGGCGGCGGCGAGCGCGATCACGGGAAGAGCGCGGCTGCGCGGTGCCTTGGCTCGTTCTTCGTTCATTCGCGCGATGAGCGCGAGCCGTGCTTCGGCATCGAGTTCGGGGGCGAGCGGCTCCCTTGCGGCCGTGCCGGCCAATGCGGCGAGGCGATCCACGGCGTCGTCGTCGATCGTCGTCATGAACGACCCCCCTCGAAGTGCGCGAGGTAGCGGCGGAGCGCGGGCTCGCGCTGGCCCGCCCGGGCGATATGCAGGCGCGCGCGGCCGAGCTCCCGGCGCAGCGTCGACTCCGAGACGCCGAGCGCATCACCCACCTCCGCCATGTCCAGGCCCTGAACGTGGCGCAGCACGAACGCGAGCCGCCGGCGGGTGCCAAGCCCGTCGAGCACGCGGTAGAGCGCACGCAGGGCCTCGCGGCTTTCCGCGTCAGCGGGGGCGGTGGGCGCGTCCGGCAACACGCCGGTCGAGGTGAGCGTGACCCAGCGCCGCACCTTCCTGCGGCGAAGCTCGAGCGCCGCCGTGCGGACGGCGACGCCGGTCAGGTAGCCGCGCAGCGCGCTGCCGTCGGTCACGTTTCGCGCACCTTTCAGAAAGCCGATGAAGACCTCCTGTACCAGGTCTTCGATCGCGAGATCGACTCCGAGCGCGCCACGGAGCACGCTGCGCACGAGGCCGGAGTAGCGCTGCCAGACGACGGTCACCGCCTCCGAGTCGCCGCGCGCCGCCGCCTCGACGAGTTCGGCGTCGCCCAGGCGCGAGGTGGGAAAGCGCGCGACACCGCTCGCTTTCGACTCGGCTCTCGGGGAGGGGTTTGCCACTTCGGGATAGGTTGCTCGGGCCTTCGCGGGGCAGCCATTATTTCGTCCCGCTCCGGGATCCACCGCCTCCCGTTCGCGGGAGAGCGGATTTCTGGCGGCCGCTGGGGTGGGCACGCAACCCACATGGCGATGGCTCCCTGGAATCGCGGCGGTCTCGTTCTAGCCCTCGCAGTCGCCGGTTTCGCGTCGTTCAGCACCGGCTGCCAGCTGGAGGACACGGGCGATGACGGGGCGGGGAGCGGGGGTCAGGGAGCCGTGAGCGGAGGCTCGATGAACGGCGGGAGCGGAGCCACCGCGGGGAGTGCAGGACTTTCGGCAGTGGGAGGGGGTGCCGGAACGCTGGCGGCGGGTGGGACTTCGGGATCGAGTGGCACTGGTGGTTCGGCCGGAGCGCTGGCCATGGGCGGCACCGCCGGTGCGAGTGGCGCGAGTGGTGCGAGCGGTGCGAGCGGTGCGAGCGGTGCGAGCGGTGCGAGCGGTGCGAGCGGCACGAGCGGCGCGAGCGGTACGGGCGGGGCGACCGCAGGCGCGGCGGGTGATGCCGGAGCGGGCGGAACGTCGGGTGCGGGTGGTTTGGGCGGCGCGGCCGGCGCTGGAGCGGGTGGCGCGAGCGGCGCGGGAGCAGGCGGTGCCGGAAGTTCGGGCGCCGCGGGAGCGGGAGCGGGAGCGGGGGCGGGCGGGAGCGCCGGACAGCAGAATCTGCCGACCGGGGTGACGGCGATGTTTCCGGGGCCGAACGCCGCCTCCGTCTGCAGGGATCCGCAGCTTCGCATCACGTTCGACGGGCCTCCGACGCTCGGTTCGAGCGGCTTCTTCCGCGTCCGCGACGAAGGCGGCGCCGTCGTGGCGAGCGTCGACATGTCGGCGATGACGATCAGCACCACGATCGGCGGCCAGGCGTTCACGCTCGAGCGCCGGGTCTACGTCGACGGCAACGAGGTCATCGTCTACCTCCCTCAAGGCGCGCTCTCGTACGGCGAGACGTATTCGGTCGGCATCGAAGGCTCCGCCATCACGCGCCCCGGCGGCGGCACCTTCACGATCGCGGACACGACCACGTGGCGCTTCTCGACCGCTGCCGCGGCGCCCGCGAGCCTTGCCGCACTTTCCGTCGATCTGCACGGTGCCGGGCAGTTCTGCTCCGTCCAGGGTGCGCTCGATGCGCTGCCGAGCGGGAACAACACCGCGAGCGTCATCAACATCGCGGCCGGTACGTACCGCGAAGTCATCTACGTCAGCGGCAAGAACAAGATCACCCTTCACGGGGCAAGCCGCACCGGCACCGTCATCGCCGGCACCAACAACAACAACATGAACCCGAGCACGCGCGGCCGCGCGCTCGTCGGTATCGACAGCCTCAGCGACCTCATCGTCGAAAACCTCACGATCCACAACCTGACCCCGCAGGGCGGCTCGCAAGCAGAGGCCCTGCGCATGCAAAACTGCACGCACTGTGTCGTGCGCGACGCCGACATCAAGAGCCTGCAAGACACGCTGCTCTGGAGCGGCACCGTCTACGCCAAGAACTGCCTGATCTCCGGCAACGTCGACTTCATCTGGGGCAACGGGGCCGCGTATTTCGACAGCTGCGAGATCCGCACCGTGGGCCGTTCCGGCTACATCGTGCAGTCGCGGAACAACACCGGCGCCTACGGTTACGTGTTCGTCGATTCCCGCATCACGGCCGACTCAGGCATCACCGGCAGCGTGTTCGCGCGCATCGATGTCGCCGAATACGCAGGGAGCCACGTCGCCTACATCGATTGCGAGATTGGCCCGCACATCTCGGCCGCGGGATGGACCATCACCGGTGGTACGCCGACCTCGAACCTTCGTTTCTGGGAGTATGGAAGCCACGCGCCGGGCGGCGGCGCGATCAACACGAGTGGCCGCGCCTCGGGCTCGACGCAGATCACGTCGCAGCAGGCGGCCACGATGCGCGACAAAGCCGCCGTGCTCGGCGGGTGGACGCCGCCGAACTGACGCCGGCGCGTCGTGCGCCCTGCTTCGGTCAGGTCACCGGCGGAGGCGGAGGCGGGGGCGGAGGCGGAGGCGGGGGCGGGGGCACCGGCGTCGTCGGGGGAGGGTTACCGGGCGGTGGTGGTGGCACGGGGGGCTGCGGCGTGGCCGTGTCCGACTCCACGCACGCCGCGAGATCGAAAAAGACGAAGGCGAGGGCTTTCGCCTGCGGCGACATCTCGTTCGTGCCGCAGCCGGACGGGAACGGGTCATCCGGGCTCGAATCGTCGCCGCCGGTGTCGCCGATGCTGGTGTTCACGTGCAGATCGGTGAACACCGCGCGCCCGCACTGCATGTCCTCCGGCACGCCGACCGGTGTGTTGAACGTCATGTACTGAATCGACGGCTGGTTGTCCTCGTTCGGGTTCTGCTCGACGTAGATCCAGCGCTGGGTCGGCGGCACGACGGCCGTCACCGAATGCTGACCCTGGTAGAGGTCGAGGCGCCCGCGCGTCGGCGTCGCCCCGACGGCCACCATCCAGTCGGCGAGGGCGTTGCCCTTCGGAAACGTCGTATCGATGAGCCCGACAGCGGGCTCCGGCAGATCTTCGCCGACGCCGATGTACTCGGCCGTGCTCTGCAGGAGCTCGGAACCGTCATTCAGCCAGTAGAAGTGGAGATGGCTGAAGAAGATTCTGCCGCCTGCGTTCATGTAGCTCTCGACGTTGGCGACGTAGGGCTCCTTCGTGCCGGCGTATTGGCTCCCCTCGCAGGAGAACATCATCATGTCGTAGCCCTGCATCTTGGCCGGATCGGCCCAGAGGGTCGTCGCCTGAGTGAACGTGCCGCCCGCTTCGAACGAGTCGGTGCCCTGTCCCTCGCCTTCGTCCGGGTCACCTCCGACGTAGAGATGCACGCGGCCGTTTCCAGCGTCGGTGGTGAACTCCGAGTCGGCGATGCCGATGCGCCGGAGCAAGCACTCGAGCGCGTCGGCCTCGCCCGTGGTGACGGCGATACGCGGGATGTTGCCCTCGGCCTGCGTCCTCGGCAGCCGCGTCAGGTTGGCGTCGGTGATCGCGGTGTCCACGCACCCGGGCACGTTCGGGATCGTCACCTGGCGGCGCCATTTCCCGACCTGGATCACGAGCGGCACGTTGGTGCCGGTCGGGACGCCCGTCAGGCGAAAGCGGCCCTGCGTGTCGGTGAGGGTTGCGGTGATCGGCGAACCGGACGCCGTCGCCCCGCAGCGATCGCACGACGCGCCGGTCGGTACCGGATCGAGCGGAGCGTTCGGGACGTAGAGGACGGCGTTGTAGATCGGGTTCACGCCGGCCGGGTCGTACACGGTGCCGGTGAGGGCGGTCGTGCCGCCGTTGGGGCATTGTTCGACCTGGCATTGCAAGCCCGTGCAGACGGTTCCCGTGCCCGGGCACACGTTCGGGATCCCTTCTTCGCCGCAGGTGCCCATCGCGCAGGCACCGCAATCGAGGACGCCGGCGCAACCATCGCCGATCGTTCCGCAGTACTGGCCGCCCGTCGCCGGGATGCAACTCACGGGCACGCAATCCGGTGACGGACCGCACAGGTTCGCAATCCCGCCGCCCCCGCATTCGCTGCCGTTGAGGCAGGTGCCGCAGTCGAGCGTGCCGCCGCAGCCGTCACCGATCACGCCGCAGTAGGTGCCGCCCGTCGTTTCGCAGGCGATGGGCACGCAGCCCGGCGTGACACACACGCCGCCGCGGCACTCGTCACCCGCCGCACAGGCGCCGCAATCGAGTTCGCGGCCGCAGCCGTCGCCCACCTTGCCGCAGAACGTCGCCCCACCCGCCGTGCACGTCACCGGCAGGCAACTTGGCCCGCCCACGCACACGTTGTTCTCGCAGGTCCAGTCGCCGGAGCAGGCCGGGCAGGTGATCTCGCCCTGGCAGCCGTCGCCGATCTCACCGCAGTACTGACCGCCGACCGGCGTGCAGGTCGACGGGACGCAGGCGTCGGGCGTCCCGCCGTCCGGCATCATGATGTCGATCGTGCCGCCGCTACCCCCCGCGCCGCTGGTGGCGCCGGTGCCGCCCGAGCCGAGCGCGCCCCCCTGAGCAGGTACGCCACCGGTGCCCGTCGGCAGCTGCGAAGTGCCGCCGTCGCCGTCGTTCGAGCCCCCGCCGTCGCCGGCGCTGCACCCGGTCGGTCCGGCTACGGCCGAAACAATGACGACGAATGCTCCCACCCAGGCACGGACCCAACGCGCTCGCATGACGCGCCATGCGGGCCGGCCCGAGACCGATCACGAGCGTGTCGCAGGAAGCGGACTCGACACGTTCGCGGGCCGAAAACAGCCCAGATTCTGCGCCTCGGGCGGAAAGATCGCGCGTGAACGTCCCCCGCCGGGTGCTACCGCTGGACGCGGCCCGAGCCGTCGCCGGCGGCGAGGCGCTCGATCTCGTCGAGCGTGGCGAGGTTGGCGTCGCCATGAAACGAATGCTTGAGCGCCGAGGCGGCCGCCGCAAACTCGACCGCCGCCCGCTGGTCCCGACCGACGAGCAGGGCGTGCACGAGCCCGGCGACGAACGAGTCCCCAGCGCCCACCCGATCGACCACGTTGATCTCGTAGCTTTTGCTGAAGGCGTGTCCCTGCCGGTCGGCGAGCAACGCGCTCCAACCCGTCTTGCTCGCGCTGTGACTATCGCGGAGCGCGAACGCGATGCACCAGACACCCGTGAACCGCTCGAGCACCTGGTCGGCCACCTCGAGGTAGCGCTCGCGCACCTGCGTGCCGCTCTTCGGTTCGGGCGTGCGCGGCTTGATGCCGAACACCTGTTCGCAGTCTTCCTCGCTCGCCACCAAGACGTCGGTGAACCGGACGACCTCGGCCATCACTTCACCCGCGCGCTTCGACGACCAGAGCTTCTGCCGGTAGTTGAGATCCACCGACGTGGTGGAGCCCTGGCGTTTGGCGGCGGCGAGCCCCTCGAGCGTTGCGGCGGCGGAGCCGTCCGAGAGCGCGGGCGTGATGCCGGTGGTGTGAAACCACTTCGCTCCGGCGAGCGCGGTCGCCCAGTCGAGCTCCCCTGGTTTCAGCGCGCTCATCGACGAGCGAGCGCGATCGTAGACCACCTGCGAAGGGCGCTGGCTCGCGCCGGCTTCCAAAAAGTAGATGCCGAGCCGTTCGCCCCGACGGCTGACGTGGCTCACGTCCACGCCGAGCTTGCGAAGCTCCGCCAACGCCCAGTCGCCGATCGCGTTCTTTGGCACGACCGAAATCCAGCGCGACTGGTGGCCAAGCTGCGCGAGACTCACCGCGACGTTCGCTTCCCCGCCGCCGAACGTCGCCTCGAGTTCCTTCGTCTGTACGAACCGCCCGAAGCCCGGCGTCTTGAGCCGGAGCATCACCTCGCCGAACGTCGTGACGGTGGCCATCTAGCCAGCCTCGCCGAACGTCGTGACGGTGGCCACCTCAGCCGACCTCACCGAGTGCGGTTTCGAGCTCGCCTAGTGTCTTCTGATCGCCCCGGGTCCGCGCGAGCTCGATGCCGGCACCGAGCCACTCCTTCGCGTCCTCGGGGCGACCGGCTTCCGCCAGCGTCTGCCCGGCCATCAGGTACACGGCCAGGTACGCCGGATCCTTCTCGCGCAAGGTGGTGAACGCGCGCACCGCGTCGTCGACGCGCGATTCCTTCCGGTACTCGAGACCGAGCGCGTACCAGGCGAAGGAGTCGGCGCTTCCCGATGCCGTCGTCTGCTCGAGGAAGGCGAGCCTCTTGTTCACCCGCTCACCATACGTCGCGGCGGGCGCGCCGATCCAGCGTCAGGTACGAGGCGAGGATCCGGCGGGATCCGTGCGGGCCGAATCGTGCGACGATCATCGGCGCCGCCGCCCCCTGCTCGACCCGCTCGACGACGCCGGTGCCGTAGCGCTGGTGGCGCACACGGTCGCCCGGGCGGATGCCGTCCTCGTCGTCGTCCGACGGTGGCTCCTCGTCGCGCTCGACCACCCGCGTTCCGGGCGCGAGCGGCTTCGCTTCGAAACCACGTGGATAGCGGGGACCGTCGGACCAGCCGCCTTGGCGCGCGTCCGGATACCGGCTCTCTCGCGGTAACCCCTCGTAGTCCATCGCGTCGGGCGGGATGTCGCCGAGAAACCGGCTCGGCTCGAGGTAGCGCGTGGTGCCGAAGAGCGAGCGCATGCTCGCGTGCGTCACCATCAGGTGCTCGCGCGCCCGCGTGATCGCGACGTAGGCGAGGCGTCGTTCCTCGTCGAGCTCCTCGGGCTCGCGTCCGCTCACGCCGCGATACGGAAAAATCTCCTCTTCCATCCCGGTCAGAAAAACGGCGCGAAACTCGAGCCCTTTCGCCGTGTGCACCGTCATCAGGCTCACCTTGGGCGCGTCCTCGATCGAATCGGCCGCCGCAGCGAGCGTGACGCGCTCGAGCCACCCGACGAGGGTCGGTTGTTCCCCCTGCTCCTCGGTTTCCTCCTCGTAGTCGCGTAGCGCGCCAATGAGCTCTTCGAGGTTGCCGAGCCGAGCGTCGCTCTCGGCGTCGTCCGCCTTGACCAGGAGCTCCTTGTAGCCGCTTTCGTCGAGGACCTTCTCGGCGAGTTCGCTCGGGGCGAGGCTCGGAGCCGCGGCCCGCAGGCCCTCGATCAGCTTCTGGAACCCCGTGAGTTTCTTCACCGCCGCCGTCGGAGCGTCGCCGGTCGCGAGCGCCGTCTCCAGCGCCTCGTAGAGCGAGATCGTGCGTTCGGCGGCGATGTCCTTCAGCCGCTCCACCGTCTTGTCGCCGATGCCGCGCGCCGGCACGTTGATGACGCGCTCTAGATCGGCATCGCTCTTCGGGTTCGTCACCAGCCTGAGGTACGCGATCAGGTTCTTCACCTCGGCTCGCTCGAAGAAGCGCAAGCCGCCGATCACCTGATACGGCATGTCGTGGGCGCGCAGCGCTTCCTCGAGCGCGCGCGACTGCGCGTGCACGCGGTAAAACACCGCGACTTGGTCGGCGGCGACGCCGCGCGACGACAGCTTCTTGATCGCGCCGACCACCGCCTGCGCTTCCTCGCGCTCGTCGCGCACGGCGCGCACGACGACCTTGTTGCCCGGGTCGGCCGCCGTCCAGAGCTTCTTCGAGACGCGGTCGGCTGCCTTTTCGATCACACCGAGCGCGGCCCGCACGATGTTGCCGCTCGAGCGATAGTTCTGCTCGAGCTTCACCACCGTGGCGTCGGGAAAGTCGCGCTGAAAGCTCCTGATCAGCCGCACGTCGGCGCCGCGCCAGCGGTAGATCGATTGATCGTCGTCGCCGACCACGCACAGGTTCCGCGTGCGGGCCGAGAGCGCCCGCACGATCCGGTACTGGACCAGGTTCGTATCCTGGAACTCGTCGACCAGGACGTGGGAGAAGCGACTCCGGAGTTCCTGCCCCGCGACGCTCGCCTCGTCTTCGGCCACGCCGAGCATGAACAAGAGGAGATCGTCGAAATCGACCGCATTCGAGCGGCGGAGGGCGGTCTGGTACCCGTCATAGGCCTTCCGCGCCGAATCGGTGAGTTCGCTCTTCGGGTGCCCCGGCCCGCGCCCTTCGCGTTTTTCGCGGCTCACCAGCGAGAGCACGAGCTTCGGTGGCAGCGCCTCGTCGTCGAAGCCGAGGTCGCGCAACGTGCGCGTCATCACCGCCTTCTGGTCCGAATCGTCGTAGATGACGAAGTCTTTCCCGAGGCCGGCGCTCTCGTGGTAGCGGCGAAGCAGCCGCGCGCACACCGAGTGGAACGTGCCGAGCCAGAGGTCGCGCACCACGTCGGCGCCGGCAAGGGCGGTGAGCCGCTCGCGCATCTCGCCCGCGGCCTTGTTGGTGAAGGTCACGCCCAGGATGCGAAAGGGCGGCACGTCGTGGGTCGCGAGCAGGTTCGCGATGCGGTAGGTGATGGCGCGCGTCTTGCCGCTGCCGGCGCCCGCGAAGACGAGCAGCGGCCCCTGCCCGTGGAGCACGGCCTGTTGCTGCGGTTCGTTCAGTTCCGGCAAGGTCGAGGTCCCGGGCGGTCGTCGTGTTGCAGGGCGCCGTTCTGCTACCGCTTCGGTGCGCCGGCCTCAACCGGGTAGAATGAGCGGAAAGTGGCCACCCACGCACGACGTGCCGGAGCCCGAGTGCGCCTTGCCGGCCCCGGGCTCATCGTTCCGCCGAACTGCGCGTGCTGCGGCGAGCCGGCAGCGGGGTCCGACGCGGTGCGGTCGCCCGGCGGCACCGAGCTCTTCGTCGGCTATTGCGACGAATGCCTGCGTCACGCCGGCGCGGAGGGCGCGAAGTCGCTGGCGGGCGGCATGGCGTCGCTGCTGCTCGGACTGTCCCTCGCGCTTGCGCTGCCGCTCGCGCCTGATCCGCTGCCGACGGCACTTGCGAGCGCGGTGGCGTTCGCCGGGGCCCTGATCCCTCTTGCGCTCATCGCGTTCCTGCCACGCGTTCCAGGACGCGGGCATGCGGCGGTGGGGCCCGCGGTGCGCTTCGTCGGCGAAGGTGAGCTCATCTGCGCGAACGATCGCTGGGGGGTCGAGCTCGCGCGCCAGAACGGCGCCGCCCGCGAGGCCGTACTCTTTCGAGAGCGGCGGCTGTCGTTCTTGCTCCTCGTGCCCGCCGTGCTCGCGCCGGCCCTTTCGTTCGTCGTCGAACACCTCGCCTCGCCCGTCCTTCGTGTCGTCAACGTGAGCGGTGAACCGCTCAGCCTGGAGGTGGACGGTCGCGCCCGGGCAAGGGTCGAGTCGACCAGCCTCGAAAGCTCGAGCGCCGGCGTGGAGCTCCGGGTCGCCACCGGCCGCCACGAACTCGTCGCGCGCGGTGCTCGCGGTAACGTCGTCGAAAGGGCGAGCGTTGCCGTCGTCGCCGGCCGGCCGCATCTGTTCGCCCCGGCCAGTGCCGGACACTGCTTTTGGCTCGAAACCCGCGGCTACGGGCGCGGCGATCCGGGCGAGACGACGCGCGAGCGGCTGGTCGGGCCACCGCACTTCTGGCCGCTGCCGGCGAAACTCGGCGGCTGGTTCCAACCGGTGCCCGACGCCGCCCTCGCCGACGATCGCCTGACCGGCGGCCGCGTCACCGTGCTCCGCCAGGGCCCGTGCGACGACCCGCCGGGCGGCGCGTAGCCCCGACGCACGAACGCGATCGGTGACGCCCCGCCGGCGTCAGAGTTGTCCGCCGATATTGGCGCCGAACATGAACACGGCAAGATCCGACGCGAGCAGGCGGACCTCCGGTCCCAAGAGGATGGGCCCGACCTTGATGTTGAGAATGCCGCCGAGCGTCAAACCCACGTCGGTGTCGTCGTCTTCCCAGCACCCGAAGGTGCCGAAAGCTTCGTCACAGAAATCCCACTCGTAGTGGACGATGGTGAGGCCGGCGAACGGCCGAATCATCACCGTGGGAAGCAAAGCAAAATCGTACCCGCCGTCGGCGGTGATGGCCCACGCGGACGCGTCGTACTCGTAGCGGAGGTTGTTCGGGCCGGCCCAGTCGTCGTGCTCGCCGAAGAAGTAGTCGAAGGTTCCACCGACGTAGACGTTCATCGGCAGCGTGTAGCCGCCACGAAATCCGACGCCGAGGTTGTAGTCGTCGGTGCCGAACCGGAGGCCGCCGAGGAGCTGCACCTTGCTGTTCGTGAAGGGAGTCTCGAGCGCCTGGGCGGGTTTCGGGAGGACGCACAGGGCCGAGACTGCAACCGCCAAGAGGGCGATCGCACGGGCGAGAGCCGGGAGGGCGCTGCCTCGAGCCCGGACCCGGTGGGGATAGGACCGCCGCACGATCAGGAAAATCCCACGGGTCTCGCCCGGTTGGCAAGCTGAAAGGGGTGGTTATACTGCGCGCAAAATGAGCGACGTGAACGATTCCGCACCTCCGCCGGACGATCAGGGTGACACCGAGCCGCCGACGCCCCGGACCGGTACGGCCGCGGCCGAGGCAGAAAGTCCCGCGCTCTCGCCGCTCGAGGCGGCGCAGGCCGAAGCCGCAAAACTGAAGGATCAGCTCTATCGCGTTGCCGCCGACTTCGACAACTACAAGAAGCGATCGCGGCGCGAGGTCGCGGACGGCGCCAAGCTCGCCCGCGAGGATCTCCTTCGCGAGCTCTTGCCCGTGTTCGACAACCTCGAGCGTGCCACCGCCCACGCCACGTCGACCACCGACGCGAAGGCGCTCGCCGACGGGATCGGCATGGTGATACGGCAGTTCGTCGACACGCTCGGCAAGATCGGCATCGAGCGCATCCAGGCACTCGGACAGCCGTTCGACCCGGCCGTCCACGAGGCCGTGCAGCATCTCGAGACCAGCGAGCACCAGCCGGGCTCGGTCGCCCAGGAACTCCAGGCCGGCTACCGGACCGCCGACCGCGTGCTCCGGCCGGCCATGGTCGTCGTGGCGAAATCTCTCCCGAGCTAGCTTTCCGGCACCTGCGCCCATCTCGCGCTTCTTTCCAAATCGGCCTAGGCTAGGGCCACTAAACCGGTGGGTTCGGACCCGTCGCTAAAAACTATGGGGAAGATCCTCGGCATCGATCTCGGAACGACCAACTCCTGCGTAGCGGTCGTGGAAGGGGTAAGCGCTTCGGGCCAGCCCGAAGTGAAGGTCATCCCGAACGCCGAGGGGGCGCGGACCACGCCGTCGGTCGTCGGGTTTCCGGCCTCGGGCGAGCGCCTGGTCGGTCAGGTCGCTCGGCGCCAGGCGACGACGAACCCGATCAACACCGTGTACGCGGTGAAGCGCCTGATGGGGCAGCGGTTCGAGTCCGAGGCCGCTCAGCGCCAGGCGAAGGCGGTCCCGTACCACGTCGTCCCGCACCAGAACGGCGACGCCTGGGTCGATGTTCAGGGCAAACACCTGTCCCCACCGGAGGTCTCGAGCCACGTGCTCACGCAGATGCGCGAGATCGCCGAGACGTACCTGGGGGAGAAGGTGACCGAGGCGGTGGTCACGGTGCCCGCCTACTTCGACGATGCCCAGCGCCAGGCGACCAAGGATGCCGGGCGCATTGCGGGCCTCGACGTGAAGCGCATCCTCAACGAGCCGACCGCGGCGGCGCTCGCTTACGGGCTCGACAAGCGCCAGCACGAGGTGATCGCCGTCTACGACCTCGGTGGCGGCACCTTCGATATCTCGATCTTGGAGCTCGCCGGCGGCGTCTTCAGCGTGAAGGCGACCGGTGGCGACACCCACCTCGGCGGTGAGGATTTCGACCAACGCATCATCGACAAGCTGGCCGAGGAATTCATGGCCGCCCAGGGTGTCGACTTGCGGAAGGATCGGATGTCGCTCCAGCGCCTGAAGGAGGCGGCCGAGAAGGCCAAGCACGAGCTCTCGTCGTCGCTCGAGACGGGCGTCAACGTGCCCTTCATCAGCATGGGGCCGTCGGGGCCGCTTCACCTCGAGCGCACGCTGAAGCGCAGTGAGCTCGAGATCATCACGGCCGATCTCGTCGATCGCACGATTGCCTCCTGCAAGGCGGTGCTGGCGGACGCCAAGCTGACGACGTCGCAGGTCGGTCAGGTCGTGCTGGTCGGCGGCATGACGCGGATGCCGGCCGTGCAACGCGCGGTGAAGGAGTTTTTCCAGCGCGAGCCGCACAAGGGCGTGAACCCGGACGAGGTCGTTGCGGTCGGCGCTGCGATTCAGGGTGCCGCGCTCGCCGGCCAGATCGAGGAAGTGCTGTTGCTCGACGTGACGCCGCTGTCGATCGGCGTGGAGACGGGTGGCGGTGTTTTCACGCGTCTGATCCCGCGCAACACCACGGTGCCGACCGAGCGCAGCGAGATTTTCACGACCAGTCTCGACAACCAGCCGTTCGTGCCGGTGCACGTCCTCCAGGGTGAGCGCGAGATGTCGGCCGACAACCGCAGCCTCGCCGAGTTCGAGCTCACCGGCATCCCACCGGCCCCGCGCGGCGTTCCCAAGATCCAGGTCACCTTCCGCGTCGACGCGAACGGCATCCTGGCCGTCGAGGCCAAAGACCTCGGGACCGGGCGCACGCAGTCGGTGAGCGTGAAGGCGACGAGCGGCCTCGCTCAGTCCGAAATCGACTCCTTGATCCAGGAGGGCGAGCGCTTCAAGGAGTCCGATCAGCTCCGGCGCGACCTCGCGGAGATGCGGAACCAAGCCGAAACGCTGGTGTACACGACGGAGCAGGCGCTCGAGGGATACGCCGACCTGATCGACGCCGCCAAGCTCGACCAGGTGCGCGGCGAAGCGGCGATGCTTCGCGATCTCCTGAAGGGTGGCGCCACGCTGGAGGCACTGCGCGACGCCTACAGCCGCCTCGAGAGCGCGACCTTCGAGCTGGCCGAAGCGATGTACGGCACCTCCGCGAGTTAGGGCGCGCGGTGGCTCACTCTTCGTCGGACGACGCGAGCTTTTGCTCGATGGCTTCCAGGTGGGCGTTCACCTGGGGGTCGCGCTGGCGCAGGGCTTCGACGCGGCGGACGGCGCTCATCACCGTCGTGTGATCGCGGTTGCCGAAGGCGCGGCCGAGCTCGGGGAAGCTCGACTTCAGGCGCTGGCGGCAGACGTACATCGCGACCTGGCGCGCGAAGGCGACGCTCTTGTGGCGGTCCTTGCTCAAAAGCTCACTGTTGGACAGCCGGAAGTGGCTGCACACCGCGCGCTGGATGTCCTCCACGCTCATCATCTCCGGCCGGCGCGGAGCGACGAGCGCCATCTCGCCGCGCACGAAATCGGCGTCGATCGCACGGCCGGTGAGCGAGGCCTTGGCCGCCAGACGAATGAGCGCGCCTTCGAGCTCGCGCACGTTGCTCGGAATGCCCTGCGCGAGCAACAGCGCCGTTTCGTCGGTGAGGACGATCGCCTCGAGCGCGGCCTTCTTGCGAACGATCGCGACGCGCGTTTCTAGTTGCGGCGCTTGAATGTCGGCGACGAGCCCGGAACCGAAGCGCGAGACCAGGCGCTCGGGCATGCGCTGGAGCTGCTGCGGGTACTTGTCGCTCGTGACGACGATCAGGCGGTCGGCGTCGTGAAGCGCGTTGAACGTGTGGAAGAACTCTTCCTGCGTCTGCTCGCGCCCCGCCAAGAACTGGATGTCGTCGACGAGCAGCAGATCGCACTGGCTCCGGTAGCGGGCGCGAAACTCGTCCATCTTGTGGTGCTGGAGCGCCTCGATGAACGCGTTGGTGAACGTCTCGGCCGACAGGTAGACGATGCGCGTCTCGGGACGCTCTTCCAGCACGCGGTGGGCGATGGCGTGCATCAGGTGCGTCTTGCCGAGGCCGGTGCCGCCCGCAATGAAGAGCGGGTTGTAGCGGGGGCGGCCGCCGGCGGCCGATGCCAGGGCGGCGGCGTAGGCGAGCTCGTTCGACGGCCCGACGACGAAGTTGCCGAACGTGTGCTTGGGGTTCAGGGCCTCGGCCAGGCTCGGGCGGGCGGGGGAGGCCGGCCGCAGGCGTGGACCGGCGGCGGAATCGGGGGGGCGTGAGGGACGCCGGAGCGGATCCGGAGGTGGGACGGACGGCCGGCGCTGGACACTCACGGGGGTAAGGATGTCGGCATCGATCCGCCAGCGAACCTCCAGCGCTCCCCCGTCGGCACCGAGCAGCGTGCGCAGCGATTCGAGCAGATCCGGCAAGAAATGGTCGCGAACCCAGTCCCGAACGAACTCGTCGCGGGCCGCGAGCAGGAGCACGTTGCCGTCCACGCCGTCGAGCTGAACGCCGGTGAACCACTGGTCGAAAGATCCAGGCGAGCGGCGACGGGTCTGCTCCGCAGCCGCATTGAACGCCTCCCTGACCAATCGTGTTGGATCCATGTGCGTGGGGGGTGGGTCGATCGTCACCTTCTAGCAATTCCCCATGTTGTCCACAGGCCTGTGGAGGGCAAAGGTTTCGTACGGTGTTGGATGGGGTCTCGGCACTGGGACCCCACCGCCTGCCTGCTCGCCGTGGAGACCGGATGGTTCCCGCAGACGACCATAGGCGCGCCTACCACCGACCTCGTTCGAAGTTCAATGCCAGACGTGTGTGACGCGATGGCGCCGCGAGAATGACGCAGGATCCGCACGACGCTCGATCGCGCGGGTGTCGCTTCGCAAGCATCGGGTCCCGAGCGCGGTCACTAACCTCGCAGAGTCCATCACCAAATCGATCGCGCCGCAGCGACGCCTCGCGCGTCGGGCATCAACAACCATGATCGTGGAGTCAAGCGGTTCGCGATGATCACCTGCTTGGCCGAACGGCCGTTACGGCGGCGCCAGCCTCAACGCAGATTTCTTGCCCAAACTGGTTTCGGGGCGCTACCGGTTTCGCGGTGATCCACGGATCGGCGAGAGCCTCGTGCGCCCTCGCGCCGGCACGAGCGTCGAAAAATTTTCTTGGCCTCGACCGGTGCGCGGTTGCGTTCGGTTTCGCCGCCGTCCTCTTTCTCGTCACCGCGCGCGCCGGGGCGGAGCCGAGCGAACTCCGACCGGAGATTGGGTATAACTACAACGAGGTGGAGACGCCGCGGACGACCGGTACCGGCGGCGCGATTCGCGCGCTCTCGAGTTCCGTCCACGCGTTGTTCGTCAATCCTTCGGGCCTCACCTCCGCCCGCGTTTATCACCTGGGCGCCTTTGCCAACATCATGCCCGAGGCGCGGCGCCAGTCGTACGGCGCCGCCGCGGTAGATTCGCTGATTTCCAGCGCGCGCGTCGCCGGCGGCGTCGGCGCGACGTACAACTTCCAGGACGCCGACGGAGTGGATCGGCGTTGGACGGATCTGCGCGTCGCACTCGCCTATCCGATTGCGGAGCAGTTCCATCTCGGGCTCGGCGGCCGCTACCTTTGGTTGAGCGAAAACGGTGACGGTCCTCTCGGCGCCAGCGCGGCATCGAGCGGCTTGCCCGACGCCCGTATCGTCAGCGGCTTCGGGCTCGACGCCGGTGCGACGCTCCGGCTCGGCAAGATGCTGTCGATCGGCGTGGTCGGCAACAACCTCAACAACCCCGACACCGGCTTTCAGCCGACGAGCTTCGGCGGAGGCGTCGGCCTGTTGGTCGGTGACTACAGCGCCGAGGTCGACATCATTACGGATCTGACGACCTGGGAGCGCACGACGATCCGCCCGATGGCGGGGCTCGAGGGCCTGTTCGCCGATCACTTTTCTGCGCGGCTCGGCTACCGGTTCGACCAGGGCGCAGAGAGCCACGCGGTCTCGGCCGGCGCCGGCTACATCGACAAGGCGTTCGACGTCGATATCGCGCTGCGGCGCGTGGTTTCGGGTGACGTCGCCACCACCCTCGTTTTCGGCTTCACCTATCACCTCGAAGCGACCGGCCTGACCCCGGCGCCGAGCGACACCTTCTGACGCCGGCGCCAGGCGACACCTTCCGACAGGCCACGCTGCTACGCAGCGCGGCTCCAGGGCGATTCGCTCGGGCGGCCTTGACTCGGGTGCCCCGGTGCGTGAGGCTTCCTTTGCCGTGGGAGGCTCTTGGTGGTCCTTCGAGGACCTTGGTTTCTTGAGGCGGGTCGCTCTGCGGCTCGCCGTGTTGGCACTCCTTTTCTATTCGGGGTGCCTCGGCGGTCGCACCACGCTCTACGACTACGACGATGTCGAGCCAGGTAGCGGTGGCATCGGAGGCTCCGGGACGGGCGGTCGTGGTGGCGCTTCCGGGGGCACGGGCGGTGGCGGGACGGGCGGTGCCGGGACGGGCGGCTCGCCGATGGGGGGCACCGGTGGCGGCGACCCGGACCCATGCAACCCGGACCCGTGCGTGAACGGCGGAGCCTGCTTCCGCTCCAACGGTACCTTCGCGTGCTATTGCCCGCCGGGTTACTCCGGGTTCCGCTGCGAGGTCGACATCGATCCGTGCAGTCCGAGCCCGTGCGTGTACGGCTACTGCGAGAACTTCGGGGGGAACTTCAACTGCGTCTGTGACCCGGGGTACGTCGGCGTTTACTGCGAGAGCAAGTTCGACGTGTGCGCGATGAGCCCCTGTCAGAACGGGGGGATTTGCTACGACGCGGGCGGCTTTGCGGCGTGTCGCTGCCCGCCCGGTTACGGCGGAAGCTTCTGCGAGCTCGACATCGACGCCTGCGACCCGAACCCCTGCCTGAACGGCGGCGTCTGCGAAAATTTCCCCGAAGGTGCGATGTGTTTTTGCCCCGCGGGCTACAGCGGCGAACGCTGTGAAATCCCACCGGCGCCCACCGATTGCAGTCCGGGTGACGTGTCGGTGGGGCCCGGGCTCTGCCGGTTGACGACGGTCTGCGGCAGGGAGCCACCCACGGCGTTCGCCGGCGGTGACTGCTCGTACAACACCCAGGAGTTCGCCGACTGGTGGTGCCAGCTCGGCGGCTATGCGCGCGCGTGGAGCTACACGGAGGTCAATGCCAACACCGAGCCGGCCCTCTACTACCGGGGGTTCGGCGAGGAAGTGCTGTCCACTTGCGATCAGGTGCTGGGCCCGGACCAGTTCGGGTTCGGCTTGGACTGCACCGGCGTCAGGGACCTCGTTTGCATCGTGGAGGACTTTGCGTCCTTCCAGCGTCCCGAGCTGATGGTCTGCGGTTCGACGAGTCGAGACGTCGCGACGTTCATCCCGGATGGGTGGATGATGCTGGTGACGCAGGGTTGCTTCCCGAGCGGGAACACGCAAGCCCTGCTCGTTCCGCGGACGGGCGTAGGGGCAGTCGACGGCGTGAACCTCCGCAGCTACCTTGACAACGGCGGCATCGTCATCACCGAGTACACGGTCAGCGACGACGTGTGGAGCCTCGTGTTCCCCTTCGTGCCGGAAAACAGCGCCCTCTACGGCTCCTGTCTCGACAACGTCCCGACCGTCGTTCAGTACTCGCCTCTCGACCCGTTCTGGGTCAACAACCGCTTCAATCAGATCACGTCGTCCCAGACCGGGTGTGGGTACTCGGTGGCGGGGTTCCCGTACCTCACGCCGCTCGCCGGCTGGGATATGGGATCCGTCGGGCTCGGCTACCGGAACCTCGGTGAGGGGCGGTTCTGGGCGGCGGATTTCGACTGGCAGGACCGCGATCCGAACAATCAGGACCTGGAAGTCCTGATGAGTTACATGGTCGCGCACCGGCGCTGAGCC
>Ga0315912_10002143_pt1 | contig 21768 bp, 14 predicted proteins | sample VfabasoilMG_FD_204469 | JGI IMG/M metagenome (GOLD analysis project Ga0315912, IMG submission 204469) | Garden soil microbial communities collected in Santa Monica, California, United States - V. faba soil | ecosystem: Environmental > Terrestrial > Soil > Garden | place: USA: California...
CCATCCCGTACCACCATTGATGCCCAACCTCGTGCGCCGTCGTGCTCTCTGGAAGTTGCGTGGTCGATGCTGCCAACCAGCGCGCACGACCGGTGACGAGCGTCGGGTACTCCATCCCGTCGCTGTCGCTTTGAAACGCTGGATCGACCACGGTGATGTGGCCATACGGATACGCACCGAACCACTCGCCATACCGTTTCAACGTGGCGCTGATAATCGCGAAGTAGCGGTCTGCCTGACCGCGATGCTCGGGGAGCATGAGCAGCCGGATGTCCACCGCAGGCAGCGTCGGATGCTCGAACCGCTGCGACATGTCCAGAAAGTCCGGGCTCGCGGTCCAGGCGAAGTCGTGGATGTCTTCCTCCTGGTATCGGTGGGTCGTGGTGCCGTCCGCGTTGTCGGTGCGCGTCGTCTGGCGACCCGAGGCGCCCACGACAAAGCGACGCGGCACCGTTAATCGGACGTCATACACACCGAAGTCAGAGAAGAACTCGGTCGCGGCATGGAACTGGTGCGTGTTCCATCCGTCTGACTCGAGCACGCCGAGCTTGGGAAACCATTGCGCGACGAAGTAGTAGTCGCCGATCCAGCCGGTGCGCGCGAACGGGCGCGGAATCTTGGCAGTCCACTCCACTTCCACTTCGACGCTCTCGTTTGGCCCCACACTCCGGCCGAGTGGAACAGCCATCACCGTCCGGTCCTTCGAATTGCCGTCGTCGGGAGCGATGAAGCGCATGTCCTTGGTCAGGTCGCGCGTCGCTCCGGACGGCTCGCGCAGGCGAAGCGACGTGATGTCCATCGAGCTCCAGGCATCGGCCTGCGGAGACGTGTAGAGTCCTGCCAGCCGCCGCTCTCGCAGCCAGGTGGACTCGGCGTCGCGCCACGCGTTCCAGTAGAGGTGAAACTGCAACTCGGTCGTTGGCAGCTCGGTAATGTTGCGCCAGCGAATAGTTCCTTTTCCCTGGATCGTCTTCGCGGCTTCGTCGAGGCGAGCGTCGATCTCGTAGTTGGCGTTGCGTGGTGATCGTGCGTCAGGCGCAACCGGACTGGTGGACTCACCTGCAGGTGTTTGCTCGACAGGCGTCTGCTGTCGTGCAGTGAGGGCGACGACAATCGCGCCGCACAAGAGAATGGCGGCTGCGAAGTGCCGCAGAATATGCATCGGCGTGGCGAAGGTGGAGCGCGAATTGTACCTATAATCGGCCCATGATCCGCGTCCTCCATGTCGGTCTCGGGCCGATCGGGGTGGCTGTTGCCCGTCAGGTATCCAGTCGCAAGGGTCTCCGCATCGTCGGAGCCATCGACATCGACGCGAAGAAGATCGGACAGGACGTCGGCGTCATCATCGATGCACCTCGCAAGCTGCGCGTGAAGGTCGGCGTCGATATCGGGAAGACGATCAAGGAAGCGAAGCCAGACGTCGCGGTGTTGTGTACGAGCTCATCACTGAAGGGCGTATTACCGGAACTGCTCGAGGTGATCAGGCATCGCGTTCCGGTGGTCACCACGACAGAGGAGGCCACGTACCCACAAAAGGCCAATCGCGTCGTTGCCAAGCGGATTGATGACGCTGCGAAGAAGGCCAGGGTCGCGGTGCTCGGTACCGGCGTGAACCCGGGGTTCACGATGGACGCGCTGCCGATCGCGCTGAGCGCGGTATGCGAAAGAGTCGATCGCATCGAGGTGCGGCGAGTGCAGGATGCGCGGATCAGGCGGCTGCCGTTCCAGCACAAGATTGGCGTCGGCCTGACGCCGACGGAGTTCCAACAGCAGGTCGAAGGCGGTAGGGTTCGTCACGTTGGCTTTACCGAGTCGATTCAGATGATCGGCGACGCGATCGGCTGGAAGCTAGACGAGATTACCGACGAGGTGTCGCCGAAGATCGCCGATCAGGCGGTGTCGAGCGAATGGCTGTCAGTGGTCGCAGGCCAGGTGTGCGGCATCCTTCAGGACGGTGTCGGCTACGTCAAGGGTGAGCCGAGGGTCACGCTGCGGCTCGAGGCCTACCTCGGCGCGCCTGAGTCGTACGATTCGGTGCTCATTGAAGGGTCGCCGCGAATCTCGTCGAAGATCGATGGCGGCGTGCATGGCGACATTGCAACGGCGTCGATTGCCGTGAACTCGATTCCGGCGGTCATCGCGGCGCCTCCAGGGCTGCGGACGATGAGGGACATGCGGCTGCCGTCGTTCGGTGGCGGGTCGTTGTCGTGACGCGCGTCGTACGGTGAGGCTATGAGCAACGCTCTCCCGATTGTCTTGTGGTACGGCGGGCTGGTTGGTGTCGGACTCGCCGCCCTGCTCGTGTTGTGGGCGCTGGCGCTCATCGCCTTCAAGCAGTCCACAGGTCTTTTCGCGACCGGGATCATGCTGGCTGGGCTCGTGGTTGCCCTCTCGGCGAGTTGGGCGATCACGCACGCAACCGGTCTCAATCAGGTGAACCAACTGGTCAAGGTGCACGAGCCGCTCATGCGCTTTGTCGCAGGCAGCGTGTCTACGCGCGGAGTACTAGAAGACCTCCGCGCCGTTGCAGAACCGTCTGCCGAGGTCACGGCATTCATGGCCAAGTACGACGGTCACGAAGCGTCGATCGCGAACCTGCTGCAAGCGGAATGGCAGTACCACCGCGGCGGTCCCTGGGACGAGCGCGGCCTCCTGTACAAGATGACGTGGGACGTGAGCGACCTTCAGGTCCACCACGCACGATGGAACTCACCGGACGTGAGCGAGTGTCCCGCATCACCTCCAGTACCGTTTCTGTCTGATGCGACGATGCGCCTGCAGGAGCGGATGCAGTCGCAGCAAACGCTTGCGAACGCGATCACTGACCAGTTCGAGGGATACGACCTCGAGCAGGGGTCGCAGCCGGTGAGCGACGCCGCAGTGACGAAGACGCTCGCCGTGGTCATGGGCGGACTCGCACTGTTTTGTGGGGCGGCGGTGTTCTTCATCTGGCGCAAGCGGTCGTGGCATCCCATCGACGGGCTCGTCGCCGTAGCGGCGATCGTGCTGGTGAATCTGGCCGGCTGGCTCGCCCTCGGCGGCGGAGCCGATCAGGAGCGACTCCGCGGGAGTCTCTTTGCCCAAGCGGCGACGGTGTACCGCGAGACGGCCGATCTCACCGGCGGCCTCAAAACGCTGATGCTCACGGCACGCGGCGGTGTACTGCAGCCACGTGACAGCCGCGAGAAGATCCTCACGGACTACGTTGACTACCGAAACTCATTGAACGGACTCGTGAGGCTCGTGCGCGTGTGGGATGGCGCCGTCTTGACCGGAAGGCTCGAGACCGGGCTCATCTCGTCAGAGCGAATACAGACGCACGACGATCTGTTGAACAGCGTTCGTGCCCGGACGCTGACGCTGTATCGCCAGTACGCGCAACTCGATGCGCGAATCGCCGCCCTCGGTTGTCGTCTGGAGTGGTTTGCGAGAGATCCCGGTAAGTCACGCGAGGATGAGCTCGTCACACTGCCTGCGATGCCCTGATATGATCGAAATTCCCGCAGGGCCTCCCACGCATGATGAACGGGTTCCATCCTCTCGTTTCGCGCTGGTTTCTCGATGCGCTGGGCGAGCCGACGTCCGCGCAACGCCGGGGATGGGATGCGATCCGTGCCGGTCAGCACACGCTCATTGCCGCGCCAACCGGCTCCGGTAAAACACTCGCTGCGTTTCTGACGTCGATCGATGATCTTGTCAGGGAAGGTCTCGAGTCGCCGCTGCCCGACACCGTTCGTGTCGTGTACGTCTCGCCGTTGAAAGCGCTGAGCGCCGACATTCACAAGAACCTGGCGGAGCCGCGACGCGCGCTACGCAAGCTCGCGGAAGACACCGGCCTCGAGATCCCGCGCATCACGGCGGCCGTTCGCACCGGCGACACAACGTCCTCCGAGCGGGCAGCTATGCTGCGGACCCCGCCGCACATCCTGGTGACGACCCCGGAGTCGCTGTATCTGCTCCTGACGGCGGAGCGCAGCCGTCAGATGCTGCAGACGGCGCGCACCGTGATCGTGGACGAGATCCATGCGGTGATCGGAACGCGACGTGGTGCGCATCTCGCGCTCACGCTGGAGCGGCTCGAGGCGTTGTGCGCGGCGGAGCAGGGTGGGTCACGACGACTGCAGCGCATCGGCCTGTCCGCGACGCAGAAGCCGATCGACGAGGTCGCGCGCTATCTCGTGGGCGCCGGCGACGATCGTGGCACCTGCGCCATCATCGACGAGGGCCACCGGCGGGAGATCGACCTGGCCGTCGAGATCCCGCAGTCGCCGCTCGATGCGGTGATGTCCACCGAGGTGTGGGGGGAGTACTACGATCGCCTCGCCACGCTCATTGGCGAACACAAGACGACACTCGTGTTCGTCAACACGAGGCGGATGGCTGAGCGCGTCGCGCGACATCTCAGCGAGCGGGTCGGCGAGGACGCGGTCACCGCTCACCATGGAAGTCTGTCCAAGGAACGGCGTCTCGACGCCGAGCATCGTCTCAAGAGCGGCGGTCTGAAGGCCCTTGTCGCCACCGCGTCGTTGGAGCTTGGCATCGACATCGGGCACGTGGACCTGGTGTGTCAGATCGGATCCCCGCATCGCATTGCCACGTTGCTTCAACGCGTCGGTCGGTCGGGCCACACGATCAGCGGCACGCCGAAAGGGCGCATGCTGCCGGTCTCGCTCGACGATCTCGTTGAATGTGCCGCATTGCTTCGCGCCTCGCGCCGCGGCGACCTCGACTGCATCGTCACGCACGACACACCGCTCGACGTGCTTGCGCAACAGATCACCGCGGAGACGTCGTGCCATGCCTATGGCGAAGACGAACTGCACGCGCTGGTCCGCCGCGCATGGCCGTATCGCGATCTGACGCGTGCGGACTTCGATGCCGTGATCGCGATGGTGGCTGATGGATTCGCGACGCCGCGCGGGCGACGCTCGGCACTCGTTCACCGCGACGAGGTGAACCGGGTGCTGAAGGGACGCCGTGGCTCGCGCCTGTTGTCGCTCACATCGGGCGGTGCCATTCCCGAAGTGGCCGACTACCGCGTGGTGCTCGAGCCGGAGGACACGTTCATCGGGACGTTGAACGAGGACTTCGCGATCGAAAGCATGGCGGGCGACATCTTTCAGCTGGGCAACGCATCCTGGCAAATCACGCAGGTCGTGTCGGGCACTGTCCGCGTGCGTGACGCGCACGGCGCCCCGCCGACGATTCCATTCTGGTTCGGTGAGGCGCCGGCCCGGAGCGACGAGCTCTCGCGCGCGGTGTCTGATTTGCGGAGCGGCGCGGACGCGCAATTGAGCGTCGAGATGAGCGAGCCGGCGGTGGTTCGCCAGTCAGCACTCGAGTGGTTCATTCGCGAGACCGGGTTGAACGCAGGAGGATCGGAGCAGGCAATCGCGTATCTCGCAGCGGGACGTCAGGTGCTTGGCGCGATCCCGACGCAGGACACGCTCGTGCTCGAGCGCTTCTTCGACGAGTCCGGCGGCATGCAGCTCGTGCTGCACGCGCCCTTTGGCAGCCGTGTCAACAAGGCGTGGGCGCTCGCCTTGCGCAAGCGTTTCTGCCGTCAGTTCAACTTCGAGCTGCAGGCTGCGGCCACTGAAGACGCGCTGCTGCTGTCGCTCGGCCCGCAGCATTCGTTCCCGCTCGCGGACGTCTTCCGCTATTTGCATCCCGCCAGCGTTCGCGACATCCTCGTGCAAGCGTTTCTCGACGCGCCTGTCTTCCAGACGCGGTGGCGATGGAATGCGACGATCTCGCTCGCGGTGCCGCGCAACCGTGGCGGCCGGAAAGTTCCGCCCCAGCTTCAGCGCATGCAGGCCGATGATCTGATGGCCGCCGTGTTTCCAGATGCGGCCGCCTGCCTGGAAAACATCCCGGGCGATCGAGAGATTCCCGATCATCCGCTGGTCAACCAGACGGTGCGGGATTGTCTCGAAGAGGCGATGGACCTGGAGCAACTCCAGGACATCCTCGGTCGCATCCATCGCGGCGAAGTGACCTGTGTGTCGCGCGACACGCCCGAACCGTCGGTCTTCTCGCACGACATCATCAACGCTCGCCCGTATGCCTTTGTTGACGATGCACCGCTCGAGGAGAGGCGAACGCAGGCGGTCCAAACCAGACGGATAGGGACGAGCGCTTCAGATATGGGCGCGCTCGACCCGTCCGCGATCGAGCGTGTTCGAGACGAGGTGCAACCCGATCCGCGCGATCCGGATGAACTGCACGACGCGCTGCTGACAGCTGGATTCCTGCTGGACGCGGAAGTCGATCCAGAGATGTGCGCGGCGCTCGTGGGTCTTGGCCGAATCACTCGAGCCCGTTCGAGCGTGGATGCTCAAGGCCCGACGGCGATCTGGGTGGCAACTGAGCGCGTACCAGAGTTGCTGGCGATTCATCCAGCCGCGGCACTCGAGCCGGTGGTAACGCCACCCGCGTCGCGAACGGCAAAGGCCTGGACTCGGGAAGATGCACTCGTCGAGATGCTCCGGGGCCGCATGGCCATCGTTGGGCCGACGACGGTTGACGCACTGGCTGCGAGCGCTGGAGTCGTGCACTCAGACATCAATACAGCTTTGCTCGCACTGGAATCGGAAGGCGCGATCCTTCGCGGCTCGTTCACGCCGGGCGCCCGCGTGCTCGAGTGGTGCGACAGGCGCCTCCTCGCTCGCATTCATCGCTACACACTGAACCGGCTGCGCGCCGAGATCGCGCCGGTGAGCCCGGCCGAGTTCATGCGATTCCTCTTCACGTGGCAACACGTGGAGCCCTCGAGCCGTCTCGCGGGGCCCGAGGGTCTGCGCGCAGTCCTTGCGCAGCTCGATGGCCTCGAGCTTCCTGCGCGCGCGTGGGAACGGGACGTCCTGACCGCGAGGCTCGAACGATACGAGCCCTCGATGCTCGACATGTTGTGTCTCAGCGGGGAAGTGGGCTGGGCGCGGCTCTCGAGCGGTCCGTCACAAGTGGTCGGCGCCACGCCGATCGCGTTGTTCCTGCGCGAGCGGGCCGACGATTGGTGGGCCTTGCGAGAGGCGGTGCCCGAGGTCGCCCTGACGGACGCCACTCAGCGGATTCTCGATCGCCTGCGTTCACATGGCGCTTCGTTCGCACACGAGTTGAAGAGCGCATGCGAACTCACCGGCGATGAGTGCTGCGAGGCGCTGGCGGAGCTCGTCGCCGCAGGCCTCGTCGCTTCTGATGGCTTCGCAGGTGTGCGCTCGATCGTCAGTCACAGCGCGCCGCGCCGAGGAGGTGCCGACGCAGCGGGACGATGGTCGCTCGTTCGACGCGAGTCGACGGCGTCTCGCGACGATGCGGTTCGCACCCTGGCGTGGACACTGCTCGCGCGCTACGGCGTTGTCTTCCGTCGTGTGCTCACGCGTGAGTCCTCCGGTGTGCCGTGGCGAGACCTCGCGCGTGTCTATCGCACACTGGAGGCGCGCGGCGAGATCCGCGGCGGACGATTCGTCTCTGGGATGTCAGGAGAACAGTTCGCGCTGCCGGATGCTGTCGATCGTCTCCGCGAACTTCGTCGATCGGGGCCGGACGAGACGCTGATCACAATCAGCGCGGCCGACCCGCTGAATCTCACCGGGATCATCACCGGCGCCGAACGTCTTCGCGCCGCTGCCGGTAACCGCATCGTCTACCGCAACGGCGTGCCCCTGGCGGCGCTCGAAGGCGACATGCTGCGAACCTTCGCCGAGATCGATCTATCGATTGCTGCCGATGTTGCCGCAGCGGCGGCCGGCCGGCGCGTTCCGGTGCTCAGCGGATACGTCGGCAGACTCGGTTAGCGGCGCGCCTCGGCCGCTCGTATCTTCATCGAGTCAGCAAACACTTCGATCATCTTCTGGTTGAAGGCCGGAATGTCGCCAGGGTTGCGAGACGTGATGAGGCCACGGTCCTCGATCACCTCACCGTCCACCCAGATCGCACCAGCGTTTCTCAGGTCGGTCTTCAGCGAGGGCCACGAGGTGACGCGCCGATCGCGCAGCGCATCGGCCTCGATCAACGTCCATGGCCCATGACAGATCGCGGCCACAGGACGATTGCTCATCGTGAACGCCTTGACGAATTGCACGGCGCTCGCATTCATACGCAGACGATCGGGATTGAAGACGCCTCCCGGCAGCAGCAGTGCGTCGTAGTTCTCGGGATGTGCATCTGCCAGCGGTTGATCGACTTTGACCTCTTCGCCCCAGGCGCCGTGCTGCCATCCTTTGACTGAGCCTTCAACGGGTGAGACAACGTCCACGCGTGCACCTGCGGCCTCAAGAGCTTTTCTGGGCTCAAGCAGCTCAGATTGCTCGAAGCCGTGTTCTACAAGCGCCGCCACTCTCATCCCGGTCAAATGATGGTTGTTCATACAATTCCCCCTGTGCTCGAGCCTTCAGATGGGAACGGTCTCGCAAGACGTAGACCACTCTGGGGCTTAGCCAGCTCGGCCGGCCCCAAAGACCTTCTCGAGCTCGAACGGAGTGGTGACCTCGAGCTGGTCGTAGCGACAATCACCAGGCTGTTTGTCGAATCGCCAGCGAAGAAAGATCGCCGCGTGGCGAAAACGGTCGCCTTGCATGTGATCGTATTTGACCTCGCACACGCGCTCCACGCGCAGTGGCTCCCATGAGAGATCCTTGCCTGCGCTCCAGCGACTCTGTCCGCCTGGCATTCGTGTGCCATCGCCCATCGCATCGGCCCATTCGCGCCACGGGTGCCCGTCGAGCGCGCGCTCGCGAAGTGGTTGAAGCTCGCTCACAAGCTCGCGACGCATGTTCATGTTGAATGCGGACGTGACACCGACGTGATGCAGCCTGCCGCGATCGTCGTACAGACCGAGTAGGAGCGATCCGACGAGCGTGCCGTGCCCGTTCTTATGCCAGCGGAAACCGGCGACGACGCAGTCTGCCGTGCGCGCATGCTTCACTTTGAACATCGCGCGCTTGCCTGGCTCGTAGATTCCGGTCTCCGGTTTCGCCATCACGCCATCGAGCCCCGCGCCCTCGAATCGTGAAAGCCAGTCAGCCGCTTCTACACGATCGCGCGTCATCGGAGTCACATAAACAGGTGATGCGACGCGTGCGAACGCCCGCTCGAGCAATGTCCTCCGATCGCTTTGCGGCAACTCGCGCACGTCTCGTCCGTCAAGCGCCAGCACATCAAACGCAACAAAGGCCGAAGGTATGTCCTTTGCTAGCTTCGCCACACGAGACGCTGCGGGATGAAGCCTGAGCTGAAGCGCGTTGAAGTCAAGCCCATGCGTCGTGGGAATGACGATCTCGCCATCGATCACGCAGTCGAGCGGCAGGTTCGCGAGCAGCGCATCCCGGAGCTCCGGGAAGTAGCGATCGAGCGGCCGTAGGTCGCGGCTCTGAATGAAGAGGTCGGACTCATGGCGAAAGACGATCGCGCGAAACCCGTCCCACTTCGGCTCGTAAAGAAACCCTCCTCCCTCCGGAAGCGTGTCCGCAAGCTTCGCCAGCATGGGTTCGACTGGCGGGCTTATCGCGAACGCCGCCGGCGCCTGCGCCTTGTCCATGGAAACGGTTGTATCAAAGACGACAAGGGCGCTGTCACGGATTTTTCATCCCCGGGTACTGAATTTGCCACGTCTCAGTCGTAAGAACTCTTATGCATCGGCTCGTACTCATTCTCGTTCTCGTCGTGACCTCGCAAGTCGTCTGGGCGCAATCTCGTTCGTCGGCGAACACCGTCCAAAAAGGTGGCGCACCGAACCTGGCGTCGCTACTCGTGGGCCTCGTCCCTGCGGAACCACTCGAACTGACAGGTGAGGTCGATAGCAATAGTCCTGCGGTCTGGGATCTCATTGGCGGCCAGCAAACGATGGTCGTCCTCACGTCTTTTGGCGGCCGTACCAGCCGCGCCTTTGGAAACCTCGAAGCGCTCACTGCGCCGATGCCCGTCAGGCTGCTCCCCTGGCCGGGCGGAGGTGTGTGGTTCGAGGCGATCGTGACTGCACCTGACGGGACGTGGTACGGCTACTACCACAACGAAAGGGTGGCGACGAGTTGTGGTGACGGGACGACCAAGGTGGTGCCCCGGATCGGCGCCGCGCGATCCAAGAATCGCGGCCTGACCTGGATCGACCTCGGCGTGGTCCTCGAAGCGCCGGAGTCCACGCTCGTGTGCAACACGAACAACCGCTACTTCGCCGGCGGGGTCGGCGATCTGTCCGTCGCCCTCGATCGCAACGGACAGTTCCTCTACCTGTTCTTCTCTGAGTACGGGCGGGGGGGCGCGGACCAGGGAGTGGTGATTGCGCGAATGGTGTGGGCGAATCGAGACAAGCCGAGTGGCAAGTTCGATGTGTGGAGCCACGGCGTGTGGCTGCCGCTGCACGGAACCAAGGTCACCGACGCGGTGCCGATCTTTCCGACCACTCGCCTCTGGCACGACGCCGACAACGAAGTCGACGCCTATTGGGGGCCGACGGTCCACTGGAACGAGTATCTCGAGCGTTACGTGATGCTGCTCAATCGATCGTCGGACGAGAACTTCGACCAGGAAGGGATCTACGTCTCGATGAGCACGAGCCTCGAAGAGCCGGCATGGTCTCCACCGACGAAAATCTTCGACGGCGGGCAGTGGTATCCGCAGGTCATTGGTCTCGAGGCTGGCGCAGGCACCGACAAGCTGGCCGGCCAGGAGGCGCGCTTCTTCATGAGCGGGCGCTCGTCGTACATCATCCGGTTCAGCCGGGCTGATGGGTTGACGAGCACCCGTTAGCCGAGGCTCACGCGACGCTGGCGACGTCCACTTTGCGGATGTCGTCGATTCCGTAACGCAGCATCGCGAGCCGCTCGAGACCGTAACCGATACCGATCGCCGTGTGCCGCTTCGGATCGCCACCGAGGTGGCTCACGATGCGATCGGTGAACACACCCCACGCGAGCACTTCGGACCAGTGCCCGTCGGTCTCGACCTCGAGCTCCCACGCCTGGCTGCACATCGCGTATTGGGTCGGCACGATCTTCACGGTGCGGCCGGGCAGCACGCGATCGACCGACTGCAGCACGTGCGCTGTCGCCTGCCACGCGTTGAGACGATCGCGATCGTCGAGCCACAGCACTTCAGCCTGATGGAATGCCTCGAGGTGCATCGCATCCACCTGGCAGAGTCGATAGGCCTTTCCTGATGCGAAGAGGCGCAGCGGCTCGCCCGCATACCGGACCGTCAACAGAATCGGCAGCGTCAGGTCGTAGCGAAGGATGCGACCATCGTCGATGCGGTGTAACTCGGTGGGCTCGACATACATCGCGTCGTTGGCGATCGTCTTGCGCGCCTCCGCCAGATCGACGACCTCGGGAAGCGGCTGCTCCCTGAAGTCATGAAACACCTGACGCAGCCCGTCCAGGATGCGTCCAACCGGGTTCTCCGGCAGGTCCGTCAACTGTGGCCGCGCGAGCAGCTCGACGACCTTGGCGGGAAGATCCGGCCTGATGTCTTCTTCTCGGATGCCACGCTGTTCTGCCATCTCAATCTCCTTGCGCAACCTGTCTCTGATGCGCTGAAGACGCTTGCGCATCGCGGCTTCGTCCACATCGGCATTCCGTGCGAGTCGCGCGATGCTCCAGCCTCCGTGATAGCGCCTGTCGCACAACTGACGTTCTTCGGACGTCAGCGTGAGTAACGCTGACGCCAGCCGGTGGCGCTGCAGCTCCGACCATCGCGTTTCCGCTTCATCCAGCACCGGCACGTCCGGCACGTCGTCCAGCCGGAGCAATGTGACTCGCTGCGCGCGCCGCATGTTCAGCGCGACGGTGATCGTGATGCGGCGAAGCCATCCAGGGAACGCCGACGGCTCCTGCAGATCCGAGAGCCGGCGGAATGCTCGTAGATAGGCCTGCTGCACCGCGTCCTGCGCCAGAAGCGGATCGCGGAGGACACCCACCGCGACGGCATACGCCATCGTCTGCGTGGCCTGCACGAGGCGACCGTAGGCGTCCACGTCTCCCGCCTGAGCCGCCACGACCAGATGATTGATGTGGTCCATTGCCGTCAGCTGCCTAAAGGACAATCGCAAATGAAAAGTGTGACATGGCCCGCAGCCTCAGTAATATGGATGACGAGGTCAGTACCACGATGAGTTTTTGTGAACACTGTGCAGGGCAGCGGTTCGACCGAGCGCAGGTCCTTCGAGCGCTGAGAGAAGCCAGGCGAAAGCTGCCGCGGCGGGGACGGACCAGCCAGGCGGATGCCGCCCTGGCGGCGGCCATTCAGGCGGTGCGAACCCTGGAGATTCCCCACGTCGAATACTTCGACGAGGTGACCGGCGACGAAGTCCTGCACTAACCGACGTCCGCGCTCCGTTCCTCGAGCGCCGGACGTTTGCACGCGCGCTCGCACAGTTTCCGCGCATCCGCGCACCAGTTCCGGACTCGTAAGACCATGGCGGTGGTCATCCCAAACAGCGTGAACAACGCAAAGCCGTTCTCGATGCGCACGCCTACCGTCTCGCCGAGCGCCCAGCGGAACGGGAGCGACACGAGAAAGGCCGGCAGGATGACGACGAGGACGACGAAAGCCAGGCCGAAGGCGATCGACGACACCAACGCAAACGGGGCGAGCAGGTTCTCTCCCCACGTCAACAGGCGATCCTTCAGGCGGGCGGCCCATCCCAGGCGAGGCGCGGCCGACGCCCCGAACAGCGCTTCTGTGATCACACCGAGGAACTCTGGCGATCGCTCGTAAACCACGTGCGAGCGCAGCAGACCTCCGCCTCCCTTGAGCCGAACGTTGCGAAGCCGGGAGAAGGCCGAGAATCTCTTGAGACTGCCCGACACGCGGTCCGCGCGATTGTGGAAGTTCACCCATTGAAAGTCGGGGTGAGCCGAGGGTTGCGCCGCGCGCAACGTCCATGGCCAGAAGAATCGAATCTTCTCGAGCGGGCTGCCGATGGTGAACAGCCGCGCCGGTGCCGGCGCCGGTTCATGCGCCGGCTGCCCTACGCCACTCAATGCATGAAACGCGATCACCGTGCCGAGGCTGTGTGCGAGGACGTGAATCGTGCTGCAGCCATCGTTTCGCGCGCACGCCAGCTGCGTGTGAAAACACTGCAGGATCTGGAACGCACAGCCTTCGCCCTCGACGATCGAGCGCATGTAGTTCGGGACATCGGCGACGACAGCGTCGAGTGTCTCGTCGATCAGCGTCGGCGTGTCGGCGGTGAAGCTGGCATAGGCAAGCGTCCGCTCACGAAAGGGAAGGTTCTCCTTCCGCATCCGCTCTTCAAATGCTTCGAGCCGCGGCCGGTCGAGGATCTGCGCGAAGAATCGCGCGCCGACGTACATCAGATAGGTGACAGGCGCGAGCGGCACCAGCGTAACCACGCGCCACCAGACGAGTGCCGCGGAGTACTCGATCGACGGCAGAAGCCCGAGACGATGGCACCACAGCGGATGCCACACCAGCGTGTTGATCGTGTCCCAGCTGAAGGTGCCCTTGTTGGCCGTGCCGGACAGGAAATCTGCCCAATGCACTTCGTAGACCCGCACGGTCTGCCCGTTTGCGGTGACGGCGTTTGGGTACCCGTCACCGTCGAGGCCCACAGTGACGGCGTCGCCGTAAGCACCTTTCAATCCGGCAATCAATTTCTCAGTGGTCTGTCCGCGGCGTTGCTCGCCGATGCCGTGGACGATCAGGAGTCCAATCATCGCGTGGACACTGTCGCCAAATCCGAGCCATGCGTCAACGACTCGATGGGTCGAGGACAATAGGCGGATGCCAGAGGCATTTCAGGTTCGAAGGGCGGTTGCCGGCGACGCACCGGGAATCGCGACCGTGATGCACGCGGTCGTTTCCGAGCGCGTGCACTCCGCGATCGATCGTGCGTGGGGGGCGGAGGAAGAGCGCCGCTATCTGGAGTCGCTTTCGAGTCGCGAAGCATTCCACGTGGCTGTTGCAGACTCTGGTCTCGTCGTGGGCTGTCAGAGCCTGGAGCGGTACTCGACGGTGCTCACCACCATGTCGCACGTCGCGCAGGTCGGGACGTTCGTGCTCCCGTCGTGGCGCGGGCGTGGAGTCGGGCCCGCGCTCTTCGAGCTCACGCGCCCGTTCGCGATCGCCGCTGGATATCGGAAGATCGTCATCACCGTGCGCGGCTCAAATGCTCCGGCGCTGTCGTTCTATCGCGGCCTGGGGTTCGTCGAGTGCGGTCGCCTGAGCAAGCAGGTCGTCATCGACGGAAAGGACGATGACGAAGTGGTGTTGGAGATGTTCTTGGAGCGGTGAATCGCGAGTGCTTAGTCCTCGCGCCAGGACATCACCCGCGCAACAAACTCCTCGTCTTCAAGCTCGCGACAGAGCGTCGTCAATTCCTCGCGCCTGGCACCGCGCCAGCGGAGATCCTCGAGCTCCTCGGACAGAGGCACATCGACTCGCAACGTGGCCAGACGACGATAGAGATACACATCGTCTTGGTGCTCCCGCAAGCTCGCTCCCAGCGCTGCAGCGCCGCGAACGCTGACCCGCCACTCTGACTCGCGATCGGGAATCGATTCGAGATGTCCGTACTGCGCAAGAAGGGCAGACGCCGACTTGGCTCCCCAGCGAGGCACGCCCGGATAGCCGTCCGCGGCATCGCCGACGAGTGCAAGCCAGTCGGGGATCGAGGCTGGTGGCACGCCGAATTTCTCGACCACGCCCGCCGCGTTCATCGTCTTGCGCTGGCGACGATCGAGGCAGACAACCTTGTCGTCGCGCACGCACTGCGCCATGTCCTTGTCTGGCGTGCACAGCACAACCTGCTCGACTCCCGCGGCATCGCGCCATCGCTCCGCCCCCGCCGCGATCGCATCGTCAGCCTCGAACTCCACCATTGGCCAGACGACGATGCCGAGCGCGTGAGCCGCGCGCTCGGCGAGCGGGAACTGCGCCATCAGATCATCCGGCACACCTGCGCTGGTCTTGTAGCCATCGAAGAGATCGTTGCGAAAGGACTCGATGACGTGGTCGTAGGCGCAGGCAACATGGGTCACGCCGGGTTCACGCAGCAGCGCGAAGAGCGAACGCAGGATGCCGCGCGTGGCGCCGACCTCCGTTCCCGCCGCCGTTGTTGCCTTCGGCGCACCGAAGTACGAGCGGAATAGTTCGTAGGTCCCATCAACGAGGTAGATGCGCGACACCCGACAAGGATACAAGCCAGCCGGTGTATCCTGCGCTACACGGCTTCGAGGATACGGGGGAGGAACCATGTCAGTGCGAGCGCAGGTGTTTGGACTCTTACTCTTCACGATGGTCTCGACCCTCGTGCACGCACAGACGGCCCGCACCGTGCGGGACGGTGTCTATAACGACGCGCAGGCCAAGCGCGGGGCCACCCTCTATGGCCAGCAGTGCGCGTCGTGCCACGGCGACAAGCTCGAAGGCGTGCAGGGCCCGCCGCTGACCGGTGACGTCTTCTTCGGCCGCTGGCAGGCGCAACCGCTGTCCGATCTCGCCAACAAGATTCGCAACACGATGCCAGCCGGTAACGCCGGTGGCATCTCAGCGCCGCAGTCGGCGGATCTCGTCGCACATCTTCTCAAGTCAGGCAGTTTCCCGGCGGGCGCTACTGAACTGGCCTCCGACGACGCGTCGCTGGGTCGAATTGGTTGGCCGAAGGGTCTCGTCGCTGTCGCGCCACAGACCGGTCCCGGTCGTACGTATCCTCCCCTCGGCAACATGGCGCAGTTGATGCGCGGCGTCTTCTTTCCGAACGCGAACCTGATCTTCACGGTGCAGACCCACGATCCCGGAGAGAAGCCCAAGCCGGCGGCGGCTGGCGGTCAGACCGGTGGCTTCTCGTTCGTCGAATGGGGTGCCGGTATCTATGGAGGCTGGGAATTGATCGACAACGCGGCGATCGCGCTCGCCGATGCGTCGCCGCTGATGCTCACGCCGGGCATTCGATGCGAGAACGGCCGCCTGGCTCCTGTGACCGAGCCGGAGTGGATCAAGTTCACGGAAGACATGATCGCGGTCGCGCGCAAGAACTACCAGGCCTCGCAGTCGAGAAAGCAGGACACCGTCTCTGAGGCGACAGGCGACCTGTCTGACGCGTGTGCCGCGTGCCATCAGGCCTATCGCGATGTTCGACCGCGTGGTGCCCGCGCGCTCGATCCGACCGATCCGGCGAACAAGGCCAACCGGTGCCTGCCGCGATCGAACACCGCGAAGTGATCGTCGCGTCGTCGTCGCTGTTCGGGTGAGCGCCCACGCTCGTTCATACAGATCGAAACGATGGCAGACAACGGGAAAGAAACGCCCGTTCCACAGAAGAAAGAGAAAAGCTCGATTTCCGGAACGGTTCTGCCGTACGTGGTGGCGGCCGCGCTTGCGTCCGCCGTCATGGCTTGGTACCTCTTCATCTTCGTCCCTGGAAAACTTGACTACTTCGTCGGCCTGAAGTTTCGCACGCTGGCCGTGGCCGGCGGCCACGTAGGCTCGAAGATTCAGAGCCTCGAGCGGGCGCTCGGCAGCGTGCCAGGCCTGACGGAAACGACCTGCCTCACTCGTGCCGATCGCGACCAGGCGCTTATCGCGACCCAATACATGGCGCTGGTGCTACCCGAGATTCGGGTGCAAGGCGCGAGTGCGCCCGGTCTTCTCCTGAGTTGTGGCACCGTGGCGTGGTCAGATGTTGCGTCAGTTGCTGCCGCCGCCTCCCGTCGCGACTTCGACGATCTCGTTCTCGCCGACGAAAACGGGAACGTCGTCTGGCAGCGTGAGGCCACGACGCCGAGAGTCGGAAATCTGACCGAGTTGCTCGGAGCAACTGAAGATGCCGGGAGCTGGCTGTCTCTGAGCTGGCGGGAACGGGCGACCGGCCACGCCCAGCAGGACAAGAAGTACCTTCGCTCGACGGCAGTCTTGAAGACGCTGAATCTCGCCGGGCGTCCGAGCCTGCTTTTCGTCCAGGCCGTCTCCATCACCCCGGCAAGTCTTGCGGCGGCCAACGATCAAGTCACGGCACCGGCGACGAGGACGCTGTACATCGGCGGACTGGCGTCGCGCGAGGCGCTGCAGAGCCAGGCGATGCGCGTCCCCGCGGCCTGGGTGGTCTTCTTCGCGCTTCCCCTCATGCTGCTCTTTCTGTCGATTCCGTTCGTGAAGCTGCGAACGCTGATGCCGAGGGAGCGATTCCGCTATGCAGACCTGGTTGCTCTCATCCTCGCCACGGTTGCCGCGGCCGGCCTGGGCGCGATCGTTCCATTCGTACGCGCTCCCATTAGTGCCGGCGATCGGTCGCTGGACAGGTTCCGCGATCAGATCGAAAGCCAGCTGGAGACCGAAACGAAGGACGTGCTCGCACTCGCCAATCGGATCCTGAAGGAGCCGGCCACCATAGGACAGCGAAGAGACTGCGACGTGGCCGGCAGCGGCGTGACGCGGGGCTCCGGGCTCAGTGATGGCAAGGCGGAGTGCGGGCTGTGGCAGGCGCTCTCCGTCTCGAAACCGTCGATCGAGCTCGACGTCGTGATCTGGTTCGACGATCAAGGCCAGCAAGTTCGCAAGTGGACGACGAAGGCGCAGATCACTGGACCGGCGTCACATCGCCCGTTCGGTCATTTCCGCGATGTGACGAGCGGCCGGTTGTGGACTCTGAGAAACGACAGCTCGTCACGCCCATTCACGATCGAGCCGTTGCGAGCGCCAACGACGTCCGAGCTGGGTGTCGTGTTTGCGATGCCGGCGCCTGAGGTGCAGGGGTCTGACCCCAAGAAGCCGCAGAAGACGTTCCTGGCTCTGAACGTACGCCCCCACTCGGTCGTGGACCCCGTGGTCGCTCCAGGCTTTGGGTTCGCGATTCTCGCGCCTGATGGCCGCGTGCTGTTTCATTCCGAGGAGGGCCTCAGCCTCGAAGAGAACTTCTTCGAAGAGGTCGGCGATCCGCAAGACGTACGCGAGAAGGCGCGCTCGGCACGGCTCGTTCGATGGATGGGTGACTACCACGGTCGTCCGCACCGGTTTCGGATGGAGCCGTTGAAGTCGTTCGTGAACTCGCCCTGGCTGATTGTGACGTTCCAGGAGCTCGATCCCGAGCTGGCGGCCGAAGTCCTTCAGCAGAGTGGCACGCTTCGGTTGGGCACGATAAATCTTCTACTCCTCGTAGCAATAGCGCTTGGCGTCACCGGCTGGGCGGCCTTCAAGCATCGCCGGATCAGAGACCTGATCCAATCTGTGCTGGTGTCCGAGCCTACTGGCCCTGGCTTGATGTGGGTGTTCGTCGGGTTACTGGGCTTTGAGATTGTGGTGGTTTTCCTGACGCTGTTTCCCTCGATTCACCTCTGGTTGAATTGGGTGTACCTCGTGTTTGCCGTCGTTCCGTTGATTGCGTTTGCCTGCACGCTCAACGTGAGGCGCTGGCAGCCCGACAACTTCGGCAAGAGGCGTGAGCCGTTGTCGCCACGGGTGCGGCGGTTCGTGTCATTCGAGCCTCTGGCGCTGGTGCTGGTGATCGGGGTGCTCCCGGCCATTGGCTTCACACGAGTTGTGCACATCGTGCACAACACGAAGAACGCCGAGCGCTGGCTCGAAGTCGTCAACCAGCGGTGGTCCGAGCGCGCAGCTCGTGTGGCCGAGCGCGTCAACGATCCCAACTACAGTGAGGAGACCAGAGGTCTTCTTCGAGCCGGGTTTGCCGCGGCCCGGCCTCCGCTCGATGCTGGAAGCGACTTCGCATACGTGGGATTTCTCGATCGCGTCGAAGCCTTACGCTCCGCGCCTGCCCCGTCCGACACGGTTCCGCCGGAGACCGGCCAGACGTGGGTCAGGGGTCTGCTAGAGTGGAACTTCTCATCCCTCAAAGACGCACCCGGTACCACGCAGGTGCTGCGATCAAGCGCCAATCATCAACTGAGTCTTCCACATCGTGCAGGCGACAACGTGCGCGCGGTCAGCGTTGCGTCGGTGTCGAGGGGCGTGGCTCCGTTTGGAGTCGTGCTGGGGCTGGCGATCCTCGGCGGAGCGCTGGCGGCCGTCTACTGGGCGCGCGGCCGGCTCCTCTGGCCAGCCGGGCGGGCGACGGCGACATTGAAGGATGTCATCTACACACCACCCCTCGACGGGAACGGGGTCGTGCTGTTGATCGGTGCGCCAAGGACAGGGAAGGACGAGGACGTTGAGCGTGCAGTCACGCCGATACACCGAATCCGGCTACTTGAAGAGAACCTGACGGAGGATGGAGTCAAGAAGCACCTCCAACAGGTAGACGATGCCCTTTTCAGAAAGCCGCCGGCATTTGGGCAACGGATCTACATCCACCTGTCGAACCTCGAGGCGCAGCTCGTTGACGAAGGGTCGCGTCGGCTCGTACTGAGGCTCATTGACCGGCTCATGATCAGTGATCGCAGCCAGCCGCGGACCCTGGTGGTCACGACCAATGTGGATCCGATCGCACACTTCCAGGAGTTGTTCAGCGAAGAGCGAGTTGGGATTTACACCGATGACGCACCGGAAGTCTTTCTGAGCCGCGCCGCGCTCTTACTGAGCCGCTTCAAGCGGTGTTACGTCCCGATCGGTCCCACCCCCATCACGAACCTACAAGTGCAATGCCTGACGGCATGGGACAGGTGGTGGCGCTACAAGCCGAGGGACTGGCCGAAGACTCTCGAAATCGAGTTGGCCTCGTTCATGCCCCTCGCGGCGCTGCGCGAGGAGTTGGAGACGGCGCTTGGGCGTCAAGATGAAGTACCACTGCCAGAACTGGATCGCGTCATCCGACGGCGAGTCAACGCGTACTACGAGCTGCTCTGGGCCAGTTGCACGAGGAAAGAGAAACTGGTTCTCATCCAACTCGCTCAGGAAGGTTTCGTCACCTCTCAGAGCTGGGACGTCGCCGCGGCTCTTGTCGCCAAAGGGCTGATCGTCGAGAGCCCGGTCCTCACGATCTTCAACCGCACCTTCGGCGAGTTCGTTGCCGACATCGAACGCACTGGCGTGGTCGCGGATTGGGAGCGGATGGAAGGGAACGGGCTCTGGCAGGTGTCCGGACGGCTGATCGGAGCGAGCCTGCTCGCTGGTGGCCTGTTCTTTCTGTTGACGCAGGACTTCACCGTGCAGTCGCTGCTGCCGGTCGTGTCTGGCACCGGTATGTTCGGGGCGCCGCTGTTTCGCACGATTCTCTCGCGCGTGTCAGGGAAGTCCGGCGCGAATGCGTAGCAGCTTCGTGTCTCGCTGAACCTACTGACGTTCGTAGAACGGCGGAGGCTCGATGCCGAGCGCGCGCAGGTAGACCGTCCCCTGGCCGCGATGATGGATCTCGTTGTCGATGACCTACAGAACGAGGTCGTGCACCGTACCCTCGTACTGACCGAACGCCTTCATCCTCTCCTGGAAACGTCCTGCCGGGATGGTGGCCCACAGCGCGTCCATCTCTTTCGTGCTCTCGTCCCAGCGGCGCAGAATCCCTGACTTCGGGACTGGATTGCGCTCGAACGACGTGTCCCAGGTGTTCGTGGCGACGCCTCGAACCATCGGTTCCGCCATGCTCACCAACTCGAGCGCCATCGCCCCGAAGGGTCGCATCCCACCGATAGAAAACGTGAAGAGCTTGTCGTCCGGAAACGCCTCGATGACGCGGCGTGTCAGCCGACGGTGGCCTTGCCAGTGAGTGAGCAGCGCTTGAGGTGTGATGAAGGAGTCGGACATAGGCGGACCTCGTGAGGGCCCGCCTATGTTAACTCCGGTCCAGAGCTACTGACCTCGTGTTGCCGGATCCACACCGGCGAATCTCAAGAGATCAACCATCTTGAACGTGTCCCGATTTTGCCGTGGCAGCGACGGACGCCACGGACGCGATTGCGACAAGTACGAGTTGCTATCGACCTGCAGCAGGCCAAGAATCACCTCACCAACCAGACGTGCGCCCACACCTGCGAGCGTCAGCCCGTCTGTCAGTACTTCGGCCTCTTTGAGCACGTAGTACCAGAGCGGCGTGTTGATCTCGAGGCCGACGTTGAGCGATGAGAGCTCGGACAGCTGGCTTGGCGCGAGCGGCCGAACTCCCATCTGTCGCGCAATCGCCTGACCCGACGGCAGCGACCACGTCAGATGGCGCAGCAGATTGCGCTGCGGCAACGAGGTGGGGAGGTCGTGACTCGCGATGGCTCCCAGTGGAAGCTGAAACAGCGGCGTCGAGATCTTCGTGTCGATCCGTTTGTTCGGCCGCACATTCGTCGTCTGGCTGCCGCCGAAGTCAAAGAAGGTTTGCCAGCCGACGAAGCGCCGCGGAGCACGAGCTCCACCGCGCAAATCGGAGGGGTCGGCCACGCCTTCACCGGCCGGATCGAAGATGAACCCGAAGAAGGGGAGACCTCCGTCACCAGCAAGGTTGGCCCGGTAACTGGGGCGCACCATGCTGTGTCCGAAGCGATACGCAGCACCCTGAAATTCCACGGGTATGCTCTGCTCGCCAGGACGCGGCCGGTAGAAGCGCCGTCCGCCCGCGAGGATCTCGCGCACGAGCCGCTGGCCGATGATTGCCGGCAGGAACTCGTTGACGATGATCCATTGGTAGTGCCAGGTCACGAGTTGTCGCGCTCGCGTGAAGATCGCGCGGTTTGCGCTCGGGCCCACTGGCCGGCCACCTTCGTCTTCGCGGAGCATGTCGACGACGTTGTTGTGGAAGCGCAAGAACGCCGCTTGAAGCCCGGCGATGATCACGTGCTCGTCATTGCGCGGGTCCGCGATCATCGCGCTCGCATCGCGCATCCGCGGGACGTCCTCGAACGCGCCACTGCTTTCGACCTTGAACTTGATGCGATCGGC
>Ga0315912_10002144_pt1 | contig 21765 bp, 17 predicted proteins | sample VfabasoilMG_FD_204469 | JGI IMG/M metagenome (GOLD analysis project Ga0315912, IMG submission 204469) | Garden soil microbial communities collected in Santa Monica, California, United States - V. faba soil | ecosystem: Environmental > Terrestrial > Soil > Garden | place: USA: California...
GCCCGTGGCGCCATCACTCCATCGCAGCGACGTGCCGTCCCCCGAGAGCGCGAGCGACAGTGCGCGGCCGGGCGTGGCCATGATCGGGACGAGGCCGCGGGTGAGGAACACGCGCACGCTGTCGGAGCAGGCGACGGCGAGTGTCTCGCCCGCGGCACTGGTGGCGAGGCCGAACGCGGCGTCCGCGGGCACGCCGGGGATCTGCCAGCGACCGCGCTCGAGCCCCGTCGCGGCTTCCACGATCGTCACGCCGCGTCCCAGATGCGCCACCGCCAACAGCGAATCGCCGAGCATCCAGACCACTTCGGACGCACCCACCACCTTCGCTTCGGCGAGCAACGCCGGCCGGCTCGAACAGCCGCCCTGCGCGGCGAACAGCGACAGCAGGCCCAGCGTCAGCAGCCTGCGGAGCGAACTCGCGTTCATCCGCCGCCGAACCGCACCACGGCCTGGCGGTAGACCGCCAGCACGCGCTGGGCGACGGCCTCGACCGAGAGCGTGCGCGCGATCTTGTCGCGGCCGCTCGACCGCGCTCCACTGGCGAGCACGGCCGCCGCGGCGGCCGCGAACGCCTCGGCGGTGCGCGGGACGACGAGCGAGTGGGACACATCGCGGAGGAGATCGGCACAGTCGCCCACGGGGGCCGCGACGACTGGAAGGTTCACCGCCATCGCCTCTTTCACCACGTTGGGAGAGCCCTCGTGGTAGGAGGGCAGCAGCAGCACATCGGCCGCGTTCATGGCGCGCACCATGTGCGGCTGCGGCCGGCCGTACACCGCCTCGAGCCGCACGTCGAGTCCGCGCGCGGCGAGCAGCCGGCCAGCGGCCTCGGCCAGCGGCCAGTTCTTGCGGGTCTCGGACGGATCGGCGGCGAACAACAGCACCTGCCCGGTGATGTTCCACCCCAGGGCGGCGCGGGCGGCCTCGCGCGGCTCGGGCGCGAAGCGCGCGAGGTCCACGCCGTTGGGGATCACATTCACGTCGCGCACGTCGGCGATGACGCGGCGCATCTGCTCGGTCTTCACGATCACGCCGTGGGCGCGCTTTGCCGCGACCTCCGAGACCGGGATGAGCATCGCGCTCTTGAGCGTGGTCCGGCCGCGGTCGTCGGGGCGGCCCAGCAGGTCGTCGCCGCAGAAGCTCACCACCAGGGGCAGCTTCACGCGAAGCGCGGCCGCGCCCGAGAGGCCGTAGTGCGCATGCACGAGTTCGGCGCCGCACTCCTTTGCGATGCGAGGCAGTTCGGCCAGCGCCCGGAAGTACTCGCTCGTGTGCCGCCAGCCCTGGATCTGGTAGAGCGTGTTCTCGCAGCCCGCAACCGCGAGCGAGTCCGCCTGCGACTTCACGAACGTGCCCCAGTGCGGCCGCTCGGGTGAGGGCCACATGTTGGTGACGACGAGCACTTTCATCTGGGAGATCCCGCGCGCACGGCGAGGTGGTGCAGCGTCATCGCGAGATAGCGCGGGTACTCGTTGCGGTCGGTGAGCAAGCCGTAATCCCCGCGCGAGAACCGATCGAAGCCGCCCTCCGCACGCTGCTGGGCGAGGACCCAACCGAACGAGCGGTCCGCCAGGCTGCCGTGCTCACGCCAGCCCAGCGCGCTCACCGTGTGGAGCGCCATGGCCACGGCGTCGGCGTAGTAGATCACTTCCGGCTGCACACTCATGCACGAGGCGCGCACCGCGCCCGAGGGCAGCACGCCGGTGGTGAGGTAGTCCGAGACCCGTTCGGCGATCGCTCGCGCACGCGCATCAGCATGCGCTGATGCGAACCACGCCAGCTTCATGCACTGGAACGCGTTGTACTGGTAGCAGAGGTAGTGCGGCCGCGTGCGTGGCTCGTTGCCGCCCGCCAGTTCGTACGGCAGCTCGCCGCTCGGAAGTTGGACGGCCTCGAGGAAGTCCAACAGCGCCGGCACCTTCTCGAGGTAGCGCGCCTCGCCCGTGGTCCGCGCCAGCTCGCCCAGCACCCAGATCCACTCGCACGTGTTGTTGGGCACCAGGCCGCGAGGGACCTGGAAGTAGTTCACGCACAGTCCACCGGCGTGCGCCTGGTAGCCGATCTCGCGCTCGACGTATTCATGCCAGCGTCTGGCTGCCGAGAGCCAGCCGGCTTGGCCGTCTCGGCGGTAGCCTTCGAGCAGCGCGACCGTGCCGAAGTTGCCTTCGACCGTTGCGACAAGGTGTCTTCGCTCGGGGAGCGGGTAGTCCCACGCGCCGTCCGGGCGCTGTGTGTCGAGGATGACGCGCGTCGCCGCGCGCGCCGCCGCGTGATATGCGGGGTCGCGTGTGAGATCGCCCAGCGTCCACGACGCAAGCGCCCAGTAGGCCTGCCCCTGCAGGAAGTAGAAGCGCTCGCGCGGCCGGAGCCACGGCAGGTAGCTCTTGACGAAGCGCCAGACGCGGATGTTCCACCGCACTCCCTGGTCGGCGCCCTCGAGCCGGCCGTCGTGCAGGTGGCGCGCACCCAGATAGCGGTGCAGCCGGCGCGCGGCATCCAGCGCGGCAGGAGCCATCGAGCGCTCGGCGGTGGACTTCGCGGCTTCACTCAAGGGAAGGAGGGCTGCCTCATGGGAACCAGTGCCGCGCCGGGCGCGGAGGGACGGACGAGCGAGGAAAGCACCGCGTCGCGGCCTCGTCCAGCACGGTGGATCTTCTCCTAGCCCGAGTGCACTCGACACTCGTGCGGCCGGCGCACCGTGGCCGAGTTCCGAACTCGACGCGCTCACACAGGATTACCCCGCATCCGCTAATCTGCTACGTCATGGTCCCCGAACCCGCCTCGCTCGTGTGGCTCTTCGACATCGACGGCACGCTGCTGCTCACGAAGGGCGCGGGGCGAGAGGCCATCGTGCTGGCACTTCGAGAGCGCTTCGACGTGGACGACGACCTGCGCACGATCCCGTTCGCCGGCCGCACTGACACGCTCATCCTCGGGGACATCCTCGATCGGCACGGGCTCTCGCTCGATGCGGAGGAGCGCGACGCGTTCTGGCAGCTCACCGCCTCGCACATGGCTCGCCTCATGGACCCGCCGCGTGGCTCGCTGTTGCCGGGCGTGCCGGAGTTGCTCGGGGCCGTCGCCGCCGAGCCGAGTTGGGCGAGCGCGCTGCTCACCGGCAACGTCACGCCCATGGCGCACCTGAAGCTCGGCTCGTTCGGGATCCTCGGCCACTTCGCCTGGGGTACGTTCGGGGAGGAGGGCCCGGACCGGGATTCGCTCGCGAGGCTTGCCGTGACACGTGCGGCCGAGCGCCACGGCGTGACCCCCGAGCGCTGCGTCGTGGTGGGAGACACGGAGTGGGACATCGCCTGTGCCCGCGCCGCTGGCGCGCGCTGCGTGGCGGTCGCGACCGGCGGGCGCAGTCGCGCCGAGCTCGAGCAGTACGGGGCCGACCTGGTAGTGGATTCGCTTACCGAGCGTGAGCGCGTGCTCGGCTGGGTGCGCGAGGCGGTCCCGGCCCGCTGAGCGCGCCTGTGATTCAGCCCGCGTCGTCCTCGTCCACCTGTCGGCGTGCGTCCTCGAGCAACACGAGCGCGTCGTCCAGGTTGTGCACCGGCTGGACACCCGGGAACTCGCTCAGCAGTGCTTCGGCGGGCCGGTACAGCACGGGGAAGTCGCAGCTCTTCAGGAGCGAGAGGTCGTTCAAGGAGTCGCCCACGGCGGCGACGCGATACCCCGCGCTCTTGAACCCCGAGACGATGCGCTCCTTCTGGCCGCGGATGCGCAGCTTGAACCCGGTGATGCGCCCTTCGGCGTCCAGCTCGAACCGGTTCGCGAACAGCGACGCGTGCCCGAGCTTGGCCGCCAATGGCTCGCTGAACTCGTGGAACGTGTCCGAAATGATGACGACGTTCCCGAGGGCACGCAGCCGGGCCAGGAACTCGGTCGCGCCCAGGAACGGTTCGACCGCGTAAGCCACCTCTTGGAGGTCGGCGAGCTTGAGCTCGGCCCGGGTCGCCGCTTCGACGCGGCGGCGCATGAGGACGGTGAAGTCGGCCAGGTCCCGGGTGGTGAGGGAGAACTCAGCGACGCCGAAGTGGGCTCCCAGGGCAGGCCAGATCTCGGGGGCGAGGACCCCCTCCAGGTCGAGCGCGAAGATCATGACCACCGAGACTACCATCGGGGCGTTCTCGGGGTCGGGAACGCGCGGGAGTGCAGCCGTAAGTCGTTGGTGCGACGACGTGAGCCTGATCCGACGTCCCCGAACCAGGGCTGCCGCGGTCCGACGACGCCGGCCGGGACACGGGGTTTCGCCGTTCTAAAGACGGCAGAATCGCCACATCTCAAGAAATATTTCAGTTGCAAAGCCAATCTGCCGAAAATACACTTGAGCCATGGTCCGAACCGTCGCGATCTCACGCCAACTCGACCGCACCGACCGCCGCATCCTGGCGCTGGTGCAGAAGGACGCTTCGCTCGCCCAGTCGGAGATCGCCAAGCGGGTGGGGCTCTCAACCGCTGCGGTCCACGAGCGCGTGAAGAAGCTCGAGGCCGCGGGGGTGATCAAGCGCTGGACCGCGGTGGTGGATCCCACCGCTGTCGGTGCCGAGGTCTGCGCGTTCGTCGAGGTCTTCTTCGAGCACCCGCGGTTCGAGAAGGGCTTCCTCGAACGCGTCAAGAAGGTGGATGCGGTCCTGGAATGCCATCACATCACCGGTGAGTTCTCGCTGCTGCTGAAGGTCCGGGTCGGCGACATGCCGGCGCTGCAAGAGCTGCTGCTGGAGCAGCTCTCCTCGCACGAGGGCGTGCGCCAGACGCGCACGGTGATGGTGCTGTCCACAGTGAAGGAAGAGACGTTCATCGAGACCACGGTCAGGGGAGAGGAACCATGAGAAGCCCGCACATCGCACCCGCCGAGGTGCACGCCACGCTCGCCCGCCACATGCTCGCGGACGGCTACGACATGGTGCTCGACCTCGAGAAGAGCCACGGGCGGCGGCTGCACGACTCGCGCTCGGGCCGTGAATACCTCGACCTGTTCTCGTTCTTCGCCACGCTGCCGATCGGGTTCAACCACCCGAAGACGAAGGACCCCGACTTCCTCGCCAAGCTCACGCGCGCGGCGCTCGTGAACCCCACCAACTCCGACATCTACACCACGGAGTTCGCGGAGTTCGTCGAGGTGTTCGGCCGTGTCGCCATGCGCTCGTGGCTGCCGCACGCGTTCTTCGTGGCGGGCGGGGCGCTGGGCGTGGAGAACGCCCTGAAGGCGGCGATGGACTGGAAGGTGCGCCAGAACTTCCGCAAGGGTGTGAAGACCGAGAAGGGCCACCAGATCCTGCACTTCCGCGAGGCGTTCCACGGCCGCTCGGGCTACACGGTGTCCATGACGAACACCGCCGATCCTCGCAAGCACCAGTACTTCGCGAAGTTCGATTGGCCGCGCGTGTCGAACCCGCACCTGCGCTTCCCGGTGGACGCGGCGGAACTCACTCGCGTGCAGGCGGCCGAGGCGGCCTCGCTGGCCGAGATCCGCAAGGCATTCGCCGAGCGGCCGGGCGACATCGCCGCGATCTGCCTCGAGCCCATCCAGGCCGAGGGCGGCGACCATCACTTCCGCACCGAGTTCCTGGCCGCGCTCAAGGCGATCGCGCACGAGCACGATGCGCTGCTCATCTTCGACGAGGTGCAGACCGGCGTGGGCCTCACCGGCACGTTCTGGGCGCACGAGGGCCTGGGCGTGCAACCCGACCTGGTCTCGTTCGGCAAGAAGATGCAGATCTGCGGCATGCTGGGCGGCGGACGGCTCGACGAGGAGCCGGACAACGTGTTCCGCATCTCGAGCCGCATCAACTCCACCTGGGGCGGCAACCTGGTGGATATGGTGCGCTCCATGCGCTACCTCGAGATCATCGAGGAGGAGAAGCTGGTGGACAACGCGGCCAAGGTCGGCGCGCACCTGCTCAAGAAGCTTCACGAGATGCAGGGCGAGATGCCCGACGTGCTCTCCAACGCGCGCGGCCGCGGGCTCATGTGCGCGATCGACTTCCCCGACACCGAGATGCGCAACCGCGTGGCCGACAAGGCCTACGAGCTGGGGCTCATGATCCTCGGCTGCGGGCACGTGTCACTGCGATTCCGCCCGCCGCTGGACATCACGGTGGCCGAGGTGGACGAGGCGCTCGACATCATCCGGCGCGCTGTGGAAGTCTCGCGCTCGAAGAGCGCCTGACGGCGTCGCCCGCGGGGTCTCCCCCTCGCGGGCGCCCCATCCCGGCCTGCCGTGGGCGAGCCTCATGTGCCCAGCGCCTGATGTCCGACACGCCCGGCCCCACGCCGGTCGAGCCCGAGGGGATCGTTCCATGAAGACCACCGGCATCACCACGATCGCGGAGTACCTCGAGAGCCTTCCCGAGGAACGCCGTGCCGACATCAAGAAGGTGCGCGCGCTGGTGAAGAAGCACCTCCCCAAGGGCTACACGGAGTCGATCGCGTGGGGAATGATCTCGTGGTCGGTGCCGCTCAAGGTCTATCCCGACACGTACAACGGCCAGCCGCTCTCCTACGCGTGCCTCGCGAGCCAGAAGAACCACATGGCGCTCTACCTGATGTGCGCGTACGCATCGCCGAAGCTCTACAAGCGGTTGGTGGACGGGTTCAAGGCCGAGGGGAAGAAGCTCGACATGGGCAAGTCGTGCCTGCGCTTCAAGCGCTACGAGGACCTCGCGATCGAACCCATCGCCGAGGTGATCGCGGCGACGCCGATGGCGGATTTCATCGCCTTCACGAAGCAGGTGCACGGCAAGAAGAAGAAGTGAGCGCGCCTCGGAAGACATTCCGGGACGCGGCCTGCGTGGTGCTCGTGCGCGGCCAGGGCGCGGACCTCGAGGTGTTCTGGGTGCGCCGCAGCGATGCCGTGCCGTTCCAGCCGGGATTCATGGCGTTCCCGGGCGGCAAGGTGGACGCGGCCGACACCGAGTTCGACGTGCCGGGCGTGCCCGACGATTTCGAGCGAGCCGCGCGTGTGTGCGCCGTGCGCGAGGCACTGGAAGAGACGGGCGTGCTGGTGGCCCACGACGGCGACGCCTCGGCCGCCAGCATCGCGGCCGCCCGTGAGGCATTGCTCGAGGGCCGCGCCACACTCGCGGACGTCGCACGCGAACACGGCTGGAAGCTGGCCCCCGAGTCGCTCACGTTCGCCGGCCGCTGGCAGACACCGGTGTTCGCACCCGTCCGGTTCGACACGCTGTTCTTCCTGAGTCGTGTGCCTTCCGGGCAGGCCCCTTCCATCATCCCGGGCGAACTCGCGAGCGGGGAGTGGGTGCGGCCGATGGAAGCGCTCGACCGCTACCGGCGCGGCCAGGTGACGTTCGCCGCCCCCATCCTGTGGACGCTGATCGCGATCGCGGAGGGCGAAGAAGGCCTGGCCGGACGCATCGCACAGGGGCCCACGCGCGCCGCCGCACCGGTGCGGCGAGTCGAACTCCAGTGGGGCGTCGTGCTGCACGCGATGCCGACCAAGCCGCTGCCGCCCGCCCAGCACACGAACGCGTACCTGATCGGCGAGACCGAGCTGGCGCTCGTGGACCCGGGCAGCGGCGAACCCGATGCACTCCGCGACCTGTTCGCGCTCACCGACCACTTGGCGAGCGAGGGCCGTCGCGTGACGATGGTGGTGGTCACGCACCACCATCCCGACCACACCGGCGGTGTACAGGCCTGCCGCGAACGGTTCGGGGCCAAGGTGGTGGGCCACCGCGAGCTCGCCGCGCACCTGCCGCTCGACGTGGTGGTGAAGGACGGCGACTGGCTGCCGCTTACACCGGGCTTGAACGACTGGACGCTGCAAGTGCTCGAGACCCCGGGGCACACACGGGACTCGATCTCGCTCTGGCATCCGAGGCGCCGAGCGCTCTTCTGCGGCGACCTGTTGCCCGGGGGGGCGGGCAGCGTGGTGATCGCGCCGCCCGACGGCGATATGACCAGGTACCTGGCCTCGCTCGAACGCTGCGCCGCGCTCGAGCCGCAGATTCTGTGGCCCGCACATGGTTCGCCCTCGGGTGCCGCGGTGCGCCGGATCCGCGCGCTGGTCCGGCATCGGCTGGAGCGCGAGGGCAAGGTGGTGGCCGCACTCGGCGAGACTCCGGTGCCACTCGCCGAGCTGCTCCCCGGGGTCTACGCCGACACGCCGCAAGAGCTCTGGGGCTGGGCCGAACTGAGCCTGCTCGCCCATCTCGAGAAGCTCGAGCGCGAGCATCGCGCGGTACGCGACGAGCGGGGCTGGCGCGCACACGCGCGCTGAACGGGGGACTGCGATGCCGTTCGTGATGGCGATCCTCTCCTCGATGCTCTACGGCGTCGCGGACTTCCTGGGCGGCATCGCCTCGAGGCGCGGGCACGTGGTGGTGGTGACCGCGTGGTTCCAGGTGGCCGGTGTGCTGCCGCTCGTGGTCTACGCGGCACTCGCCCCCGGTATCACGCGGCCCGAGGACCTGGCCTGGGGTGCGGCGGCGGGGATCACGGGCGGACTCGGCGTGCTGCTGCTCTATCACGCGCTCGCCAGCGGTGTGGTGAGTACCGCCGCACCGCTCGTCTCGATGATCGCACTCACCGTCCCGGTGGTGGTCGGCCTGGCACTCGGCGAGCGGCCAGGGGCACTGCCACTGCTCGGCATCGCGCTGGGCTGCGTCGCGGTGGTGCTCATCAGTGCGCATGGCGAACCGGGTCACAGCGACGCCCACGGGCTCGAGCCCGGCACGCGCGCGCGAACCCGAGTCAGCCTTGCCGCCCTGGCGCCCGCGCTCGCTGCAGGCGTGCTGATCGGGCTGTTCCTGGTCTGCCTCGGTCGCGTGCAGCCGGGAAGCAGCGGCTGGCCGCTGGTGATGGGCCGTGCGACTGCCACGGTGTGCGTGTTCGCGCTGCTCTTCGTCCGCCGCCTGCCCCTGCGAGCGCCCTCCGGTACTCACCTGCCGATCCTGGGAGGGGCGATCACGGACGTCTCGGCCAACGTGCTCTACCTGCTCGCGGTGCAGCGCGCGCCGATGAGCCTCATCGCCACGCTCGTCTCGCTGGCACCCGCCACGACCGTGGTCCTGGCCCAGCTCGTCCTGCGCGAGAAGCTCGGCGTCACCCAGCGCTGGGGCGTGGCGTTGGCGCTCGTCGCGGTGGTGATGCTGTCACAGGGGTGAGGGCTCGGACGTCAGCCCTTTCGCTTGCGGAGCCTCACGTCCAGCTTGGTCTCGCTGCGCGCGAACTCCTCGAGCAACGCACGCAGATCGGCGTCCAGTGAGGCGCGACGGTCCCAGAGGCGAGCCAGTGCGGCGCGATCGAGGGTGCTGGCGTCGGCCCACCACTTCGACGCTCGCAGCTGCTGCTCGAGTGCCTCGGCCTCTTCGGTCTCGACGGTCTTGCGTGGGAACAACACCGTCTGGCTCGTCTTGATAGTGGCCTCGCGCTCGCTCCCGGCCACCACCTCGGCGCCCTCGCGTTCGGCGAACGTCACCAGGGCTTCCTGCAGCTGTTCGATCTCGGCTTCGAGTGCTTCGATCTGCCGCTTGAGCTCACGGCGCTGCTCGTCGAGTGCCGCCCAGTGATCCACCAGCCTCACGCCGGGTTCGTTCGCGAACTGATTCGGAGGCAGCTCCGCGACCTTGAACTGGTGCTTCCAGACCGGGCAGATCGGCTGGAACTCGCACCAGCGGCACAGCGGGGATTCGACAGTGGGAAACGCGGCCTCGTCCTTCCCGCGGCCCTCGGCGTCGGTGATGGTCACGAGCGCGGATTCGCGCAACGCCGTGAGCTGGTCCGCCGAGCGCCGGCTGGTGATGGACACGCCGAACTTGAGGAAGTGCCACGTGAGTTCCACTCGCTCGGCCTGACCCGGCCACATGCGCCGCACGCCGATCTCGTAGTAGCCAAGCTGCGGATCGGTGTCCTTGTCCTGTTGTGAGGGGAGCGTACGGTTGGTCTTGTAGTCGTGGATCTGCCAGGTGCCGTCCGCGGCGACCGAGAGCCGGTCGATGAACCCCTGCATCTTGACCCTGCCGGCATCATCCAGGTCGAACGCGATACGCCGCTCGAGGCTCACCGTGCGCGCCTGATCGAACGGCGCGTGGCGCTCGTGATAGTCGGCGAGCCAGCGCTCGGCCTCGAGCCGGTGCTCTTCTGCCGGGCGCTTGCCGCCCGGCATGGTGATCCCGTCGTGCCATTCGGCGTCCCAGTTCTTACGCAACTGGCCCAGCAGCGCTTCGAGTCCCGGCGTGTGACCCCGCTGCACTTCGCCGTAGAGCCACTCGAGAGCGTCGTGCGCGCGCGAGCCCACGAACTGCTCGATGGTCTCGGGCTCGTCCGGCATCTTCACGCGCTTCACGTAGCGGTAGTAGTACTTGCGCGGGCACTGACGGAACGACTCGATGCGGGAGTGCGACCAGGTGGCCACGGGCTTCTCCGGACGGGGGCGCGTGACGCGGGGACGCGTCAGGATAGCCGTTCCGCGTCGGTTGCGTTCGCGTGCGCAACCGAGGCCGCGTCAGGCGTCAGCCGACCAGCCACTCGATGGCGAGCGACAGCAGCACCAGCGTGCCGAGCACCCGATGCACGCTCCAGCGCAGGCGCAGGAACAGCACCGCGCTCACAACCGTCAGGACGAGCGCGGGGAGATCGAGCGTTCGCAGGTCGGGCGCGGGCAGCTGCACCGGGCCCGCCCGCCAACTGCCCACACTCGCGAACAGCACGTGCATCGCGAACCACAGCGCGAGTTGCAGGATCACGCCGAGCACGGCCGCGGTGATTCCCGCCAGTGCTCCGCGGAGCCGCGGCTGGCGTCCGAGACCCTCGATGTACGGCGCTCCCGCGAACACCCACAGGAAGCACGGCGCGAACGTCGCCCACAACGCGACCGCAGCGCCCAACAGGCCCTGGCCGAGCGCCGCGCCTCCGGCGCGCCAGGCCGCGAGGTAGCCCACGAACTCGGTGACCAGGATGAGCGGGCCGGGAGTCGTCTCGGCAAGCCCCAGTCCGTCCAGCATCTGGCGCGGCGTGAGCCACCCGTGCCGGGCGACGACCTCCTGGCTCATGTAGGCGAGCACCGCGTAGGCACCGCCGAACGTGACCATCGCCAGGCGAGAGAAGAACCACGCCAGCTGCGAGAGCAGGTGCTGCGGGCCGAACGTCCACGCGATCGCCAGCAGCGGCAGCACCCAGACCGCGAGGCCGATCGCGACCGTGCGCAGCGTGTCGAGGCGCGACACGCTGCGGGCCGAACGGTCGTGCGTGGCGACGGCGAGCGGCCAGCAGGCGCCGAGCAGCCCGGCGCCCAGCACCAGCATCGGGAACGGGACCGCGAACGCGAACAGCAGGACGAACGCCGCCGCCGCGATCGCGACCTGCCGCCGGCGCGTGAGCGCGCGTGAACTCATGCGCAGCACCGCCTGCACCACCAAGACGAGCACGGCGGCCTGGATGCCGCGGAACGCCGACTGCATCAACGGCACATGCCCGAGTGCGGCGTAGAGCATGGCGAGTGTCAACACCACGGCCGCGCCCGGCAGCACGAACAGCAATCCCGCGACCAGCCCGCCCCGCGAGCCATGCAACTTCCAGCCGGCATAGGTCGCGAGCTGCATCGCCTCGGGGCCGGGAAGCAACATGCAGAAACCGAGTGCGTCCAGGAACTCCTGTTCGCTCAGCCAGCCGCGCTCGTCCACCAGCTCTCGATGCATGAGCGCGATCTGGGCACTCGGGCCCCCGAACGACAGCCAGCCGATCCGCCACCACACCCGCGTGGCCTGCGCGAGTGTGATGTCGGTCGGGATCGGCGTGGTTCGGGAATCCGCCGCGATCAAGCGCGAGCCGGCTTACCCGGAGCCGGCCAGTTGTGTGTTTCCTCGGCGGCGTCACGACAGCGGCGATAGAACGCATCGTAGAGAGGCATGACGGCGTCCAACTGCGCCAGGTCGTCCTTGTACATACGCGAGAACCCGACCGAGGCCGCGAGCAATCCTGCCGCCTCGGGCGCGAGGTCCATGCGCGCGGTGTCCGCGCCTCGCACGATGTCCGCCAGCTGCCGGAGCGCGGGGGATTCCAGCCCGAACTCGTCCAGCATGGTGTCGAACGTGCAGCGCTCACCACGGTGCGACCAGGGGACGCCTTCGATGTCGAACGGCGTGGCCCGGAATCGCTCGGCGACGCCGGGGACCTCCGCCGCCGCGACGAACAGGATGACCGCGTCGCGATCCACGAACCGCCGCAACAGCCACGGGCACGCGATCCGATCCACCTTCGGACGCTCGCGTGTCACCCACACCGTGCGTCCGCGATCGTCTCGCCGCGGCAGTCGGCGCGAGTCCACGAGCGGCTGGCCGGACTTCACCCAGGCCTCGTGCCCGCCCTCGAGCGATTCCGCCGAGGCGGCCCCTTCGTGTCGCAGCCAGGCCGCCACACCCTGGCTGAGCTTGGCGCCATGGTGACAGGCGACGACGACGCGCTGGCCGGCGTAGTCATGCGCCCACGATTCGGCGGTGGCTGCGCTCCGCCGGAGGGCACCGGGGATGACGTGCGGGTCGGCGTCGAAGTGTTCGTCGGAGCGGACGTCGATCAGGATCGGAGCGTCCGGGGTGCCGACCAGTCGCGCGAGCTGCGGAACAGAGATCTCATTGGGAGACGGCATACGTCCTCCTGGTGTGCGTGTTCATGTGCGTGCACTGAGGACGCGATGTTTCGGCTGTCGCCTCACGAGGTACTCGCGCAGGACCCCTTACGGCGAGTATCGCGGGCGGGACGCGCGGTGGTCAAGGCCGAACGCTTTCGGCCGCGCCAATTCCGCCGACGTTTCGACAAGTTCTGGAGCCAGGTCTAACCTCCTGCCCCGTTGGACTGCGGCCCCACACATCTCTCCCGGAGGTCCCCAATGCCCCGCGTCACCGGAATCGGCGGCATCTTCCTCAAGGCCCGTGATCGCGAAGCGCTCGGGGCGTGGTATCGCGACCGGCTGGGCGTGCCGGTGCTGGAGTGGCACGGCGCGATGTTCAACCTCGCGACCGAAGGCTCGCCCAGCGCGCAGAGCTACTCGGTGTGGAGCCTGTTCCCGAACGACTCGACCTACTTCGGGGGAGGGACGCAGACGTTCATGGTGAACTTCTGCGTGGACGACCTCGACGCGCTCCTGGCGTCCCTTCGTGCCGCGGGCTGCGCGGTGGACGAGAAGACGCACGCGGACGAGTTCGGCAAGTTCGGCTGGGTGACCGATCCCGAAGGCAACCGCGTCGAGCTCTGGGAGCCGCCGGCTTCCTGAGCGCGGTGCTCTGAGCGACGCCTGAGCACTGCTCCGCTGTGGCTCGGAGTCGGAGCGCGTCTGCACCGCGTGCATCCGGCTGGCCCGTGCGATGCCGACGCTTCGACAAGTCAGGCGATGAGTTCTAGGGTCGCCGAATGTCCACTCGACACGTGCTCGTCGTCGGCGCCGGAGCGGCCGGGCTCACAGCCGCGATCCGTGCCGGCGAGGCCGGCGCACGCGTGACCCTGCTGAACGCCCACCCGCGCGTCGGGCTCAAGATCCTGATGAGCGGAGGCACGCGCTGCAACGTCACCCATCGTACGGTGAGCGAGCGCGACTTCCACGGTGGCTCGCCCAACGTGGTGCGGCGGGTCTTGCGCGCGTTCACGCCCGAACAGACGCAACGCTGGTTCGAGGACGAACTGGGTGTGGCGCTGAAGCTGGAGGACACGGGCAAGGTCTTCCCCGTGAGCGACGACGCGCAGACCGTACTCGACGCACTCTTGGCCGCGAGCGAACGTGCCGGCGTGACGCTGCGGAAGGGTGCGCGCGCGGTGCGACTCGAACGCGACGGGGCGAACTGGCGCGCGGGCCTGCAGCACGTGCAGGGAAGTGCCGAGTTCGGCGAGGGCGTGGCCCGTGCAGGTGAGGCGAACTGGCCCCTGCCAGAAGCGAAGCCCGAGGAATGGTTGGAGGCCGACGCCGTCGTTCTGGCCACCGGTGGACTCAGCTTCCCGCGCACGGGGAGCGACGGCACCGGCTACGCGCTCACCACGGCACTCGGCCACACACTGGTGCCACCTGTGCCCGCGCTCACCCCGCTCGTGGCCGTGGACCCGCTCTGCCAGGTCGCCCAGGGCGTGACGATGGAAGCCGAGCTGACGCTGTGGGCCGGCGGTCGCGTGGCCGAGCGCGTGCGGGGATCAATGTTGTTCGCCCACTTCGGCGTGACCGGCCCCGTCGCACTGGACATGTCGCGCCACTGGCACCGCGCCGAGGGCCAATCGCGGCGCGTGAGCGTGTCGTTCGTCCGGGACCACACGCACGAGTCGCTCGATCGTGCGTGGGTGGAGTACTCCTCGGTGCACGCCAGGCGCGGTGTGCGCACCTGGCTCGGCGAGCTGTTGCCCGAGCGCATCGCCGATGTGCTCACCACCGAGAGCGGGGTGGGCGGTGCCGCGATGTCGCAGATCCCGCGCGAACGGCGCACGAAGATGCTTCGCGCACTCCTCGAACGCGACATCGGCGTGACGGGCACGCTCGGCTACGAGAAGGCCGAGGTCACCGCGGGGGGCGTGCCACTGTCCGAAGTGGACGCGAGCACGCTCGAGTCACGCGTCGCGCCCGGGCTCTGGCTGTGCGGCGAGGTGCTGGACGTCGAGGGCCGGCTCGGCGGGTTCAACTTCCAGTGGAGCTGGTCGAGTGGGACGGTGGCGGGGCGGGGGGCAGGGCGGTGAGGCACGGGACCTGACGCCGAAGGACCCGAACCGACCACGCCGTGACCTCGCGCGTGACCCAAAACGCCACTCCGAAACACCATCCGGAAACCCAACCGCCGCGTGGCAACCGCAAACGCCACCGATCTGGCCTGCGCCGCGGTTTCAGGGACGCTCGGTCGCCCCGCGCAGCCTCACCGACCTGCCCGATTCTGGCAAAATGCGCTTCGAAGTTCCTATGCGCCTATGCGCCCGATGCCGTAGTTGCGCGAAGACGAACCTCTCCTAGCTCGCGCCCACCACCCGAATTCCCTACCGGAACAGCAGCATCATTTTTGTTGCCCGAAACGATCCCGCATCCAGTCGATAGTAGTAGACTCCGGACCCCACCGGCTTTCCACGGTCGTCCTCCCCATTCCATCGCGCGTTGAGCCTACCAGGAGCAACCGGCCCGCGTACCAGATTGCGCACGTGGCGCCCCGCGACGTCGTAGATGTCGAGCGACACCGACGTGACCGAGACCGGAATGTCGTAGACGATGAGGGTCTGCGGGTTGAATGGATTGGGAAAGTTCTGGCCCAGGGCGAACACGGTTGGATTCACCGGATCCGTGACGCCGGTAGTGGGCAAACAAGTATGGAAGGGCCCAGGCGGCATCCCACCCGACATATCCTCGCAGCTATACCCTGCCGGACAGGCACAATCCGCGGGCGCGGTCACGCAAGTTTCGCTGGTTGAATAAAGTGCCCCGTGGTAGCAGATGCCGTCGCCATTGGCTACCGTCCTAATCTGAATCGGCACAAACATGTCTTCCCAAGGCTCATAAAAGCCGTCGCTGTTCCCATCAATATACAGCTGATAGTACGTTCTGTTGTCGTTAGATCGGCGGAGCAAGGTGGGGTATGTAAAGTCAAGCTCTCCGTTAGGCCCGGTTGTTGTAGTGCCGGTGAAGGTGGCCGTATATGATGAAGAGGAGATGTCCCAATAATTCGGTAACGGGAGAAGCGCACCGGCCGAGTCTTGGGGAATATCGCCCCGCAAGAACAATTTTACCTGCTTATTTGGTAAATTTTCCCAACCACGAGCTCTCAAGGTTTCATTCACCGCAAACATGGTCTGTGGTGACCATTCGGCATCGAAGAAGTAGGTAGGCCTGGTCGCATTTCCATACGTGACCGCCTTTGGTGCAACAGTGCAGCTAGGCCCGTTATCAGGCGCGCCGCTGCAGATTCCCGCCTGATCTATTCGAGCTGCTTGAAGAGCTATCCTGACCTGGTCGCACACTGCCGCAGGATAAAGATCGCTGCAGGCTGCCTGGATTCCAGTGAAGGCCTCTGCGAATGAAGCCGAGCTAGACAAGTAGTGCCGCCAGGATCGGTAGAAGATCTTCGTGGCTTGTTCGAATCCTATTGGCGAACACGTGCAGCCGATTTCGTCGCCACCAACTACCATTCTATAGAAGGCATGGCTGATCACCGTGGAATTCTTGTGAACACCTCCATTATCCCCTGCTCCGCAACCCATATCAGAAGAGAAAAAGTTTCTCGGATTGAAGGTGAGCCAGGGATTGATCACATTACGAAAAGTTCCGCCAACGCTGCCGGTGCCCATTTTCCAGTCAGCGCTTCCGGTTAGCGAGTATTCAAGCGCCTCGCCCATAACGTCGGCGAATGCTTCATTCAGAGCGCCGGTCTGCCCGAAATAAATAGGTCCCCCGGGATTTCCATTGGCGGCAGACGCGTGAAAAACCAATGCGTGGCCATACTCATGTCCGACTACATCGTTGACCGCCCGCCCATCACAAAAATACATTTTCCCCGTACCAGCGTGAAAAGCGCCGACAGTACCAGGGCATTGAGCCCCTACAGACCCGTCGTTGTTATTGTAATGTGCAAAGGCCGGCGTTAAAGCTGATGGGGTTGAAGGTGTAATTCCGGTTCCACCTTGATCATTAGCACCATTTAATCCGAAGCTCGTGAACGTGAGATCGTGCATTGCGCCGAGCTTTGAGTAGGTATTATCAACATCCAGCGGCCCTGAAACTCCTGGTTGAGTTGAAGGTCCGCGAGGAACACTGCCCTCTGTACGGCCGTAGTTGTCTAGATCACAACCGTTGGGAGTTTTGCAGTCCCAGATTTGACGATCCAATCCCTGGATATTGGAAGTTACCAGAAGAATTGCGCCGCTCGCGGCATCAACATAGTAGTTCTTACTGAACGTCCCGCCATTTTGAGCAGTATCATTGACCTTTACCTCCCAAGCTAGGCGGCTATCCGGAGTTGATCTGTTGAGAATGATATCAAGCGGGACGATTAGTAGCTTTGAACTTACTGCCGACAGCGTGAATTTGGCCGGCACCTTATCTGCGGTCGGTCGGGCGGCCTGCAGGCGTGAAGGTTCGGACACATCGGACGACACCCGGACCGAATCATCACCCCACGTCACTTCACGATCTTCCGTCGCTGCTTGTAGTGCCGCCTGGCCTGCTGCCCACGCAGGTATCTTTGGCTTTGCGCTCGCTGGCAGATGTTGAGCAACTTTTGTGGTCGCCAAGGTGACTTGTCCCGTCCGATCCACGTGAACAATTACTTCGGCACCTAATATGTCCAGGCCCAGATGGGTTTGATGGTAACGAATATGATTAATGCCGATACCGTCGGCTTCAGCCGCCGACACAGTTAGCTGGGCAGCGGGATTGGCCAGCCCAACGAGGTCCTTATATTCGGCGATAAAACTGTCCGAAATCGACTTGGCGTCGCTGGTATTCAAGCCAGCCGAGCCCTGAACCAGGGACTGCTGGTTGGATGAGACTGCAGGTTTCAGCCCGATCACGCTACCGCTAGTGGGGTCGCGCAGCACTTCCGGCGCTTGGGCGGCGGCCATCGTCGGGCTCAATAAGCACGGTACGAATACTAACCGTGCCCAAAAGCGGAATGTCCTTCTATTGCGGTTGTCCATGACCAATCCCCTCGTTTGCGTGCGAGACGGGAGATAAGGGCAGCAGGGCGAGGGCCGTCACAAGTATGAAGCCCGTGCGGAGGAGGGCGGCCGCGCGTGCAAACGGAATGGATGAGCACAGGCAGGCTTGCCGCGACATGGATGAAGGAAATCTCCATGGACTGCGCCGGGATCTGGGTCGGGCGAGGTGGGGGCGGCCGCCCGAGGCATGAGAGGGGGATGCCCGAAGGCTAGGAGCGGCGTCAAACGCGAGTCAAGACCAAAGCAGTTTGGGGAGCAGGAAGAGGCCGCTCCTAGTGTTGAAATTGCAATTGCATGTGTCGTCAATAGCGGAGGCCACGAGTACAGTGGGTCTGCGGGCCGGCCCCCCCAGCGAGCGGGGCGCGCGTGATTCGGCTGGTAGGCGCCGGCGCTCCTGGTTTACGACCGTGCGCGGGAAGCGTCGAGCTCGTCGAGCGGAACGGTCGCGGGTACAGCGGCAGCGAACTAGAACAAGATCGACGCTGCCGCGGAGATCGTCGTCCCGGTCTGGCCGCCGGCGTAGTAGCCGAATGAGCTGCTGACGGCGGACTGTTCCAGGTGGATGACCTGAAGATTCAGCCGCACGTTCCGCGTGTCGGCCAGGTAGAGGTTGCCTCCGCCGAGCACCTCCCACGAATCGTTGAACTCCCCGAGGATGTACGACGTCGCCGCGTAGACCTCGGCACTCGGCGACACCATCTGGGCCGCCTGGACCATGAAGCCGACATCGCGGATCGCCGCGATCGGGAGGGGGCCGTCGGCTTCGAAGTGGTCGAGCCACCGGGAATAGGCCTCGGTCTGCAGGAACAACCCGCGCCGCTTGAACCCGGCGTCGAGCGAGAGCAGCGTGTAGTCGGCCTTCTGCATCGTCACGCCCGGTGCCAGCGCATCCGTTTCGAATAGATTGATGGCATCGGACAGCCGGATCGACGTGTTGTCTGGAGACCGCTGCGACATCTGGCTGAAGCGGTCTTCGCGGCTGTGCGCCGACGAGATGCCGAACCGGGTCGCAATCCGTTCATGCCGCTCGAAGTCGCCATAGGCACCGCGCGGCCCGAATTCGCCGGTGGTCGGCATCCACCACGCCGTCGCGCCGTAGGCCAGGTCGCGAGTGTCTTCCTGGGCGCTGATCCCGAGCTCGCTGAGATTCGTCCCCACCATTCCGGTCATGTAGAACCGCGACAACGGTTGCCCGGTCAGCCAGACCCCGCTCGTGAATCCCGGGCGGAAGAACTCGTCCGCCATGACGCGATCGGGGGCCAACCAGTAGGGGTGGGAGCCTCCGAGCGATCGCGTTCCGGGAATGCCGTTGACTCCCATGTAGAGCTGGAGCCGATCGCTGAACCAGTAGCCCATGTTCCCGACCAGCGCGATCTGTCCGGTCGCATTGACCGTCCACACGTTCACCACGTATCGGATACGCGGGTCGTAGACCCAGCCCTTGAAGAACACCTGGACACGATGGAGTTGCAGGTCGTTTCGCGCATGGACGACGTGCACGCGGCCCAGATGATCGGTGTAGCTCTGATCGGCCGGGAGCTGGTTCAGGTACCGGAACATCGCGTAGGCGCTGATGCTCAACGTGCCCAGTTCCGTGTCCGCGACGAGGAATCCCTTGCCGGGATCCAGGGAGCCCCATGTCTCGTGCTGAGCGAGGCTGTCGACGGCGTTGGCCGATGCCGCAAGCGACTCGGACGGCGCGATCGAACCGAGCGTCGTGATTGCCATCAGAGCGACGGAGGCGAGTGTTCTCACTCTGCGCACGACAGTCGCCCTCCTGCATGCGAACGTCACTTGAGGCCGGTTGGTTTCACCGTACCTTACGGGACCCCATCGCCAAGAGGAAGAGGTGCCCATCGTCCGTAGGCCAGCATTCAGCTTTTCTTAGGGCCGGTCGTCGGGCAATGTCGCAGGGCGAGCGCGCCCTCGACGTGAACAGCTGTGCTGCCGACAGGAGGTGACCCATGAGAACGATGAAGCGCTGGCTGCTCGCCTTCTGTGGTGCCGCGATCTTGATCAGTGGTTGCGGCGGCGGGAACACGTCGGGCGGGCGGAGCGCGAAAGGCTCCGGGCCTGCGGCTGACCAGGAGGTCAGCGACGCCTACATCTACCTGCTGAGTCGGCTGCTCGTCCTGCGTCAGCAGCAGGCGGACTTCCAGGAGGGCTTCCAGTGGAACCGCCTGGTCCACCGGAAGCCGGGTGACGTCCAGTGGCCCAATCCGAATCTCGACGTCGCCTATTCCGAGGCGTGGGTCGCCATTGACGAGAAGAGCTGCCTGATCGTGTCGGTGCCCGAGATCACCGGCCGCTACTACACCGTCCAGTTCCTCAATGGCTGGGGCGAGACGGTGGCGAACATCAACGAGCGCGTCTTCCCAGAGCACCCGCACGGCGAGTTCGCCGTGTGCCTGAAGGGAAGCCAGGTGGACGTGCCCTCCGGCGCGCAGCGCGTCGACGTGCCCGTCAAGGCGATGCGTGTGTTGTTGCGTGTCGAGCTCGGCGACAACTGGGACGAGGCGGTCGCGCTGCAGCACAAGTTCGAGTTCCGCGCGTCGGGTGAACCGGCGCTTCCGGCGGTGCCCAAGACGCTGATGTTCGACATCGAGGCCCTGCCTGGCGTCGAAGCCTTCGAATCGGCCGAACTCGCGCTGGACAGCGAGGCCGACATCAACCCTGGCATGGAGCAGATCCAGGCCTCCACACGTTCGATCGCCAAGGCGATCCAAGACCCTGCCGAACGGAAGCGCGTGGACGAGATCGTCCGCTCCAAGGCGTCCGCCGACTTCAAGAAGGCGATGCCCACGCTCGCCAACGGCACGGTCCGTGACGGTTGGGTCCTGGCGTCGACGATGGGCGTCTACGGCTCCAACTGGCTCTTGCGCACGCTGGTCAACTACGGCGGCATCTGGGCGAACACGTTCGACGAGGTCATCTACTACAAGGCGTTCACGGGGCCAGACGGCGCTCCATTGTCCGGGGACCATGCGTACACGATGCACTTCTCGAAGGAACAGCTGCCCGCCCAGTACGCCACGTACTTCTGGTCGGTGATCGCCGTCGACGCGGTGCATCGGCGCGTGTTGCCCAATGCCAAGAAGCGCTACCTCCTCAACAAGGAGTCGAAGCCTCAATACGGCAAGGACGGTTCGCTGACGCTGTACTTCGCGGATGCGAAGCCGGAAGGCGCACCAGACCCCAATTGGCTGCCCACACCGAAGGGGCAGGGCTACAGCCTGACGTTCCGATTCTACCGGCCCAAGGGCGGCGTCGCGGATCACACGTACTTCCCGCCGCCTCTGGTCCTGCAATGACGTCCCGGAGACCCGCGCCGAGCAAGTCAAGTGAGTGCCGCCGGATTTCGAGGCGGTGAAGTGAGAGCCGAGGGAGAGGACACGATGCACAACAGAATTGCGATCGCCATGCTGGCGTCGATGGTGCTGGGCGGCTGCACGACAGCGTCGGATCAGTCGACGCCGTCCCACGCCGAAGAGGTGCCCTACCACTTCTCAGGCGGATACCCGACGAGCGAGACGGTCTCGAAGGCGTACGACGAACTCGACATGAACCGCGCCGTCGCCACCTACCGATTCTTCTACCCCACGGTGTCCGGCGCCGCGATGTTCGACGGCACCGTGAAGGTCGGTCCCGTGATCAACAAGGTGTTCGGCTACATGGACACGCAGCCGAGACACGTCGGCTACACCCTGAACTCGGACACTCCCTACGGCGGCATGCTGCTCGACCTGCGCGACGGGCCACTGGTGATCGAGCTGCCCGCCGGACCGATCATCGCCGTGGCGATGGACATCAACCAGCGCTGGATCATGGACATGGGGATCCCCGGACCGGACGCCGGCAAGGGTGGCAAGCATCTACTTCTACCGCCCGGCTACCAGGGCAAGGTTCCTGCCGGGTACCACGTCGGGCACGCGACTTCGTTCCGAGTCGTCGCGGGGGCGCGCTCACTTCCGGTGGGCGGCAACGTCCCCGACGCGGTCGCCCGGCTCCAGACCATCAAGGTCCGTCCGCTGAACGCGTCACCGGGCTTCGTCGCGCCCTCGTGGATGGACATGACGCCCAAGCCGCAGGACTCCTCGCCGCACACGTACGAGGAGACACTGGACTTCTGGCGTG
>Ga0315912_10002145_pt1 | contig 21761 bp, 22 predicted proteins | sample VfabasoilMG_FD_204469 | JGI IMG/M metagenome (GOLD analysis project Ga0315912, IMG submission 204469) | Garden soil microbial communities collected in Santa Monica, California, United States - V. faba soil | ecosystem: Environmental > Terrestrial > Soil > Garden | place: USA: California...
TCGGCGGCCGTGCGCGAGCCCAGCGCCGGTCTGCTGCGCGTCAATCGCGCCGGGGAGATTGCAGCCCAGGCCCTCTATAGCGCGCAGGCGCTATTCGCCCGCGAAGACGCTACCGGGGAGCAGCTGCGCCAAGCCGCGCGGGAAGAGATGGACCATCTGGCCTGGTGCACCGCGAGGCTCCGCGAGCTCGGCGGGCGACCGAGCCGGCTCGATCCGCTGTGGTATCTGGGCAGCAGTGCCATCGGCGCGCTCGCAGGTCTGGCGGGAGACCGCCTGAGCCTGGGGTTCGTCGCCGAGACCGAGCGGCAGGTCGAGGCGCATCTCGAGGACCACCTCGGCCGGTTGCCGGCGAACGATGCCAAAAGCCGCGCGATACTCGAGGCGATGGCACAGGACGAACAGCGTCACGGCAGCGAAGCGGCGGCATCGGGCGCCCCGATTCGTGAACCCGTTCGCAGTTTGATGCATGTCGGGGGGGAGATCCTGCGCCGCGTCGCATTCCGCCTGTGACGGCGATCACAGCTTCGTGGCTCGAGGTTTTACAGAATCCCGACCGCTGGTTCAGCATGAATTAAGTCAAAACCCTGGAGTTCATTTCGATGGAAGACGTACTGCGACCCTTGAGCGACATCCCCGCGATCAATCGCTTCCTGAGCTACTGCCGTGTCCGCACCATTCCCGCGAAGACGGTCATGATTCATGCAGGCGATCTTCCGGACGTTCTCTATTACATCGTCGACGGCTCGGTCGAGGTCATGATCGAAGACGAAGACGGCAATGAAATGGTCCTGGCCTACCTGAACAAGGGCCAGTTCTTCGGTGAGATGGGCTTGTTCTACGAGCAGCCGCAACGCAGCGCCTGGGTGCGTACCCGCACCGAGAGCGAGATCGCCGAAATGACCTATCCCCGCTTCCGCCAGATTGCCTCCGAAAGCCCCGGTATCGTGTTCGAGCTCGCAACCCAGCTCGCAACGCGCCTCGACCGCACCAACCGCAAGCTCGGCGACCTCGCCTTCGTCGACGTCACGGGCCGCGTTGCGCACGCGATCATGGATCTCTGCCGCGAACCGGACGCAATGACGCATCCCGAAGGCATGCAAATCAAAGTCTCGCGGCAGGAACTGTCGCGACTCGTCGGCTGCTCGCGCGAGATGGCGGGACGCGTGCTCAAGGTCCTCGAGGATCAGGGGCTCGTGCGCGCCAGTGGCAAAACAATTGTCGTGATCAACGCCCGGCCGCAACCGCCGAAGATGCGGACGCAGCAGGCAAGACGTCAAGCCTGAGGGTATTGCGGCGGCCCTGATGGCCACGCGGCGGCCGCGACCACGCGGCAGCCGCTGCCGCTGCGTCTATTTGAACCCGCGCTCGTCCTTGACGCGGTCGTAGGCCGCGCGAATCTGCTGCGTGCGCTTCTCTGCCAGGTCGATCATCGACTCCGGCAAGCCCTTCGAGACGAGCTTGTCGGGATGATGCTGGTTCATGAGCCGCCGATAGGCCGTCTTCACGTCCGCGTCGCTCGCTGTCGGCGCGACGCCGAGCGTCCGGTACGCGTCTGCAAGGCTCGACTCCCGGCTCACCGGCCGCGAGCCCGGTCGCTCTCCGCGCAACGCCGCCTCGATGCGCCCGACCTCCCCGCGTTCGAAGCCCATGACCTCGGCCACGTAGGTCAGCAGAGCGCGCTTGCTCGACCCGATCTCGCCGGCACCGGCAGCGGCGCGCACCTGGAGATCGAGGAAGGCGCGCGCGAGCTCGTGCTGCGGGCCGATGCTCGCCGCGAGGTCGGCGAGACGCTGCTCGAGCGCGTAGTCGGAGCGCTTGCCTTCGGTGAAATGCGCAATCGCGAGCTGGACCTGATCGGGGCTTAGCCGCATCGCCTGCATCACGCGGCGCGCAACGTCGATCTCCTGTTCGGAGACGCGGCCGTCCACCTTGGCGATGTGGCCCATGACCTCGAACGTGGTCGCGAAGAAACGCTGCTGGGCGCGCTGACCGCCACCGGGCAACCGGCCACGCGGGTCCCCGTCGTACTGATGGCCGAGCGCGGCGCCGATGACGCTGCCCCAGAAACCGCCGAGCGCCATGCCGAGCGCTGCGCCGATACCCTTGCCGAACCAACTCATGGCCGTTCTTGTAAACTCATGCGGGTGAAAGCGGCGCAGCCACTGTATGAATCGAAGCTCAACGGCCTCGAGCTCCTTGCCCGTGGCAAAGTCCGCGACATCTACCAGGCCGGCCCAAAGCGACTGCTGATCGTCGCCTCGGATCGTATCTCAGCCTTCGACGTCGTTCTACCGGACCCGATTCCCGGCAAGGGCGCGGTGCTGACTGCGATCTCCAACTTCTGGTTCGCGCGCCTTGCGGGCGTAATTCCGAATCATCTGACGGGCATCGATCCGGCCGAGGTCATCGACGATCCCGCGGATCTCGAGTCGGTCCGCGACCGTGCCGTCGTCGTCGAGCAGCTCAAGCCTTTGCCGGTCGAGGCTGTCGTCCGCGGCTATCTCATCGGCTCGGGCTGGAAGGACTATTGCGCGACCGGCAAGGTGTCGGGCGTGCCATTGCCGCGCGGCATGGAGCTCGCCGAGCAGCTGCAGCAGCCGATCTTCACGCCGAGCACGAAGGCGGCGCCGGGCTCGCACGACGAAAACATCAGCATCGACGAGGTCGAGCGCCTCATCGGCAAGCCGCTGGCGCGGCAACTTGCCGAAGCGACGCTCCGGCTTTACGCCGAGGCCTCGGCCTATGCGCGCTCACGCGGCATCATCATCGCCGACACCAAGTTCGAGTTCGGCACCGACGCCTCCGGAACATTGAAGCTCATGGACGAAGTGCTGACGCCGGACTCCTCACGCTTCTGGCCCGCCGACAGCTATCGCCGCGGCCGTTCCCCGCCGAGCTTCGACAAGCAATACGTGCGCGACTACCTCGAGTCGCTGTCCTGGAACAAGCGCGCGCCCGGCCCGAATCTTCCGGCCGTGGTCATCGAGCGCACGAGCCAGAAGTATCGCGAAGCGCTGAAGCGGCTCACGGCCTGACGCCCGAGGACATCCACGCATGGAATCCGTGCTGACTCTCGTGAAGCGCCGCCTCTGGCCCGCGACGCGGCCGGCGCGGCCGCTCGGGCGGGGCCTCCTCGTGATCGCGCGGCATATCTACGCGCTCGGTCGCGATCTCGCGACCGGCGAGATAAATCTGCGCGCGATGAGCCTCGTCTACACGACGATCCTCTGTATCGTGCCGCTGCTCGGATTCGCCTTCGCCGTCGCCAAGGCGCTGGGCTTCCATGAGCAACTCAGGCAGCCCCTGCTCGAAGCCCTGAGCCCGATCGGTGTAGCCCAGGCAACGGACATCACGAACAGGCTCATCGGCTTTGCCGAGAACATCAACGGCGGAGTGCTCGGCATCGTGAGCCTGGCGCTGCTTGTCATCACCGTCCTGTCGATGGCCGAGAAAGTCGAGGGCAGTTTCAATTTCGTCTGGCGCGTCGACCGCCCACGCAGTTTCGCGCAGCGCTTCAGCGAGTACATCAGCGTCATCCTCATCGGCCCGCTGATCATGCTGGCTGCGACCACGATGCTCGCGAGCCTCGAGAGCACATGGGTCGTCACGAAGCTCGAGGGTATGCCGGTCCTGGGATTCATCGTCGCGTACATCGGCAGGGCGGTGCCCTATCTGATGGTTCTGGGCGCCTTCACCTTCCTCTACATTTTCATTCCGAATACGCGCGTGCGCTTTCTGCCAGCGCTCGTGGGCGGAATCGCCGGCGGGCTCTCCTGGGCCACCAGCGGCGTCGTGTTCACGAAGCTCTTCGCCACCTCGGCGAGCATGGAAAACATCTACTCCGGCTTCGCGATCGTCCTGATCGTGATGTTCTGGCTCTACATTTCCTGGCTCGTCCTGCTGCTCGGCTCGGCGGTCGCGTACTACGTCCAGAACCCGTTCCAGCTGCGCTACGGGCAGCGCACCGAGCCGATGAACAACGAGGCGCGCGAGCGACTCTGCCTCGCCGTCATGGTCCTCGTCGCGAGCGATTTCGCCGTACCCAAGCAGGGCTGGACCAACGAGGGCCTCGCCGCGGCCCTGCGCGTGCCGCGCGAGTTTCTCGAGCCCATCATCGCCAGCCTGAGCTCGGCGGGACTGCTCGTGAAGGCCAGCGAGAAACGGCTGATTCCGGGCAAGGATCCCCATCGCGTCCAGCTGGTCGAGATCGTTGCGACCGTACGCGGCGGCGAGCCGAGCCCCGTCGACCCGAGCGCGAGCTGGAGCGACGGCGTCAACAGCATCGTCGACCGCATCGACGATGCAATATCGAAGGAGCTCGGCGAGCGAACGCTAGGCCAGCTCGTCGACGCGCATCTCGAAAAAGAAGCGACTCACTGACCCGCGACGGTCATGCCGTCGACGAGCACGCTGCCGCAGCGGATCGCGCCGCGCCGGTCAATGTCGGAGCCGACGGCGACGATCGAGCTGAACATGTCGCGCAGATTGCCCGCGATCGTCACCTCGTTGACGGGATGCGCGAGCTTGCCGTTCTCGATCCAGTAACCCGCGGCGCCGCGTGAATAGTCGCCCGTCACGGGGTTGACGCCCTGGCCGAGCAACTCGGTGACGACCAGGCCCCGACGGCAGTTGCCTTCGATCTCGGCGAGCGAGCCCGCACTGGGCGTCACGAGAAGATTGTGGGCGCCGCCGGCATTACCGGTCGTCCGGAGCTTCAGCCGCCGCGCGGAGTAGGTCGAGAGCACGTAGGCCTGCACGACACCGCCGGCTACCAAGGTGCGCGCTTGCGTCGCGACGCCCTCCCCGTCGAACGGTGCGCTCGCGTTGCCGCGCAGGAGGTGCGGATCCTCGAGGATCTCGAGCCAGTCCGGAAAGATGCGCTCGCCCTGGCAGCCGACAAGAAAGGACGCGCGCCGGTACTGCGGCGTGCCGCGGATGGCCGCGACAAAGTGCCCGAAGAGCGAGCGCGCCAGCTCCGGCGTGAACAACACGGGCACCTGCTGGGTGCCGACCTGGCGTGAGTGCAGCCGGCGTACCGCGCGCTCCGCCGCCTTGCGCCCCGTCGCTTCGGCTGACTCGAGATCGCCGGGGTGACGGGCCTGGGTGTACCAGTAGTCGCGCTCGAGCGAGCCATTCTCGCCGGCGAGGACGCTGGTGCTGATGGAATGGCTGCTGCTCGCGTAGGTCCCGACGAAACCATGGCTGTTCGCGTAGGCCCGGACACCGCTTCCTGTCCCCACCGAGGCGCCTTCCGAGTTCCGGATACGCGGATCGAAGTCTCGCGCCGCCTGCTCGGCCGCGAGCGCAATCGTCTCCGCCGCCTCGGCGTCGACTTCCCAGGGATGATAGAGATCGAGGTCGGGCGGATTCTTCGCGAGCGTATCGGGGTCGGCAAGGCCCGCGTATTCGTCAGTCGCCGTGAAGCTCGCGATGCTGAGCGCCTTGCCGACGGCTGCGGCGATCCCCTGCTCGGAGAAGTCGTTCGTGCTCGCGCTCCCCTTGCACTGCTTTCGATAGACGGTGATGCCGAGGCTGCGATCGGCCTGGCGCTCGACCGTCTCGAGCTGGCCCAGCCGCACGGAAACGGAAAGGCCCTCGTCGTGACTCGCGCCGGCTTCGGCCTGATCGGCGCCGCTGGTGCGTGCCAGATCGACCGCGGCTTGCGTTGCCCGCGTCAGCGACGCGGAAAGCAGGGAGACATCCATGGATTCGAGGTCCGTTCGGGTGAGACGGCGATTCTAAAGCGGTACAATGCGGCGATGAAACCGCTCATCGGGATCATCATGGGTTCAAAGTCGGACTGGTCCACCATGTCCCACGCCGCCGCAACCCTCGACGAGCTCCAAATTCCCTACGAAACGCGCGTCGTTTCCGCGCATCGCACGCCCGATCTCCTCTATCGGTATGCCGAAACCGCCCTGCAGCGCGGCCTCAAGGCGATCGTGGCGGGCGCCGGCGGCGCGGCCCATCTGCCCGGCATGACGGCCGCCAAGACGCGGCTGCCCGTCATCGGCGTGCCGATCGAGTCGCACGCCCTTAACGGCCTCGACTCGCTGCTTTCGATCGTGCAGATGCCGGCCGGAGTGCCGGTCGCGACCGTCGCCATCGGCAAGGCCGGGGCAATCAACGCCGCGTTGCTCGCGGCGGCGATCGTCGCCACCACGGACGCAGGCATCGCCGCCGCGCTCGATAGTTACCGTCGCGGCCAGACCGAACGCGTGCTCGAGCAGCCCGACCCCGCGAAGGCCGACTGACGCTCCCCGGCATGAGCGGGCCTCGCGTTGGCATCATCGGCGCCGGCCAGCTCGGACGCATGCTCGCGCTCGCGGCATATCCGCTCGGCATTCACTGCCGTTTTCTCGACGCGAGCGCGGATTCGCCGGGCGGACAGCTGGCGCCGATCCGTGTCGCCGCGATCGACGACGCCGAGGCCGTCGCCGCGCTCGCGCGCGAGGTCGACGTGCTGACCTTCGACATCGAGAATGTTTCAGCCAAGCTGCTCGAGTCCGTGGTCCCGATCGTGTCCGTTCGCCCGGGGCCGGAAATCGTCGCGCTCGGGCAGGACCGTCTCGCCGAGAAGCGCCTGTTCGCGGCCCTCGGCATGCCGACGGCGCCGCATCTTGCGATCGACTCCGCTGCCGATCTCGCGACCGCGGCCGACCGTCTCGGTTGGCCGATCGTGCTCAAGGCGCGCCGCCTCGGCTACGACGGGCGCGGCCAGCGCGTGGTCCGCTCGCACGCCGAACTCACGCAAGCCTGGGATGAGCTAGGGACGCCGCCCGCGATCGCCGAAGGCTGGGTCGCCTTTGAGCGCGAAGTCTCGCTCATCGGGGTTCGCGGCGCGCAGGACGAAATCCGCTTCTACCCGCTAACCGAGAACCGGCACCGCGACGGGCAGCTCGACGTTTCGATCGCGCCCTACGTCGATGACGCGCTCCAGGCACAAGCCGAATCGTGGATGAGCGCGATGCTGCGGCAATACGCCTACCGTGGCGTGCTCACGATCGAGTTCTTCCTGACAGCAGACGGGCTCATCGCCAACGAGATCGCGCCGCGCGTGCACAACTCCGGACACTGGACGATCGAGGGCGCCGAGACGAGCCAGTTCGAGAATCATCTGCGCGCGATCGTCGGCCTGCCGTTGGGCGCCACGGCGACGCGCGGCGTCGTGGCGATGAAGAACCTGATCGGCCGCATGCCGCCCCGCGAGAAGCTGCTCGCCATCGGCGGCCTGCATCTGCACGACTACGGCAAGGAACCGCGGCCGGGACGGAAGCTCGGGCACGTAACGCTGCTCGACCGCGATCGGAGTGCCCTCACCTCCCGGCTCGCGGCGCTCGAGGCCGGACTGGAATCACTCCAGAGTGCCGGCGCCAAGTCCGGCGGCGCGTGACGGACCTCCTCGAAGCAGAGGTCACTCTTATACTAGTCTGTCGCCTCGGCTAACATTCGGGTCCGCGATGTACTGCGAACTGTTCAAGCTCAGGGAACCGCCTTTCCGGCTCACGCCGGATCCGCAGTTTCTGTACGCGAGCAAGCAGCACGCCCGCGCCAAGGCCTACATGGAGTCGTCGATCTGGCTCGCCGACGGCTTCGTCGTCATCACGGGCGAGATCGGCTCGGGCAAGACAACGCTGATCGAGAGTTTCCTCGGCGAGCTGCCCGAGAAGGTCGTGCTCGCGCACGTCAACCAGACCCAGCTCACCCCCGTCGAGTTTCTCCAGATCGTGCTGGTCGAGTTCGGCTTTGAGCCGTTTCGCCAACGCAAAGTGGAGCTGATGGCTACGCTCAAGAATTTCATGATCGAGCAGTACGCCGCGGGCAAGACGCTGCTGCTCGTCATCGACGAGGCCCAGAATCTCTCGCGGCGCGTTCTCGAAGAGCTGCGCATGCTCTCGGGAATAGAGGCGCAGAAGGAGAAGCTGCTGCGCGTCATTCTCGCCGGCCAGCCCGAGCTCGCGCGCCGGCTCGAGGAGCCGCGGCTCGAGCAGCTCAGGCAGCGCGTGCGGCTGCAGTTCCACCTGAGCGCCCTGTCGAAGCGCGAAACGCGCGAGTACATCGAGCACCGGCTCGAGATTGCCGGCGCCGAGGGCCGCCGGATTTTCGAGGACGATGCCTTCGATGTCGTCTTTACCTATTCGGGCGGCGTGCCGCGACTGATCAACACGATCTGCGACACCGCCATGCTTTGCGGCTTCGCGGAAGAGCAGCCGCTGATCAGTCGCAAGCTCGTCATGACCGCCGTCGACGAGTTGCAATGGAAGCCATGGGTCGAGCGCCATGCGCACGAACGCGAGCGCGAACTCGCTGAGATCCGCGATGACACGGGCGAGCTGCGCCTGCCGGGTGTCGATATCGAGGACACGGGGCGCGTGCCGATGCCGACGCGCGGACTCGCCCGTTTCGAGGTGCTGTACCGCGACGTGCGCGAGTCGGACTTCGAGCTGCCGCTCGGGCGGACGATCATCGGCCGGACCCACGAGAACGACCTGCAGATCTCGAGCAAATTCATCTCGCGCCACCACGCACAGGTCTCGACCGACGCCGATTCCTGCACGGTCGAGGACCTGAACAGTACCAACGGCGTTTTCATCGGCACGCGCCGCGTCAAGCACCACCGCCTGATCGACGGCGACGTCATCGTGCTCGGCGAGCACAAGCTCGTGTATCGCGACCTCCGCCAGCGCAAGGGCAACGTCGTCTCGCTCGGCGAGCGCAGCGCCCACCACGAGGCCAGGGTCGCCGGCGACGAAAAGGACTAGAGCCCGGTCACTCTTTGCTGTTGCGTTCGAAATCCAGCCGGCTGCGGCTCGAGCGATAGCCCCTGCGTCGCAGCAGCAACATGACTCCCATCACGATCAAGGCGATACCCGCGACGGCGAAGATCTCGGGCCAATAGCCCGACTCGACGTAGAAAGCCGCGACGATGGCGGCGACGCCGAAGATCACATATTGGAACGGAATCGATTCGTAGAGCGGCTTCGGCAGCCACATGGCTCAGGATTTCTGTTGCTTCCTCAGCCGATTCTGCGCCGCCAGCAGCTTGCGGAGCAAGGATGGTTCCCAGGAGTCCATGCCGAGCTGCCGGCGCTCGACCTTGCTGAGACTGAGCTCGGCGGTATCGTCGGGCGACGAACGCTGAGACTTTGGGCGGATCCGCTCGGGCAGCGCGGCCATGGCGGGCGAGCCCCCGGGCTAGCTGCGGCGGCCCGTCAGCGCGCCGAGCAGGCGACCGACGAGCGAATTGTTCAAGCCCTCGACGCTGAGGTCCGGCTGCTTCGCGCGCGGTACCTCGGCCATCCAGCCGGCACGGGCTTTCGCGAGCTCGCGCTCGAAATCCTTGTCGGCATAGGTGTCGTCGAACTTCTTCATGCGGGCAAGCCTAGCAATGCCCAGGCAACGTCGCAGTGAACGAATTCACAGCGCCGGTGGCGCCGTTATGTTCAGGCTTGGGTGCCGCCGACAGTCAGCCCATCGACGCGCAGCGTCGGCTGGCCGACGCCGACCGGCACTTGCTGGCCATCCTTGCCGCAAACGCCGATGCCCTGATCGAGCGCGAGGTCGTTGCCGACCATCGAGACGCGCGTCAGCACCTCGGGTCCGCTGCCGATCAGCGTTGCGCCCTTGACGGGGGTCGTCGTGCGGCCGTTCTCGATCAGATAGCCCTCGCTGATCGAGAACACGAACTTGCCGGAAGTTATGTCAACCTGGCCGCCGCCGAAATTCGGCGCATAGATGCCGCGCTCGACCGAGGCCAGGATCTCGGCCGGATCGTACTTGCCGGGCAACATATAGGTATTGGTCATGCGCGGCATCGGCGTATGCGCGTAGGACTCGCGCCGCCCGTTACCCGTGCTGCGCACGCCCATGAGCCGCGCATTGTGCTTGTCGTGCATGTAGCCACGCAGCACACCGTTCTCGATCAGCGTCGTGCACTCCGTGGGTGTGCCCTCATCGTCGATCGTCAGCGAGCCCCGCCGGCCCGGCAGCGTGCCGTCGTCGACGACCGTGCATTGCGGGCTCGCGACGACGTCACCAATCCGGTCCGCGAACGCCGACGTCTTCTTGCGGTTGAAGTCGCCCTCGAGCCCGTGGCCGATCGCCTCGTGGAGCAGGACGCCGGGCCAGCCTGGACCGAGCACGACAGTCATCGTCCCTGCGGGCGCCGGTACGGCCTCGAGGTTGACCGCTGCCTGGCGCACGGCCTCGCGCGCGAGGTTCAGGCTCGCCTCGTGGTTCATGACGAGGCTCAAGGCGCCGCGTCCGCCGGCGCCGGAATAACCGATCTCGCGTCGCCCGTCCTTCTCGAGGATGACCGAGACGTTCAGGCGCACGAGCGGCCGGATGTCGGCGGCAAGCGTTCCATCCGAGGCGACGACGAGCACGGCCTCATAGAGCGCACTCAGGGAAGCGACAACCTCTTTGACGCGCGGATCGAGCGCCCGCGTCTCGCGATCGAGCCGCGCGAGCAGCGCAACCTTGTCCTCATCGCTCTGCGTCGGCAGCGGATCGATCGCCGGATACAGTGGCGCGACGGGCAGCCCGGAGCCGATGCGATAGCGTCCCTCGCCCCCGGACCGCGCAATGCTGCGCGCCGCGCGCACGGCGTCGGTCAGCGACCGGCTGTCGAGCTGGTCGGCGTAAGCGAAACCGGTCTTCTCGCCGGAGATCGCGCGCACGCCGACGCCCTGGTCGATGCTGAACACACCCTCGCGGACGATGCCGTCCTCGACGGTCCAGGTTTCGTAGCGCGTGAGCTGGCAGTAGAGATCGGCATGGTCGACCTGCCGGGCCAGGATCCCACCCATCGCCTGCTCGAGCTCGGTCAGGCCGACGCCCGTCGGCAGCAGCATGATGCGCTCGACGTCGTCGAGGCGGGTGGATGCGGCGGGTGGAGTCAGGACGGTGCTCATGAGAGGCGCGATCATACCGAGCCGGGTGAGGGCGCGGCCAGTCCGGGCGCGGCCGGGGCGCAGTCGGAGCATGGCCGGGGCCGATGGCAACCTGGGCCGGCAGCGGGGACGGCCACGCGAAACGATTCATCAAGCAAAACGACTATTGTTTATCGTATTACGATAAGTTATCGTCGCTTCACGACATCAGGAATCCGCCCCACCGGAGCAATAACATGAATCAGACCGCCACCAGCCCCGTCCCAGTGCCTTCGACGCGTTTCAACATGTTGCTGTACTGGCTGACCGCCGCCGCTGCCGTCCTCACGCTCGCCCTGAACGGTCTCGCGTTTATTCCCGCCGTCGTCGATCCGTCGCTTCGCGACCTGGCCGCCGCCGCCTCGAACACCGGGACGGACGTGTCAGTCAGAATGGGCGCGGAGATTCGCTACCTTTCGTCCGCCGACTCGCCCGAAATCACGATCCTCTGGTCGATGCGCATCGTCGGTTTCCTGATCCAGCTCGCACATTCGGCGGTGCTCGCTTACGGCCTCTTTGCCGCTGCAGGCCTCTTTCGCCGCTTCGCCGACGGGCTCGCCTTTTCACCCGAGACCGGACGACTCCTGCGCCGCGTTGGCCTCGCCTTGCTGGCGTACCTGCTGCTCGGCTCGCCCGTCAACACGCTGATGATTCTCGCGGTGACCTCGCTGGGACCCGGCGAGCACGTGCTCAGCATCGGCGTGGGACTGTCGAGCGAGGGCGTTCTCATGGCCCTGATGGCAGGGCTGATCATCGCCCTCGGGCATGTGCTGCACGACGCGGCGCGGCTCGCGGAAGATCACCGGCAGATCGTCTGACCATGGCCATCGTCGTCAACCTCGACGTCATGCTCGCGCGCCGCAAGATGCGCTCGAAGGAGCTCGCCGAGCAGATTGGCATCACCGAGCAGAATGTCTCGCTGCTGAAGTCGGGTAAGGTCAAGGGCGTGCGCTTCGACACGCTCGAGAAGATCTGCGCGGCGCTCGAGTGCCAGCCCGGCGAGATCCTCGAGTATCGGCCGGACGGAAACTCGGTCTAGAGCTCGCGCCGGTGCTCGAGCACCGGAAACTGCCGCCGGAGCCGCGCGACCTCGGCGAGATCGATCTCGGCCTGTGCGATGCCGGGCCCGTCCGGGCACTCGGCGAGCACCTCGCCCCAGGGGCCGATGACGATCGAATGCCCGTAGGTCAGCCGTCCGCCCGCATGCTCGCCCCACTGGCCGCTGGCGACGACGTAGACGAGCGACTCGATCGCGCGTGCCTGCAGCAGCGGGCGCCAGTGCACGCGGCCCGTCGGCACGGTGAAGGCGGCCGGGACGACGAGGACGTCCATGCCGATGCGGCCGAGGCGGTCGTAGAGCGCCGGGAAACGGATGTCGTAGCAGACGCACATGCCGACGCGGCCCAGCGTGGTCGCTGCGCTGACGACGTTCTCACCCGGCACGGTCGTGGCCGACTCGCGATAACTTTCACCCGGCTTCGTCGGCACGCTGACGTCGAAGAGGTGAATCTTGTCGTAGCTCGCGACGACCTTGCCGTCGGGCGCGACGAGCAGCGAGCGCGACAGCACGCGGCCGTCGCGGTGGCGGATCGGGATCGTGCCGGCTACGAGCCAGACGCCGTGCTCGCGCGCGCTCAAGCTCGCGAAGGCCTGGGCCCTGCCCTCGCCCGCTTCCTCGGCGGAAGCGACGCGCGCCGCGTCGTCCTTGCCCATGAAAGAAAAATTTTCGGGCAGAACGACGAGATCGGCGCGAGCCTCGCGGGCCGCCGCGACCAGTCGCCCCGCCTCGCGAAGGTTCGCTTCGACGTCCGTGCCGCTCGTCATCTGCACCGCGGCCGCGCGAAACCTCTCGCGCTCACTCATCCTCGATCTCCGGCAGCATGTCCTCGGGCAGATCGGCGCAGCTCGCGGCCTGCTCGACCGCGTCGCGCTCGATCGGCTCGACCGTGGGCGCGTCCCAGTCGCCGGTGAGGCAATAGGACGCGCGCCCGATGCCCTTGAGCGGTTCCTTGAACAGCCGCGTGAAAACGAACAGCGCGGCGCCCGCGCCCGGGCCCGCGATCAGGGCCGCGACCGTCGGCAGCATGTTGCCGGGCTCCGTCGTCACGACGATCTGTTGGCGATAGTCGCGCGCGCCAAGACCGGTGCGGCCGACGACGCCGATTTCGGCGGCCGGACCGCTGAACTTGAGCGTGTTCGTGTAGGCATTGCCGTCGACAATGCGGAAGTCGCCGCTGATCTCGTCGAAAGCGAAGCCTTCCTCGAAGACGTCGCGGAAATCGAGCGCGAGCCGCCGCGGCAGCGCCGCGATGCTCATGAGGCCGACGACGCGGCCGGCGCCGGGATCGACCTCGCGCAGCGTGCCCGTCTCGACGAAGATGCCGACCTCGCCGTTGATGTGATCGAGCCAGCCGTCACCGGGCGGTGCGTCCCAGTAGACATTCGCCGTCACGTCCGCGGTCTCGCCCGAGACGACCTGATCGAAGCCGAGCTCGCCGAGTGCAGCGGCGACGTTGCTCGAAGTCGCGTGCGCCTCGACGCTCGATCGCGGCCCGAGCGCGCCCTCGATCCAACTGCCCGTGATCTCGGCCCGGAAGTTTTCGGTCTCGCTGACGAACTCCTCGAGCACGAGGCCGCGCGCCACGGGGACGACGTCGGCGCTGACGCGGCCGAGCTGTCGCGGCCCCAGTCCAAGCTCGTCGGCCGAGAGGTGCAGGCCAGGCAGCAGGCGAGGATCGCGATCCGCATAGCTCGAACCCTCCGCGATCGCTAGGTACACACGCCGCATATCGGCCTCGATCGGCGCGCGCGGATCGGCGCCGCGCGGCAGCACGATCCGGCCCGAGATCGGCTCACTGCCGACGTCGATGCGCCAGGCATCGTTGCCGCGCTGAACCGTGAGTCGGGTCGCGCCGAGCTGCTGCCCGAAGGCGCTGAAATCGGCGATCGCGAGGTCGGTCCCGAGGAACCTCGACTCCATGCGATCGAGACCGGCGCGGTCCACGAGTGCGCGCCATTCATCGAGCGCGAGCGACTCGAGCTGCCCGTCGACGAGAATGCCTGGCTGGATCGGCAACACGGGAGCGTCGCCGCCGAAGCGGATGGCGCCGCGCGCGAACTGGAGACCGTCGGCGCCCGACTCGAAGCCAAGCGCGAAACGCCGCGTCGCGCCGAGATTGCCGCTGACCGCGAGCCGCTCGCCCGGAGCGAACTCGAAGTCGAGCGAGAGATTGAGCGGCTCGGCCGGGGGCTTGGCGAGCGGCTCGGGGAAGCGCAACGCCAGGCCCGTGAGATTGGATTCGAGCAGCAGGCGCATCGGCTGTGTCGCGAGCGGATTCAACGAAGGCAGCAGCAGGCGTCCGCGCCAGAGCGTCTGGCCGGCGAGCAGCTCGTCGTAGGGCAACGAGAACGCCTCGGTCACGGCTTCGGCCGTGGTCTCGCCCTCGGCCGTCAGCTCGGCGCGATAGCCCGTGGTCACGCTCGGGCCCAGCGACAGCGACACCGGACCGCCGAGGAACACGGCCTCGATGCCGCTCGCGCTCACCGAGCCGTTGTCGGCCTGGAGCTCTCCCTCGACCTCGCTGAACAGGGGCCCGAGCCCCGCAACCGCGAGCGTACCGTCGGCGATCGCAAGCCGGGCGTCGAGCGCGTAGTCCGCGGGAGCGAGCAACGGCAGGTCGAACCTCACGCTCATCGCCCCGGTGCCGCCGCGCGCGTCGATGCGGGCGAAATCGGGGCCCAGGTAATCGGCGATCAGCGGTGCGGTGCGCAGAAACTCCGCAACGCCAGTCAGCGGCCCCTCGGTCTCGGCCGTCAACGTCAACAGCGGAATGCGCATGTCCGGTATCGTCACCGTGAGGGCATCAGCGATATTGCTGCCCAGCCGGCCGGTACCGCTGGCGAAGAATCCGGCGTTGTGGAACGCGACGCGCCCGGTGAGATCCTCGGCGACAGGCCAGCTGTCCATATAGTGGAGCTCGACGTCCTCGAGATCGGCGTTCACGGAGAACTGACCGCTGCCGTCGTCGAACGGGAAGCTCGCGACGGGGCCGTAGAAGCCGAGCTCGATATTGCGCGCGCGGCCGCCGGTCACAGCCGAGGCCAGCCACGCGTAGACGTCAACGGGCAGGATCGGCCCGGGCAGGTAGGTCTTGGCGGCCACGAGGTCAGTCGCGGGCAGCGTGGCCTTGAGCTCGAGCACGGGGCTCTGGCCGTCGCGCGGCAGTCTGAGATCGAAACTCGCCTGCGCCTCTTCGCCGAGCAACCCGAGTCCGAGATCGACGCTCAGAAGCTGCACGACGTCGCGGCCCTGGCGCCAGACGACGGCGCCCGTCAACGAGTCGGCCTCGACGGCCTCAGGAAACAGCGTTGGCCAGTCAAAGCCGAAGGGACCGCTCGCGAACTCGATCGTGCCGCTGTCCTCATTGGCCTCGATGCTGCCCGAGACGCCGCGGAGTCCCGGCGTCGTCCCGACCTGCCGCACGGCCAAGTCGGCGAAGCTCACGTCGAGCGCATAGACGAGCTCGGACCCCCGGGTCTCGAGCGAAAACTCGAGATCGCGGACGTCGCCGGCCGGCTCGAACAGCGCCCACTGCTCGGCGATCTGCATCTCGGGGAAGGCGCCCAGGATCGGCGCGAGATCCTCGAGGCGGACGAAATCGGCCGCCAGGCGAACTGTGCTCGTCTCGCCTGCGGCGCGACCCAGTGTAAAACTCGCGGAGTTGTCGGCCGGCCACTCCCGGCCGTTGCGGCTCATGGCGACGTCATCGAGCGTGAGCTGCCACTCCTCGGATCCAGACCGGCGCCAGTCGGCGGTGAAGCCGAGCGCGGCAATCGCCTCGTCACCGCCGGCGGGCGAGCCGAGCTCGAGATCCGCGAATGCGGCACCGAGACCGGCCGCGACGATCTGCCCGCCGGCCCATTCGAGCCGCCCGGTGACGTCGCCGCGGCCGCTCAAGGGCACGAACGTCTCGACGGGCACGAGACGCGCGAGCGACGCGAGATCGAGCTGCGGCACCGTGATGTCGGCCTGCCAGGCGAAGCCGACTCCGGCCTCGTCCGGCAATTGCGCGGTCAGGTCGACCTCGACCGGGCCCGCAAGTGCGACCTCGGGACGCAGCGACAGGCTGGCCACGAGCTCCCCGCCGCTGCTCTCGAGCACGGCTTCGAGCTCGTCGAAGCGCCAGCGCCGGCCGCGTGCGGAATCGACGTACTCGAGCGCGCTGTCGCGAATCACGACCTCGACCGACGGCGGGATGCTTTGGGTCCACGTGCCAGCGCCGGGCTCGAAGGCGCGATCGCCAAAACGGAAGGTCCCGGCGCGGTCGCGCTCGACGGTAAGCACGACCCCGCCCAGCGTCAGCCGGGTGACTTCGAGACGTTGCCCGAACACGAGTGTCAGCGGATCGAAGGTGATGCGCGCCTGGTCCGCCTCGAGGAATCCGCCGCCGACGCCGCTGCCGATGCTCGCATCGCTGAGCGAGAGCTCGGGGCCCGCGAAGCCGAGACGCGCGTCGATCGTGGCGAACTCGACCGTGAGCCCGAGCTCCGCGGCGACGAAGGCCTTGATCTCGTCCTGGTACTCGGGAATCTGCCCGAGCAGCAGGCGAAAGACTCCGAGGGCCAGGGCCAGCAGGATGACGGCCACGCCGCCGGTCACGAGCAGCAGCTTGCCGAGGCGCTTGCGGAGTGTCGGTCGGGTGACGGCGGCGATCATCCCTGGCGGCCCCTACATCAGGACGACGTCGAACTGGTCGGGAGCATACATGCTCTCGCTCTGGAGCTTGATCGGCGAGCCCGTGAGCTCCTCGAGCTCGGCCATGCCACTCGATTCCTCGTCGAGCAGCCGCTCGATGACTTCGGGTCGTGCCAGCACGAGCAGCTCCTCCACGTCGAACTGGCGGTGCTGGCGGATGATCTCACGGAAGATCTCGTAGCAGACCGTCTCCGGCGACTTCACGTAGCCGCGGCCGCTGCAGCTCGGGCAGGGCTGGCAGAGCAGGTGCTCGAGGCTCTCGCGATTCCGTTTGCGCGTCATCTCGACAAGACCGAGCGGCGAGACGTCCATGATCTCGGTCCGCGCATGGTCCTGCTCGAGGCGGCCGGCCAGCGCCTGGAGCACTTGGGCACGGTGCTCCTCCTCCTGCATGTCGATGAAGTCGATGATGATGATGCCGCCGAGGTTGCGGAGCCGCAGCTGCCGCGCGATCGCGACGGCGGCCTCGAGGTTGGTGCGGAAGATCGTCTCCTCGAGATTGCGGTGGCCGACGTAGGCGCCCGTGTTGACGTCGATCGTCGTCATTGCCTCGGTCTGGTCGAAAACCAGGTAGCCGCCCGACTTCAGCGGCACCTTGGGGTTGAGCGCGCGCTCGATCTCGTCCTCGACGCCGTAGAGATCGAAAATCGGCCGCGGGCCCTCGTAGAGCTCGATCAGCGGCTCCATCTGCGGAATGAAGCTCCGCGTGAACTGCCGCAGCCGTTCGTACCAGGGCTTCGAGTCGACGCGGACTTTCTCGATCTCGGGGCTCAGGAGATCGCGCAGCACGCGCAGCGGCAGCGCGAGGTCCTCGTGCACGAGCTCGGTCGCCTTCGTCGTGCTCGCGGCACGGGAGATCGATTCCCAGAGCTTCTGGAGAAACAGCATGTCGGCGCGCAGCGCCTCCGGGCTGGCGCCCTCGGCCGCGGTGCGCACGATGTAGCCCGCGGCTTGAGCGTCGCGCGCGTGGGATTCGACGGTTGCGCGCAACCGCTCGCGCTCGGCCTCATCCTCGATGCGCGCGGAGATGCCGACCGAGTGCGAGTGCGGCAGCATGACGACGAAGCGCGAGGGAATCGAAATGTAGGTGGTCAGCCGCGCGCCCTTGGTGCCGATCGGATCCTTGAGCACCTGGACGAGCAGCTCGTCGCCGACCTGGACACAGTCCCGGATGTTCGGCTCGGACTCCCGATCCGGCGCGTCCTCGTCGGGATTGCGCGCAATGTCGGACGCATGGAGAAAAGCCGTGCGCGCGAGCCCGACCTCGACGAAGGCCGCCTGCATTCCGGGCAGCACGCGCGACACGCGGCCCTTGTAGATGTTGCTGATGAGCCCGCGGCGGCTCGAGCGCTCGACGTGCACCTCCTGGAGCACGCCGTTCTCGACGAGGGCGGCGCGGCATTCGCGCGGCGTGACGTTGATGAGAATCTCTTGCTTCATGCGACCGATTTCACGGCATGGAGCCAGGGCGGCAGGCCGTAGGTACCCAGCAACGCCGCGGTTTCGCTGAGCGGCAGGCCCATCACCGACGAGTAGCTGCCGCTCAGGTGCTCGACGAAAACCGCAGCCTGGCCCTGGATCGCGTAGCCACCCGCCTTGTCGTAGGGCTCCCCGGAGCGACAGTACGCGAGCCGCTCGGCGGGCGTCGTCGCGCGAAATCTCACTTCGCTCGTCGTCACCCGCGCCTCGCGGACCTCCTGCCAGCGCAGCGCGACTGATGTCAGCACGCTGTGGCTGCGGCCCGAGAGGCGCGCGAGCATCGCGAGCGCTGCGGCTTCGCCGTCGGGCTTGCCGAAGAGCTCGCCGTCGAGAACGACGGCCGTGTCGGCGGCCAGCACGGGCGCGGGCGCCGTGTGGCTGACCCGCTCCCAGCCCGCGTCGGCCTTCGCGAGAGCGACGCGCTCGACGTAGGCCGCGGCCGCCTCACCGGGCAGGGCTTCCTCCGCGACTTCGGCGGCGAGCACGCGAAACGGCACGCCGATCTGCGCCAGCAAGGCGCTCCGTCGCGGCGAGGCCGAGGCGAGATAGATGAAACCCGTTGTCATTCAACGGACTATATGCGGAACCTGGTGCAAAAGGGAGACCCCCGCGCTCCATGCCTGCACGGCGGTAGCGGCCGGTTCGGGGGTGCCTCGATCAAACCAGCGGGTTGAGGATCCTGATACCCGCGATCGATTGACCGCCGCTCAAGTCTTCGCTGAGCACCTCGGCGGCACCCGCTTGCTCGGCCGACGCAACGATCAATGCATCCCAGAACGAGATTCGTGAGCCCTCGGCGATCTCCGTAGCCCGCAATACTGTCTCTACAGTTGTCGGTTCTCTGATCCAGGCACCGTACGTGCCTACGACTTCCCGTGCCGTGAACCGGGAAACGGGCGTGGCGAGCTTTCGAGTCACGTTTACGTAGAACTCTTGCAAGACCTGTACGGAAATCGCTCCCGTGTCGGCTTCCCAGAGCCCTCGCAACTTGTCAGCGGCGCGCTCACGTTTTACGCCCGCGTCCGAATCGTGGGCGTAGACGAGAATGTTTGTATCAACGAATACGACGTCGCTCATGGAGCTCATCCCGGGACAGGCGCTCCCCGCCGAGCGGCAGCGGGGTCGAAAAGAGCGCCAGCGCCCGCTTGTGAGCCGCCGTGTAGCGAACGTCTTCGGCAATGAGCTCGCGCAGCTCGTCTGCCAGGAGCGCACTCACGCTGAGGCCCCGGCGAGCGGCGATCGCACGCGCCTTTCTGAGAAGAGCGCTCTCGATAGCGACCGTAATATTCTGTTTGGACGCCATTTCCGGTCCCGCGACGGGTTTCCACGTAATTTACGTGAGGTGGGGAGGTGCGTCAATTCGCGAAGTTGGCTGAAATGCCGGGAAATGACGCAGCGCCGTGTTGCTCTGTGGATCGTCTGTGTACCGTGCAACGCCGGCGACAAGTGCTAGGTATTTATGACATCAAAACCAATTGCATTAGGTGGTCCGCGGCACACTCATACAAGGCATCGACACCCAGGCATCATAGGCCAGCGACTCCGTGACGGACCCGCCCGACGTCGTGATCTTGGTGATGCTGTTCTGCTGGTCCCGGTGCAGGTACTGGGTCGTGTTCGTCCCGCTGACGCGCTCCACCATCGCCACCACTCGGGTTCTACCCCGACTGTCGCCGAAGTCAGGCAGTTGAGGCTGTCGTAGACGAAGTCCTCGCCGATGGCGATGACGGCGTCGTCGCGGGTCTTGAGGTTGCCGACCTCATCGTAGGTCAGGGTGAGGTTCTGGACGTCGGTACCGCCGCCCGAGGGCTCGGTGAGCAGCGTGTTCAGCCGGCCGGTGCGGGCGTAGAAGCTCCGATATTCCTTGAGACCGTTGCCGAGCGTGACTTCGCGCTCCTGGCCCAGTGCATCCGTCGCGTTCAGCGTGTAGTACGCGAAGGCGCCGCCGCCCGTGTCGGGCAGCTCCAGTGCCGCCTTACCAGCAACTCAGCTCTTCACACTGTGGCCCACCAGAGTTCATTGGCCGAAAAGCGAGCTAGGTTCACAACGTCAGGCAAATTTGCGCGATGAAAGATCGAGGAAACTGCGTCGGATGAGAGCGTATAGACAGATGCATCCCAGTTGAGAACAGGCTCGACGACGACTTCAGCGGCTGACAGCACATCGCTCAACGGTTGGCGCCAACTGCTGCCGACGAACGCAAGTGGGCCAAGACTCCACAACAAAACGATGACCTCGCCGTTGGCCACAACGCGCGCCCAGTGTTCTCCAGCGTCCAGATCCCAATCCAACTTGGCGCTAGCCACTCGGCTCGTAATAACTCTCGCAACAGCGACGAGAGTGATCTCCGACCATTTTGCGCTTCCGTTTCTGCTCAGCGCTTCAGCGAAAAGTGGCGTCAAGTCTCGCATTACGGCGCGCCTCCGGGCGCTCCATGTACGAACCCTGTTCTAGTTCGATACACATTGATCCATTGTGTCAATTCACCGGTTTGCCCTGAAACGCCTACCGGCCCATTCGTGACAAGTACCTTTGCCTTGTTTCCCACCCACAGTCCAGCCTCATCTGCGAATGCGGCTGCATCTAGCACTGCCCTCCTTGCGTCCACCCGGAATAGGAATTGACTCCTTCCGCCGGCGAGACTCCCTGTCAGGTGCGGTGCCATCCCCGCTTCGTCAAGGACGTACCGCCCGTTTGAAAGCAGGCCCCTGGTGGTGCGAAAAATTGTCGGGGCCCCGAACGTCGATCTTGCGAAAGCTCCCCCGCGAGAAAGCAGCATACCGCCACGAACAAGCGGTCCGACGACGACGGTCGCGCCGTCAAAGAATGCTGCTCCGGTCAGCTCGCGATTGAAGATCGGAAGCTGAATATTTGGCCCAGCCCCAATGGCACCCCCAAAGTTGCTAGCGGCCTTGAGGAACCCCCATGCATTCGAGCCGAATGTCCCACGTTCACCGCGCTCTCCCCAGGCGGCGATATTAGGAAACATGAGAGAGGGCACCGTGGCGTAGCGACTCTCCGGGTGCTCGAACTGTGCGAACGACTGTCTTCCCTCTGCCAGGAAGTCATCCCAGACCAGTTCATGTGCCCGCCTCTCCAGCGCCTCAGCCGCTCGGGTGTAGTCGAGGTTGTCCATGGTCAGCGCGTCGGGCAGCGCCAACGGCGGCCTCGGATTCTGATTCGAATTGACCTGCGACATGTGCCAGCCATGGTCATGAAACACCCCCAACGACAGATCTCCAAGCGTCCACTGAAACCCGCTCGGATCCACCAGCGTCGCCGGATTGTTCATGACGTAGGCAAAGCGGTTGTGGCTCTGCGTGAGGTAAGGCGCCTGAATGAACGGATCCGCGCTGATGAACCTCCCGAGTCTCGGATCCTGAACTCTGCCGTTCATGTGGATCAGCCCGACGTTGTCGAGGTGCTCGTGCCCCGTGTACCCCCGCTCCGTCTCATGGGATCCGGCGAACGGGGAACCGAGCGGCGCCCAGGTCGAGGCGTTACGTCGGAGGCCCCAGGCGTCATAGGCCAGCGACTGCGTAACGGAACCGCCCGAACTCGTGATCTTCGTGATGCTGTTCTGCTGGTCCCGGTGC
>Ga0315912_10002146_pt1 | contig 21752 bp, 17 predicted proteins | sample VfabasoilMG_FD_204469 | JGI IMG/M metagenome (GOLD analysis project Ga0315912, IMG submission 204469) | Garden soil microbial communities collected in Santa Monica, California, United States - V. faba soil | ecosystem: Environmental > Terrestrial > Soil > Garden | place: USA: California...
CGTTTGATTTCGGCTTCGCGACAGGGCTGTCCTACAAGGACGTGCGCCTGTGTCTCGACGAGGCCGAGGCGCTCGGGGTTCCGATGGTGGCCGGCGCCGCAGTGCGTCAGATGCTGGCGATCACCAACGCGAAGTTCGGGCCTGACTCCGACTTCACCTCCATTGCGAGGGTTGTCGAAGAGTGGGCCGGGGTGGAGATCAAGTAGGTCAAAGGTCAAAAGGCGAAGGTCAAAGGTTAGGTACGTAGCGGCGGGTCTTTAGGCCCGCCGTGGCACTCATTGATGGAGAAGAAATGGATAAAGCGACGTTTGACAAGGGTCGGGAGATTCGCAGCTCGGTGCTCGGCAAGGAATTCGTGGACGCGGCGTTCAAGGCGGCCGACAGCTTCAGCATGCCGATGCAGGAGCTCGTCACCGAGTACTGCTGGGGCGCGGTGTGGGGACGCGAGGGTCTCGACAAGAAGCAGCGGAGCATGCTCAACCTGGCGATGATCAGCTGCCTGAACAGGCCGCACGAGCTGCGGCTGCACATCGCGGGCGCGCTCAAGAACGGTGTCTCGCGCGACGAGATCCGCGAGATCTTCATGCAGGTGGCGATCTACGCTGGCGTGCCTGCGGGTGTGGACTCATTCCGCGCTGCCAAGGAAGTCTTCGAGAAGATCGACGCGAAGTAATCCTCGACTCTTGGCTTTCGGCTCTCGGCTTTGGGTATGTTCTCGCCACGTCCCAGAGTCGAGAACCCAGAGCCTGGAGTCCAGAGCCCAGAGCCTAAAGTCCAGAGCCTTCAGGAGGTTCCAATGTTCGCAGACCGACGTGTGTGGGCAGCGGGTGCACTTATCGTGACGGCCGTGTTGCTGGCCTGCTCCAGCGCACTCGGACAGACGGATCGCTGGTATCCGTCGCGATGGGGTGCCGACGATCAACGCGGTGCCGCAAACAGGCTCACTCCCGCCAAAGTGCTCGAGGCGAAGAACGCCATCACCAAGGGCGTCGTCTATCAGCTCGGTCACGTGTACGAGAACGGCATGCCGATGTACGGCACGCGCCACTACAGTCTCCGGATTCCGCAGGCGTTCAAGATGCCGGGAAAGAACGAGGCGGTCTACCACGACGAGTTGATCAGCGGCGAACTCGGGCAGATCGGGACGCAGTTCGACGGTCTCGGTCACCTCGGCATGGGCGATCTGTTCTACAACGGCAATCGCCGCTCGGAGTTCGCGCAGGCCGAAGGGCTCACCAAGCTCGGGATCGAGAACGTTGGTGCCATCGTGACGCGCGGCGTTTTGATCGACGTTGCGAAGTTCAAGGGCGTCGATCAGCTGCCGGAGCGCTACGAGATCACGCCAGCCGATCTCAAAGGCGCCCTCCAGCGCGAGAACGTCCAGATCCGGAGCGGCGACATGGTCATCATCCATACCGGCTGGGGCTCGCTGTGGATGAAGGACAACGCGAAGTTTGGCGACAGCGAGCCCGGCATCGGCGTCGCGGCCGGTCAGATGCTCGTAGACGCCGAAGTCGTCGTGGTCGGTGCGGACACGTGGGGCGTCGAAGTGATGCCGAACCCCGATGCGTCGCTATCCGCGCCGGTGCATCAACTCTTCCTGGCGCGCAACGGGATCTATCTCCACGAGAATCTGATCACCGCGGACCTGGCGCGCGACAACGTTTACGAGTTTGTGTACATGTTTGCTCCGCTACGGTTGAAAGGAGCAACAGGGTCCCCGGGCAATCCAATCGCGATTCGGTAGCCGGGTGTAGGGCACCTCGGCGCGCCATTTCGATGCCTTTCGATCGAGACGGCGATATTGCGTTCGCTCTGACGAGCGATGACGCAATGGTGACAGAGGCGTGAACCAGAAGCTGAACTTGCGAAACCGAAACAGCCGCCGATTGCTCGCGACCGCCTACGAGAAGGTGGTTCGACGCCGTTCGAGGTGGGGCGGATAAGCCGCTTTCACTCGACGACGATCGGGCTTCACGCGCAGGTAGTACGAGAACTCCTCGGTAGCAGTCTGGCCGTTCGCGCCGGCGCGTCGCGCGTCAACGGGAACTCGGTCCTGCCCGAACATGCTGGTCAGGTGCACGGCCTTTGCGAGACTCGTCTCAGGCCTTTTTCCAGACGACATAAGCATTGAAGTTGCTGCCACGGAACGCGAAGACTCTATGCGTTCGTGTGCAATGCCGCCATTGGGAACATGCCGGGGGGCCTAGGGAAAATCCCTAGTTCTAGGTGTCGCTCAGCCAGCCCTGAAGCAGGGCGTACTTGACGATGTCGATGCGGCCCTTCAGCCCAAGTTTCCGGGCGGCGTTGGCCTTGTGGACTTCGACGGTTTTGACGCTCAACTCGAGTTGCGCGGCGATTTCCTTGTTGCTGTAGCCCGCGGCAATGAGCCGCAGTACTTCCGACTCGCGCTCGCTCAGGCCGACGCCAGTGCCCTGCGCCTTCTTCCCGCTCTTGGAGAGAAACCCGGCTGTGACTCTGGCGGTCAGCGCGGAGTCGAGGTACTGACCACGCGCCGCCGTAGCGCGAATGGCCTGCAGCAACTCCGACGCAGCGCTCTGCTTCAACACGTAGCCGTCGGCGCCGGCCCGCAGCAGCTCCTGTAGATACGCATCGTCGCCATGTCGCGTGAGGATCACGATCACGGAGTCCGGCTGCATCTGTTTCAGTGTGCGCGTGGCCACGAGGCCGTTCATTCCCGGCATCGAGATGTCCATGACGACGACGTCGGGGCGGAGGGTGCGCGCCTGCTCGACGGCCGCGGCGCCGTCGCTCACCTCCGAGACGACGGTCATGTCGGTCTGGCTCTCGATCAGCATCTTGAGCCCCTGGCGCACGGTGACGTGATCGTCCGCCAGCAGGATTCGCAGACGTGTGTCAGTCATTTGGCGACGCGTCCTGTCCAACAATCATCGGCATCCGAACGATGATGGTCGTGCCCTCGCCCGCTGCCGACTCTATTTGTACGGTCGCGCCAACCAGCGCTGCGCGCTCCTGCATGCCGAGCAACCCAAACCCTTGATGTGCCGCGCCGGCCACTGCCTGGTCGAACCCGACGCCGTCGTCCTCGATGATGAGCGATACGTAGTCGGGACGCCGCTCGAGGATGACGTCCACGTTCTCCGCGCGTGCGTGCTTGGCGATGTTGTTGAGTGCTTCCTGCGCGATCCGATAGAGCGTCGTTTCCACCTCTGACGTCAGCCTGTCCGAGGTTAGGCCAGTCGTGTGGAGATTGGCGCGGACGCCGGCGCGGACCGACCAGTCCTGCACGTAGTTGGCGAGCGCGGCACGAAGGCCGAGATCGTCGAGCGCCGTCGGACGCAGTTCCCACACGAGGTGATCGACGTCCTGATCGAGTTGCTGCGCAACCTTCTCGAGCGCTCCGACCTGCGGTGCCAGACGCGGGTCACTTCCGCAACTGTCTTTCAGAGCGCGGATGCCGAGCCCGAGCGCCGTCAACTGCTCGCCGAACTGATCGTGCATCTCGCGCGCAATGCGGCGGCGCTCATCCTCCTGAGCGAAGACGAGACGAGAGAGCAGCTCGGTTCGCGCCCGCTCGGCACGCTCGCGTTCCTGCATTTCCTCGCGCAGCGACGCGTTGGCCAGTGCGAGCTCCGCGGTGCGCTCCTTGACGCGAATTTCGAGCTGTTCATGCGCTCGCCGGAGCGCCTCCTCCGAGCGCTTGCGCTCCGACAGGTCGAAGTGGGTGCCGACGATGCGGCCGACGTAGCCATCTGCCTTGCGTACAGGGAAGCCACGCGAGAGCACGTGGATGTAGTAATCGCCTTTGTGACGCAACCGGAACTCGACCGTGTAGTCGCGCTCTCCGCGCAGCACGCCGTCAACGACCTCGCGAACTGCCGCGCGATCGTCGGGATGAAGCAGCCGTTCCCAGGCGCTGACGTGCGGTTCGATTTCGTCCTCGGAGTACCCGAGCATCTTCAGCCAGTGCGAGGAGTACACGACTGCCCCGGTCTCGAGGTTCCAGTCCCAGACACCTTCTTGCGCACCGGCGAACGCCAGCGAGAGCCGTTCCTCGCTTTCGCGCAGTGCCGTCTCGGTCCGCTTGCGCTCGGTGATGTCGCGTACGACGATCTGGATCGCGCGGTCCGGCGGATCCTCGAAGAGCGTGCCGCTGATCTCGACGTCCTTGACGGCCCCGTCGAGCGCCACGAGTGTCTCTTCGACTGCAGGAACGCTCTTGCCCATCAACAGCTGGCGAACCCGCTCGCGAATCTGCGGGTGACGCTCGGCAGGGAAGAAGCGAAGCGGCGACTGTCCGATGATCTGGTCGGGCGATGCGGCGCCAAACAGTCTCAGCGCAGCCGGGTTCACGAAGAAGATGGCGTTGTTGCGGCTAAGAAAGATGCCGTCCGGCGACAGGTCCACCAGCTGGCTGTAGTCCATGCTAGTCGACCGCCTGTCCCGTCGGACGGAGCTCGCGCCCATCGGCGAGAGTGGCTTTGACAAACATGCCGCCGGGCGATCCATCGCGCATCGGCCGGATCACGATCGACACTTTGTCTCCCGGCTTGAGTGAGTTCTTGCTCCACCCGCGCCGTCCGAGATAGTTGGGGCTCATGCCTTCGATGCCCCAGGTCTCGACTTTGCCGTTGTCCCCGGCGACGTCGATCCAGATCCACGTGTGCGGATTGGTCCAGTCGAATTTCTTGATCGTGCCGCTGATGGTCTTCTCCGTCTCCAGGTTGAACGGAGCGAAGGAGTGGTGAGCGGTGGCCTCGCGAGCACCAGCTGCGAGAAGGGTGACGGCGATGAGTGCGAGGGTGAGTCTGCGCATGAGTCGATCCTTACTTGCCCTTGGTTCCGGCCGGATCGTCGAGGCGAATGCCAGCCTTTCCCTTCTCGTCCACGAAGTTGCGATTGTTTTCCTGACAGACGTACTCGGCAATCGTCCAGGACCGATGCCGTTGTAGCGTGCGCGTCGTCGTGTACGGCGCGGTGAGGACGTCTGGATCGGTGACGGTGGTCTCGATGCTCATCGTGTCTGGACCGGTGAGCGTGAAGCGTTCGCGAATCCGCATCTTGTCGCCGTGGGGAACATTGGCGGCGAGATCAGTGAGCGGCGAGAACCCGATCGTATCGACCACCAGGGCATTGCCTTCCCATCGTCCGACGGATGTGCCATGGAATTTGAGATCCGGATCCTCGGGAAGCGGACGTCCATCGGTGTAGATGTGCCGGACCTGCGTGTAGGCCTCGATGACGATCGTCACCTTGCCGGGAGTCATCAGGAACTCCATCGGGTAGGGCTGTCCCATGATGCCGGGCATGCCCGGGGGCACGCAGTTCGCTGTCTGGTTGTCTTCGCGACCGAGTGACTGCAGTTCCTTGCGTTTTGCAGCGGCTGCCGGCGTGAGGGACGGGCCTTGAGGAGCGGCGCCGCGGCCTCGTCCGCCTCCGCCGCCAATCTCCCACACGCCGCTGAAGTCAGGCAGTTTGGCCAGGGCCGACCAGTCCGCCGCTGTCGGTGCAGCCGGCTTGGCTGCCGCCGTTTGCGCGGTTGCTGGTACCGCAGCGAGCATCACCAGCACTGCGACGCCGGATGAGAGCAGGGATATCGGGGCAGACCGCATCGGGATTTCTCCAGGCGGAGAGTCTAGCGCAACCCCGTGAAGGGTCAGACCCTTCACAGATCGGCGCGGGTAAAGACGCTCATTTGCTCGACGCCGCCGCGCCAACTGGCCGAGAGGGTCAGCGTGCTGCCGTCCGGCGACACGACGTATTCCACGCGGCCTTCGAAATCGCCCTTCCTGGAGACGACGGCCTCCAGGCTGTGCGAGCTAAGCCACCGGGCGCACATGTTGTAGCCATCTCGATGCCTGGACGGTCGCTCGTTGCCGTCGGCGGTGAATATGTTCACACCACGGTCGGTTCGGCCCGACTCGTCAACCATGACGTAGTCGATCGTTACGTCTGCACCCTGGATGTCGAATCCAACCGAAGCGGCCTGAAGGTGATTGAGCGGATGCAGCTTCGACCTCGATAAGTCCGCCGTCCACTTGCCGACGAATGGATTCCGGGCGGCAGTCGTCTCACGCTCGACGTGCGCCTGGAGCCGCGGCCAACTCGCAAACCCGTACTCACGAGCGAGCGCGTGCTGCGCGTCGGCCAACTGCACGTCAGGGCCGTGCAGCTGCAACGTTCGAAGTAGTTCCTTCGCCTGTTTCTTGAGGTGATCGAGGTTGGGGCGAGCCGGCAGATCGCGAGACATGACTTCTCCCTCAGGCCCGGCGTCCGCTCGCAGGCAAAGAGAGTCGATGCTCTCGGATCAAGAAGAACCTGCAGGTGGGATCATCCCTTCCCGCGGACGGGGTGCAACCTGCTTTGCATTCCCATCCTATCGGAGGTCTCGAAGCTCGACAAGCGTCGAACCCTCAAGCAGAGCTTGATAGACTGCAGATGGTGCCGAGCCTGCCCCGCGCCGCCGTATTGGCGGCCATAGTCTTCATCTTTTTCACATCAATTGCTCGAGCGGGTCAGGTGGGAACAGCTGACGGTGCGGGTTCGAGCGGCGAGCTCCCTTTCACGTTCGACGGTCCCCCGGTGCCGGTCGCGCCGAGCATCATCTCGCGTGATGCCGATGGCCGCGCCACCTTGCGAGCCATACGGTTGGCTGCTCCAATCAAGCTCGATGGCCAGCTCGATGAAGCCGTCTACGCGGCGACACCTTCGTTCACTGACTTCTTTCAGATGGAGCCGGTGGAAGGGCAGGTCGCAACGGAGAAGACAGAAGGCTGGCTGTTCTTCGACGACGACAACATCTATGTGACGTTCAAGTGTTGGGAAAGCCGGCCAGACGACCTCGTGGCCAACGAGATGCGTCGCGACAACAACAACATCTTCCAGAACGATCACATCGCGTTCCTCATCGACCCTTTCTACGATCGTCGCAACGGCCTGGAGTTCGCGATCAACCCGATCGGTGGGCGATGGGATGGACAGATCACGAACGAGCGGCAGTTCAACGCCGATTGGAACCCGGTGTGGGATCTTGCCGTCGGCCGCTTCGAGGGCGGCTGGACGGTGGAGTTGGTGATCCCGTTCAAGTCGCTTCGCTATCGGCCGGGGCGTGCGCAGATCTGGGGCTTCAATGCGCGCCGGGTCAACAAGGGGAAGAACGAAACGTCCTTTCTTACGAAGTTGCCGCGCGCGCTCGGGCAGCGCGCGCTGTTTCAGTCGTCGCTCGCGTCAACGGTGGTCGGGCTCGAAGCGCCTCCCGGGTCACGCAACCTCGAGATAAAGCCGTACGCAGTCTCCGGCCTGACGAGCGACGCCGGCGCGATTCCTACTGTTTCAAACGACGTGTCGGGCGACATCGGCGTCGATGTGAAGTACGGCCTGACGCAGAACCTCACTGCCGACTTCACCTACAACACGGACTTCGCACAGGTCGAGGCCGACGAACAGCAGGTCAACCTCACGCGCTTCAGTCTCTTCTTCCCTGAGAAGCGCGAGTTCTTCCTCGAGAACCGCGGCCTGTTTGGTTTCGGCGGCGTAGACACGAGTAATGGCGGCGACACGCCGATCATGTTCTACAGCCGGCGAATCGGATTCGACAGCGGACGCCAGGTGCCGATTCAAGCAGGTGGCCGCGTCACCGGTCGAGTGGGTCGTTACAGCCTTGGCATGCTGAACATCGGCACGCGGGAAGACGAAGCCTCGCTGTCGCCGGCGACCAACTTCTCCGTCGTGCGCGTGAAGCGCGACGTGTTGGGCCGCAGCAGCATCGGCGTGATCGCGACCGGTCGTTCCAATATCGAGGGCGGCACCGCAAACAATCAGGCGTACGGTGTCGATGGAACGTTCGCGTTCTTCGCGAACATCGCGATCAACACCTACTGGGCACGCACACAAACCGACGGCGTGTCGGGTGAGGACACGAGCTACCTGGGACAGTTCGATTACGCCGGCGATCGCTATGGCGTCATGGTCGAGCGGCTCGTGATCGGCGACGTCTTCAGGCCGGACGTCGGCTACGTGCGCCGCAGCGACATTCGCCTGTCACAGGGACAACTCAGGTTCAGCCCGCGTCCGAAGTCGAGCCGAATCGTGCGGAAGTACTCCTGGACCGCCCTCATCGCGTACACAGAAAACCGCGCCGGCCGTGTCGAGACGCGCGACATGCGCGGTGAGTTCGGCATCGAGTTCCAGAACAGCGACACGTTCGCCGCCAGCTACGGTGATTCGTACGAGTTCCTGCCCGTCCCCGCGCGCATTGTCGGCATCACGATTCCAATTGGTGGCTACGACTACGCGACGACGCGCATTGGCTACAACTTCGGCAGGCAGCGGCGAGTCTCGGGCAACGTGTCGGTCGAGACCGGCGAGTTCTACAGCGGGCACAAGACGACGCTGTCGATCAGCCAGGGGCGCGTGAACTTCACGCCGCAGTTGTCAGTCGAGCCGACGTACCTTGGCAATTGGGTCGATGTCGTCGAAGGTCAGTCAACGACGCATCTGATTGGCTCGCGCGTCACCTACACCGTGACGCCCGAGATGTTCGTCAGCGCGCTGGTGCAATACAACACCGGCATCGATTCCGTGTCGGCGAACGTGCGATTGCGCTGGGAGTATCGCCCGGGGAGCGAACTGTTCCTCGTGGTCAACGAGCAGCGCGACACGCTCTCGCCGCGGTTCCCAGATCTCATGAACCGCTCGTTCATCGTGAAGATCAATCGGTTGCTGAGATTTTAGGTAGCTGGGTGGGCAACCTAGTGCGCGTTCAGCATGTGCACCGCGATTAGCCAGCGTCCATCTGTCTGCTTGCGGCTGATCTGCACGAAGTACCCCGACGCCTCGATCGGTTTCTTCTCGCGCGGATCGACGATCGTCATCACGTAAGTGCCCTGTGAGTACGCGACATCGTCGCGCCCTTCGACCGATGTCGTTCGCACGGTGAAGCCGGTCATGCCCGGAAGACCGGCCAGGCACCCCTCGATCGATGTTCGCCCTTTGACGGCCGTCTCTCCCGGCGGATACAGAACGGCGCTGTCAGCATAGAGCGCGCTGACCGTCTTGAATTCCTTCGCGAACACGCCTGTCGCGAAGGCCTGGGTCAGTTCGTTGACCTGCGTGATGTCGTCAGGCGAGAGGGCAGGACGACTCTGACTCTCGGAGCGCGCGGGTAGCAGACAAAGCCCGACCGCCAACGCCACGAGAGCCAGAGTCTTCAATCTCGTTGTCTCCTAATTCGTACTGCGCGCAGCAGGGCCCTGGCCGATCGCCGTGCGCAGGTCGGCGATCGTCGCCAGCCGGGGACCGTGGAGCGCCGCGATCTGGCGCACGTCCAGCTTCAATCGCTGGATGTTGTCGTTCAAGTTCACCGAGAACGGGTTCGGCATCGCCGGTGGAGGCGCGTCGGCCGCGGCCGGTGTGTAGGCATCGCCCTCAACCACGATCTTCTCCTTCGGCAGATACACCATCGCAAACGCGTCGTTGTGACCGCCGCCCGCGATCTGATGAATTTCGATCGTCCGAGTGCCGTCAGTGAGTACGTGCTTGTCGGTGAACGTCTCGAAGGTCGCCGCCTTCTTCGACTGCGCGAGCCGATCGGGGTTGAGCGTACGGGGAGCGGCCCATGCCTGCTCGTAGTACGGCTTGTTCATCTCGTGCGTCACGATTGTCGCGCCTTCATCCACGTACGTCCGCACTCCGCCCGAGTGATCGAAGTGCGCGTGCGAGTTGATCAAGTAGCGAATTGGCTTGTTCGGGATCGTCTCTTTGGCCTTGGCGATCACGGCAAGCGATCGCTCTTCGTTCTGCGGTCCTTCGACGATGACGATGTGATCCTTCTGATCGATCACCACGCTGTGATGAGTCCCGCCCTTGAAGTAGTAGACGCCGTTGGCGAGTTTTTCAACGGTGACGGCGACAGGCGCGGGCGCCGGAGCGGACGTCGGTACCGCTGCAGCGAGTCCTGGATTCGCCATGACCGCCGACACCGTGATGTCGAGCACCGGGTGTCCGCCCTGCACGCGCACGATGCGCGCCGGGAAGCGCACGCCACCGAAGTCTTTGTAGTCGGAGTAGTTGAACTGAACTTCGGTGTCGCCGAGCACCGGGTTGTCGATCTGCGTCTTCACGACCACGACCTCGTTCTGCTCGTTGATCGTGCCGACGTACTTGTTCTTGCCGACAGAGAACGACACGTCAGACCCACCGGCTGCCGGCTGCGATGTGGCGTTGTTCGCTGCGGCCGCTTTGAGGAACCCCTGCGGCGTTGTCCAGATCTCCATCACGCGCTCTTCGACGGTCGCGGGCTGCAGTTGCGCAGTGGGTTCGGCTCCGGCTGGTGCGCCGGCCGGCGCCACCATGTTCCACGCGGTGGTACCACTCACGTACTGATCCGGCTTTTGTTCGGCGGGTGTGGGCCGGACGCGATCGGCCTCGACAGTCTGGAGGCGCGTCATCTGCACGCGTGCCGCAGGAGCGGCGTAGTCCACTGTGGCGGTATAGCTGCTGACATCGAACTGAGGCCACGGCAGGGATGGGTTCGGGGCCTGGCCGAACTGATACCACCGTCCGGTTCCCGAGAACTGAATGGAGTTGATCTGCGCAGTCCCGAGCGCGGCGTGTGCCGCTTCGAGTGTGCCTGCGCGCGGCCCGCATGCGGCCGACGCTGCCGCGATCGCGGTGACGACGACAGTGATCCAGAGTCTGCGCATAGTGCCCTCTATGAGAAATAAGGTGAAGGAAGCGAGCGGCAGTATAGACGCGGGCTCATGGCCGGACAACCCATTCAGGGTATGGCCCGACCGTGAGTGAAAGGCGTTAGGATTACCCATGGTGTTGCGAGTCCGCGTGCGCCACGCCGCTGGCGGTGTGCTTCTGGCCCTGTGCCTCGGCACACTTCCGCTCAATTGGTCGACGCACGCCGCTCAACAAACCGCTCCCGCGCCGGCACTCGCAACGCAGAAAGCTCTGCTGGATCGCTACTGCCTGACCTGCCACACACAACGACTCAAGGAGCGCGGCACGGTCCCGATCGCGCTCGACTCGCTCGACCTGGGTCAGGTCGGCACCAACGCCGCGGTGTGGGAGAAGGTCGTCGTGAAAATGCGCGCGGGGCTCATGCCGCCCGCGGGCTCGCCCCGACCAGACAAGGCCACGCACGATGCGTTCGCCTCGTGGCTCGAGTCCGCGCTCGATCGAAATGGCGCCGCGAGCCCGAACCCGGGTCGCACGGAGCCGTTTCACCGGTTGAACCGGGCCGAGTATCGCAATGCGATTCGCGACATCCTCGACCTCGACGTCGATGTGACGGCCTTGCTGCCTGCCGACGACGTGAGCTACGGGTTCGACAACATCGCCGGTGTGCTCAAGATGTCGCCGACGTTGCTCGAGCGATATCTCGCCGCTGCGCAGAAGGTGAGCCGCCTCGCGGTGGGCACGCCGCTTCCTGCGCCGAACATCGACTACTTTCGGGTGACGGACGATCTGTCGCAGGACGAGCATCTGGCGGGTCTTCCACTTGGTACTCGTGGAGGCACGCTGATTCGCTATCAGTTCCCGATGGACGGCGAGTACGAGATCAGGCCAAGGCTGACGCGCGACTTGAACGAGAGCCTGCCGCTCTACACCGAAGATCAGCGGCTCGAGATCAGCATCGACGGCCAGCGCGTGGGTCTCTACACATTGCCTGGCGTTGGTGGTGCTAATACGCCTCCCGAGAATATCGAGCCGGAACCTGACGCGGGCGCTCCAGCCAGCCCCGAGCCCCGAACTCCGAACCCCGAGCCCCGAACCCAGAATCCCGGTGCGCAGGCACAACCTGCCCGTCCGTCGATCTCTCAGATTCAACAGGCCGTGCGCCTCGGTGCTCGCGAGAGAGCCGCGCGCAATCGAGCCGACGAGTCGTGGAATCTTCGAGTGCCGGTGAAGGCGGGCGCGCGCGATCTGGTCGTCACCTTTGTCAATAGCGTGTCGGCGATCGAGGAGACACCGCGTCTTCCATTCGAGCGGCCGTTCCCGGCTGGCGTGAACATCCCGGAGACTCGTCGTGGTGCGTACCTGCGCAGCGTGGAGATCGCCGGTCCCTACGACGCGAGTGGTCCCGGCCAGAGTCAGAGCCGCAAGAGGATCTTCAGCTGCTCGGAAGGCGATGCGTGCGCGCGGACGATCCTGACGACGCTCACGCGCCGTGCGTATCGGCGCGCGGTCACGAGTGCTGATGTCGATCCGCTCATGGCCTTCTATCGCGAAGGTCGCGCGCAGGGTGGGTTCGATGCCGGGATCGAGCACGCGCTCAGGCGCCTGCTCGTGAGTCCCGAGTTCCTGCTTCGAGTGGAACGCGATCCGGCGAATGTCGCTCCGGGGGCCGTCTACTCGATCAGTGACGTCGAGCTCGCGTCGCGTCTCTCGTTCTTCCTCTGGAGCAGCGTGCCCGACGATGAGTTGCTGAACCTGGCGACGAAGCGTCAGTTGAGCGAGCCTGCGGTGCTCGCGCGCCAGGTTGGCCGGATGATGGCGGATCCGCGAGCGGAGGCGTTCGTTCGCAACTTCGCGGGTCAGTGGCTGTTCCTCCGAAACCTCGACGCCGTTGTTCCGGTGCAGAGCGTGTTCCCCGATTTTGATGACTCGTTGAGGCAGTCCTTCCGTCGTGAGACCGAGCTCTTCTTCGAGAGCATCGTCCGCGAGAATCGCAGCGCGCTCGATCTGCTGCGAGCCGACTACACGTTCGTCAATGAGCGCCTCGCCAAGCACTACGGCATTCCCAATATCAAGGGCGAGCAGTTCAGGCGGGTGACGCTTCCGGAAGACAGCAAGCGGCGCGGGCTGCTCGGGCAGGGAAGCATCCTGACAGTCACGTCGTATCCCGATCGGACATCGCCCGTCGTCCGCGGCAAGTGGATTCTGGAGAACCTGCTGGGGACGCCGCCGCCGCCGCCAATACCAAACGTGCCGCCACTGCGCGCGACGGATACGTCAGGGGTCGTGCTGCCGATGCGTCAGCGGATGGAGCGCCATCGGTCCAACCCGGTGTGCGCGTCGTGTCACGCGATGATGGACCCGCTCGGCCTTTCGCTGGAGAACTTCGACGCGATCGGGAAATGGCGCACGCTCGGGGAGTCGTCAGCGCCGATCGACGCGAGTGGGATGTCGCCGGACGGAACCCGGTTCGAAGGCGCTGACGGGCTGCGCCGCACGCTGTTGAGCTCGGACCGTTTCGTGTCTACGCTCACAGAGAAGATGCTGACGTACGCACTTGGGCGCGGTTTGGAGTATTACGATGCGCCGTCGGTGCGGACGATCCTTCGCGGTGCCTCCCAGGACGACTATCGCTTCTCGAGCCTGGTTGTTGGAATCGTGCAGAGCGCGCCGTTCAGGATGAGGAAGGCACAGGGGCTGTAGGCCATGTTCATAACGAAGAAAGCGCTTCCTAGACGAACGTTCCTTCGTGGCATGGGCGCCACGCTCGGCCTTCCGCTCCTCGATGCGATGGTGCCGGCACTGTCCGCGATGGCGCAGACGGCGGCCAATCCGGTCAAGCGGCTCGGGTTCATCTATCTTCCGAACGGCGTCGCGCGTAACTTCACCGGCATCAACTATTGGACGCCAACGGGCGAGGGCACCGGGTTCGAGTTCTCGCCCATCCTCAGTCCGCTCGCGCCGTTTCGCAATCGTCTGCTCGTCTTCAGCGGACTGGCACAGCACCAGGCCGACGCGTTCGACGACGGCGCCAACGGTGATCACACGCGCGGCACGAGCTCGTGGCTCACCGGTGTGCACTGCAAACGCACCGAGGGTGCCGACGTCAAGAACGGTGTCTCGGCAGACCAGATCGCTGCGCGACATCTGGGCCAGACGACGGCGCTGCCGTCGCTGGAGCTGGCGATCGATCTCAACTTTCTCGGGGGGCAGTGCGAGAACAGCTACAGCTGCGCGTACTTGAACACGCTCGCCTGGAGCTCGGATACGACACCGCTGCCGACGGAGAACAACCCGCGCATCGTGTTTGAGCGGCTCTTTGGTGATGGTGGAACGAGCGAGCAGCGCCTGGCGCAGGCGAAACGCAACCAGAGCATCCTCGACTCGGTGACGGATGACCTCGCGAAACTGCAGGCCTCGCTTGGCACGCGCGATCGCACGACCGTGACGGAGTATCTCGACTCAGTGCGCGAGGTGGAGCGGCGCATTCAGCGCATCGAATCGCGTGACGCCTCCGAGCTTCCGACGCTCGAGCGCCCCGCCGGTGTGCCCGATCGCTTCGACGAGCACGTCAAGTTGATGTACGAGTTGCAGTGGCTGGCGTTCCGCTCCGACATGACGCGCGTCGTCACGTTCATGCTGGGCCGCGAGCTGAACTTCCGCACGTATCCGGAGATCGGGATCACCGAAGGGCATCACGGGCTTTCGCATCATCAGGACAACCCGACGCAGCTCGCGAAGTACGCGCGACTCAACACGTATCAGACCGAGCTCTTTGCCTGGTTCCTCGAGAAGCTGCAATCAACGCCCGAGGGTGATGGCTCGCTGCTCGATCACTCGATGTTCCTCTACGGCGCGAGCCTCAGTAACCCGAATCTTCACGCGCACTACGATCTGCCGATCGCGGTTGTTGGTGGTGGGGCAGGGACGCTGCGTGGAGGCCGGCATCTCGTCTATCGCAACGAAACCCCGATGACGAACCTGCTCCTCAGCCTGCTCGAAAAGGCTGGCGTCCCGGCGGAGAAGATCGGAGACAGCACGGGGCGGCTGGAGCTGTTGTCAGGGGTATGAAGAACATCAGAAAACTCCCAATTCCCAACTCCTCAACTCCCAATCTGGCAATTTCCGGTTTTGGGAGTTGGCTTTCTTGGAAGTTGGGAGTTGTCCTGGCGCTGCTCATCGTCGTCAGCGCGCATCCCATGGCCGATGTCACGCTCGTCGAAGCAGTGAAGAACGGCGATGCGGCGACTGTGAAGTCGTTGCTCCAGGCCAAAGCTGACGGAAACAGCGCCGAGGCGGATGGTACGACCGCGCTTCATTGGGCCGTGCGGCGTGGCGATGCCACGACTGTCGATCTGTTGCTGAAAGCCGGAGCGAAGGCGGCGACGGCGAATCGCTACGGCATCACGCCACTCTATCTCGCCAGCGCCAATGGCGATGCGGCGACGGTCGCGCGACTGCTCGACGCGGGCGCCGATCCCAACACGGCTCTTCCTGACGGCGAGACAGTGTTGATGACTGCGGCGCGCACCGGCAACGTGGCGGTGATCAAAGCGCTCGTGACGCGCGGCGCGAACGTGCGTGCACGCGAAAAGCGCAAAGGGCAGGACGCACTCATGTGGGCGGCTGCCGAGAACAATGCCGCGGCCATCACGGCACTCATAGAAGCAGGTGCCGATCGCGACAGTCGCTCGCAGGGTGGAACGTTCACGCCATTCCTCTTCGCTGTCCGCGGCGGCCACCTCGCAGCGTCGCGCGCGTTGCTCGATGCCGGCGTTGACGTCAATCAGGCACTGCCGGACGGAACCAGTCCGCTCGTCCTCGCGACGATGAATGCCCACTACGAGGTTGCCGGTCTCCTCCTCGAGCGCGGCGCCAATCCGAGCGCCGATGCGCAGGGATGGAGCGCGCTTCATCAGATCGCCTGGTCACGACGTCATAACGCCGGCTTCAATCTGCCCGGGCCGGTGCAGACCGGCAATCTCGACAGCCTCGAACTGGTCCGGCAGCTGGTCACGCGCGGCGCCAATGTAAACGCGCGCACGACGAAAGAGCCGCGGGACGGCAATCGCAACATGCTGAATCGCCTCGGCTCGACGCCGTTTCTCATGGCGGCAAAGAACGACGACGTGCCGATGATGAGAGTGCTGCTCGACCTCGGCGCGGACGCGTCGATCACGACCAACCGCGGGACGACGGCCTTGATGGTGGCGGCCGGTGTCGGTATCTGGGCGCCGGGAGAGAACCCGGGCACGCACGAAGAAGCGCTGGCGGCGATGAAGATTGCGCTCGAAGCCGGCGGGGGTGCAGTCAACGACGTGGACATGGATGGCGAGACAGCGCTCCACGGTGCGGTCTATCGCGGTGGAAACATCGCGGCGATTCAATTCCTGATCGACCGGGGCGCGAAGCTCGATGTGCGCAATGCCAAAGGGTGGATTCCGCTGACGGTCGCGGACGGTGTCGAGTACACGCCCGCTGTGTTGAAGCGCTACCCGGAGGCCGCCGCGCTGCTCCGCAAAGCGATGCGCGATCGCGGGCTTCCGATTCCAGACAGGACGCATAGCCCTGAGCTCGAGACCCCGGCCGCACAAGCAGGACCCGTGTCATCGCGCACGATCTGGGACGGCGTGTTCACGCAGGCGCAGGCGGATCGTGGACGCGATCAGTACCGGAAGTCATGCGCCTCGTGCCACAAAGCCGATCTCCTCGGCGAGTCCGCAGCTCCGCCCCTGGCCGGTCCCGAGTTCTCACAACGCTGGGTTGGATCGAACGTCGACGACCTCGTGACGACCATTCGCCGATCGATGCCGCAGGATGCACCGGACAGCCTCGGTACGCCCGCATATGTCGATCTCGTGAGCTATCTGCTCAGCGTCAGCGGAAGTCCCACCGGAGCGAGCGACATGCCGCTGGAATCCGGGGCACTCAAACAGATACAGTTCACCGCGCGCTAAACGTAAGGTCAAAGGTCAAAGGTCGAAGTAATGACTCAGAAGAGAAGCGTTGTGCTGACCGGCCTGGTCGCGCTAGGCCTTGCCGTGATGATTGGTGGTGCGGCGGCGCAGCAGCCAGTACCGGCGCAGCAACCACCACCGGCCGGACGAGGCCGTGGCCTCGGCGCATTCATGACCGGCAACATCGAAGTGGGCGACACGAAGAACATGAACATGTCGCGCATCAGATTCGCAGCTGGCGCGCGCACCAACTGGCATATCCATTCGGCAGGACAGCTCCTGCTCGTCGAGGAAGGGAAAGGGCGCCTGCAGGAAATGGGCAGCGCCATCGTGGACATCCCTGCTGGCCAGCCTGTGCTCACCAAGCCTAATTTGCTGCACTGGCATGGCGCTGCGCCCGATCAGGCGGCGCTGCAGTTCAGCGTCTACAGCGGGACGCTGGATTGGAAAGAACCGGTGACCGACGAACAGTATCTGGGAAAGAAGTGATGCGCCTGACTGCCAGGATCGTTGTTGCCCTCGCCTCCACCATCGTCATCGCCGTTCCACTCGCCGGGCAGGGGCCACCACCAGACACCAAGCTTCCGCCGCTTCCGCATCCGAAACTTCCTGCCGTCACGTCTCAAGACATTCTCGATGGGTTCAAGAACCCATCGCGCTGGCTGACGTTCTCCGGCAACTACAGCGGGCAACGTCACAGCCCGCTCAAGCAGATCACGCCCGAGAACGTTCGCCGCCTCGTGCCGCAGTGGACGTTCCAGGCCGAGGGCATGGCGATTGGTCGCGGCTTCGAGGCGACGCCGATCATTCAAGACGGGATCATGTACGTCAGTGGCACCGGCAACTACGCCTGGGCGGTGGACATGCGCACCGGCCGTCAGATCTGGCGCTACCGCCGCGTGCTGCCACCGGGACTGACCTACGGTGGCGGAAATCCCGCGAATCGCGGAATGGCGATCCTCGGCGATCGGCTCTTCATGGGGACGCTCGACGCACACCTCATTGCGCTCGACCGCTACACCGGTGAAGTCCTGTGGGACGTCGCGGTGGACGACTTCAAGACCGGCCATGCGATCACCGGGGCACCGCTCGTCGTGAAGGACAAGGTGATAGTCGGCAACGCGGGTGGCGATTTGCCCACGCGCGGATTCCTGGATGCCTACGATCCCGCGACCGGCAAGCGCATCTGGCGCTTCTACACGATCCCTGGCGCAGGCGAGCCGGGGAGTGAAACCTGGTCAGACGCAGCGGTGCTGCCGCGCGGTGGCGGCGCGACGTGGATGACCGGCAGCTACGACCCCGAGCAGAATTTGATCTACTGGGGCACCGGCAATCCTCAACCCGATTACTACGGGCTCGATAGACAGGGCGACAACCTGTATACGGCTTCGCTTATAGCCGTCGATGCGGACACAGGAAAACTGAAGTGGCACTTCCAGTTCACGCCGCACGATTTGCACGACTGGGACTCCAATCACGTGCCGGTGATCGCCGACGCCATGATTGGCGGACGCGCGCGCAAGGTCGTGATGGTCGCCAATCGCAACAGCTTCTTCTACGTACTCGACCGCACCACCGGGAAACTGATTCTCGGCAAGCCCTATAACGGCACGCAGTGGGCGCGCGAGCTTGGGCCCGATGGCAAGCCAATTGTCCTGAGCCAGGGTGCCGTTTTCCCGGGCGATACCAAGGAACCGCCGTGCGTGCCTGACTTCCGCGGCGGCACCAACTTCAATCCGCCCTCATACGATCCGGCGCTGCAGCTGTTCTTCGTGATGGCTCGCGAGACGTGCGCGATCTACACGCCCATCAAGCAGGAGATGGTGCCGGGGCGTGTGTTCATGAGCGGAGGGATGCGCAAGCTGCCTGATCCCGACTACGGCGCGGTGCGCGCGCTCGACATCACGACGGGCGCGATCAAGTGGGAGTTCAAGCTGCCGACGCCATCGCTTGCCGGTGTCATGTCAACGGCGTCAGGGCTTGTGTTCGCAGGCGACAACGAGGGCAACTTCAACGCGTTCGACTCGAAGACGGGCAAGCAGCTGTGGTCGTATCGCACGGGCTCTCTCATCTGGGGCGCGGCGCCGACGACGGTGATGCTCGATAAGCGTCAGCTCGTCTTGTTGCCGTCGGGAAATACGTTGGTCGCGTTCGGCTTGATGGAACCCTAGACAACTCCCAATGTCCAACTCCCAACTCCCGATTCCCAACTCCCAAAGACCAACTCCCAACTCCCAACTCGGAGTTCCGTTGTTCGCGGCAGCACTGATGTTCCTTGCTGCATCGTTGGCCTCGGCGCAAGCGCCACGTTCTTCGCCGCCGGTTCCGCAACTCCCTCAGGCGTTCTTCTCGTCGGAGCTCCAGATCCGCGTGGTGCCCGTGGCCACGGGGCTCTCGCATCCGTGGAGTCTCGCGTTTCTTCCGGACGGAAGCATCCTGGTCACCGAGCGCGAAGGTCGGCTGCGTATCGTGAAGGACGGCAAGCTCGATCCGACACCGATCGCCGGAACGCCGAAAGTCTTCGCGCGTGTGCTCGCCGGTCTGCTCGACGTTGCGCTGCATCCGCAGTACGCGCAGAACCACGTCATCTATCTGAGTTACTCAAAGGCCGGTGAAAACAATCTCACGACCACGGCTCTCGCGCGTGGCGTCTTCGATGGCACCACGCTGAAAGACGTCAAGGACATCTTCGTCGCCAACTCGTGGAGCAAGTCGACCACGAACTTCGGCGGACGCATTGCGTTCGACAAGGCCGGCCTCTTATATCTGACTGTCGGCGAGCGCCAGGAACAGGATCGCGCGCAGAAGCCCGGCGATCATGGTGGCAAGGTGCTGCGCCTTCGCGACGATGGAAGTGTGCCTCCCGACAATCCGTTTGTCGGGAAGCAGGGTTACCTGCCTGAGATCTACTCGCTCGGTCATCGAAGCCCGCAGGGGTTGGCGATGAACCCAGCGACCGGTGCGCTCTGGGAGAACGAGCACGGCCCTCTGGGTGGCGATGAGCTGAACATCATCCAGGCCGGCAAAAACTACGGCTGGCCGCTCGTGACGTTCGGCACTGACTACGACGGCACGAAGATCAGCGACTCGACGTGGCGCGCCGATCTCGAGGCGCCGTTCGTCTACTGGGTGCCTTCGATCGCGATCTCGGGCATCACCTTCTACACAGGCGATCGGTTTCCGCAGTGGAAGGGCAACGTGTTCGTCGGCGCAATGTTCCAGGGGCGCACGCGAGGCACGGGTCATATCCAGCGCATTGTGATCAACGCAGCGGGGCGCCCGATCAATCGCGAGCCGATTCTGACCGAACTGCGTCAGCGCATTCGCGACGTGAGGCAGGGACCTGATGGATTGCTCTATGTGCTCACCGACGAAGACGCAGGCATGTTGCTGCGCATCGAGCCGGCGAACTGACATGGCTCGTATCACGACGCTTCTGCTGGCGCTTCTGATCGCCACGCCTGCGTTCGCGCAGCTCGCCTCACCGAACAAGGCTGGTGTCTCGATGGGACACCTTCACTACATCGTGAAGGACGTCGAGGCGAACAAGCGCTTCTGGGTGGCGCTTGGCGGAACGGTGCTCATCGAGAGCCCTGCCGCCCTGCTCCGATTTTCCGATGTCTTTGTGCAGCTCACACCCGGCGAGTCGACTGGTGGAACCGAAGGATCGGTCGTCAATCACGTCGCGTTTCGCGTGCAGTCGTTCGCGACGGTCGAGGCCGCCGGTCTGAAGGTAGCCCGGCTCGCCAATTTCCCGGGCGTGGGCTCGACGATGACTCCCGAGGGGGAACGGATTGAGCTGTTCGAGAACAGCGCGACAAATCTGACGTTCACGCAGGATGCTGGTTATCAGGATCCACTGGCCGAGCGCCACAACCGCCTGCTCCCGATTCCCATCGCGTTCCATCACATTCATCTGTATCTGCCGGCCGGGAAAGTCGCAGAGGCCAAGGCGTGGTACACGAAGATGTTTGGCGGCGTGCCCGGCAAACGCTCGAACTACGACGCCGTGGACCTGCCGGGCGTCAACCTGAACTTCAGCGAAGCGCCAAAGCCGACGGTGCCGTTGAAGAATCGGATGCTCATGCACATCGGGTTCGAGGTCCAGGACCTCAAGGCCTTCTGCCTGCGGCTCGAATCACTCGGTGTACGCTTTGATGTGCCCTATGGCAGCCGCCCAGACGAGGGTGCGATATTCACCGACCCGTGGGGCACGACGATCTCGTTGACGGAGTCGTTCAGAGCCGTGTCTCCCACATCCACGCGGAGGTAGTTCGATGCGCCTTCGATATCTCTTGTCAGGCTCGGCCGCGGCATGCGCCGCTGCGTTCGTGAGCGTGATGGTCGCGCCGTTGTCGGGTCAAAGCGCGCCACGAACGCCGTGGGGCGATCCGGATATTCAGGGGACGTACACCAACACCTACGAGAACGGTACGCCGCTCGAACGGCCGAACGAGTTTGACGGGAGGAAGCTCGAGGACATCAAGGGTGACGAGCTGGCTGCCCTGAGAAAGAAGATTCAGCAGCGCACAGTCGAGAACTTCGAGGGACCCATCCACGCACCGAACAATTGGTGGCAAGACAATCTCGATTTGCACCGCGGCAGCCAGGCGTGGCTCGTGATCGATCCGCCCGACGGGAAGATCCCGCCCCTGACAGCTGACGCGCAGAAGAAAGCGCAGGCGCGAGCCGCTGCTCGCAAGGCCAGCACCCGCGGGCCTGCCGACTCGTACGAAGATCGCAGCCTCTACGACCGATGCATCACGCGCGGTCTCCCCGGTTCCATGATGCCGGCGATCTACGGCAACCAGTATCAGATCGTCCAGTCACCGGGGTATGTCGCGATTCTGTACGAGATGATTCATGAAACGCGCGTGATTCCGCTGGAAGACCGCGCGGCCCCCGGCGCGAGCATCACTCAGGACATGGGCGTTGCCCGTGGGCGCTGGGAAGGCGACACGCTCGTGGTGACGACGAAGAACTTCAAGGAGCGCAGCGTCTACCGCAACGCAAACGCGGAAACACTGACGCTGACCGAGCGATTTCAGCGCATCGCTTCGGACAAGGTGCGATGGACTGTGACAGTGGATGATCCGGCGACGTGGACGAAGCCGTGGACGTTCTCGC
>Ga0315912_10002147_pt1 | contig 21750 bp, 20 predicted proteins | sample VfabasoilMG_FD_204469 | JGI IMG/M metagenome (GOLD analysis project Ga0315912, IMG submission 204469) | Garden soil microbial communities collected in Santa Monica, California, United States - V. faba soil | ecosystem: Environmental > Terrestrial > Soil > Garden | place: USA: California...
CATCGTCGCTTATTTTTCTCGCAGCGCTCGACGGCAAAACTCCGCCGCAAAAAAGTCGTGTCCCCGACGGACCCGTCATTGAGGAAAACCTCGGCAAGGTTGCCCCGTCGCGCACATACCAGGACCTCCTGAAAAATCAATATGACGAGGGCTTGTTCGATTACTACTGCAGATCCCAGGCGATCGTTCTCTCCCTCGACGGCTCCGAAAAGCCGATCGGCAAGGAAGGTGCAGTCGCATTTCTCAGTCCGTCGCCCAACGGTACACTCGTGCTCACCAGGACGATAGAAAAGCCTTACTCGTACCTCGTACCAGCATCTCTCTTTCCCCAACGCGTTCAGGTCGCAAGCCTGGATGGAACGTTTGTCAAAACTCTTGCGGAAATCCCGCTCGGCGAGAGCATACCCACTGGATTCAATGCCGTTATCACCGGACCGCGCAATCACAACTGGAGAGCCGACCAGCCGTCGACTGTCTATTGGGCGGAGGCACTCGATGGCGGAAATCCAAAAAAGAAAGTTGAGCTGCGCGACAAGGTCATGCAATGGCAGGCACCATTCAACTCCTCGCCTTCTGAACTCGCCAGCTTGCCACTCCGGTACTCGGGTGTGGATTGGGGAAATGATAAAGTGGCGCTTGTGCATGAGATTTGGTTTTCGGATCGCAAAACGAGAACCTACCAGATCGATCTTACAAATCCCGCAAAGAGAAAAGTATTGTTCGACAGATCATTCGAAGACACTTATTCCGATCCGGGCGATGTGGTCACGACACTTAATTCATTCGGCAAGAGTGTAATGGCCATTTCAGACAACGCAATATTTCTCACCGGCCAGGGCGCCTCACCGGACGGTGACCGGCCTTTCCTGGACAAACTCGATCTCGGCACAGGAAAGATCACAAGGTTGTGGAGGAGCGAGGCGCCGTACTACGAAACAGTTACCGGTGTGATCGACTACAAGAAGCCGACGTTTGTGACATCCCGCGAATCACAATCAGAAAATCCCAACTACTGGATGCGGTCTGCCGGCAACAAGGACATGGTTCAACTTACCCGGTTCCCTCATCCGTATCCTCAGATCAAGGATGTAAAGAAGATTGTGCTTAAGTACAAACGTCCTGACGGTGTCGATCTGTCGGCTGATCTCTACCTGCCGCCCGGCTACAAGAAAGAGAACGGTCCCTTGCCCGCATTCATGTGGGCCTATCCAGCCGAATACAAATCCAAAGACGCCGCAGGCCAGGTGAGCGGATCGCCTTACTCCTTTGTGCGGATCGGCGGCGGCAGCCCGATCTTCTGGGTCGCACGTGGGTATGCAGTTCTTGACAATACCTCCATCCCGATTGTAGGCGAAGGCGACAAGGAACCTAACGACACCTACATCGAGCAGCTGGTCGCAAGTGCGAAGTCAGCAATTGACTACAGCGCCTCGCTGGGATATGTCGATCCCGCGCGCGTCGGCGTGGGTGGCCACAGCTATGGTGCATTTATGACTGCCAACCTCCTCGCACATTGCGACCTCTTCAAGGCAGGCATCGCGCGCAGCGGCGCTTACAATCGCACGTTGACGCCATTTGGTTTTCAGCGCGAGGAGCGAACGTACTGGGAAGCGCCTGATGTTTACTTCAACATGTCGCCGTTCTCATTTGCAGACAAGATCAAAACGCCAATACTGCTTGTGCATGGCGAGGCGGACAACAACTCCGGAACATTCCCTATCCAGACAGAACGGCTCTACAATGCAATCAAGGGCCACGGCGGCACAGCGCGATATGTGCTGCTCCCATACGAGAGTCATGGCTACCGCGCAAAGGAATCCATCATGCATACACTGTGGGAGATGGACAACATGCTGGAGACTTACGTGAAGGGAACCCCGCCGATGAAGGCGAAGCTCGAGACGAAGTAAGTTGACAGTTGACCCTGAAGTGGAGCGAAGCGCTACTTCAGGGTCAACTTCTCAACAAATTGCTACTTTTGATTGATGACCACCTTCCGGCTGGCTGTTATCGCCCTCCTGCTTTCAGTCACATTCGCGAAAGCCCAGGATGAATCCCCTCCTCCCGATTCAGTGAAGGCAGGCGTGTACATCATCAGCGTTCATGACATCAACTTCCGGGACAAGGAATATACACTGAGGTTCTGGCTCTGGTTTCTTTATGACAACCCGAGGTTCGATTTTAGTCGTCAGTTGGACGTGCCCAGCGCCAAGGACATTGAAATACAGGAAACGATCACGGACGTTCTCGATGAAAAGACGTGGGTCATCATGAAAATGAAATGCACCATGAAGCAGAACTGGAGCGTCCATGATTTTCCTTTCGACAGGCAACACCTGAAAATGCGCATTGAGAACACGCTCTTCGACAGGAAGACGCTGATTTTCAGTCCCGATGTAGCCGGCAGCAACTATGATCCGAAGGATGCCATCGATGGGTGGAATATCACAGGCTTCACAGTGTCGCGGAGCGAGAACGACTACCAGACCGGTTTTGGAGATGCCAGCAGCAACGGGCAGGTGTTCAGTTCATTTGATGTGGCCATTGAACTGGAGCGAAGTGCCTGGGGAATGTTCTTCAAGATCTTCCTTGGCATGTACATCGCATTCTTGATCGCGACCATCAGCTTCACGCCGCATCCATCTGAAATGGAGCCTCGTTTCGGACTGCCTGTCGGCGGATTGTTCGCCGCGGTGGGTAACAAATACATCATAGATTCATTGCTGCCGGAGTCGTCTTCGTTCACGCTCGTCGACACCCTGCACGCCATCACATTCATCGCCATCTTCGCGACGCTCCTGGTGTCGGCCATCGCCCTGAAGCAATTCGATGCCGGGAAGAAAGAACTGGCCGAGGATACCAACAGGAAAGGCGCGAGGATTGTCGTCGGCCTTTATGTCATTACAAATATTCTGTTTGTTGCATTGGCGATCGGCTGATCGTCACAAGACTACTTCTTGTCTTTCGAATCAATCACGATTGTCACGGGACCATCGTTCAAGAGCGAGACCTTCATGTCAGCGCCAAATTCCCCGGTTTGAATTTCCTTTCCCAGCTCCGAAGCCAACCGCGCAACGAACTTCTCGTACATAGGGATCGCGAACTCAGGCTTTGATGCCTTGATGTACGACGGCCGGTTTCCTTTTTTGGTGCTGGCATGGAGCGTAAACTGACTCACCACAAGTATGTCTCCACCATCGTCCTTCACGCTGACGTTCATCACGCCTGCCGTGTCATTGAATATCCTCAGGTTCACAACTTTTCCGGAGAGCCACTCTACATCCTCATCCGTATCCGCGTCTTCCACTCCGACAAGGACAAGCAGTCCTTTTCCAATTTTACTTTTCACTTTTGAATCAATCTCTACTGAAGCCGAGCTGACCCTTTGAATGACGACAATCATCGTTGGAAGGACTGAAGTGAGTCGGAAGGATGAAAATAGATACCTTCTTCATCCCGGCTGGCATATGAAACCATCGCCCGGGCCACTTTGATCGAACTGATTGCCCTGTATCGCCTGGGCACAAGAAAGAAAAAAATCCTCATTAACAATCCTCCGACGATCTCGCCGAATCGTCGGTCCTTTCTCGGGCCCACCAGCATCGAGGGCCTGTAAATATGAATGCTCGCAAACTGGATGCCTGACACAGCATCCTCAACCTCGGCCTTGACCCGGTTGTAGAAGAATGTTGAATCCCTGTTGGAGCCCATCGCCGACACAAGTGAGTACTGTGTTGCACCCAGTTTCCTCGTTACCTGGGCGAGTGACACGGGATATTCATAGTCTACTTTTCGGAAAGCCTCCCGGGAACCAGCCTGTTTCATCGTCGTGCCCAGGCAGCAATAGACGTCGTCGGACTTTAGAAGGAGCTCGTGACCAGCGAGGTTGTCAAAATTAACTTTGTGGTTCTCGAGCTTTGGATGTGTGATTGCCAGGTCAGACCTGCCGATCACAACCACCCTGGAATACCTGTCGGAGGCAAGCAACAACGGCAACAACTGACTCCCCACCAGCCCGGAAGCACCTGCCAATAATGCTGTTTTCCCGTTCATAAGAAACCTGATGATCTCTCAAACGAAACTGGCTCAAAAAGTTTGCTGGATCTCCTTCTTCAATTCACTCAATGCATGCCCGATCGGGTCGACCTTCTTGGCAAGGGCCAGCTCGAAGATCCGCTTCGCCAGGTCGATTGATGTCGCATCTCCCGGCACCTGCGACGATGCCTCATTGATCTGGATGGTGAGGTCCTCTTTCGCGTTTTTGATAAGGGACCAAACCCCTTCACCAATGTAAACCTGCTGGGATACATTGTGGTTGTACTCATTCCGTATCTCGTCGAGAAGCATCCGGTGAAAGTCTCTGGCCGACAGGCCGGGCGCATTGAGCCTCACAAGTAAATTCTGCGGGGCGGTCCGTTCCAGGAACAGGGTCATTCGTTCATAAGCCTGGAGGCGCGAAGGAAGTACAGTCTCGATACTCCTGCCCCTGATCTCAAGTTTTTTTAACTCAAGTTCGCGCGTGATGAATGAGCGCACGATCAGGAAAACAGCGTACATGACAACTGACGCTGGAACCAATATCTTCACAAGGTCCATGAAGGCATCCATAAGACTTATTTGAACGAAAAATAACTATTTTTCTGCCACTATTGTTTATGCGATGCGCGGGATCTCTCCTGGGCCCACTTCATCATGACAGAAGACTTTCAACCTGTAGGACTGACATCCCGCGCGGCAGCAGAGGTAAAGAAGATCATGAAGACCAAGAACATACCGGAAGGTTATGGCCTTCGGATCGGGATTCGCGGTGGCCACGGTTGCGGCGGGGCGACTTTGATCATAGGTTTCGACAAGAAGAAAACCAGCGACCTGGAATTCAGGATCGACGAGGTCAACATCTATGTCGATAAGAAGCACACGATGTACGTCATTGGGAAGGAAGTAGACTTCTATGAAGGCGCAGATGCGAGAGGGTTCTTGTTCAAAGACTCTGAACGAAGCTGAAGACCTCTGTGGTCCTTCTTGCTTCTCTGGTTCCAATCATTTGTTCAAAAGCTGGACACTGAGTACCACAAAGACGATTAAGCACGCAGGCAACCCTACTTTAGAAGTGCAAGCTTACCGCCCCTTCCCGCAAGTATCACCAAACTTCCCATCCTTGACTTTCTCACCACGTGAAAGTCCTTGTCATGGAAAAGCGTGGTCCAGGTCTTCCCGGCATCAAAGGTTATGTCTCCGCCCGTTGGACCGACAGCCACCGCCACCGTTTCAGTCAGGAACTCGGTGCACCAGCGTGTTCCGCCTGGCGACGAGGCCGGCATGATCCAGATCCGGCCCCCGTCCGTTGTGTACCGTGCCAGGTCAGCCGCGAGAGAATCGGCAAAATCCCCGCCGACAAGCACGCCGTTCTTTTCGTTAGCAAATGCAACGGAAAAAATGCCACCCGTCTTGCTGCCCTGTCGCAACATAGGCTCTGATGCCTGCCAACTCGTGCCTTTGTCGGTTGAAGTGAACAATCGCGAGACAAGGCCGCCAGTCGCAATGACTGCCATACTCCCGCCCACACATCTTATGCCCGTCCCGCTCGACGCGAATGACGCCTCTCCTTCGGCAAGGACCGGCGACAATGACAGCTTAACACTCCAATTCTCGCCGGCATTCTTTGTGGTGATCTGGAACATGCGCCCATTGAGCGGATCGCCGTAGACAATGCCCTCCTTGTTGTTCCAGAAGTCCACGCCGTCAATGAATGCATCCGGCGAATCACTTTTGTACACTGTCGACCAGTTAAGGCCGCCATCTGTGGTTCTGAGAACGAACGCAGGCGATCCCACATTTGCAATAATGGCGGTGTTCGCATCGAATGCATAAATGGACCGAAATTCCAGTGACTCCCTTTCTTTGACGTGCGTGAATGACCAATTCTTGCCTCCGTCGAGAGTTCGGCCAACGGTTCCATGATTGGCAGATACCCAGGCCACGCTTTCATCCACAGCCGAAACAGCCCAGAAGGTAAGGTCCCCGGGCGCGGGTATCATTTCAAGTTTTGGGAGCGGTTGAGCAGCAGCCGCGAGAGTAAGAAACGAAAGGCAAATACCGGGTACAGTCCGCATTGTCTATCGCTGTCTCACCACGAGTACCGTGGCCTTGCGGCAAACGCCGCCGATGGGAGGGTTAAACTTTGATATCCGCACTTCGACGCGTCTGGCAATGGTGAAGGTGGCCAGAGTCTTCTCTGCGATGGAATGACCAACTGTCTCCAACAGCTTGGCTGGTTGTTCCATCACTTGTTTGATGAGTGCATAAAGACCTTCGTAGTTGATCGTGCCTGAAAGGTCGTCATGAAAGGCAGACGTTGAGAACTCAGTGTCGACCTCAATGTCAACCTCAAACTTGTTCCCGGACGAGCGTTCCTGGGGATAAACGCCGTGGTAGGCATGGAATTCCAGGCCTTCCAAAATCACTTTCCCCACCATGCAAATTTCTATTGGATGTCGTCGAAGAAAGATTTAGGCAACCCGTCAGGGCTTGCGCCTACTTTACTCTCCGACAATGCAGGCGTAGGCACAGGTACAGGTACAGGCTTCCGCTCTACTTCATTCGGAAAAATGCTCTTTCGCACTTGCCGCTTGGCGCCCGACACATGTTTGTCGGGATCGAATACGCGACCCGAGCCCTCCATTCTTTCCACACGGTCCAGCGTCTCCTCTGCAAGACGTTTCATGTCGGACAGGATATTGTCCTTCTGCGACTGCAATGACTTGTATTGATCGGCAAGGGACTTTAGTTGCTCTTCCATTTCAGCCAGAAGCTGACGTGCATTCTGATCGGCCTCGTCAATTGTATTCTTGGCTTTAAGCCTGGCCTCATTCAAGAGCGCCTCCGCCTTCAGTTGCGATTCTCTCATGGACAGCTCCGCTGACTTGTTTGCCTGCTCAATGACGCTGGCGCCGGTGTCCTCGGCCGTCTTCAAAGTTCTGAAGAGTGAAGTCTCAACCTCACGGAGTTTTGCTACCTCCCGCTCCGCAGACTCAAGTTTCACTCTAAGTTCTTTCAACTCGTCCTGGTTGCGTTCCCATTCCTGGGACAGCGTCAACAGAAAGCCATTAACCTCATCCTTATCGTAGCCGCGCAAATTCCGTTCAATCGTTTTCTGTCGGATCTCAAGGGGTGTGATTTTCATTTCTATTGGTTTTAAAGATTAAAAAATAGGTCCCAGACGGAGATCGTGCGATCGTCGCTGGCACTGACCAACTGATTATGAAACGAAGTCCATAGCAACTTATTGACTGATGTGCCGTGTCCTGCGTGCCTGGCCTTGTCGATCACTTTCAGCAGTCTGGCAGAGTCCGCGTCCCAGACCTTGATCGACTTGTCCATGCTGCAAGTTACAAAATGTTTGTTATCAGGACTATACGCAATATGGTTGATGGCATACAGGTGCGCGGGAATGTCGTCAATCAACTCGTAGTTGTGAGCCACGTCCCACCGTTTGAGATGAGCATCCCGGGAGCCGCTTGCCAGGATGCTGGCATCGAGCGAGTACCGGAGCGTAAATACAGAATTGCCGTGAGCGAGCCACTCCTTCTTCAGCTTGTTAGTGCCCAGCTCGAAAATGCGAATGTACTGATCGCTGTAGCCCACCGCATATTCTCCACTTCGCGCATTGATGGCAAGGGTACGCGCGTTCATTGAGGAAAACTGAAGGCGCGCTGTCACCGATCGCTGCGACTCACTTACAACCACCACCTCGCCATCGCCCGTCGCCACGTAAACGTTGTCGCCAAAGGTCTGGATGTCAAAGATCGACGCCCTGGTGAGCTGCAGTGAGTAGATTTCTTTCTTCTGTTTCCAATCGATAATATGGATGCCATCAAAGTTATGACCGACCACGATCATGTTCGCTTCCGCAAGTGTGCTCATAGCATAGACCGAATTTGGCAGCCTGGCGATGAGTTCACCCTCCTCGGGCTGCGCAAGGTCCCAGGCCACTACCATCCCGTCGCCGGAACCGGCAATCAGCCTGCTGGCTTCATCGGCCGGGCAAAGCGCATACACACAATCACGGTGGCCCGTGAGCGTGTGAACCTTTGCGACATTTACTTTAGTCATGCTGGCGATAGAGACTTCGAATTGCTGGAATAATTGACAAAATTGTACCAAAACCACTCACAAACCAATGCCGGTAGCCAAATTGAGAACGCTGGGAGATGAAAGCTGCTGGGCCTTGTGGAAGATCGAGGAGGATGAGGAAACCCTTTCATATCATGCGATGGAATCCTGCCCCGACGATTTAATCTCCAGGCAGAAGCGCCTCGAGTACCTGGCCGGGAGGGCGTTGATGAAAAGCATGGTCGAGACCATCGGAATGTCTTACACAGGAATGAGAAAGGACACGGCCGGAAAACCATTTCTCAAGAACAGCACTCACCAGGTGTCGTTGTCGCATTCCTTTCCGTACGCGGCGGCCCAGATTCATCGTGATATCTCTGTAGGGATCGACGTTGAGCAACCCAAAGACAAACTCCTGCGGATCGCGTCACGGGTCCTTTCAAAAAGCGAGCAGCAGAATGCCGGTCACGATCCAACCAAGCATTGTATTTACTGGTGTGCCAAGGAAGCAATGTATAAGATATACGGGAAACGGGGACTTCATTTCAATAGTCAACTCCTGATTGAACCCTTCGGGCTTGCATTGAATGGCGGCCTGTCGGGCAGGATAATTGCAGACAGCACGGAAGTAATTGTGAAAATGGAATACATCGTTGAGCCGGACTTTGTACTGGTCACCACCAAACCTGAAGAATGAAAAGCCTTACACTATTCCTGCTGTGGATTGTACCGGCGCTGGGTTTCGCGCAGTCAGGTCAGTCGATCTCGTTCTCCGGGGTGAATGTCATCGACGACGGCGAAATATCGCTCGCCGATTTCAAAAGCAAACCCGGAGTTGTCGTGATCTTCATCGGGTACAAGTGTCCATTTGACGACTACTACCGGCTTCGCATCAGCGAACTGATCAGTTCCTACTCAGGCAGAATTCCATTCCTGCTAATAAACTCTTATCTCGAACCCGACGAGGCCGTGGATAAGATGAAAATGGAAGCCGTAGCCCTGGGTTACAAGGTGCCCTATCTCGCCGACAAGGAACAAAAGATCATGAGTGCGTTAGGAGCGCGGAAGACGCCGGAGGCTTTTGTGCTCAAGAGAACCAACGACACATTTTCTATTGTCTACAGCGGAGCCATCGACGACAATCCGCAGCTTCCAGCGGGCGTTTCGGACAAATACCTGGCTGATGCGATAGGCAATCTGCTTGAAGATAAGCCCGCGATAAAGTCCGTGAGGGCAACCGGCTGCACGATCCGTCAGCGCTGACCGTCAGACCCCGAGGTCACCGCCGTCGGATATTTCAACCAGGAGAAGTTTAACCTCCTCCGCCTTCGCGTGTTCACCCATTTTTTCAAAACTCATGATGAGATTCCTCAACGCCCGCCGGACAATGTCGACGTTGGAGCAGGGCTCAAAGAAAGAAGGCTGCGGCACGAGGTGCAATTCGTGGATGTAGTTCTCGATGTCCTGCTTTGAAAAGATAAGCCCCTTGTTAAAGGCGTTGATATAAAATGTGTGATTGGGATCCTTGTACGTAAGGATGAACAGGTTAGGCAGGTTGACGCCATGCACCGGCAGCTTGAGCTTTTGGGCCACCAACATGTAGATCACGCAAAGTGTGATGGGATTTCCCTTGTGCGTCTCCAGGACGACATTGATCATCGAGTTACCCGGTGAATGAAAGTTTTTTGTATTGGCGCCAAACTTAAGTTTATTGAAGAGCACACCATTGATCACCTTGATCTGATCGAACGGGTATTGTTCGGGGCGAAACTCCAGCCATGTCTCATAATAGATCTGCTCCAGCTCCTGCCTTAACGTTTCAAGTTCAATATCCGGATATTGGTACGTGCAAATGATCCACATGCCTGTCAGCAGATCATGCTCCCCTCCCCCGTACCAGCTGCGCAAGCGTTCCTTCAGCAGGTCATACTGCAGGGTGTGCACCAGGTCTTCTATTCTCTTCTGAACGGTGGGGTTGAAATTAGTTTCCCACTCGCGCTCGAGGTGGGGGATGATCGTCGTTCCCAGGGAGAGTATCTTTTCTTCCACGTGCGAGACCACCTGCTTGTCGTCGTCGTCAAGCAAGGAGACGAGTGCGCGGATTTCATTCTCCTCCATTTCCAAGTATACTAAAAAATGAAAAACACGGTCACGAGGCGGTCAGGTTTGGATAACGCCGACATTGAATTTCTCTACGGGTGCATGGTTCGCCGCCTCGATGCCGGCCGAGATCACCCTGCGTGTATCTCCCGGATCGATAACACCATCCACCCAAAGCCTTGATGCGGCGTAATAAGGCGTCAGCTGATCATCGTATCGATCGGTGATCTCCTTCAACAATTGATCCTCCTCTGCCTTTGTCAGTGTCTTGCCCTGACTCTTCATCGATGCGACCCTGATTTGAAGCAGTGTCTTCGCCGCAGACGCGCCGCTCATCACTGCGATCTGCGCAGTGGGCCATGCATAGATGAGGCGAGGATCGTATGCCTTTCCGCACATCGCATAGTTGCCGGCACCGTACGAATTGCCGGCGATGATCGTGAATTTCGGCACAGTGGAATTGGCCATTGCGTTTACCATTTTCGCGCCATCCTTGATTATGCCGCCATGCTCCGATTTGCTGCCTACCATAAACCCGCTTACGTCCTGTATGAAAACCATCGGTACCCGCCGTTGGTTACAGTTCATGATGAACCTTGCGGCTTTGTCGGCGCTGTCGGAGTAGATGACCCCTCCCATCTGCATTTCGCCTTTCTTCGTCTTGACAGTCTTCCGTTGGTTTGCGATGATCCCTACAGCCCAGCCGTCAATGCGGGCATAGCCGCACAATAGTGTCTTGCCATGCAGGGCCTTGTATTCGGTGAATTCGGATTTGTCGACCAGCCGCCTGATGACGTCAAGCATGTCATAGGGTTTGGCACGGTCGACAGGCATAAGTCCATAGATGTCGCCTTCTTTTTCGGGTGAGGCCGGCTTTGCGCGATCAAATCCGGCTGAGTCGGGGGAACCCATCTTGCCAAAGATCTTCCTGATGTAGTCGAGGCAAGCCTGATCATTTGGAAATTTATTGTCCGTAACGCCTGATATTTCGCAATGCGTCGTAGCGCCGCCGAGCGTTTCATTGTCGATCTCTTCACCTATCGCCGCCTTTACGAGATAGGATCCGGCAAGGAAAATCGAGCCTGTCTTGTCGACTATCATTGCCTCGTCGGACATTATGGGCAGGTACGCGCCGCCTGCCACACAGCTTCCCATAATGGCAGCGATCTGCACAATGCCCATCGACGACATTTTTGCGTTGTTGCGGAATTGTCTTCCAAAGTGCTCCTTGTCCGGGAATATTTCGTCCTGCATTGGAAGGAAAACGCCTGCACTGTCGACAAGGTAAATGATGGGCAGCCTGTTCTCCATTGCGATCTCCTGCGCACGGAGATTCTTTTTGGCCGTGATCGGGAACCAGGCGCCAGCTTTCACGGTCGCGTCGTTGGCCACGATCACGCATGTCCTTCCGCTGACTTTTCCTACTCCAGTCACCACTCCACCGGAAGGACAGCCGCCCTGCTCCTTGTACATGCCGTCTCCGGCAAAGAGTCCAACCTCGACGAAATCAGATTTCGGATCGACCAGGTAGCCTATTCTCTCACGGGCTGTGAGTTTGCCTTTTTGATGCTGTTCTTCGATCCGCTTCTCGCCGCCGCCGGCCATTATCTTCTTTGCCCTGGCATCGAGCTTTGAACAAAGTTGCTTCAGTTGATCCTCGTTCTTGTTGAATTCCAGGTCCATCGAACCCTAAATTATGAAAAGCCGGCAGTATTGGAATGTTGACGCGGGATCTCGCCTCGTTAAAGCTCGTGCGGCTACGCGGGGACTTCCGACCTAGGGCTGTTTTCCGCGTTCTTTTTCCAGCTTCTTCTGGCTCTTGCCGAGCGGTTTAAGAAAGTCGCGCGGCGCGCTGTCGAAGTGACGGGCCAGGCTGTCGACGCTGATGAGGAGTTTGTTAAGATTAACGTACAGGGAATCCTCCGTGAGAAGTTTGCTTGCCGTGTTGTCGCCAGCGCTGAGTTTGGCAACGATCGCGCTGAAGTCTTCAATCGCCTTTTGGGTCTTCAGCATTGTCTTGTTGAGCTGTATCCTCTTCAGGGAATCCGAGAAAACCCTAAGGTTGCGCAAGGTTGGCTTGAGTTCGGCCAGTGCTTGATCCAGGCTTTCGGTGGTGACCTTCAGGCTGGCAGAAACCTCACCAATCTTTTCATTCGAAGTGACGAGCGCATTATTGAGGAGCACCGGCGTACGCTGGAAATTTCTGAAAAGGCTGTCTAGTTCCTGCGAGTTGTTTGCGAGATTATCGAGCACCGCATTCAGCTTCCGGATTGTTGTCTGGAGGTTGTCGGCAACAGGTTCTGCAGTTTCAGTCAACTGATCGAACACACCTTTTGCCAGTTCGGCCCTGATGGTGTCTCTCGGTTGCGCCGGAATCGTGATGCGACCTATGTCGAGCAGGATGGATTTTGTTCCGAGAAAATCGCTGTTAAGAATTGCCCGGGTTGAGTCGCCAAGTTGAATGTCAGAATCAATCTCAAGTTCAACAAGTACCTTGTTTTGCTTTTCCTGGAGGATGCGAATATTGCTTACTCTCCCAACAGCAAACCCGTTCACGAGTACCTGGCTCGACTTTGTAAGCTCATCCACGTTGTCATAGATGGCATAGTACTTATTTGTTTTCTCGAAGAAGTCCCGTCCCTTGAGGAAATCGAAACCATAGTAGAGCAACACCAGCGTTATTGCCGAGAATAAACCGACCTTGAACTCCTTGCTTTTGAACATCCGCTAATTGATTGTGTCCATTTGGGCCTTGTATTCCTTGAAAGCCCTGTAAATCGCGGATGCAATATAGTCCTGGACTTTGTCATCATTGAGCTCTTTTTCTTCTTTCGTGTTCGACAGGTAACCGATTTCCACCAGAACACTGGGCATTGTCGTCTTCCAAAGCACGAGAAAGCCGGCTTGTTTAACCCCTTTGCTCTTGCGACCCGCCTTTAACTTGAGTTGCGACTCGATCTTGCTGGCAAGCAGAATACTACCTTCCGCGTTCGCCGACTGATTCAGGTTGAGGAGTATATAGGACTCGGGCGAGTTGGGATCAAACCCTTCGTATTTCTCTTCATAGTTTTCTTCCGCGTACATCGCCGAGTTTTCGCGTTTGGCAACTTCGAAGTTCGCCTCGCTCACGTGCAATCCCATCACATAGGTTTCGGTACCATAAATTGCCTGCTTCCTTTCATCCGGTGTCTCTTCAGGAAGGGAGTTGGCATGTATGGAGATGAATACGTCAGCGTGGTTATCGTTGGCGATGTTTGCCCGTTCGTCAAATCCCACCGCGACGTCTTTTGTGCGCGTGTAAAGCACCTTCACCTCCTTCATATTTTGCTCGATGTAGGCGCCCAGCTTGAGGGCGACTTTCAGTGTGATGTCTTTCTCCCTGGTGTACTTGCCCGATGTTCCCGGCTGGCGGCCCCCATGGCCGGCATCAATGACGACGGTATTGACCTTGTTCTGGGCGGTCAGGAGTGAAGGCGAAAAACCTAGCAAGGTTATTGCTAAAACGATGAGCCGATGTCCGATATAGCCTGCAGGCCGGGCGATGTGTAAAGGATTTGGGATACCTTTGCGCAAAATTGTGAAATTTTCGCAAAATGATAAACTGACCCTCAATTCAGATCGTGTGAGCAAGCCGGTTCTTTTCATTTTTTTCACTTTTTCCATTCTCGTTTCGTTCGTGTCGCAGGGGCAGAATGAGCGTCCCGCCCAAAGTCCGGCCGCTAAAGATACCCTTGATCTTCCCCCCGACTCCCTTTCAATCAAAAATGATACCCTTCAGGTGGAGAAGGACTCTGTTGAACAGGTGGCCAAGCGGGATGTTGAGACCACCATCATTTACTCCGCACGCGATTCCATAAACTCCACTTTCAATCCCCGGGTAATCAGGTTGTATGGGGAAGCAAAGATAAAGTATGGCACGATCGAACTGGAGGCTGAAGAAGTTATAATAGACTACGACAAGTCCACCATTTCCGCCAACGGCCGCCTTGACTCCGCCGGCAGAAGGGTCGGTTTCCCGATCTTCAAGGATGCAGGAGCCACATATGAGACCCGGGAGATGATATACAATTTCAAAACCAAGAGGGCACAAATATCCGAGGTCGTAACGCAGCAGGGCGATGGATATATTCATGGCAAGAAAGTATTTAAGAACGACCAGAACGAGCTGTTCAGTATAGAAAACGCTTACACTACGTGCAACCTTGCAGATCCTCACTACCGCATCATCTCCCGCAGGTCAAAGGCGATCCCCGACGACAAGATCGTGTCCGGCGCCTTTTATATGGAGTTGAACCACGTGCCCACTCCTCTCGGCTTCCCATTCGCTCTTTTCCCGCAACAGAGAAAAAGCGCCTCAGGGATCATCTTCCCTACGTACGGCGAAGAGAAAGTGAGGGGATTCTTCCTGCGTGGAGGAGGGTACTTCTTCGATATCAGTGACTACATGAACCTTACGGTTACCGGCGACATCTACACAAAGGGATCAAATGCACTGATGATCAACTCCCAGTACCGAAAGCGATACAAGCACAACGGGGCTCTCACTTTTAACTTAACCAACAACAAGCTGTCACCCGATATCGAAAAGTCGGAAAAAATTCACGACTTCCGCATCACCTGGAGTCATTCGCCGCAAACAAAGGGTACAGGCAGATTTGCCGCGTCAGTGAATATAGCCACGGCGTCATACACGAAGAACAATTACCTCGGCGTGAACACCAACCCGGAAAGCATGAGGGTGGATGCAACTACGCGAAAGCTGAGTTCAAACGCTTCATATTCCAAAACCTTTGCCGGCACACCGTTCAGCCTTGGCGCCAACCTGCGGGTTAACCAGGACCTTTCGACGGGCCAGGTCGATCTGCCTTTCCCGGACCTGAGCCTCAACATGAACAACATCTACCCATTTAAGAACTCAGAGAGCTACTTTCTCTCAAACGTGAACTTCAGATTGAGTACAGCGGCAAACAACCTCATATCAAATAATATCGGAAAGACCACGAACCTAAGGGGAGAAATTGTCGACAGCATTGCGCCCTTCAAGCCGGAAAATATTTCCCAATTCATACAGAATGCCAAGAAGGGCGTGCGGCACGACTTCCCGCTTTCAACGTCATTTAAGCTCCTTAAGTATTTCACTTTCAGCCCATCCGTCAATTTCAGGGAGCTCTGGTACTTTGATAAACTCAACTGGGGATTGAATGAAGACAGTACCGACATGGTTGTTCTCGACACACTCCAACAGTTCAACCGTGTCACGAACTACTCCGGATCTGTCTCCATGAACACCCGGATATACGGAACGTGGGTAAACAGGAAACGGGACGCACGCTTGAAGGCTATACGACATGTGGCAAATCCAAGTGTTGGCTTCACTTTTCAACCGGACTTCGGCGACCCCAGGTACGGATACTACCAGACCGAAACGACGAAGACCGGCCGCCTGGTTCAGAAATCACGACACGAGGGTTTTGTCTACGGGAGCTCCGAAACAGGGGAACGAAGGTCGCTCAGCCTCAGCCTCGGCAACGTGCTGGAAATGAAAGTGCGCGGAGAGAAAGATACTGTCGACCGGAAGATCTCCCTGTTAAACTCCTTTTCAGTCAGCACCGGGTACAACTTTGCGGCCGACTCTTTCAAGCTAGCTCCTTTCGCATTGGGGGCAAACACAAATGTGCTCAGCGGCAAACTCAACGTGAACCTCAGCGCAGTCGTGGACCCTTACATTTACCGGCTGGGCTCCATCAATGAAAACAATCTCGTGGCTCAGCGAAAAATCGACAAGTTCGTGTGGAAGGAGAAAAAGACCATCGGCCAGGTTTCGAATTTCAATCTTGCATTGAGTACCAACCTCAGTCCAAAAGGCAGAGACAAGGATCAATCGACGCGTGAAAAAATCGCCAGCTCCAACCTTGCAGAAGGCGACAAGCAGTTCCTGATGAATAACCCGGACGCATACGTTGACTTTGAAATACCGTGGAATCTAAGGATCAGCTACGTGTTCGACTACTCGAAGTTGGGATTCAACAAGGAGCAGTTGACGCAATCGCTTCGCTTCAGCGGTGACCTTTCGATGACTGAGAAGTGGAAGGTGGACTTCAACTCAGGCTATGACTTTGTGTTGAAAAGGTTCACTCAAACCAACCTTGGCCTTCGAAGAGACTTGCACTGCTGGCATATGAGCGTCAACTGGGTTCCGTTCGGCAGATTCCAGTCTTACAACTTCAGCATAGGGGTGAAGTCGGGGATGCTGCAGGATCTTAAACTCGACAGGAACCGCGCGTTCCAGGATGTGCAATAGCTTACTCGAACTTCTCCGGCCTCATCTGGGGAAAGAACAAAACGTCCTGGATTGAGGGTGAGTTTGTGAAAAGCATGGCGATTCTGTCCATGCCGAAACCGATCCCGGCTGTGGGCGGCATACCGTACTCAAGGGCACGGAGAAAATCGTGGTCGACATACATCGCTTCGTCGTCGCCCCGCTCCTGGAGCCTTACCTGGTCTTCAAATCTTGCTCGCTGCTCAACGGGGTCATTTAATTCACTGTACGCGTTGGCGATCTCCTTCCCGTTGGCAATCAATTCAAAGCGTTCCACCACTCCCGGCTTTGTCCTGTGGACCTTGGTGAGCGGGCTCATCTCCACGGGATAGTCGATGATGAAGGTAGGCTGAATGAAATGCTCCTCGCATTTCTCTCCGAAAATGGCGTCGATCAGCTTCCCTTTGCCAACCTTCGGGTCGACATGGATTTGCAGCTTGCCGCAAACGCCGCGAAGGGCCTGCTCGTCCATCCCGCTGATGTCAAATCCCGTGTGCGTTCTGATGGCATCGTATATGCTCACGCGGGGATACGGCGCTTTGAAGTTCAGTATCGCATTCCCCACAGGCGCCTCCGTAGTTCCATTGACAGCAGTCGCAGCCTGTTCAAGGAGCTGTTCGGTCGTCTCCATCATCCAGAAGTAATCCTTGTAGGCAACATAGAATTCAAGAATCGTGAATTCCGGATTGTGCGTGCGATCCATGCCTTCGTTGCGAAAGTCACGGCTAAACTCATACACCCAGTCAAACCCGCCTACGATGAGACGCTTGAGGTAGAGTTCGTTGGCAATTCGCAAATAGAACGGAACGTCAAGTGCGTTATGATGAGTAACAAACGGCCGCGCTGTCGCCCCGCCCGGAATGGATTGCAATACAGGCGTCTCAACCTCGAGGGCACCCCTCGAATTGAGGAATTCCCTTATCGAGTTGAACATCCTGGTGCGCTTTACGAATGTTTCCTTCACACCGGGGCTTATCACAAGGTCGGCGTACCGTTGTCTGTATCGAAATTCGGGATCCGTTACCTCGTCGAAAACGTGACCGGCTTCATCGCGCTTCACAACAGGCAGGGGTTTCAGCGACTTGCTCAGCAAAGTCAATTCCTTCACATGAATTGTTGTTTCTCCGGTCCGGGTTATGAAGGCAAACCCGCTGGCGCCGACAATGTCTCCAAGATCGAGCAGGTGCTTGATGACCTGATCAAAGAACGACTTATCCTCACCGGGTGAAATATCGTCTCTCCTGACGTATAGCTGAATGATCCCCTTCGCATCCTGCAGCTTGATGAACATTACTTTGCCTTTGTCATTCAGGCTCATGATCCTCCCTGCCACGGTCACATTGGCAAAAAGATCTTTTTTCTCTTCGGAATATCCACTGAGAATGTCCAGGGAGTGATGGCTGACGGCAAAGGCAGCTGCAGGATAAGGATCAATGCCCAGACGCCTTAGCTCCACAAGCTTGTTCCGTCTTTGTACTTCTTGTTCGCTCAATGCCATCTGGTTTTTGTTTTTCGTCCGCCGCTGACAGCGGTCGGACGAGGGCCAAAATTAAGGTATTGACCTGCCGATGCAATACGGGTGGCTTGATTATGCAGCGCCCTTCCGCCGTTGTCTTTCTTTCCGGATAAGTGAAAGCTCCCTGCTGCTCTGGCCGGCGACCGACGTGTTCTCCTGCGCACGCCGTATAAGGTACGGCATTACCGATTCGATCGGTCCATAGGGAACATACTTGGCAACGTTGAAACCAGACCGGGCCAGGTTAAATGAAATGTGATCACTCATTCCCAGGAGTTGGGCAAACCATATTCTCTTGTCCTCAGGCCGGATGCTGTGTTTTTCCATCAGGACTGTGAGAAGTTTGTTGCTGTACTCGTTGTGAGACCCGCACATGAGCGAGATTCTCTGTTTGTTGTCGAGGCAAAACTGGAGTGCCTTGTTAAATGCGTTGTCCGTCTCAGCCTTGTCGGGATGAATTGGATTCGGATAGCCCAGCCTTGCCGCACGCTCGGCCTCCTTCTCCATGTAAGCGCCTCTTACAAGTTTCACTCCCAGGAAGTAGTTGTTCTTAACGGCGTCGTGAAGGTCGTTACGGAGATTTTCCAGCATATCAGAACGATACATCTGGTAGGTATTAAAGACAATGGCGCGGGCAGTATTGTACTTCCTCATCATGTCATCGGCCATCTTGTCGATGGGGTCCTGAAGCCACGATTCCTCCGCATCAATCAGAACGCGCACTTCATTAGCCGCAGCTTGCTGACAAATGTGTTCGACCCTGCTCTTCAACTGCGCGTTTGCGGCATGGTCTGCAGGTGTCAACTTTTCATTGCTCTGCAACTTCTCGAGCAGCGAAGAATCACCAATCCCGGTAACCTTGAACACACAAAATGGAATGTCGGCATTACCCTTGGCGAGATTCACCGTTCGCAGGATCTCGCCCGTCGTCTTGTCAAACCCCGCTTCCGTTTTCTCTCCCTCCACGGAATAATCGAGTATCGTTCCCACATGAAAGCCGGCAAGCATACTCACGGTGCTGTTGCTTTCCTCAATCGTCTCCCCGCCGCAAAAGTGTTCAAATACAGTTGCCCGGATCAGTCCTTTGACCGGCAGCCGTAGTGCAAGCGCTACCCTCGCCGCGCCGGTCGCCAGTGCGGAAACCACCGGGTGATTGACAAGCGTAAACACAATATTGGCTTTCCACAGTGCGCGGTCAGACTTGTAGGAGAAAGCTGTCTGGGTGTCTTCAAAGCTTACTGCGGGATCAATTTCCATCCTGAACGATGAGGGCGACAAATGCGGGCACAAATATAGCATCAGGGACCAATCCCGAAAGGCAATGCTGGCCTGGGTCTGTAGGCGTGTTTGACGAGATTTGACTTATTTTGGCAGTTATGATATTCCCGGAAGGCATTCAGGTCCATTCTGATCCGGAGGAACTGCTGACTCTCTTCTTCAACAAGCGGCAGTACAGCAAGGTGATGGTGTTGGCCGATCGCAATACAGCCGGCAGCTGTTACAGCCTGGTCCGGGAGCATTTGCCCGCTCACGAACTGATTGAAGTGGCGGCTGGCGAAGAGCACAAGAACCTCGAGACCGCGACGGAGATCTGGAGAAAACTTACCACGGCAAATCTCGACAGGTCTTCAGTTCTGTTTATCATCGGCGGCGGCGTGCTGGGAGATCTCGGCGGTTTCTGCGCTTCCACCTTCAAGCGAGGCATCGACTTTGTGCTGATGCCAACAACCCTGTTGTCGCAGGTCGATGCCAGCATCGGCGGAAAACTGGGGATTGACTTTATGGGCTACAAAAACCACATCGGCGTGTTTCGCGAGCCGGTGGCCACGTTGATATGTCCCCTGTTCCTGAAGTCGCTGCCCGACCGCGAGCTTCGGTCCGGCTTTGCCGAGGTCATCAAGCATTGCCTCATCAGCGACGCAGAGAAGTGGGAGCTGATAAGAACGAAGGGATACCAGGAACAGGACTGGGAGATGCTGATTAGACACTCCGTGGCATTCAAGACCTCGGTTGTTTCGAAGGACCCGCTGGAAAAGGGGCTCCGCAAGATTCTCAACTTTGGCCACACGATTGGCCACGCCCTCGAGGCCTGTTCCCTGCAAACATCAAACAGGCTTTTCCACGGAGAAGCGATTGCGGCCGGAATGATCGCGGAGAGCTTTATCTCCTCCGAGCTCGGCCTCATGTCCTCCGGTGATGAGACTGAAGTAAAGACCTATCTCAGGCGCATATACGGGACAACCGAGGTTCCGTCACTTGCGGAATTCATGCCGGCGATCCGCCAGGACAAGAAAAATGTGGGCAAAAAGATTCTTATGGCCCTGCCTGACCGCATTGGCAATGCCGTTTGGGATATCGAGGTCAGCGAAGAACTGGTAAATGAAGCTCTAAAACGTCTGGCGATGTAGTCCCTCAGAGGTAAAAGTACCTCTCAGGATCTTCCAGGTTTTCCTCCTTCTTGATGGCTTGCTTAATGCTTTGCGCCCGCTTTACGACAAAGTCCCTGGTCTTCTTCTTACGGTCTCCCGTAAGAAGCCAGGCTGTAAGGAGCGCACCACCTGCCAGGCCCAACCCAATCACTATCTTTCTTGTCGTGGTCATTTTTATCTTAACCTAAAAATAAGGCAAAATGTTTCAGGTGTCTCTATGAAATCTGGAATAAACTTTACTTTTCAACCGAAGAAGTCAAAAAGTTTTGGAAGCTGTTAACATCCGCCGCAAGTCTGAGATCACAGGTACCGTTCCAGGCCTTCCATCCTCCAAGAGCCTCAGCAATCGTGCGCTGATTATCGAAGCACTAAGCGGAAGCCAATCACTTGTTAGCAACCTGTCGTCGGCCCGGGACACGGTCCTCATGAAGGCGCTCCTCCGCAGTCCTGACCGTGAGATCAATGTGATGGACGCAGGCACGACCATGAGGTTTCTCACCGCCTACTTCTCCCTTACCGGCCAACGCAAGGTGATCACAGGCAGCCCCAGGATGAAAGAGCGCCCGATCGGCCTTCTCGTAGACGCCCTGCGAACCATTGGCGCATCAGTCAACTACCTCGAGCGCGAGGGATTCCCGTCAGTCGAAACCAATGGATTTCAGGGCCAGCGCGAGAGTGCCATTTCCATTCCCGGCAATGTCAGCAGTCAGTACATATCAGCGCTCATGATGGTGGCTCCGGTCCTTCCCAGGGGACTTACAATCAAACTCACCGGAACTGTTGGCAGCAGGCCTTATATAGCGATGACCTCCTCATTGATGAGGCATTTTGGAGCTGAGGTAACCGTGGGGAACAACGAAATCCATATCCCGCCCGGTAAGTACAAGCCAGTTGGTTACCGGGTCGAGCCCGACTGGTCGGCAGCCAGCTACTGGTTTGCATTTACGGCCCTTGCCGACAAGGCCGTGATTCTGCTGCCAAATGTCGACCGGGTATCCCTGCAGGGGGATGTAGCCATAGTAGACATCATGAACAGCCTGGGGGTGGAAAGCGTCTTTGACGCCAGGGGGCTGACGTTAACCAAGAAGCCGGGTCACGCGGCGATCACAAGGAACTTCATTGATTGTCCCGACCTGGCGCAGACCGTGCTGCCAGTTTGCGCGATGCTCGGGGTTGAGGGGAAGTTCACGGGTTTGGAGAGCCTTTTCATTAAAGAAACGGACAGGATTGCCGCCCTCCGCGCGGAATTAGGCAAAACGGGTGCGAGGCTTACC
>Ga0315912_10002148_pt1 | contig 21748 bp, 21 predicted proteins | sample VfabasoilMG_FD_204469 | JGI IMG/M metagenome (GOLD analysis project Ga0315912, IMG submission 204469) | Garden soil microbial communities collected in Santa Monica, California, United States - V. faba soil | ecosystem: Environmental > Terrestrial > Soil > Garden | place: USA: California...
ATCGAGCGCGAGCCCGTGCGAGCCGAATGGCACATCCGCCCGGCGCTCGTAGTGGCCGAACATCGAAGCCGCGTTGGCGATCGTGAATGCCGGCGGCCCGAGGCTCGCGATCAACGCCGCGATCACGCCGATGACGACGGCCCATCGCAGTGCCTTCATGACCTGGGCCGGAACGTCGGCCGCTCGTCCGGCGCAATCAGTCCGTGTTTCAGCAGCCAGTCGCGCGCTTCGCCTGCGTCCTGCTCGAACCAGGCGCGCGCCGAGCCCAGCCTGAATGTGTAGCCCCAGCCGTCCATGTCGCGCAGCATGCGTTCGCGACCCAGCTGCGGCAGTTGGTCCGCGAGCAGGATCTGCAGGTAGCAGACCCCGCACTCCTCCTCGTCGTCACCGCCGGCATCGCGCTCCAGTCCCGCACGCCGCTCGGCGGACATGCAGATGTAGTGACTCAACTCGTGCAGGTAGGAATGCAGCGGCGTATCCGGGCGCACGTACACTCGATTGCCCTGGAGCCCGGCCTCGCTGTCGCCCCAGTACGAACCCGGCAGCGACTCGCCGGGCGCGAACACCACGAGTTCGGCGCCGTAACGCCGCGCGAGTTCCGACAACGAGGAATGCACCTCGACACCCACGCGTAATACGTCGGTGGTGTCGGGCCGGGCGTGCACTACAACGCCGCGAGCCGGCGCATCACCAGCGCGACCAGGTCCCGCGCCAGCGCCTCGCGCAGGATTTCCTGCTCGCGTTCCTTGGCGAGCAGCTGCGCCTCGTCGAAGCTGATGTCGCGCGTCGCGGAAATCTCTTCGTGGTCGATGAGTTCCTTGCCGTCGGCCGTGACCGAGAACTCCACGCGGTACGTCAGTTCGTACTCGGTGGGAATATTGCGCGCCGACACCGAGAGGATGCGCTCGGTGAGCTCGTCCTCGTGCACGCGAATGGAGGCGCCCGAGGAGCCCTGCGTGCGGATCACCTTCGAGCCCGAGGCGATCAGGGCCTTGCGCAACTCCTGCACGAAGTCGGTCTGCTCGTCCTTGGTGTCGATGAAGGTGTACCCGAACGACGCCGGCAGCGGCTGGCGGCCCTGCAGATGGAAGCCGCAGCCGGCGAGCAACAGCAGCAGCGCCGCGGCTATTGGGACAGTCCCCTTTGATACTGGAAGGCGCAAAAAACGGTGGGGTGACAGTCGAGACATGGGGACAGTCCCTAGACGACGATGTTGACCAGCTTGCCGGTCACGTAGATAGCCTTGCGGATGGGCTTGCCCTCGACGAACTTCTGCACGTTGGCATCCTTGAGGGCGGCCTCCACGGCGACCTCCTGCGTGGCATTGGCGGGAACGCTGACGCGCGCGCGCATCTTGCCCGCCACCTGCACCGAGATTTCGATGGAATCCTGCACCAGCGCATCCGGGTCCGGCGCCCACCAGCGTTCGTCGATGAGCGCGGTCTCGTGGCCCAGCTGGCGCCACAGTTCGTGCGTGACGTGCGGAATCATCGGCGACAGGCACATCACCGCGATTTCCAGCGCCTCATGCGCCACCACGCGACCAGCCAGCGACCGGTTGTCGAACTTGCCCACGGCGTTCAGCAGTTCCATGACCGCGGCCACGGCCGTGTTGAAACTGCGGCGACGGCCGATGTCGTCGGTCACCTTCTCCAGCGTGTGATGCGCGATGCGGCGCATCTCCTTCTGCTCGGGCGAGAGCCTGGTCTTGTCGAACTCGGTGGTGGTGATGGCGTCCGCCGGCGGCGGCGCGTTCACCTGGTCGTACACCGCCTTCCACAACCGGCGGATGAAACGGAACGAGCCCTGCACGCCCTCCTCCGACCACTCGAGGGTCTGCTCGGGAGGCGCGGTGAACATCATGAACAGCCGGGCCGTGTCGGCGCCGAACTGCTCGATGATGCCGTCCGGATCCACGCCATTGTTCTTGCTCTTCGACATGGTGCCGAGGCCACCCGCGATCACCGGCTGGTTGTCGCTGAGCAGGACGTGCTGGCCATCGACCACGTCGACTTCGGCGGGGTTGTAATAGGTGTGCGCACCCGTGGGTCCCACGCGGTAGAAGCTGTGAGCCAGCACCATGCCCTGGGTCAGCAGGTTCTTGAACGGCTCGTCGACTTTCACGAGACCGAGATCGCGCATCACCTTGGTCCAGAAGCGCGAATACAGCAGGTGCAGGATGGCGTGTTCGATGCCGCCGATGTACTGGTCGACCTGCATCCAGTAGTTGGCCCGTTCGTCCACCATGCTCTTCGCATCCGGGCAGGCGAAGCGCAGGAAGTACCAGGACGAATCGACGAAGGTGTCCATGGTGTCCGTCTCGCGCCGCGCGTCAGCGCCGCATGTCGGACACTTCACGTTGAGGAAGGACGGCGTCTTGTTGAGCGGATTGCCCGAGCCATCGGGCACCAGGCCCTCGGGCAGGACCACCGGCAGGTCTTTCTCCGGCACCGGCACTTCGCCGCATTTCGCGCAGTGGATGAGCGGCACCGGGCAGCCCCAGTAACGCTGGCGCGAGATGCCCCAGTCACGCAGGCGCCACTGGGTGCGCTTGCGGCCCAGGCCCTTCTTTTCCAGCGCCCTGGCGATGGCATCCACCGCGGCCTGGAACTCGAGGCCGTTGAACTCGCCCGAGTTCATGGTGAGGCCGTATTCGCTGAAGCCTTCACGCCACGGCGGATCCAGGTTCTCGTAGGCGCCGGACTTCGACTTCACCACCTGCACGATGGGTAGTTTGTTCTTGAGCGCGAACTCGTAGTCGCGTTCGTCGTGACCCGGCACGCCCATGACGGCGCCTTCGCCGTAGGCCATGAGCACGTAGTTGGCCACCCAGACCTCGACCATCTGGCCGGTGAACGGATGCTGCACGTGAAAGCCGGTGCGCATGCCCTTCTTCTCTTGCGTGGCGATGTCGGCTTCCATGGTGGAACCGCGCCGGCATTCGTCGATGAAGGATTGCAGCTGCGCGTTCTTCGCGCCCGCCGCCATCGCGATGGGATGTTCGGCCGCGATCGCCATGAAAGTGACGCCAAACAGCGTGTCCGCGCGCGTGGTGAACACCTTGAGCGCGCCATCCGCACCCATGAGGTTCTTCGTGTCCGGCGAAAACGGAAAACTGATCTCGCAGCCCTCGGACTTGCCGATCCAGTTGGCCTGCATGGTCTTCACGCGTTCCGGCCAGTCGGGCAGCTTCTGCAGGTCGCCCAGCAACTCCTCGGCGTACTTCGTGATCGCGAGGTAGTACATCGGGATCTCGCGCTTCTCGACGATGGCGCCGGTGCGCCAGCCGCGTCCGTCGATGACCTGCTCGTTGGCGAGCACGGTCTGGTCCACGGGATCCCAGTTCACGACGCCCGTCTTGCGGTACGCGATGCCCTTTTCCAGCATCTTGAGGAACAGCCACTGGTTCCAGTGGTAGTAAGACGCATCGCAGGTGGCGATCTCGCGCGACCAGTCGAAGGCAAAGCCCAGCGCCTTGAGCTGGCCCTTCATGTGGGCAATGTTGTCGCGGGTCCACTTCGCCGGCGGCACGCCATTCTTCATGGCGGCGTTTTCGGCCGGCAGGCCGAAGGCATCCCAGCCCATGGGTTGCAGCACCGACATGCCCTGCATCTTCTGGAAGCGCGTGAGCACGTCGCCGATGGTGTAGTTGCGCACGTGGCCCATGTGCAGGCGCCCCGAGGGGTACGGGAACATCGACAGGCAATAGAACTTGCCCTCGCTGGCCGCCTCGTTGGCTTCGAAGCTGCGGTTCTGGTCCCAGAAGGTTTGCGCAGCGCGTTCGACGGTCGCCGGCTCGTATCGTTCTTGCATCGGAAAGGCTTGGTTTTTCAGGGCTTTGGGAAGGCGGGCAAGAATACACGAGGCCGCCATCACCGTGGGGGTCCGGCGCGGCGGGGTGCAAGACCCCGGTCGATCAACGGGTTGGCCTGTCCTGGCTGGCATTCAGCACGATCCATCAGGCGCGCGCGGCATGCAGTCGCTATCGTGCGCGCCCATGAATGACGGCTACCAGGCGCGCTTTGCGCGCGTCCTCCAGCAGATCGAGGCCCGCTCGGAAGAGCCCCTGTCCATCGACGAACTCAGCCACATCGCGGCGTTCTCGCGCCATCACTTCCATCGCCAGTTCTCGGGCTTCCTGGGCATGAGCGCTTACAAGTACGTGCAGTACATGCGCATGCGGCGGGCCTCTTGGCGCCTCGCATTCCGGCCGGAGATGAGCGTGGGCGAGATCGCGCTCGCCACGGGTTATGAAGGGCCCGAAGCCTTCGCGCGCGCGTTCCGCCAGTTCTCCGGCCAGTCACCTTCCGAATTCCGTGACACACCGGACTGGGCCGAGTGGCATTCGCGCTTCCGGCCTTTCATCCAGCTGAGGCAGACCAACATGAATCCGCTTCCCGCGCCGGGCGCAGTCCGCGTCGTGCAATTTCCCGCGACGAGGGTCGCCGTACTCGAGCACCGCGGCAGCCCGCTGCGGCTCGGCGACAGCATTCGCAGGTTCATCGAATGGCGCAAGGCGCACAAACTGCCGCCGCAGTTCAGCGGTACGTTCAATCTCATCTACAACGATCCGGACGAAGTGCCGCCCGAGGACTTCCGCTTCAGCCTGTGCGCGGCAACCGAGCGTGAGATCGAGGCGAACGACGCCGGCGTTGTCGCGATGACGATTCCAGCGGGACGCTGCGCCACGTTGCGTCACGTGGGCTCGGACGACCAGCTCGGCCGTTCCATCCTGCATCTCTACGCGAACTGGCTGCCCGACAGCGGCGAGGAACTGCGCGACTTCCCGTTGTTCATGCAGCGCGTGACGTTCTTTCCGGACGTGCCGGACAGCGAGGCGATCACCGATATCTACCTGCCGCTGAAAGAGAACGCCTGAAAAGAAAACGCCCGGCCTTTGGGGGGCCGGGCGTCTTCACTCTCACTCCACCAATCAACTGATGCGAATAGGCAGGAACAACTGATTGCCATCACGTTCGAGCAGGATGGCAACGGTCTTCGATCCATTGCCGGTCGCGTTCTTGAGTTCGGCCAGTGACTTCACCATCTTGCCGTTGATGCCGAGGATGACGTCGCCGGGGCGAACGCCGGCCTGCGCCGCGGGGCCGGTCACGTCTTCGACCAGAAGATAGCCCTCGGTTTCGGCGCTGCGGCGCTCATCGGCACCCAGCGGCCGCACCGACAGGCCCAGCTTGTCCGCCTTGGCCGGTTCTTCCACGTTGTCGTTCGACACCTTGCGAACTTCCTCGGGGAATTCGTCGACCTTGACGTTGACGATCTTGCTGGCGCCATCGCGCCACACTTCGATCTTCGCCGTGGTGCCCGGCTTGATGGCCGAGACCACCGACGGCAGCTGGGTCGAGCGTTCCACCGGCCTGCCGTCCACGCTCAGGATGACGTCGCCAGTCTTGATGCCGCCCTTGGCCGCGGGGCCGTCTTCGATCACCTGGCCCACGAGCGCGCCGCGCGGGCGATCGAGCCCGAACGCGTCGGCGAACTGTGCATTCACGTCCTGGATCTGCACGCCGATGCGACCCCGGGTGACCTTGCCCGTGCTGACCAGCTGCGTCTGCACGTTGTTGGCCACGTCGATGGGGATGGCGAACGAGATGCCCATGTAGCCGCCGCTGCGGCTGTAGATCTGCGAGTTGATGCCGACCACTTCGCCGCTGAGGTTGAACAGCGGGCCGCCGGAGTTGCCGGGATTTACGGCGACGTCGGTCTGGATGAAGGGCACGAGTCCGTCTTCGCCGGGCATGGAGCGGCCGGTGGCGCTGACGATGCCGGCGGTGACGCTGTTCTCGAAGGTGAACGGCGAACCGATGGCCAGCACCCACTCACCCGGACGCAGCTTCGACGGATCGCCGATGCGCACTACGGGCAGGTTCTTGCCTTCGATCTTGATGACCGCGACGTCGGTGCGACGGTCGATGCCGATGACCTTGGCCGGATACTCGCGGCGATCGGTCATGCGCACCGTCACTTCGTCGGCGTCCGCGACCACGTGCGCGTTGGTGAGGATGTAACCGTCGGCGCTGACGATGAAACCCGAGCCTTCGCCCTGGCGCTGCGGAATCTCGAAGCCACGGCGTCCGCCACCACCCTGCCCCTGGTCGGGGACCGGAATGCCGAAGCGGCGGAAGAATTCTTCGAACTGGTCGTCCGAGTCGTCCTCGTTCGAAAAACGCTTGCGCACCACGTGCGCTTTTTCCACGACCGACACGTTCACGACGGCGGGGCCGACCTGCTCGACCAGCGTCGCGAAGTCCGGCAACGCGCGTCCGTTCAGCGTGCCGACCGGCGGCGTGGCGGTGGGATTTTCGACTTGCGCGTTGATGGCAGCGGTCTGCCCCTGCGGCGCGGCGGAAGATTGAGGCGAGCAGGCGCCGACAGCGATGGCCACCGCGGCTACCAGGCTCAGACGTCTCGCAACGGATAACGACATATCAGCAAAACCTCGTGAATGGGGCGACGACGATGCCAAAGTAGACCGGACGGATTTGGCGAAGTTCAGCAGGCGCGATTCCATTGGACGCTCCTTCAGGTCGACTGGCGGCGCCTGCGGAAGTATGCGCCAACACAGGCAAAAACAAGCGCCAGGCACACCGCCGGCCAGTTGCCGGTGCGCGCATAAGGCGTAAGTCCGGTTCGCGGCTGCAGTTTGGCGCGCATTACATTTGCTTCATATTCCGGCGCCGTGGCGCTCAGGGCCCCGTGCGCGTCGATCACGGCGGAAACACCGTCGTTGGCGGCACGCACCATGGGCCTGCCGGTTTCCATGGCGCGCAACCGGCTGATCTGCAAATGCTGGTAGCGCGCGGTGGAATGACCGAACCACGAGTCGTTGGTGACGTTGGCGAGCATCGTGGCGGTGCGCATGACCGGCAGCAGGGTGGACCCGTAGGCATCCTCGTAACACACGCCAGCCGCGATCCGCTGCCCGCCGGCCTCGAGAGGCGCCTGCTCTGCTGCGCCGCGGTTGAAATCCGAGTACGGCAGGCTCATGAGCCGCAGCCAGTTGCGCACGAATTGCGGCACGGGGAAGAACTCGACGAAGGGCACGAGGTGGTGCTTGTCGTGCCAGCCCACGCCGGGCGTGTCCTTGTCCATGGCGAGCACGGAGTTGAAATACTCGTCATCCCCGTCCGGCTTCACCTCGGCGCGCAGCGTGCCCATGATCATCGCCGAGCCATGGCGGCTGGCCTCGGCATACACGTCGCGGTAGAAATGGATGTGGTTGTTAGCCAGGTCGGGGATCGCGGATTCCGGCCAGAAGATGATGTCGGCGCCATGCGCCTGGCGATTGAGCGTCTGGTACAGCTCCACGATGGAGTCGAGGTTGCCGGCTATCCACTTCTCGTCCTGCGGCACCGCGCCCTGCACCACCGCGACTTCGATGGGCTGCCCATGGGGCTGCGTCCACTCGATGCCGCGCAGTGCGAACGCGATCACCCAGGTCACCGCCACCACCGCCAGGGCCGCGATGCGGTCGCGGCGCGCGCCCAGCAGCAGCGTGACCAGGCCGCCCGCCATCACCAGAGTCAGCAGGCCCAGCCCGTACTGGCCGATGACCGGCGCGAGTGCGCCTAACCAGTTGTCCGTGTGCGCGTAACCCAGCGCCAGCCAGCCGAAGCCGGTGAGGAACCAGCTGCGAAACCATTCGATCAGCAGCCACGCGCCCGGCAGCGCGAGCATCCACAGCAGCGGTCCGCGCGCCGGCAGGAACCTCGCCACCGCCCAGCCCAGCAGGGCGTGGTACGCGCCCATGATGGCGGCGAGACCGAGCATGAGGAACACGGCCAGCGGCACCGGCGCATGGCCGATGAGCCTGAGGCTGATGTACAGCCAGTAGGTGCCCACCGAAAAGGTGCCGAAGCTGTACCAGAACCCGAGCACCGCCGCGCGACGCGGCGCGGCGTCCTGCCACAGCCACATGAGGATGGCCGGCGACAGGATGGCCACGGGCCACCAGCCGAACGGCGAAAAAGACAGCGACAGGGACATGCCCGCGAGCAGCGCGGCGACGCTTCCCACGTAGCGGCGATTGATGGCGGTGCGCAGGTCCAAAGGTTTGCGGTTAAGGGCGATCTTCGAGCGGCACGATGTCGCGCGGCGCGGTGAGCCGCATCGTGTCGATGCGGCGCCGGTCGAAGCGCAGCACCTTGATCTCGCAATCGGCGAGCTGCAGCGTCTCGCCACGGCGCGGCAGGCGCCCCAGCTGTTTCATCACCAGGCCCGCGACGGTGTCGAACTCGTCGTCCGACAGCTCGGTCTGGAAGTACTCGTTGAACTCTTCGATGGGCGTCTGGCCGCGCACCACGTACTGCCGCTCGCCATCCCGGCGGATGTTCTGCTCCTCGTCGATGTCGTGCTCATCGTCGATGTCACCGATGATCTGCTCGATGACGTCTTCGATGGTCACGAGTCCCGCGATGCCGCCGTATTCGTCGGCCACCACGGCCATGTGCACGCGCGAGCGGCGCATCTCGCGCAGCAGCACGTTGAGGCGCTTGGACTCGGGCACGAACACCGGCGTGCGCATGAATTCCTTGATGTCGAATTCCGCGCCATCGACCGCGGCGACACGCAGCAGGTCTTTCGCCAGCAGGATGCCGACTATCTTCTCGCGGTCCTCGTCCATGACGGGAAAACGCGAGTGCCCGCTGTCGATCACGGTCTTCAACAGCAGGGCGGGTTCGTCTTCGCGATTCAGCACCGTCATCTGCGCGCGCGGCACCATGATGTCGCGTACCTGGATGTCGGCCACGGCCAGCACGCCTTCGAGCATCGGCAGCGCGTCGCCCTCGAGCACGCCGCGCGTGGTGGCTTCGCGCAGGTATTCGATGACCTCGCCTCGATCCTGGGCCTCGCCGGCCATGCGGCGCGACAGCTTGCGCAGCCACTTGCCGCTCGAGCTCGTGTCCTTGTCCTTTTCCCGGGCCTTCTCTTTGGCGCTCATGTGTACGGATTCCCGATTCCGAAACTCTTGAGCACGGCGATCTCCCGGCGTTCCATGCGCAGGCGCTCGCTGCGGCCCTGCTCGTGATCGTAGCCGGCGAGATGCAACGTGCCGTGGACCACCATGTGCGCCCAGTGCGCCTGCAGTGGTTTGCCGTCGCGCGAGGCCTCGTGACGCAACACCGGAGCACAGATCACCAGATCCCCCAGCGGCCGACGCGCCATTTCCTTGTGGCCGCTTCGCAGCGGACGCTCCGCGGGCACTTCGGGCGCGGGAAACGACAGCACGTTGGTGGGTTTGTCCTTGCCACGCCAGGTGCGGTTGAGCTCGCGGCTTTCCGCCTCGCCCACCACGCGCACGGCGATTTCACGACCCTCGCCGCGCCGGCCCAGTGCCGCGGCAGCCCAGCGATTCATGTGCGCGCGCGGCGGAGTCCAGGCGCGCGTGCCGCGGGCGAGATCGAGTTTCAGACCGCGCGCCGCGCTCACGGTTTCTCGCTCGGCGAATGCGCCTCGTAGGCCTGCACGATGCGTTGCACCAGGGGATGCCGCACCACGTCCGCCGCTTCGAAGAAGGTGAAGGCCACGCCCTCGGTATTACGCAGCACGTTGATGACGTGCCTGAGACCCGAGAGCTTGCCGGCCGGCAGGTCGGTCTGCGTGACGTCGCCCGTGACCACCGCGCGCGAGCCGAAGCCGATGCGCGTCAGGAACATCTTCATCTGCTCGGGCGTGGTGTTCTGCGCTTCGTCGAGGATGACGAAGGAGTCGTTGAGCGAACGGCCGCGCATGAAGGCCAGCGGCGCGACTTCGATGACGTTGCGTTCGATGTAGCGCGCGACGCGGTCGAAGCCCAGCATCTCGTACAGCGCGTCGTACATGGGTCGCAGGTAGGGATCCACCTTCTGCGTGAGATCGCCGGGCAGGAAGCCGAGCCGCTCGCCCGCCTCCACCGCCGGCCTCACGAGGATGATGCGGCGGATGCGATCGGCCTGCAGCGCCTCGACTGCGCAGGCCACGGCGAGATAGGTCTTGCCGGTGCCGGCCGGGCCGATGCCAAAGCTCAAGTCCCGCGCATGGATGTTCGCGATGTAGTCGCGCTGGTTGCGGCCGCGCGCGCGGATCGTGCCACGCGCCACGCGCACCGAACCTTCCACGGCCTCGTCGGCGCCAAGCGCGCCGGGCATGTCACGCGAATCGCGCAGCGCCAGGTGCACGCGGTCCAGCGAGATTTCTTCGCGGCCCGCGGTTTCGAACAGGTCGCGCAGCAGGTCTTCGGCCGCGTGCGCCCGCGGGCCGGTGATGCGGAACGTGGCGCCGCGGCGTTTCACGGTCACGCCCATGCGTTCCTCGACCAGCCGCAGGTTTTCGTCGAGCGGGCCGCAGAGATTCGCGAGCCGCGCGTTGTCAGACGGCACGAGATCGAATTCGCGGGCGGGTTCTACTGGAGCGGGAGTGGACATCTAGCTATTGGCGGCGAGTCGTGCGCCGCTATCGGGAATGACATTGGCCAGCCGCCCGCGCAGGGACTGAGGCCGCGCTTCGACCACGTGCACGTCGACGAAACGGCCAATGAGCGCGGCGGGGCCGGGAAAATTCACCCAGCGGTTGTTCTCGGTCTTGCCGGCGAGTTCCTGCTTGTCCTTCTTGGACGGGCGCTCCACCAGCACGCGCTGCGTGGTGCCCACCATGGTTTCGCTGATGGCGCGGGCCTGCTCGTTGAGCTGCGCCTGCAGGCGCTGCAGCCGCTGCTGCTTGACCTCGAGCGGCACGTCATCGGGCAGCGACGCTGCCGGAGTTCCGGGACGCTGGCTGTAGATGAAGGAGAACGACTGGTCGAAGTTCACGTCGCGCACGAGCTTCAGTGTGGCCTCGAAGTCGCGCTCCGTCTCCCCGGGAAACCCGACGATGATGTCGGTGGACACCGCGATCGTCGGACGAACTGCGCGCAACCGCCGCAGCTTCTCCTTGAATTCGAGCGCGGTATAACCGCGCTTCATCGCGGCCAGGATGCGATCCGAACCCGATTGCACCGCCAGATGCAGGTGATCGGCGAGCTTGGGCACGTTGGCGAAGGCCTCGATGAGCGAGTCGCTGAACTCCACCGGGTGCGAGGTCGTGAAGCGGATGCGTTCGACGCCCGGCACCTCGGCCACGTAGTGGATCAGCGTGGCGAGATCGACGACCGCGCCGTCGGCCATCTCGCCCGCATAGGCGTTGACGTTCTGGCCCAGCAAGGTGATCTCGCCCACTCCCTGTGCGGCGAGCTGGCGGACTTCTTCCATGACCGAATCGAAGCCGCGGCTCACTTCGTCGCCACGCGTGTACGGCACCACGCAGAAGGTGCAGTACTTGCTGCAGCCTTCCATCACGGACACGTAGGCGCTCGAACCGTCGGCACGCGCCGGCGGCAGGTTGTCGAATTTTTCGATCTCGGGGAAGGACACGTCGACCACGGAGCGGCCGGTGCGCTTGAGTTCGCCGATCATGGCGGGCAGGCGATGCAGGGTCTGGGGTCCGAACACCAGGTCCACGTAGGGAGCACGCTTGGTGATGGCATCGCCTTCCTGGCTGGCCACGCAGCCACCCACGCCGATCAGCACATGCGGCCTGAGCTTCTTGATCTCGCGCCATTCGCCCAGCAGCGAGTACACCTTGTCCTCGGCCTTTTCGCGCACCGAGCAGGTGTTCATGAGCAGGACGTCGGCGTCGGCCGGGTTGTCCGTGGGAGTGAGACCGGTGCCAGTACCGAGCACGTCGCCCATGCGGGTCGAGTCGTACTCATTCATCTGGCAGCCGAAAGTCTTGATGTAGTAGCGGCCGGGCATTTCGGGACGAGGGGAAAAGCGGGCGCTAGGGTATCGCAAATCCCCCCGATCGAATTTTACGGCTTATATATCAATTACTTAACCAGACTTTGCAAGGGAATCCAGGGCATCAATCTCACGCTGCAAGTGCCGCGCCCCGAGTTTCGATCGCCAAGCCCCGAGACCTGTGGCCACGATCAGGAAGATGACCACCAGCCCCATGCGATCCCAAGGCACAGGGTCATACTCGAAGTACGCCGACGACAGCGCCAGCGCAAAGCCAGGAAGCAGGGTCAGCAAGGCATACCGGAAGCCAAGGCGCCGCCAATCGAGCTGACGTTCGAACTGCCGGCGTTGAAAACGCAAGGTATCGAGTACTCCCGCATCAGCCGGGCTCGGCTCGGCGCCAGCGATCCGATGCCGCTGGTAGACGCTATACAACACGAAGACTCCGAAACATACGGCCGCCGCCGCCCGCAGCGGTTTCGAAGAAAGAGCCTGCCAGGCGGAGGAACCAAACAAGCCGCAAGCGACGAGGCAGCCGATGTACTCCAGCGCATTACGCCATCGAATGCGCCGTTCGAGGCTGCTCGCAATGTGACGCACGAACTCCAGTGAAATGCGCGGCGCTTCGGCGGCCTGGGTCTGCCAGAGTTCCTGGGGAGTCATGCGGTTTCTCCAATACCCAGCCGCGCGGCGAGCAGCGCGCGGATGCGGTGTAGTTTGGTACGGGTGTTGATCTGCGAAAGGCCGGAGATCTCGGCGATCTCTTCCATCGACAGCCCTTCGAGATAGAGCACGAAGACTTCGCGATCCAGCGGCTTGAGTTTTTGCACCAGCGCACGGATGCGAGCCAGCATGCGGGCTTCGTCAACGACAGTGCCGGCTTCGGGCACTTCGGAGGCGATCTCGACGTCGTCGAGGTCGACCAGGTTCTTGTCGAAACGGCGCCGCCGGCGCAACACGTGCGTGGCCGCGGCGTTGTGCGCCACCCGGTAGACCCAGGTTCGCAGCGAACAACGTCCGCCAAAAGCCGCGAGGCTTTTCCACAGCGAAATGTGAATTTCCTGCAGCAGGTCCTGCTGCAACGAGGGGTCGGCCTCGTGGGCGCGCGCCAGGCGGGCGAGCGGCGCGGCGAATTCGGCGCTGACGTGTTTGTAGAGCGCGTCCTGGTCGGCGGATTCGTCCGCCACCCCGACGGCCAGTTCGCCAGTCTCCGTGGTGATGCCCATGCTCAGGTAGTCACCGCGCCGGCGAAAGCGTTACAGAAGACTATTTCTGGTCCGCGGACCCGCGGGTGAGCTGCACTCCATCGTCGGCCACGAAAATGGCCAGCAGGCTCGCCGGCTCGGTGTCACTGGCGTTCTCGCTGATGGTGTGGGTGCTGCCCGGTGGCTCGAAAAAGCCCTCCCCGGCTGAGTACACCTTCGCAGGGCCGGTGGCGGAGTTCTCCGAGCGGATCTTCCCCGTGAGTACGTAGGCATACACGCTGCCCGCGTGCGCATGGCTCGGTGACTTCGCGCCCGGCGCGTACTGCACGAGCACGCCGGTGATCGTCTTTCCCGGCACGTTCGGCAGCTTCTCGCTGAAGACCGGGCGAGCCTGTACCGGCTTCGCCGGCGGGTCGGCGGCGAGCAGGTCACGCGCGATGAACAAGGCGCAGGCGCCGGCGAAACCCATCGCGGTCCAGGTCCATTTCTGCAGGCCGGGTGTGTTCATGTTCGAACTCCAATGTCCGGAAACGAAACTGCCGCGATCAGCCTGTGGGCCAATTCGCGGCAGCTCATGAGCAGCGTCCTGAAGGACGCGATCAGAACGGAATGTCGTCGTCGAAGTCGCCGCCGCCACCCTTCTCGCCACCACCCGGCGGCGGACCCTGGTCGTAGTCGTCGGCCGGCTGCTGCTGACGTCCGCGACCGCCGCCACCACCACCACCGCCGCCGCCACTACCACCACCGTAGTCGCCACCACCGCCGCCCATGCCGCCGCCGCGCGAGTCGAGCATCTGCATTTCGTTGGCGATGATTTCCGTGGTGTAGCGATCGTTGCCCTGTTTGTCCTGCCACTTGCGCGTGCGCAGGCTGCCTTCGATGTACACCTTCGAACCCTTCTTGAGGTATTCGCCGGCGATCTCACCGAGGCGACCGAACATGGCCACGTTGTGCCACTCGGTGCGTTCCTTGTTTTCACCGGACTGCTTGTCTTTCCAGTTTTCGCTGGTGGCGACGCGGATGTTCGCCACCGTCATCCCCGAAGGCATGGCGCGGGTTTCCGGGTCTGCGCCCAGATTGCCGATCAGAATTACTTTGTTGATTCCCCGCGCCATGGCCGTGTGCCCTTCATCGTAAATAACAGGGGCGCGATTGTACGGTCAGCTGACGTACAGATGTAAACGCCGAATCGCCCGCGTTTGACTCTGTTCGAATCTTGACCAATCGCGACAGGGTCGTAGCCCCGCGGCGACAGTCTTCCTTCGCCACAGCTTCCCCGCGTAACCTGCGGAAATCATGCAGGTCCCCATGCGCGTACTCGTCCTCGGTGCCTACGGCTTCTTTGGTCGCCGCATCAGCGAATCGTTGGCCCGCAATTCCCGCGTGCGCCTGCTGCTCGCCGGACGGGACGCGAAGCAAGCCACGGAACTGGCGTACCAGCTCGGGCTCACCGCCGAACACGCGCGGCGCATAGACGCCGACGAACCGCGGCTCGGCACCCTGTTGCGCAAGCTCGGTGTGAACCTCGTCATCCACACCGCAGGACCTTTCCAGGGTCAGGACTACCACGTCGCGCAGGCGGCGATCGAGGCCGGCAGCCACTACCTGGATCTGGCCGATGGACGCGCCTTCGTGAATGGCATCGCGCGCCTGGACGCCGCGGCGCGCGCCGCGCAGGTCGCGGTCGTCTCCGGCGCGAGCACGCTGCCGGCCCTGTCGTCGGCGGTGGTCGACGTCTATCTACCAGCGTTCTCGCGGCTCGAGGGCATCCGCATCGGCATCAGCGCGGGCGGCCTCGTGCCGGGAGCCGCGAGCGTGCGCGCGGTATTCGGCTACTGTGGCCAGCCGATTCGCACGCTCGAGGATGGCCAGTGGATCGAAACCACGGGCTGGCTGGACCGCCAGGCGCACACCTTTCCACGTCCCGTGGGTGAACGGTTGTTTGGCCGTTGTGATGTACCGGACCTCACCCTGCTGCCGGCCCGGTATCCCGGCGTGAAACCCGTGAGTTTCCACGCGGGCGTCGCCACGGACACGGGCCACAAGCTGGTCGAGTGGATCGCGCGGCAGGTGCAGAAAGGAACTCTGAAGAGTGCTCTGCCGCTGGCCGGTCTCTTCAGTTTCCTGGCGCGGCGGCTGCAGCCCGTGCTCAGTGACACTGCGGCATGTACGTGAAACTCGAGGGCCTCGATCCCGCGGGCGCGCCACTGAAACTGCTGTGGCAGGTGCTCGCCGGCGACAACCACGGGCCATACATTCCCTGCGCGCCGGCGATTGCGCTGACGCACAAGATTGCGGCCGGCGCGCCACCGCCTCCCGGCGCAATGCCCTGCATGGGACTGCTGACTCTCGACGAGATTCTCGATGCGCTCCAGGGCCTGCGCGTGCGCGAAGTCGCCCCGCCTACTTCGCTTCGCTGATCAGAACTCCCACTGCAGGCCGAACGACGGCAGCAGCGGCATGTAGTAACCCATCTCCTTTTCCACCACCGGCTGACCGGGGCGCGGGTACAGCTCGAAGTCCTCGACGCAGCACTGGTTCTTGCGGTTCAGCAAGTTGGTGATTTCCAGGTAGAGAGACAGCTTGCTGTTGCTGAGCATCACTTCGCGGTTCACCCTCAGGTCGACGCGCGCATAGGTGCCCAGGTTCGCTTCGTTGCGAGGGCCAACCACCCCTTCCACGTCCCAGGTGCCGTCGGGCAGCAAGATGGGCGCGATATCGAGCTCGGTGGTCGGCGTGCCACTGTGGATGAGCCCGGCCAGGCTGAGATTCCACAGCGATCCCGTCCAGCTGGCGCCGAATGAAAGCGAGTGCACCTGCTCCCAGCTGCGGGGGACCCAGCGACCCTCATCGAAATCCTCGGTGCGCGCAAAGGAGTAGCTCAGCCAGCCCGCCGGGCCGCGATCGGCATCCTTGCGCACGGTGATCTCCATGCCCCGCGCCCGCGCCTTCGGCGCATCGATGCGGATGCGGTCCACCACGCCCTCGGGGATGAGCTGGATGGAATCCAGCGCGTTCTCGTAGCGTGCACGCAGATCGTCATAGTCCTTGTTGTAGACGTCGATGCGCGCGCTCACGCCGTTCATGAAGCGCCGTGCGTAACCGATGGTGGTCTGCATCACGCGCTCGGGCCCGAAGAATTGCGTGACATTGTCCTCCACCTGCAATTCGTTCGCGGACTGCGGCTGGTGCATCACGCCCCAGGCCGCGCGCAGCTCGTTGGCCTCGAACACGTACACGAGATTGACGCGCGGACTAACCACGTCGAAGTTCAGGCCGTCATCGTAACGATAGGTATCCCAGCGCACACCCGCCTCGGCCGTGAGCTTCGGCGTCAAGCGCGAACGCCAGGCGCCATAGACGCCGGCCTTCTGCATGTTCACGTCCATGTTCGTGGCGTAGCCCTTGTCGATGGGAACCGGCGTGAGCAACGGATCGAAGATGCGGGAGCTCATGGCGTAGTCGTACTCGCCCTGCTGGTCCCCGAAACTGAAACCCCAGCGCGGCATCTGTCTTTCGGTCACCGCCCAGCTCCAGTCCTGTCGCAGGTCGAAGAACTGGAAATCGCTGTCGCTGTGGACCATGCCGGTACGCTGGTCGTCGGTGCCTTCCGCTTCGCGCTGCTGGCGCACGGTCGCCGCCGACACCAGCGTGGTACTGCGCAGGTCGTCGGTGAAATCGTGGTCCAGCGTGAACCACAGGTGCTTCGAGTGACCTTTGCCCGCCGAGTCGAGGTCGTCGGACTCGTCGTCGACCACGAGCTTGAGATCGTCGTCGCTGAGCAGGAATCGCGCCCCGATCCGGGTGCGATCCGAAATCTCGAAGTTGCCCGCGGCGAACACGTCGGTGTAACGCGGTGTGAGCTGCTCGTCGTCGGGCATCACGCGCTCCGTGAGCAGGTCGAGGAACCCGCGACGCGCCGATACCAGCCATGAACCGCGCTCGTCGGCAAAGGTGCCGGAGCTGCGGGCGAAGGCGCTCACGAAGCTGACGCCCACGCCGCTGTGGTAGTCGTCACCGGACGCCGGCCTGCGCGACGTGAGCCCCACTGCGCCGCTCATGTAGTCGGCGAGGTCGGCGGTCATGCCACCGGTGATGAAATCGATGCCCTCGACCAGGCTGGTGTCGAGCACGCTGAGCGAGTTGTTGAGGTCACGGAAGTGGAAAGCGTTGTGAATCTCGGCGCCGTCGATGGTCATCCGCGTTTCTTCGCTGCGGCCGCCGCGCACGTTGAGCGCGGCGCTGAAGTCGCCGCCGGACACACCGGGCAGCACCTTGAGCATGCGCAACACATCGTCGGCGAGATGCGGCATGCGCTCGACATCCTTGCGATCGAGGAAGGCTTCGGTGGCGCCGGTGCCCGCAAGCAGCATGCGCGTGGCCATGATGTCGATCACCTCGATGGGATCGTCCTCGGCCGCCGCGGGTGGCACCCCGGCGGTCTCCCCTTCTTCCGCGGCGATGAGCCAGTCGCCATTCGAGGCACGCACGGCGCGCAGCTTCCAGGGCGCGAGGATTTCGGGCAGCAGGTCTTCGATGCGGGACGCCTTCGGCGCGGCGTGCAATTTCATCTCGGGCCGCACCAGTGCACTGCTGTACACCACGCGAAAACCCTGCGCGTTGAGCTCGGCCAGCGCCGATCCCACCGCGTCGCCAGCGCGCAGAGGCCGGAGGTCGACCGCCTTGTGTCCTGCGATTGCGCTCGCTGCGAATGCCAAAAGGCCGCAGACGAGCATCGACCTCAATCTCACGCACCCACCCAAAGCACCCCATGACGCACTTCGAGGCGCACGCCGGTCACCAGGGAAACACGCTCCAGCATGGCGGCCACGTCCAGCCCGTCGAGCGAGCCATGCAGGCGGATCTCCGCCGCCTGTTCCTGCAATCGCTCCGACGAATAGTGCAGGCGCAGGCCCTGCTCGCGTACCAGCCAGGCGAGGAATTCGGACAGCGGGCGATTCTCGATTTCGAGCACGGGCGCGAGTGCCGAGGCCCAGGCCCAGTCGACGCCGAACGTCTGCAAACCGTGTTGCAGCACGTACTGGTCCCCGCGAATCTCGAGCGCGTCGCCGGTGGCGAGTTCCTGGCGCCTGGCGTCCTGGCGGGACTCGACCATCACGCGGCCCTCGCGCACGCGCACCCGGGTCAGGTCGCCGGCGACGAACACCTGGAACTGCGTGCCGATGTGGCTCACCTCGCCCGCCGGAGTGCGGATCTTCAGCGACGAGTGCGCATTGAGCCCGCCCGAGTCGACGTACAAAGTACCGGCCAGCAAGGTGACCTGGTCAGCGGCATCGAAGGTGATGCGCGTCCCGTGATCCGCGCGCAGCGACAGCGTGTTGCCGAAGATCATGGCCATGCGACCGCCCGTCGTCTCCAGCATCGTGCCGGACGACAGCGGCGAGTTCACGGTCAACGGAATCGTGATGCCACCGTGACTCGCCACCGGGGTTCCGTCCAGTGTCAGCACGCGGGCCACCGTGACCGGGGTGGGTGGTTCGACCTCGTTCCGCCCCATCATCCAGGCCACGAGCGCCACGCTGGCGGCCGTCGCGAGTCCATAGGCCAGGAAGCGGCCGCCGCGCCGCGCCGGCCGGCTGCCCTGGGCGAGCATCTGGCGCCAGGCCCGTTCGCTGGCCGCACGCGCGCGTCGCGTGCCCTCGTTCGACGGCACATCCCGCTCGCCCGCGAGCTTGATCAGCCGTTCAACCGAATTGTCTGTTTCCTGGCTCATCTGTCACCCGTGGCCGGTGCGCCGGCGAGCAGCGTGAAGGTTTCGCGGAAGGCCTCGCGGGCCCGCGTCAGCAGGGATTCCGACGCCTTGGGCGAGCGCCCCAGGCGTTGCGCGATTTCATTGATGCTCATTTCGCGCAGGTATTTCCATTCGAGGATGTCACCGTAGGGCGCGGGTAGATAGTCGAGCGCCACGCGGATGGCCTGGCGCAGCTGCGCGCGGTCCGCGGCCAGCAGCGGATCGGTGGATTCGTTGGCCATCAGCGATTCGAGCGCGGCGCGTACCGCCGGGTCTTCCTCGGCGAGGTGGGCCGAGCCGGCGGCGGGATTGAACTCGCCGAGCCGCGCACTGAGCTCGCGGCGACACAGGGTGCACAGCCAGGTGAACAGGGCGGCCTCGCCCCGGAACCCCCGCAGGCTGTCCAGCGCCCGGCACAGGGCTCCCTGCGCGACGTCCTCGGCCAGGACCGGATCGGACAGGCGGCGCCGTGCGAAGCGATAAAGCTTCGGGAAGTACTCGTTGAAGAAGTCGTCGAAAGCCCGCGCGTCACCGCGCAGCAGCCGTTCGACGAGTTCCCGGTCGCCCTGGTTCATGGAATGTAAGTGTGCACCGAATGAAAGATTCCTTCGCGGGCGAAGGAATCTACCGGCCGGCGCACACTAAATCCCGGGCCTGTATTCCCGGAGCACCGCAATGCGATATCTCGTCAGTGTCTTATTCCTGTGCCTCGCGGCCTGCGGCGGCGGCGGCGATTCGGGACCCAGCGAGCCCGAACAGGTCTCCACGACGCCCAGCAGCACCGACGACGGGTGGACCACGTCCAACCCCGCCGCCGAGGGTATCGACGCCGCCGAAATGAACCGGCTGCTGGACGACATCCGCACCGGCGGTTTCCCCGGCATCGATTCCATGGTCGTGATACGCCACGGACGGCTGGTGCTGGAAGGCTATTTCAATGGCTACGGGCGCGATTCCCTGCACGACCTGCGCTCTACCGGCAAGAGCATTACCTCGGCGCTGGCGGGCATCGCCATCGAACGTGGTGCCATGAACATCGACGACAAGATTGCGAACCTGCTGCCGCAATATGACACCCACGCCAACATGAGCGAGTTCAAGCGCAACATCACCGTGGAACACCTGCTCAACATGAGCTCGGGCCTCGAATGCAGCGACTGGAATCCGCTGTCTCCGGGCAACGAAGAGAAGATGTACAAGACCAACGACTGGGTGGACTTCACGCTCGACCTGCCGATGGTCGACGAAGCCGGCGCATACACGAGTTATTGCACGGGCGGCGTGGTCGTGCTCGGGCACGTCATCTCGCTGCGAACCAATTCGGACCTCGACGACTACGCTGACACCTACCTGTTCGGCCCGCTGGGTATCCGGGAATCACGCTGGCGCCTTTCGCCGGATGGCAAGCCCACCGGCGGTGGCGGCCTGTGGCTCAGGCCGCGCGATGCGGCGAAATTCGGCCAGCTCTATCTCAATGGTGGAACCTGGAACGGCGTGCAGGTAGTGCCCGCGGCGTGGGTGGCTCGGTCCAAACAGTCTGAAGTCCTGCTGATCGAGTCCCCCGTGGATCGCAGTCGCTACGGGCTGCTCTGGTGGAAGCGCGCCTTCAGTTCCGGGGTGCGCATGTTCGAGAGTTACTACACCTCGGGCAACGGCGGTAACTACATCATCGTGATACCCGACCTGGATCTCGTCGTGGTGTTCACGGGCTCGAATTACGACAGTCCGCGCGGCGAGACGCCTTTCTTCATCATGGAAGCCCGGTTGCTTCCGGTGATGACGCCCTAGACGCGTTCAGATCTCGGACCACATCCTCAGCAGGTTGTGATAGTGGCCCGCAAGGGCCACGGTCTCCTCGCTCTCGCCGTGTTTGCCGCGCACCTTCTGGACGGTCTGGTCGAGCCGGAACAGGTGTTCGCGGTGACGCTCGTCGCGCACCATGCTCTGGGTCCAGAAGAACGACGACGTGCGGCAACCGCGGGTCACCGGGTTCACGCGGTGCAGGCTGCCCGACGTGTAGAGGATGAGATCGCCGGCGGCTAGTTTGACGGAGTGCTCGCCGTAGGTGTCCGAGACCACGAGCTCGCCGCCGTCGTATTCGCCGGGCTCCGAGAGGAACAGCGTCGAGGAAAGATCGGTGCGGATGAAGAACGAGCTGCCGGGTACCGCGCGCACCGCACCATCGATGTGAGTGCCGTACTGCTCGCCGCCCTCGTAGCGGTTGAACAGCGGCGGCACGGTCTTGAGCGGCAACGCGGCCGAGAAGAACAGCGGATGGCGCGCCAGCGCGCCGAGGATCATCTCGCCGAGCTGGCGTCCCACCGGGGACAGCTCCGGCAGCTGGCGATTGCGCTTGACCAGCGCGCCCTGCTCTCCGACCGTCGCCTTGCCATCACCCCATTCGGCCGAATCGAGCAGGCGGCGGCTTTCCGCCACCTGCTCGGTGGTCAGCACTTTCGGGACATGCAACATCATGCGGCGAATGCTCGCACGCGGCGGTCGGGACGTGCCAGTTCCTAGAACGTAAAGTTCACCGACAACAGCGCCGAACGCGGCGTACCCGGGATGTACCGCGAGCCGCCATTGTTGAGCGTGCCGATGTACTCCTCGTCGGCCAGGTTGTAGCCGTTCAACTGCAGGCTGACCTGGTCGTTGAACCGGTAGTCGATCATGGCGTCGATCACCCAGTACTCGGGCGCCGTCGGCGTATTGACCTTGTCCACGGGCTGGTTCGTGACGGAGCGCGCCACGTTATCGACATAGCGCGCGCCGCCGCCGATGGTGAGGCCAAAAGGCAGGCGGTAGGTAGTCCAGCTCGAGAACGTGAGCTCGGGCGACCAGTTGATGGCCGCGCCCTGCGTCGTGCTGGTGCCCTGGGTGATGTCGGTTTTCATTTTCGCGAAGCCAGCGGTCAGATCCCAGTTCTCGGTGATCTTGCCGACGATGCCGAGTTCCAGGCCCTTCACTTCGCGCTCGCCCACCTGCACGAAGGTGTTGGGAACCACCGGGTCGGCAATGAG
>Ga0315912_10002149_pt1 | contig 21736 bp, 20 predicted proteins | sample VfabasoilMG_FD_204469 | JGI IMG/M metagenome (GOLD analysis project Ga0315912, IMG submission 204469) | Garden soil microbial communities collected in Santa Monica, California, United States - V. faba soil | ecosystem: Environmental > Terrestrial > Soil > Garden | place: USA: California...
TTCTTCGCGGGTGCGTTGCGTTCGCTCGAGGCCCGTCGTGTCGGCATGGACGTGCCGGTCGCGTTGGCGATCGCCGCGGTGTACACGGCGAGCCTCGTCGAAGCGGTGCGTGGCGTCGGCGACGTGTATTTCGATTCGGTGTCGATGTTCGTGTTCTTCCTGCTCGCCGGGCGCTATCTCGAAATGCGTGCGCGCCACCATGCGCGCGATCTCACCGATGCGCTGGCCCGGCTCACGCCGCCGTTCGCCGAGCGTGAGCTCGATGACGGCACGTTCCGGCGCGTCGGTATCCATGAACTTCGAGCGGGCGATCGCGTGCGCGTGGCGGAAGGGGGCATCGTGCCGGCCGATGGCGTGCTCCTGACCGAGCGCTGTCGCGTCGACGAAGCGCTGTTGAGTGGCGAGTCCGCGCCGGTGACGAAGCGCCGCGATGATCTTCTCATCGCAGGCAGCGTGCTCGAGGATGGTCCGGCGCTGCTGCGCGTCGAACGTGTCGGCGCGGATACCGCGCTCGCCGGTATCGCGGCGCTCGTGGGTCGCGCACACGCGGAGCGTCCGCGCCTCCAGGTCGCCGGAGATCTCGCCGCGGCCCGCTTCGTCGCGCGCGTGCTGACGTTCACGGGCCTGACCGCCGCCGCGTGGGTCGTCTTCGATCCTTCGCGCGCCTTCTCCGCTGCAATCGCGGTGCTGGTAATTTCCTGCCCCTGCGCGTTCGCGCTGGCAGTGCCCGCGGCGATCACGCGTGCGCTCGGTGCCATGGCGCGCCGGGGAGTGCTGGTCGTGAAACCGGATGCCATCCAGTCGCTCGCCGAATGTACGCACGTGCTCTTCGACAAGACCGGCACGCTGACGGAGTCCACATTGTCGCTCGCTGATGTGCGCGCCTTCGATGGCGGTTCGCATGAGGCCGCGTTGCGACTGGCCGCTACCCTCGCGCGACAGAGCCGGCATCCGGTCGCGCGCGCGATCGCGGCGGAACACGCCGGCGTCGAATCGGCTGCCGTGAGCGAGGTGACTTCGCACGCGGGCCAGGGCGTGAGTGCGAAGATCGACGGACGCGTGTTGCGCCTGGGAACACCCGCGTTCGCCCTCGCCGGCAAACCGCTCGCGCACGAGTTCGAAGACGCAACGCTGCTCGCCGACGACCATGGGCCGATCGCGGCATTCCGTCTCGGTGAACGCCTGCGGCCCGAGGCTTGCGCCGCGATCGACGCCTTGCAGGCACAGGGGATCACGGTGCTCATCGCGAGTGGTGACGCGCCGCCACGCGTCGCTGCCATTGCCGCGCGTCTGCAGATCGGAACCTGGCGCGCTCGCATGTCGCCTGCGGACAAACTTGCGTGGGTAGCCGAACTGCGCGCCGAGGGTGCGCGCGTGCTCGCGGTCGGAGATGGCATCAACGATGCGCCCGTGCTCGCGGGCGCGGATGTGGCGATCGCGCTTGCCGATGGCGCGGAGCTTTCGCAGGCGTCGAGCGACATCGTACTGAAAGGCGGGCGTCTCGATGCCATCGCCAGCGCGCGCGACATCGCGCGCCGCACGCTCGCCATCGTGCGCCAGAACCAGCGCTGGGCGTTGTTCTACAACTTCTCGGCCGTGCCGCTCGCGGCGCTCGGGTTCGTTTCGCCGTGGCTCGCGGCGCTCGGCATGTCGCTGAGCTCGCTCGGTGTCATCCTGAATGCGCTGCGCATAGGGCGCGGTGATGCGAGGCCGCGCCGTCTGCGCATCGTGGCGTCCGCCCAACCTCACCCGAGGCTGGCCGCATGAACATCCTGCTGCTCCTCATCCCGGTGTCGCTCGCGTTCCTGGCCGGCGCCGTCTGGGTCTTCTTCTGGGCGGTCAACCACGGCCAGTTCGACGACCTCGACACGCCGGCGCTGCTGCCGCTCGACGATTCGCCGCGGCGCCCCGATCGACTTTCGAACGAGAAGCCGCCGCAATGAACGGACTGACGCTCGGCGCCGCATTCCTGTTAGGCCTCGCGGCCAGCGGCCATTGCCTCGTCATGTGCGGCGGGATCTCCGCGGCGCTCGGCATGGCCACGGCGAAGGATGCGCAAGGGCGCACGCGCCCGGTGCTGCTTGCGACCTATCAGCTCGGGCGCATCACCTCGTACACGCTCGCGGGCCTGTTGTTCGCGGGTGCGTTCGGCAGCCTCGTGAGCCTTCTCGACATCGAATCGGTGCGAAGGACTTTGCGTGCGGTGTCAGCGGTCGCACTGCTGCTCGGCGCGCTGGTCGCGTTCGGTCGCGTGCGCGATCCCGGCATGCGACTTGGCCGCACGCTGTGGCCAAAGCTTGCGCCGCTCGGTCGTCGTCTGCTGCCCGTCACGACACTGCCGCGTGGTTTCGCCTTCGGCATGGTGTGGGGCTGGATGCCCTGCGGCTTCGTGTACTCGGTGCTGTTGATCGCGACGCTGCAACTCGATGCAGGGCGGGGTGCGATGACCATGGCCGCCTTCGGTCTCGGCACCGCGCCGGCGCTCTTCATCGCCGCCCTGGGCGCCGAACGGCTGAAAGGATTCGCATCGCTTCCGGCCGCGCGGCACCTCGCCGGATCGGTGCTCGTGCTGAGCGCGCTCCTGACTTTCGCCGGCCCCTGGCTGGAGCACGCGTTGCCGGGCGCGCATGCCTGGCTGCCGTTCGATTGCGGAATCCGCTAGATAGGTCGCGGATTCTGTAAGGTTACGCCTACATCGCGTAATTCTTGCGAGTGCCACCTATATCAGCGACTGCGGCGCCGCACTACATTCTCCCGGAAATGACTGACGACGGCGCCGAGGCTCGCTACCGCAAGTTATTCGACACCCTCATCGAAGGGTTCTGCACCATCGAAGTCATGTTCGATGCGCAGAACAAGCCCGTCGACTACCGCTTCCTCGAGATCAACCCCGCGTTCGAGCGCCAGACCGGACTCAGGGATGCGCAGGGCAAGCGCATGCGCGAGCTCGCGCCGAAGCATGAGCAGCACTGGTTCGAAATCTACGGAAAAATCGCGCTGACCGGCGAGCCGCTTCGCTTCGAGAACGAGGCAAGGGCGCTCGGCCGCTTCTACGAGGTCTGCGCCTGGCGCGTGGGCGGAGATGAAAGCCGCAAAGTCGCCATCCTCTTCAACGACATCACCGATCGCAAGACCGTCGAGCTCAAGCTGCGCGCGCAGAACGAGCGCATGAATCTCCTGCACCAGATCACGCGCGCGGTCGGCGAACGCCAGGACCTGCGCAGCATCTTCCAGGTCGTGATCAGCACCATCGAAGATCAGTTGCCGGTCGATTTTGCCTGCATGTGCCTGTACGACGGGGCCGCCCGCGACGTGATGATCGCAAGCGTAGGTTCGCGAAGCGCCGGTCTCGCGAGGGATCTGGCGCTCACCGAACAGCAGCACGTGAACATCGGCGACGACTGCCTGGCCAAGGTCGTGCTCGGACAATTGATGTACGAGCCGGATACGACCCTCGCCACTTCCCCTTTCCCCCAGCGGCTGGCCGTAGGCGGACTGCGAGCGATGGTCGCGGCGCCGATGCGCGTGGATGGCGAAGTCCTGGGCGTCATGCTCGTCGCGCGCTGCGCGCCCGCGAGCTTCAGCGCCGGAGAGTGCGAGTTCCTCATGCACCTGACCGAGCACGTGGCCGGCGCCGCACAGCACGCGCAGCTCTATGGCCAGCTTCAGACGGCCTACCAGGATCTGCGCAATACGCAGTCGGTGGTGATGCAGCAGGAGCGCCTGCGCGCGCTCGGCCAGATGGCGAGCGGCATTGCCCACGACATCAACAACGCGATCTCGCCGGTATCGCTCTATACCGAGGCGTTGCTCGACCGCGAGAAATCCTTGAGCGCCCACGGCCGTTCGCAGCTCGAAGTCATCCAGCGCGCCATCGGCGACGTGGCGCAGACCGTGGCGCGCATGCGCGAGTTCTATCGTCCGCGCCAGCCGGAGATGGTGCTCGAGCGCCTGCACATCAATGAGCTGGCGCAGCAGGTCGTGGAGCTCACGGATGCGCGCTGGAAAGACATGCCTCAGCAGCGCGGCATCACCATCGAACTCAATCTGGATTTCGCCAACCACCTGCCGGCGATCATGGGAGCTGCCAGCGAAATCCGCGAAGCGCTCACCAATCTCGTCTATAACGCCGTGGACGCGATGCCCGACGGCGGCACGCTCACGCTGCGCACTCGCGCGCATGAATCGGGGCGCGTGTCGATCGAAGTCTCCGATACCGGCGTGGGCATGGACGAGGATGCGCAGCGGCGCTGCCTCGAGCCGTTCTTCACCACCAAGGGAGAACGCGGCACGGGCCTCGGCCTCGCGATGGTTTACGGCATGGTGCAGCGGCACAGCGGGGACATCGAGATCGAGAGCGCAATAGGGAAGGGCACGACTGTCCGGCTGATCTTCGGCGCCTTGCCGTTGGAAGTGCCGGCGCCGGCCGAAGTGCCGGTGGAAGTGCCTGCGAGCCTGCGCATCCTGCTGGTGGATGACGATCCCATCCTCCTGGGTTCGCTGCGCGATGCGCTCGAAGGCGATGGCCATGCCATCGTCACCGCGACCGGCGGTCGCGATGGCATCGAAACCTTTCGCGAAGCGCACGAAGCGCAGGACGCATTCTCCGTCGTCATCTCGGACCTGGGTATGCCCTACGTCGACGGACGCCAGGTCGCGAACGCCGTGAAAGCGATTGCGTCGAGGACGCCCGTGATCCTCCTGACGGGTTGGGGGCAGCGATTGCAGGCCGAAGGCGACCTGCCTGCGCACGTGGACCTGGTGCTCGCGAAGCCGCCAAGACTGCGCGATCTTCGCGAGGCGCTCGCGCGCTGCTGCGCGAAATAGCTACGGCGTTTTCGGCCGCGCCTTCGCCAGCGCTTCGTCGAGCATCTTCACCAGCGCGTCGCGATCATAGGTGTAGGCGTGCCCTTCGTTGAGCTGCACGAGCTGCTCGATCTGCTTGCGGATGGTGACCTCCGCTTCGCGCTGTTCCGGCACCGTCATGTAGCGGCGCTTCGGCGTGGCTTCGAACAGCGCGAGTTCGACCGCGGCCGCCACCTCGTCCGGCTTCTTGTACTTGCTGCGATCGGCCATGCGGTTCTCTTTGCCGACGCGCTTCATCGCGCTCTTGCCGATGTCCGAATCGTAATTGCCGGGTTCGACGACGTTCACCACCACGCCCTGCGGTTCGAGCTGCGTCGCGAGTGAATCGGTGAACGCTTCGATGGCGTGTTTGCTCATCGCATAGGCGGACAGATCGCGCGGCGCAAGCACGCCGGAGATCGAGCCGATGTTGGTGATGCGTCCCTTGCTGGCCGCGATGAGCGGCGTGAAGGTCTTGGCCATGCGATACGGGCCGTACACGTTCACGTCCATGAGCAGGTCGAACTCTTCCATGCTGGTGTCGGCCACCGAGCTCAGCGTCGCGATGCCGGCGTTGTTGACGAGGCCGTAAAGCCCGCGCCCTTCCTTCGTGATGGTGGCGAGCGCCGCATCGATGTCTTCCTGCTTCGTCACGTCCAACTTCACCGCGCGCACGTTCTTGATCGCGCCGAGCGCATCGAGATCGGCCTGCTTGCGCGCGCCCGCGTAGACGAAGTAGCCCTTCGATGCGAGGTGCTCGGTGATCTTGCGGCCGATGCCCGTGCTGGCGCCGGTCACGAGTACGGCGCTCTGTTCGGCCGCCGTGATGGGCAAGGTGAAACACAACGCGACGAGCGCAGTAAGAAAGTGACGCATCGGCGGACTCCTCATTGTTCCATTTGCGGTCGGACAGTCTCTTTGTATCCGGCAGGGATCTCGAACGTCGACGCCGGCAATGATTCCTCGACCCACTTTGTCACCACGACTTCCCTGGCGCGCAGTTGCTCGCCGCCGTCGAGCGATCGAATGCGCACCGGGTATCCTTTGATGGACTGGCGCACGTCGACGTAGTCCGAAGCATTGGCGAGGCCCATGGTCACCGCGTCGAACGCATCCCAGAGATCATGGAAGGCCTTTTCAAAGTCTTCCTTGCCAGGCAACGATGAAAAGGGCGCCACGCAATACTCCTCGTACGGCGTACCGTTCTTGACGAGTAGCCAGACGCTGCACGCGCGGCCTTCGACCGTTTCGTTCCTGCCCGTGACGCTGAGTGAATACTTGTTCTTCTTGCCGAACACGCCAGGCATGTGCGCGCCCATGGCTTTCTCATACGTCGCGCGTTGCTCGGCAGGCCATTTCTTCACCTCTTCCTGCATCTTCTTCATTACTACTGCCGTATCGGCCGCGGCCTGTTTCACCGCCGCCTCATCGAGGGCGTACCAGGTCTTCGCCTTGTCATCGAGCAAGTAAAAAACTCCCTGCTTTACGAGGGTGGTTTCCGTGGATTGCGCATGCGTCGACTTCAGCATGCCGTCCTGGATGAGCACGACATCCGGCCCCCCATCCGCGACCTGGGTCTGAATGTCGCGCGCAGTGGATTCGACGCGTACACCCGCCAGAACCGGGGCCGTGGCGAGCAGCGCCGCCGCAATGAGAACGAGTCTGTTCATGCCAGTGTGTGCTTCTTCTTGTGGCAACGGCTCGCATTATGCCAGCCCGCCGAGGGGAAACCCTGCGGGCTTCCTCTTCAGGTTCCCGATGCAAATCACACTCCGGTACGACCTCGGTCGAGATCACTTAAGCGGGTGAGGGGGCGGCCGATTTTGTGAATAACGGCCACCGTTTTGCTTTTCCCGGCCACTTACTCCAGGGAGTCGAGCCCGCATGCCTGCCAAGACCTCGAGCCTGCGCATTTCATTGCCGCTGGCGCTGCTGTTTGGATTTCTCTTCATCGCTGCCGCGGTTGTCGCCAAAGAGACCGATCCCTGGTTGCGGCCCGAAGCTGCGCCGGCGCCGCCCGAGAATCAGCTGACGCCCGCGCGCATACATCTCGGCCAGCTGCTGTTCTTCGATCCGCGCCTGTCGCGCAAGGCGACGATGAGTTGCGCGAGCTGTCACAACCCGTCACTCGGCTGGTCGGATGGCCTGCCGACCGCCGTCGGTTTCGAGATGCATACGCTGGCGCGCGCGACGCCCACGATCGTGAACACGTCGTTCAATCCCATCCAGATGTGGGATGGTCGCAAGTCGACGCTCGAAGACCAGGCCACGGGCCCGATCGAAGCGGCCGGCGAAATGAACCTGCCGCTGCCCGAGCTCATCGAGCGACTCAAGTCGATCCCCGGCTACGCGGCGAAGTTCGAAGCCGCTTATCCCGGCCAGGGCATCACCGCGGTGACCGTGGCGCGCGGAATCGCGAGCTTCGAGCGCACCGTGCTCTCGACCGAGTCGCCATTCGATCGCTGGCGCAAGGGTGACGAGAAGGCGGTGTCGGCCTCGGCCAAGCGCGGCTTCGATCTGTTCCAGGACAAGGCGAAGTGCGCGGTCTGCCACATGGGCTACAACTTCACCGACAACGGCTTCCACAACATCGGTCTGAAGACGGATGGCGAGCCGGACGTCGGCCGCTTTGCGCAACGCCCCCTCAAGTCGATGCACGGCGCGTTCAAGACTCCGACGTTGCGTGACATCGGCCTGACGGCGCCGTACATGCGCAACGGCTCGTACAAGACGCTCATGGAAGTCGTCGAACACTACGACCGTGGTGGCGACGACAAGACCAATCTCGACATCAACATGGTTCCGCTCCGCCTCACGGCCGCCGAGAAGGCGGATCTCGTGGCCTTCCTCGAGTCGCTCACGGGTGTCCCGCCGGATATCCGCGTCGTGGCTCTGCCCCAATAACTGAAGAGGTTCCGACAATGACTTCGCGTTCCTATTCCGCAATCCGTTTGAGCCTCGCCGCGCTCGTCGTCACGCTGGCCCTGCCGGCGTTCGCCGGTGACCAGGTCGTGGGCCAGGCCAAGAAGGCCTTCACCGTCGGCGTGCTCAAGGCCAAGGTTGGCGACACCATCACTTTCCGCAACGACGACGAGTTCGCGCACAACGTGTTCTCGCTGAGCGATGCGCAGAGCTTCGACCTCGGCTCGTACAAGAAGGGCGAAGTGCGCACCGTCAAGCTGACGGCGCCGGGCACCATCGAAGTCGAGTGCGCCATCCATCCGGAAATGAAGATGAAGATCGAGGTCGCGAAGTGAAGTCAGTCGCGACTGCCGTGCTGATGGTGATGCTGGGCGCCGGACTCGCGACTCCGCTCGCCAACGCGGAAGAAGAAGCCATCCCGCTGCCGCGCGATACGACGGATGCCTCGGTGATCCGCGGCAGCATCGCGTACCGCACCTATTGCGTGTTGTGCCACGGCGCGACGGGCAAGGGTGATGGCCGCGCCGCGAAGATGTACACGCCGAGGCCGGCGAACCTCACGGTGAGCCCGTTCCCAGACCAATACAAGGAGATGATCATCCGCGGTGGCGGACCGGCCGTGGGCCGCTCTCCTTTCATGCCCCCGTGGGGCGATGAGCTCACGGATGAGCAGATTCACGATCTCGTCGCCTTCCTCCGGGAAGTACGAAAGACGGGAATCCCGGCCCCCTGAGGCAACTTGAAAACCATCGCGAAGCTTCGCGGCTGGATCGGCGAATCGGTTTCACGCCGTCTCGCGATTCCCGGGCTGGTGCTGATCTTGCTCCTGCTCGTGCAGGCCGCGTTGTCGAGCGGGTCGGCCGCGCTACTGGTCGGGCGGCTCGAGGACTCGAGCCAGAACAGCAACGCCAGCATGATGCTCACCGAGCGGCTGCTCAGCGCCGCGCAGGAACTCTCCGATCACGCGCGCGAGACCGTCACGGCTGCCGATGACGATCAGCGCACAAAGGCTGTCGCCGCTTTCAATGACAGCAAGGCGCGCCTTGGCGAAGTCGTCGACGAAATCTCCACCTCACTATCCAGCGAGCCGTCGCTGCAGCAGGCCGTCAGCGAAGGGGTTTCCACGTTTGTCGTCAGCGGCGTCAAAGCCACGCGGCTCGCACAGAAGGGCCGCGTTGACGATGCGCAGCGCGAGCTCTCGGGCACCTTCGATCCCAACCTCCTGGCCTACGTCATCTCCACCGTCACTGCGCTCAACAAGACGTCGGCCGAATCACTGTCGGGTGTGATGAAAGCGGGACATCGGGATTTCTGGGTGGCGCTCGTCGTGGCCGTCGTACTGGTCGCGATCGCCGCCTTCGCCGCCTTCCGCGCGTTCCGCGCGATCCGCAATTCCGTCATCGAGCCGGTGCAGTACGCCGCGCATACCGCGCGCCGCCTCGCGACTGGCGACTACGACGAAGTACGGAAGTCGATCGTCACCGATGAATGCGGCGAGCTGGTGCGCGCAATGGGCGAGCTTTGCCAGCAGCTCATTGAACGGCGCACGGCGGCAGAGTCCGCGGCTGCCGCCGCGGTCGGCGCCTTCCGCGTGCGTTCGGGTCTCGATCTCGCCTCGTCACGCGTGCTCATCACCGACCCCGAGGGTCGCATCATCTACGCGAACGCCACCGCGCAGGCGTTGATGAACCTGATCCAGCCCGGCGCGGCAGTCGTCGGCCGGCATCTCGACGAGTTGCTCTCCGCGGCCTCCTCGAACGAGGGCGCGGGGTCCGGTGATCCGAAATCGATCCGACTGCGTTACGGCCCGACGACCACCGACGTGGTGGTGTCGGCCATCACCGCCGAGAGCGGCCAACTACTCGGTCGCGTGGCCGAGTGGGTCGATCGCACGGACGAGGTGCGCGCACAGCGTGAAGTCTCCGCCGTCGTGCAGGCTGCCAGCCTCGGCGACTTCTCGCAGCGCATTCCCGCGGATGGCAAGTCGGGTTATTGGGGCGAGCTCGCGAGCTCGCTCAACCAGCTGACCGAGATGTTCCACACCGCCTTGCACGCGACGTCCGTGCAGCTCGCGGCGTTGAGCCAGGGCGAACTCACGGAGGCCGGCAGTCACCACTACAAGGGCCTGCTCGCGCGCGTGTTCGACGATCTCGCGGCGTCGAAGTCGCATCTCTCGAAGATGGTGCTGCAGATCCGCACGGGCTCCGAGAACGTGTCGTCGGTGGCGGCCACGATCAATGAAGGCAACGAGACGCTGCATTCGCAGGGCGAGGAGCTCACGCATTCGATTGCGGCCGCGGTGCAGACGATGAAGGAGATCACCGAAGCGGTTCGCAAGAATGCGGATCACGCGCTCCGGGTCTGCAGCATCGCCTCCGAGGCGCGTGACGCGGCCGTGCGCGGCGGCGTGGTGGTGGGCAACGTCGTCAAGTCCATGGGGGAGGTCTCGACCACCAGTGCGCGCGTCGTCGACGTCGTGTCGGTGATCGACGAGATCGCGTTCCAGACCAACCTGCTGGCGCTCAACGCCGCGGTGGAAGCCGCGCGCGCGGGCGAGCAGGGACGCGGATTCGCGGTGGTGGCGGCCGAGGTGCGCAGCCTGTCGCAGCGATGCACCGCCTCCGCGGGCGAGATCAAGAAACTCATCGAGGCCAGCAATGCCACCGTGCGTCACGGTACGACGCTGGTCGCGAGTGCCGGCAAGACGATCGAGGACGTGGTCGAACGCGTCGCGACCATGGCGGACGTGGTCGGCGAAATCGCGCGCGACGCGCAGCAACAGTGCGTGGGCATCGAAGCCGTGGCGCGCAAGATCGCGCAGGTCGAAACCAGCAACAGCGAAAACGCGAGCCTGCTCGCGCAGGCCCGCGAGAGCGCGCACGAGCTGCAGATGCTGGCGGGCGAGCTCGGCGGCGCCGTGGGTCGGTTCCGTATCGAGAGTGATGCCGGGGACGAGTCTCTACCCGGCACCGACAAACGCCGCGCCGCCGCGTCCTAGGCCGGCGCGCGCGCGGGCAACACGCGCGGGTTGCGAAGGATGGCAGCCGAAATCAGCGAGACCAGGATGCCCACCGGGAACATCTCGATGAAGGTCATCGGTATCCGGTAGAGCGGGTTCGCGTACCACACGGCGAAATCTTCCGCCTCGGTGATCGCCTTCTGCAGCACCTCGGGTGTGGGGTTTGTCGCCTTCACCGAATCGATCATGTACGCCTTGTAGAACGCGACGAAGTCGAAGCTGCTGTATGCGCTCGAGACTTCCCAGCAGATGACGTAGACCAGCGACGCCACCGCGCTGATGGCGATGCCCAGCCCGAGTGCCGGCAGGAACCGGATCACGCCGCCGAGGACCTTGTCGCGATACGCCTTGATGCCGAGGAACACCGCCGTGAGTGCCACCAGCATCACGAGGTAGGTGAGCAGCATGCCCACCACCGGCACCTCGCCTGGCTTGGCGGCGAGCATCCGCCAGACCATGGGAATGCCGATGATGAGGCCGGCGATCAGACCGTAACGGAGGATGAGCGCAGTCATGGAAGTCACCTGTGTGTGAAAGGTGGGCGCATTTCAGGACACCGCCTGCCGACTAACCATCGTATGAAAGGGTGATTCGGTGCAAATCGCCCGAAAACCCGACCTCATCGGATCATGCCGAGCTCACGCGCCCGGGAAATGGCCTCGGTGCGGCGCTTCGCCTCGAGCTTGTCGAACAGGCTCGCGACATGGGTCTTGACGGTATTCGGCGAGACCTCGAGTTGCTTCGCGATTTCCTTGTTCGACCGTCCCTCGGCGAGCAGCGTGAGCACTTCGAATTCGCGGTCGCTCACGCCCAATGTTTCACGAACCTGGTGGTTGGGGACGAACGGGCCGGGGGCTGGCCGCCGGAACAGGCGCGCGCCGACGTAGATGCCGAGGCCGAGGAACGCGATGGCGAGCAGCACCATGTAGGTCTCGGTCGCGTGCGTGCGCACGACGAACTGGAACTCCAGCCATTGCAGGGCCAGGGTCCCGGCGGCGAGCAGCACGCCATATATAAGAATGGTGCGGACCATGCGAGGAGCCGATATTACCTGCGGCGTTTTCCTACGTGCACCCGTGCGGTTCGCTCCTGACGTGACTTCGTGAGCCTCCTTAAGGTGAGTCAAGGAGTGCACGTATGACCCTTCGCTTCGCCATAGGGATATTGGCTGGCACCTGGATGTTCGTGTCCTGCGGCTGCGTCGAAACCAGCGCCAAGCGCGCGCCAGCCTCGTCTCCCGATAGTTCGGTGGGCGCGAACCCCACGCTGCCCGCGCCCGCAGAGAAAAAACTGATTCCCACCGTGCGCGTCGCGGAAGCCATCGGCTGGCCTTCGGGCCGCACGCCGCTCGCGGCGAATGGACTTGCAGTGGCGCCCTTCGCGAGCGGGCTCGATCATCCGCGCTGGATCGTTGTATTGCCCAATGGCGACGTGCTGGTCGCGGAGACGAACGCGCCGAAGCGGCCGAAGGACGAAGCGGGCATCAAGGCGAAGGTCATGAAGTCGATGCGCGGCAAGGCGGGCGCGGGAACGCCGTCCGCAAATCGAATCACCCTGCTGCGCGATGCGGATGGCGACGGGCTCGCAGAGACACGCAGCGTCCTCGTCGAGAATCTCTATTCACCCTTTGGCATGGCGCTGGTCGGCTCGGACCTCTACGTCGCGAACGCCGACAGCATCGTGAAGTTTCCGTACAAGACGGGCGAGACTCGCATCACGGCGGCACCCACCGCGGTGACCGACCTGCCGGGCGGCGAGCGCAACCACCACTGGACCAAGAACATCATCGCGGATCGCAGCGGGACGAAGCTCTATGCGACCGTGGGTTCGAACAGCAACGTCGCCGAGAACGGCATGGCGGAAGAAGAGGGCCGCGCCGCCATCTGGGAGGTGGATCTCGAGACGGGCGCGAAGAAGATCTTTGCGACCGGGATACGCAATCCGAACGGCATGGCGTGGGAGCCGTCGAGTGGTGCGTTGTGGACGGTCGCGAATGAACGCGATGAGCTCGGCAATGACCTCGTGCCTGACTACCTGACGTCGGTGAAGGAGGGCGCGTTCTACGGCTGGCCGTATAGCTACTTCGGGCAGCATGTCGACGTGCGCGTCGAGCCGCCGCGACCCGACCTGGTTGCGAGGGCAGTGGCGCCTGACTACGCGTTAGGCGCGCACGTGGCGGCGCTGGGTCTCGCCTACTCGGACGGAAATGCGCGCGCGTTGCCGAAGAGCCTGACGAACGGCATGTTCATCGGCGAGCACGGCTCGTGGAATCGCGATCCGCCGTCCGGGTACAAGGTGGTGTTCGTGCCGTTCTCCAACGGGCAGCCGTCGGGCGACCCGCACGAGGTGCTGACCGGTTTCGTGAGCGACACCGGCGAGGCGATGGGCCGACCCGTGGGAGTTGCCATCGACGGAAAGGGTGCGCTGCTGGTGGCCGACGACGTGGGCAACGTCGTGTGGCGCGTCACCGAAAAATAATGGGGACATTCCTCGTTTCCTAGCAAACGGGGACGCGGCTCGCCGGTGAGGCGGCAGCGCGAGGAGAAAGTCTTTCCCCACGCTTCCGCATCTGCAATGAGCCCTGTCCCCGTTTGCTAGGAAACGAGGAATGTCCCCATTTACGCGGCGGCTGAGTGCGTGAGGTGAAGCACCTGCGTCAACAGGTCGGGGTCGACCGGCTTCGTCAGGTGCTCGTCGAAACCTGAGTCGGCGGCGCGCTTCTTGTCATCCGCCTGGCCCCAGCCGGTCAGTGCCACGAGCACGAGATTGCGACCGCGCGGCGTTGCACGAATGCGCCTCGCCAGTTCGTAGCCATCCATGCCGGGCATGCCGATGTCGAGCAGCGCGATGTCGGGCTGGAACTGATCGATCGTCTCGAGTGCCTGGATACCGTCGAACGCCACCGCGACTTCGCAATGCTCCAGCTCGAGCAGCATCCCGAGGCTTTCGGCGGCATCGCGATTGTCATCGACCACCAGCACGCGATGCCGGTACTCGGGCTTCGCGCGCAAACCGGGCAGTTCGGCCGCGACCTTCGGCGCCACCGGCATTGCCGCGAGCGCGGGAAGCATCACGATGAATTCGCTGCCGAGCCCCGCACCTTCGCTGCGCACTTCGATCCGGCCCAGGTGCAGTTCGATGAGTTTTTTCGCGAGCGACAAGCCGATGCCGAGACCGCTCGTCTTGATGCGGTCATTCGGATGCACGCGCGTGAACAGCTCGAACACGCGCGGATGCAGATCGGGCGCGATGCCGATTCCGGTGTCGCATACGGAAATCCAGACTTCGCTGCCGCGCTGCTCGGCACGCAACGTGATCGTGCCGCCGCTCGGCGTGTACTTCGCGGCATTGTCGAGCAGGTTCTGGAACACCTGCGACAATCGCGTGGCATCGCCCTCGATTTGCGGGCTTGCATCCGGAAGGTCGATCACCAGCCGGTGGTTCCCCGCCTCGATTGCCGGCGCCGCGGCTTCGAGCGCATCGTCGAGCACACGACGCAGGCTGACGCGTTCGTTGCGCAGGTTCACCTGGCCAATCGTGATGCGCGAGACGTCGAGCAGGTCATCGACCAGCCGCACCATGTGGCCAATCTGCCGATCGATGATCTCGCGCGCCATGCGCAGGGTGTCGCCGGACGGGCTGCCCGTCTTGAGCAGCTGCACCGCATTGCGAATGGGCGCCAGCGGATTGCGCAGTTCGTGCGCGAGCGTCGCAAGGAATTCGTCCTTCCGGCGGTCGGCATCGAGCAGCGAGCCTTCCATGAGCTTGCGTTCGGTGATGTCGCGCGTCGTCCCCGCGACGGCTTCGACTTCACCGGAAGCGCCGATGACCGGAACCAGCAGGTAGTCGTAGATGCGGCGGCCAAACGTGCCATTGAAGGGCACTTCGCCGCGCACCGGTTGCCGCGTGGAGATCACCGCCTCGATCTCGCGGTCGTGCATGGCCGCGTGCCACGGCTCGTACCCCAGTTCGAGGCAGTTCTTGCCGATGGCTTCTTCCCAGGTACGGCCCCACATGCGCAACAGGCCTTCGTTCGCGTAGATGAAGCGGTGCTCCAGGTTCCACACGTAGGCGAGATCCGGCGTGTTGGTCAGGATGGCTTCGTACATCCGGCGCTGGTCGCGGAATTCCTGCTCGGCGCGCTTGCGTGGCGTGATGTCGCTTGCCATGCCTATCCACTCGACGATCTCGCCAGCGCCGTCGAGCATTGGCACGGAACGCGAGTGGGTCCAGCCGACCGAGCCATCGGCGCGGAACACGCGATGCTCACTCTCGAACATGCACTTGAGCGTGACGGCGTCGCGAATCGTCTTGAGCACGCGTTCGCGATCACCGGGGAATACATACTTCTCGAACCAGTCGCGGGTTGGCAGGGCCGTGGCTTCGACGAACATCTGCCCTTCGAGCTGGCGCAACTCGGTGAAGTCCGCGCTCATGCGGAATACGACGTCGGAGCTGGCCGTCACGAGCGCGCGAAAACGCGCCTCACTTTCTGTGAGTGCATGGGAAGCGGCCATCGAGGGATCCTTGTGCTCCGGCATGCGCGGAGAATGCAGCAGTCGGCGCGCGAGCGGGTGAAAGTAGGAGTTCGCCTACGAGTTCTCCTCATGAACAGGAAGCTGGATGCGACCGCTCGGGGAGGCTTGTCGCGGCGCGATATCGTGGATTCGAAAAGTGGATAGTCGCCAATGCGCGACATGGACGGCACCGACTATCTACTCACGCTGCGCTGCAGTGAGGCCCTTGGTCCTATTCCGCGGGCAGATCACGCATGACAAGCTCGAGCAATGAAAAACAATATCGTTCGAAACTGCGCGATCGTCCTTGCTACGGTGCTGCCCGGCAGCCTGCTCGCCGCCGAGGGTGGTGGCAGCAACTACCTGCAGGGAACTTACGGCGATTTCTGGGCGGGGCTCGCTCCGAAAGGCTATCTGCGCAACGACATCATTTTCTACCAGGCCGACATCGGCCCACGCCCCATCAACGGCGGCCTCGATCCCGGCTTCGAGCAGAAGCAGTGGATGGATCGGCTGACGCTCGGCGGATTCTCGGACTTCGAGATCCTCGGTGGCAGGCTGGGCATCGAACTACAGCTTCCCTACGTGGTCGACCAGACGGTCTCCCAGAATCCCGGCGGGCCGGGGTTCGACGTATTCGCGGAGCCGCGCGACCACGCATTCGGCGATCCCATCATCCGGCCGCAGATCGCGTGGGGATCCGGTCCTCACTACCAGAAACTCTCGGTCGGCATCGTGGCACCGTGGGGTACGCATGACGATTCGCGGCTGGTGTCGGCCGGCCGGGACTACTGGTCATTCGATCCGACGTTTACTTACGGCTATCTCGGCGACACCGGCTGGGACGTGTCCGCGACCGTCGGTTTCATGATCAATCTCGAGAACAGTCTTCCGGGCCCCAACTTCGAATCCGGCGACGAAGCGCATATCGACGCGCTGATCGGAAAGCACTTCGGAGAAAACTTCTCGCTCGGCCTTGCCGGCTACTGGTACCACCAGCTCGATGACGACCAGGGCTTCATTCCCCGTCCGCCGCTCGAGCTCGGCTACCAGGGCGATCTCACCGGGTACGGCCCGGTGATCAGGTTCGGCAACAAGAACGTGAGTGTCATCGCCAAGTGGCTGCATGACGACTACGCGGACAATCACCTCAAGGGCGATCTCTACATGCTGTCGTTCGTCGCGCATTTCGGTGGCGAACCGCCGCCACCGCCTGCGCCCGTGGCGCCGCCTCCGGTCGCACAGGCTCCGCCGCCGCCTCCGCCACCACCGCCCCCTCCGCCGGATGCCGACGGCGATGGCGTCACGGACCAGAAGGATCTTTGTCCGGCCACGCCGAGCGGCGCGCGCGTGGACGTCAACGGTTGCTCCTGCGATTTCACGATCCAGGTGCACTTCAAGAGCAACTCCACGGAGATCACCGGCGCGGATGCGATCACGCTCGACAGCCTCGCGGACCAGGTACGCAAACTCCCCACGATCACGGGTGAGTTGGGTGGACACACCGACAGCCAGGGCGCGGAGGCGTTCAACGTCGACCTGTCACGACGCCGTGCGTTGGCCGTGCGGGACTACCTCGCGTCGCGCGGCATCAACGTGTCGCAGCTCGCGGTAAACGGCCACGGTGAATCGCAGCCGGTCGCGGACAATACGACGGTGGACGGAAGGGCGCAGAACCGTCGCGTGGTCCTGAGCCGCACGAATTGCCTGGTGGGGCCGGCTCAGTAGATTTCAGGCACCAGCATCTCAGGCGGTACTGCCTGGCGCGAGTAGTGCTCATGGCGCTCGCGCTCGGGCAGCACCACTCCCTGCTTGGGAACGTCCGCGTACGGAAACTGCTTGAGCAGGTGATCGATGCAGTTGAGCCGCGCGCGTTTCTTGTCCACGGCATGCACCACCCACCACCGCGCCTCCGGGATGTGGCTGCGCTCGAGCATGATTTCCTTCGCGCGCGTGTAGTCTTCCCATCGGCGCCGGGACTCGAGGTCCATGGGTGACAGCTTCCACTGCTTGAGCGGGTCGTGAATGCGCCCGAGGAAGCGCACGTGCTGCTCCTCGTCGGTGATCGAGAACCAGTACTTGAGCAGGTGGATTCCCGAACGCACCAGCATGCGTTCGAACTCCGGCACCGAGCGAAAGAAATCTTCGTACTCATCATCGGTGCAAAAGCCCATGACGTGTTCGACGCCCGCGCGGTTGTACCAGCTGCGGTCGAACAGCACGATCTCGCCCGCGGCGGGCAGATGCGCGACGTAGCGCTGGAAATACCACTGCGTGCGTTCGCGATCGTTGGGCGCGGGCAGGGCGACCACGCGACATACGCGCGGGTTGAGCTTCTGCGTGATGCGCTTGATCGCGCCGCCCTTGCCGGCGGCATCGCGGCCCTCGAATAGGATTACCACCTTCTGGCCCGTCGCGGCGACCCAGTCCTGCAGCTTGACGAGTTCGGCCTGAAGCCGGAACAGCTGTTGAAAGTAGTTTCGGCGATAGTCCTTCTCGCCCGCGCCGTTGGCGCCGCCGTCGGGAAGTCCCGGCAGCGGGTGGTAGTCCTCGACGTCCATCTCGATTTCTTCGTCCCAGCTGTCGACCAGGTCGCGGCGAACACGCCGAATGAGTTCTTCGGTGTCGAGAGGCATCTGGGCGCTCATGCGAACTATCTCTCAGGGCTTGCGCCCGCATCGGAAAACGCCGCCGAAGCGGCGGCGTCAGTGAATCGTTGAGAACAGGACGCGAGACCTTCGCTTACGCGTATTACAACGGTGTGTCAGTGGCGTCCCAGGTCGAGTTCGCCCACCTTGTCCTTGTATTCCTGCTTCGGATCGCGCCCCAGCATCAATTTCACGCCGGCCCAGAGACTATGTTCATTGAGCCAGACCTGCGCGTGCTCCGGGTCGAGGCGCAAGAGTTGCAGCTTCGGATCGTTCTTGCCGCCTTCGTACCAGGCCGCGATGAAGGTGTTCCAGAGCTGGTCGATGATTTGGGCGTTATTGTCGAGCGTGAGCTCGCCATGCATCGAGGCAAAGAGCTCGTGGCCCTTGGATGAGAAATGGACCACCGCGCGCTGGGACTGCGCCAGTGCTTTCACGATGCCGTTGTCTTTGGACGTGAAGAACCAGATGGGTCCGCGTTCGTCTTCATCGTGCAGGATCTGCGCGGTCATGGGCTGGCTGTGGCCATCCTCGGCGCCCGCGAGTCCGAGCATCACGGTGCGATCGCCCTTGATCGCCTTCCACAGTTTCGATTCCAGCATGAATTCGTTTTCGGTCATGGCAAACCTCCGGTGTTGTCACCGGAGGATCCCATCTACCTGCTGGCGCGTGACGTGGTCGATTCAATCGATCCCTGTCAGCGCCTGCCTGCACGGCCGCTTGGCTGATCCCGCGCGAGCGCCGGAATTAATGGGGCTCGCGCGGCGTTACAGGCCATTGGGGGAGTAGCCCCCGCCTCGCTAATGCCAGTCCTTATTGACCATTCGACGCGAGAACCACGCCCTTTCCTTTGCTCCGATGGAAGTTCGAGAGATTCGGATTCGCCACGTCAGCGATTCCCTTCGTCACGGCTTCGTTGACGCATGCGTCGTAGTCATCGCGCAGGCCCAGGACGCGGTTGTTCAGCTGGCTGCAGACCGACTCGGCGGCATTGCGGATGCGCTTGTGAAGGCGCGCAACACCGGTTTGCGAATTCAGGTTGAGGTCGCCGTAGCGGACGACCACGGAATTGACGTCTTTCGAACCGGCGGCAGCGACGCTGCTGAGTGCCAGGGCGGCGACGGGTAACAGGAACTTCATCGATTTCATTGTGCTTCTCCACTTGATTAGGTGAAGCACATGCTGCCGATTTGGAAATCCGGCGTGTTCTCAAGTTCTGACGGGATGTTTAGTTTTACTGAACGACGCCGGGAACCGCGAGCGAGACTGTCGGTACATGGATATCGCGCCACTCGCTCGGTGGTGCGCCGACTACCTTCTTGAAGGCCCGGCTGAAGGCGGCCTCGGAGTCGTACCCCACGCGATTCGCGATCGAGGCCACGCTTTCGGTGCCGCGACGCAGGTAGTTGGTCGCGAGCTGCATGCGCCAGTTGGTGAGGTATTGCATGGGGGGATGCCCGACATAGGCAGTGAAACGTTCGGCGAAGGCCGATCGCGACAGCGCCGCTTCCTGCGCCAGGGCTTCCAGTGACCAGTCGCGCGAGGGATTGGCATGCAGCGCCATCAACGCGCGGCCCACATACGGGTCGCGCAGGCCGGCCAGCCAGTTCACGCGATCAGCCGGCAGGGCCTCCAGGTGGCGGCGAACCGCATCGACGAACATGAGTTCGCTGATGCGGCCGAGCAGGTCCGTGCCGCCCATGCGGCCATCCTTGCATTCGGCAAGCGCCGCGCGGAAGTAGGCACCCAGCGCGCCGCTCGCGTGGTTGTTGATCACGATGACGCGCGGCAGCGCCGTGAGCAGGGGGTTGTAAGGACGCGAGTCGCAGCCGAGAAATCCGCAGACGAAGTGGGTGGACTCCCCGCCCTCGCCGCCGATCGATATGCGCGTGGGCAACTGGCGGTTTTCCGGCATTCGATACATCGACATTTCCGGCGTCTTGCGCATGCCGGGCGTGGTCGCGAGCACATGGGTGTCACCCTGCGGCAGCAGGATGATGTCGCCGGGCAGGAGCTTGATGGGCTCTTCGCCCTCGATGGTGGCCCAGCACGAACCCTCCATCAGCAGGTGGTAACAGATGAGATGGTCGGACCCCGGGAACATCGCGTCGACCACCGTTTTCCCGAACGGCGTTTCCGCGCACCACGGCCCGCTCGCATGCACGTCGAAGAAAAACGCGCCGGAGAGGCGCACCGCACGCAACACATCTGACAAGGCATCCATAAGTCGCTCCAAGGACGATCAGTCATCAACGGCGGACGCGCGATCATTCGCTCGAGCCCGCTTCGTCCCTACTGTGTCAGCGTCTGGATTAGTTCGCAAATTGCACTCTGCGGCATGTGTTTCCGCGTCTCGTTCGGGAATTTCAAGCCACCGGGCGGAGACGCCCGGACATCAACGCCGGACGATCGATCATTCGCCGCGCGCACCTCCACCCGTAGCCTTTCGCCATCCCTAACAAACTGGAGATGACGATGATGAAGGCATTAGCTGCAGCCGCTGCGCTGACGATCAGCGGTTCCGCCATGGCGGCGAACACCGCGGAGACCGCGCCGGTCATTCACCGCTACCTGATCGAACGCACGTTCCCGCCGGGCGCGCTCGACGGCGTTGACGCCGCCGCGAAGAAGAAGGTCAACGAGAACAACGCGACTTTGAACGTGACCTGGGAGAAGTCATACGCGAACGCGGACAAGACCAAGACGTATTGCGTCTATGACGGCCCGAGCGAAGCCGCCGTGCGTGAAGCCGCGAAACTTTCCGGCATGCCGGTCGACAACGTCACCGAGATTCCCGCGGACATCAAGCCCGAGCCACGCGGTGCCGTGCAGCACATCGGTGCCGGCAACAAGCGCTACCTGGTCAAGCGTTCGGGAGCTCCGGAAGTGACGGCGTCGAGCGATCGCAAGTATGGCGTGACGCTGCTCACGTCCTACGGCAGCGCCGACAAGCGCGACACGTTCTGGGTGTACGAGGCGCCTAGCTATTCAGCCGTCGAGTCCGCCGCCAAGGCGAGCGGCGCGCCGTTCGAGTCGATCGCCGAGATTCCCGAGACGCTGTACCCGCACTGAGGTGTTGTTGGCGAGGCAGTGTTGGGGCGGGCGGCGGGGTTCTCCCGCCGCCCGGTTCCTGCTATTTCGGCGGCAGCAGCCAATACTGCACGCCCGTCGCGTCGATGATCTGACTCTCGATGCGCTTGACGAGATCGGCGTGCCCCTCACACCCGGAGTTGAGAGTCACGGCAGTCACGTCGCCGGCATCCGATGCCGCGCGCATGACGATCAGCAAGGAGCGGCCATTGAGGCAAGTCTTGCGTTTGATGTTTTCTTCGAGCACCCGCGTCTTCACGATCGTGCTCAATACCTCGGTATATAGCTCGGGTTCGACCTGTTTTTTCCATACGCCGACCTTGCGCGTGTCCTTGCGGCCGTTGAACACCACGCGCCCGTCGTCGAACAGATAGAGCTCGTAGACAGGGCAGGTGCCGGCGCAGCTGCTGCCCGAGACGCCCACGAACTTCTCGCCCGGGCTCCAGAGCGGAATGCCGCCGTAAGGAGCCGCTGCCGCATACGGTTTCACCTTGGGTTTCTCGGCAAACGCCGGCACCGCAAGAACCGCCGCGAGACCCAAGGCCACGAGTCCGAATCTCATGCTCGTTCTCCTAACATTCGACGATGTTGACGGCGAGCCCGCCGCGCGACGTTTCCTTGTATTTCGTCTTCATGTCCGCCCCCGTCTCGCGCATGGTCTTGATGACCTTGTCGAGCGACACGTAGTGCGTGCC